>FWWM01001745.1_pt1 | contig 64004 bp, 56 predicted proteins | sample 2228351 | NCBI WGS metagenome assembly FWWM01 (sample SAMEA103939774, study PRJEB20133) | metagenome
GTGCCGACTCCCATCACGTTGGCAGAAGTTCCAACGCTGGCGGAGGTGCGCTGGACACGGCGGCTGCCGTTCGGACGGGTCAATGGTAATGGGGCGTACTTCGTCGGGCTGAAATTCATGTTTTGATCGCTCAAGAATTCGAGCCCATCAATTCACTCCCACGGTTTCCCGGAAAGGCCTGTGATACGCGCTTGGGAAATGTGGAGCGTTCCATCCTATGGAGCAGATTTTCGCGAAGACCTCAAGAATGAGCGGCTCTCGCTGCAGCATCACACGTGAAAACCTAAACTGCCTTATGGGTATGAGTTGGCGCGAGCAACTGCAACACAATCAACCGTGCCGGTACGAAGGAGTATGCGCCATGTGTCGCAAGATCGGTTCCAACCTGCTCGCAACCTCGCTCCTATTTACGTTCTTGTTGCTGCTATCCGCAGGATTGGCCTTTGCTGAACCTGCTCTTAACCAAACCCGTTCTGCGGGGATCACACCAGGCGGGCCCTCCAACCCAGGTGACAAGTCCTCGCTCATCGTGACGCCAGATTACCTGATCGGTCCCGAAGATGTTCTGGAAATCACGGTGTGGAGGAACGCCGACCTGTCCAAGCTTGTGTCGGTACGTCCGGACGGACGCATTTCGCTCCCCCTGATCGGCGATGTGAGCGCGGTTGGGAAAACTGCGTCGCAACTCGCGGAGGATATCGCGAACAAGCTGAAAGAGTATAAGGAGAACCCTCAGGTCTCGATCGTGGTCAAAGAAGTCAACAGCTACGCCATTTATGTGTTGGGAGAAGTGGCCAAACCGGGGAAATACCCGTTGAAAAGCAAGACCACCCTTTTGCAGGCGATCACCCTGGCAAGCGGCTTCACGCCTACAGCCGCCCGGAACAAAATCGTCGTGTTTCGCTTCGGCAAAGACGGAGAAGGCCAAATCAAAATCAAGGCCAGTTACGACGACATCGTGCTGCGCGATGGCTCCAACCAGAATATCGAGTTGAAGCCGGGAGATCAGATCGTGGTTCCATCAGAAACCATGGTGCTAGTTCCATGAAGATGCCGTCTTCGTGCCTCATCGCCGGTACCGGAACTGTTTTGGGACAGGCGCGGGACATTCCGCTTGCGATCTCATTGATCTGGCTTGGTCTCACGGCCATGAACGGCTGTACCAGTCTTCCTAAGGAGATAGTAGAAGAGGCCAATCGACCGGCTTCCAAGGAATTCCTGTTGGGACCCGAAGATGTGGTGGAGGTCACTGTCTGGCGCAATCAGGATTTGTCTCGCACAACAGTGGTTCGGCCAGACGGAATGATTTCACTGCCTTTGATCGGAGATGTAAAGGCCAGCGGATTGACGGCCTCACAGGTAGCTGAACGCATTGCCAAGCGACTGACCGAATTCAAAGAGAATCCCTCTGTTTCGGTGAGCGTCAAGGAGGTCAACAGCTACTTTATATACGTCTTAGGCGAGGTGACAAAACCGGGGAAATACCCCCTGAAATCGTATGCCAATGTCCTGCAGGGGGTGTCGCTCGCTGGTGGATTCACCCCGTTTGCGTCGAAGAACAAGATGGCTGTGGTGCGCACCATCAGGAACGGGAACGGTGAAGAACATCAAATTCGCATCCCGGTTCAGTACGACGAGCTGATCAGCGGCAGGGGAGAGATCAGCAACTTCACGCTTATGTCTGGAGATACCATTGTCGTGCCGTAGAGGAAGTGACTGGGCTCGACATAGGCTAATCCTTGTGTTGGTGGGAGTAATTATTGTGGAAGGCATGGCGATGGCTCAACCGCACTGGACCTCGTTCTCGTCATGCCTTCTGCCACCCGACCGAGGCAAGGCAAGTTCAGAGTTTCTCCCGGTCATCATGGACGTTGAAGGCGAGAGGCTGCCCGGCACCAGCTCTGACTCAGTCACTCTCAGCAGCTCTCGGTTCGGGCTTCCGGTCTTCCACGAAAGCGCAATGCCGGTGCGATTAGAACGGCTCGATTGGGAAGGCCCCCAGGCAGCGCCAATCGCAGAAAACCCAACTGCCGCTCCTGGGGTCATGAGTCTGTTAGCCGATGAGCCATCACGCTCTCTCCCGTTAGGCGTTTCTCTTCTGGCCAAGGGCGCACTTTCTCCGCAATTTGAACAACAATTTCCGGGTGGGACGGGAGGTCTAGGGACTGGTACCGCTCAGACAGCCGGCGCACAAGCCGGGCAAACCACCGGGCTCTTAGGGCTCCAGTTTATCCCTTCCATCAGCCTCTCTGAACGGTACGACACCAACGTCTTCTTTGCACCGAAGATTCCCGGCCTCCAGCGGGAGGATTATGTCACGACGCTCGCTCCGACACTGTTCATACGTAACGTGGGCCGGCTCGTTGACGCTACGCTGAGCGTGGGGGCCATCGGCGAGAGATACATAAACAATCCTGGGTTAAGTTACATAGGCTACAACGCCAGCACGAATATTGTGCTCGATCAGTTCGTGCAGCGATTTGTCCCGGGCGCAACACTGAGAATCGGCGACTCTTTCCTGTTTACGCCGACCCCGCCAGCATTCCTGGCCGGTGATGCGCTCACGACGCAAGTGGTCGGCCCCGAGAACGCGAGCCAGGTGACTCCGGCAGACTTCTTCGTGCGTGGAATTCAGGCGTTCAGAGTGAACACATACACCAACAGCGCCTCCGTGGCGGGATCGTACCCAGTGACACCAACGACGAGGTTTGTGACGGCCTATTCGAATTCCATCATCCGGTTTGGCACCCCTTTCGTGCCATCGACTCAGCAACAGGTTTTGTTTGGCTCGACCACCCATATCGTCACAGCCGGTCCCGAGATGCGCCCATCCCCGCGCGACACCTTCACGCTCAATTACACTTTCATGCGATCCGAGGTTGAAGGAGGTGGCGCAGGCACTTTCCAGACGCATGGTGCAAGTCTGGGATGGCTGCGGGTCCTGTCACCGGAACTCACGGCTAAGGCAACGGGTGGCGTCATGCTCGTGCAGGTCGAGGGGCTTGGTGCAGCAGCCGGAGGAGACGCCCTCAGTTATGTCGGTGGCGCCTCGATCGCCTGGTCTCGGCGAAATATGAATGCCTCGGTCAACTATTCAGCGGGTGTGTATCCCAGTTTCTTCGTTGGAGCCGGACCTCTCCTGAGTCAAACCGTCAACGCGACCGGATCCTATCGGATGCTTGATAACAGGCTGGTAGCTTCCGCAGGCGTCAACTATAGCCGGAACGACGGGATCGAGGCGGGTCCGGTCGCAGAGACCCTCTCTTTTGAGTCTTACGGGACGAATGCCGGTCTGGTCTACACATTGGCCCCGACGACGCTGATTTCATTCAGCCATTCGTACCAGTTGTTCAAGGGCTTTTTCGGATTCGCGGCAACGACTCAGGAATTTTCTCGAAACGTGTTGATGATTAGCCTGACCAAGTATTGGAGATGATGACGCTTCAGCATCTGACGCCGCGAGATTACCTCGACATCGCTCTCCGGAGAAAGTGGGTGATCCTGGGCTCCATTCTCCTGTCGTTGGCGATCGCCTGGGGTCTATGCCTGACCCTTCCCAAGAGCTACCGATCCAGTACCCTGATCCTCGTCGAGGCTCCAAAGATTCCTGAAAGCTATGTCAATCCGGTTATCCGAGGAACCGTGGCGGACAGGCTCTCCATGATTCAGCAACAGGTGATGAGCCGGACAGTTTTGACTCAGGTGATCGAAGAGTTCCACCTGTATCCGGAGAAAGTCAGACAGGAAGGAACCGAGGGGGCCATCGAGGCAATGAGAAAGAACATCAAGATTGAGACCAAAGGAGGAACCCATATTGAGGCGTTCTCGATCTCTTTCTCTCACGGCGACCCAGTGACGGCGATGAAGGTTACGCAAAGGCTCGCCTCTCAGTTTATCGATGAAAACCTGAAGGTCAGAGAGCAACTTGTCGAAGGCACGACTGAATTCCTAAAACAGGAACTCGAGAGAGCCAAGACCTCGCTAGAGGAGCAGGAAAGCGCGATTGCACAGTTCAAAAAGAAATATATGGGAGAGCTTCCCGGCCAGATGGAAGCGAATCTTCATGCACTGGGTCGGCTCCAGAAGGACCTGGCTACAGTGAACGACCAACTCCAGAACAGGACGGATCGTCGTGCCGCCATCCAAAAAATGATCAATGCATACGAAACGTTGGGGCTGACCTTTCTAGAAACCACCCCAAGCGGGTCCAAGACACCCGACAATGTACAGCAAAGTGTCGTGGTGCGAAACACCGCGCGAAAGTCCGATCTGAGCGCCGTGGATCCTCTAGCCGTGCGGCTCAAGGAGTTGGAACGTTCACTTGCTTCGCTTACCGCCGAGTACAAGGACACGTATCCGGACGTCATTCAGGTGAAACAAGAGATCGCTGCCGTCAAAGCCAAGCTCACGGAAAAGTACGAGAAGGACAACGAGAAGGACAAGGACACTTCCCAAGAACCGGTGACCCAGGTCACGACCAAACCGGCTAAACCGTCAAGCGGGACGGTCATCGACCCCTATCTGCACGAGCTGAGGAGGGAACGCGAGGAGAACGAAATCGGGATAGCCGCCCTCACGGAGCAACGACGAAAGCTGACGGCCCAGATTCGAGAATATGAACAGCGGGTGGAGAAAGCTCCAGAGAGGGAGCAGGAGTTGCTCGTCTTACAGCGGGACTATGACAACACCAAGAAGAACTATCAGGCTCTTCTGGAGAAACAGCTGAATGCCAGAATATCTGAGAACCTGGAGAAACGTCAGAAGGGCGAAAACTTCAGGGTTTTGGATCCCGCGAATCTACCGACAAAGCCTGAATCTCCTGACCAACTGCGGATCATGCTGGCCGGAGTTCTTTTGGGGACCGGGATAGGATGCGGTGCAGCAATGGGATTGGAATTCCTTGCCGGTGTGTTCCGCCGGCCGCAGGATGTGGAACGTCTCCTGGGGCTCCCGGTTCTGGCTACCATCCCACATTTTAGATTGGCTTATGAGTCCGGGAACTCTCTGCCGCTGCCTGATCAGCTCGACCATCTTCTTGATGCCCCAAAGGGTGGCGCCAAGCTTCAACACCCGGTTCCAATCGGAAAAATCGGGTTCGAACGAAACAGGCCGCAACACTTCCTGTTCCACCGGAAAAGAGACAAATCTCAGAACCGGAAGCCTCTTCAGGAAGGAACGAGCGTGGAGGCAGTCAAGCAAGAACTGACTTTGGTGGCAAAGTGGCGACCGAAGTCTCTGGTTACGGAACAATTTCGAATCGCAGCAACCCGGTTAGTTCTATCTTCATCAGAGCACAAGAATACTGTTGTTGTGGTCACAAGCGCAGTGAAAGGCGAGGGAAAATCAGCGACCGCGAGCAATCTGGCCTATGTTCTTGCACAGGATCTGGGCAAACCCACCCTTTTGATTGACTGCGATTTTAAGAGACCGATGCTACATGTGTATACCGGAACTCCGGCAAAACCTGGGCTTGCAGAGGCTCTTTATGGCGATGCCCCCTTGGAAAGCTGTCTCCATCGAAGCGGAGAGTCATTGCTGTGGGTATTGCCGTCCGGCCGGCGAGATCACCGGTTGGTCGACCTTACAAAGATTCCGCAGGTAAGCAGCATGATTGCAGAGCTCAGGAACCGGTTTGATTTTATCATCATGGATGCGCCACCCATTCTTCCGTTGGCGGATATGAACCTGCTCAGCACCCTTGCCGACATGATCGTGCTCGTGCTTAGAACGGGAGTTACTCCTCAGGAAATCGTACAAACGGCGCTAAAGAGCCTCAAGCCGGCAAGTCGTACCGGAATTATCCTTACCGGATACGACGAAGCAAGCGTTCCCAAGTACATGCAAGAGTACTATCTGGCAGCAACGAGGACCCATTTACGGTGAACACGCTGCAGTCTCTACAAGCAGTTCAGCCGCCTGCTCCAATGCCAAGAATTGGACTCGCTCGCCTGAAGAAACGGGTGCTCATCCTGGGATCGGGACAGATGGCAACGGACCTGTGCCGAGTTCTCCTCGCGAAACGGACGAGCTTTGTGGAAGTGGTTGGATTCCTGGATCGCAGTGCGAACGGCAATGGCCAATATCCGGGTAGGCTTCGGATCATCGGCACGTATGATCGGCTCTTCGAGATCGTCGAGCGTTATCAAGTCCAAACCGTCGCCGTGTGCGTCGAAGACCGCCGCAGCTCGTTACCCGTCCAAACCCTCTTGGACTTCAAGGCAATGGGTATCGAGGTCGTGGACGGGCACCACCTATACGAAGAGGAATCCGGTCGGCTGTCGATTGATCTTCTGAGGCCGAGCGCGCTCATTTTCTCAACCGGATTTCGTCGGCGTGCATTGGTGATGACAATCAAACGCTTCATCGATATTCTGGCGTCTGTCACAGGGCTGCTCGTGCTTGCTCCTCTCTTTAGTCTCGTTGGTTTGCTTATCAAGCTTGATTCTCCTGGTCCAGTCTTCTATCGGCAGATGCGCGTGGGCCTGCGAGGGCAGCCCTACATGATTTGGAAGTTCCGGTCCATGTTGAAGGATGCCGAAAAGAACGGCCCCAGGTGGGCCGAGGCAGGGGACCCTCGAATATCACGTGTAGGGCGATGGCTGAGAAAGCTCAGAATAGACGAGCTCCCCCAGCTCATCAATGTGTTGAAAGGAGAAATGAGTTTGGTCGGGCCCAGACCGGAGCGTCCGGTCTTTGTGCAGGAGCTACGGACCGCCATTCCCTATTACGACATCCGCCATACTGTTCGACCAGGAATTACCGGTTGGGCCCAGACTCAATTTCGCTACGGCGCGTCCGCGGAAGACGCTCACGTCAAATTGCAGTATGACCTCTATTACGTAAAGAACATGTCGCTCGCGCTGGATTTTCGCATTCTCATTGACACAGCGAGAGTCGTGCTGTTCGGGGAGGGAGCTCGCTAACCATGCGCAGGAACCACTCACGGCTGCACTGCTTGTCCTTCGATGTTGAGGAACATTTCCAGGTGTCCGCGTTCGCTTCTCCCATGCGTCGGCGACATTGGGATCAGTTTGAGAGTCGGGTTGAGCAAAATACCTATAAGATCCTGCACCTGCTCGAAAGGCGAGGCATCAAGGCCACTTTCTTTGTGCTTGGGTGGGTCGCTGAGCGGCACCCTCGACTGGTCAAGGAAATTGCTAGCTTGGGGCACGAAATTGCCTCGCACGGCTATTCGCACGAACTCATCACGGCTCAAACGCCTGCCTTGTTCCGCGAGGATGTTCGACGCGCAAAAGGGATACTAGAAGATCTGGTCGGCGCCTCGGTCACAGGGTATCGCGCACCGACCTTCACGATCACACCGGAAACCGAGTGGGCCCTGCCGATTCTAGTCGAGGAAGGGTATGTCTATGACTCCAGCATCTTTCCGGTGATCCACGACTCATACGGTTTTCGAGGTGCGAACCCCTGGTGTCACCAACTAAATACGACGTCGGGACCATTGTGGGAGGTTCCGCCCTCGACGATTCAACTGGCCGGGATCAGAATCCCCATTGCAGGTGGCGGTTATTTCCGTCTGTTCCCATATCCCGTCCTGCGCTGGATGCTGCGGCAAGTTGAAGCTCAAGGACATCCGTTGGTCGTGTATCTCCATCCTTGGGAACTGGATCCACACCAACCGCGGATGAACGGCCCGCTACTTTCGCGATTTCGTCACTACGTGAATCTGCAACGCACAGAGGAACGTCTAGCCCGCCTCATCGAGGACTTTTCTTTCGCTCCGGTTCGAGAAGTCATCGAGCCTGTGCGCAGGAATTTCCAGAAGCACAGAGCGCTCGCTGCAAAAAGACAGGAGATCAGACGAGCCGCGTCCATAGGCGCTCCCATTGCATCAGCGGACTCACGATTACGGGGCGTTTAACCAAGGGGGATTCATGCACTGGTACGCCGTCAGGACGAAGCCGCGCCAAGAATCGGTGGCAGAAACCAATCTGCTGAGACAAGGGATCGAAACATTTTACCCGCGACTTCAAGAACGACGTCTGATCCGCCGAAAGCTCAAGACCGTCATCGCCCCCTTATTCCCTGGCTACCTCTTCGCAAAATTCGACGCCGCCAAGGATTATCGTTCCGTCCTGTACTCCCGTGGAGTACGCAATGTCGTCGCGTTCGGACCATCACCGGCCATCGTCGACGAGGCGATGATCGACGCGATACGAATTCGACTGAGCGATGATAATGTGCTGCCTTCGCCCCCATTGTTTAAAACGGGACAATCAGTTTTGATTCAAGAGGGTCCCCTTCATGGACTCGAAGCAATCTTCGAGCGGGCCATGCCGGGTTATCAACGAGCGGTTCTCTTGCTCAAGGCTCTCTCGTATCAGGCTCGAGTCGTTATTGATCTCAAATGCATCGTCAATTTCTGAGTGCCGTTGCTGGAACGTTCAGACTGCTAACACGATCCCTCTTCCGCGGTATTGCCATCGGAGCAGCGAAGAGGATTAAGTGTAACCCAGGCTTGCATAAAGTGGTCAGCCCGAGGGCCGTACGAGGCTAGGGAAGGCAGGCGCTGGAAGTTAAAGAACGTAGAGGCGAGCCGGTGATGCACCGGTAGGGCGGTAGCCTGTTTATCAGACCCTCCACTTGGATTGATCCTTTGCAGCGACCGAATTACCCCTGACAGGGCTATACCCGGCAGTTTACCACCTGGGGAATGCGCAGATGATGAATGCCCAAGAAGTTGTCAAACAGGACCTCGAATACATCTGCGGCAACCTACAGGAAGAGTTGACCCGAATGTCCGGCAAGCATCTCCTCCTCACAGGCGGAGCGGGCTTTCTGGGGCACTACTTCGTCCAGGCCGCGCTCTATTGGAACGGTTGGGCAGCAAGACATGGCGTCGCGCCGATTCACGTGACCGTCTATGACAGCTTCGTGAGGGGAATGCCTCTATGGCTGGCGAGGCTTCAAGGCGACAAGAATTTAGTCCTGGTCAAGCACGACGTGCGACATCCGCTCCCGAAGGACATGGGTGACTTTCACTACATGATCCATGCCGCCTCGATTGCATCGCCGACCTACTATCGCCGCGACCCGATCGGAACAATGGATGCCAATGTGAACGGTCTTCGAATGCTATTGGAATATGCTCGCCTCCAAAAAGAACGTGCTCGACCAATCGACGGCTTTCTCTTTTTTTCGAGCAGCGAGATCTATGGAGACCCGACACCAGAGAATATCCCGACGCCTGAAACCTATCGAGGCAATGTCTCATGTACAGGACCTCGCGCCTGCTACGACGAGGCCAAGCGATACGGGGAAACTCTGTGCGTGAATTTCGCCGCTCAGGTAGGACTGCCTGTTCGGGTTGCTCGGCCATTCAACAATTACGGACCGGGTTTGAAGATCACGGACCGCCGAGTAATTCCAGACTTCGCCAGAGATATTTTGGCGGGTCGGGATATCGTCATGTTGTCAGACGGCAGTCCCCGTCGCACCTTTTGCTATGCTGCCGACGCGGTCATTGGCTACTACAAAATCTTGGTGAAAGGTCAAGACGGCGAAGCCTATAACATCGGCGTCGAATCTCCCGAGATTTCAGTGGCGGAACTTGCCGATCGACTGGTCCATCTGGCACGCGAGTTGTTCGGCTACCGGGGAAAGGTGGTTCGGCAACCCAGCCAGGATACCAATTATCTGATAGACAACCCCAATCGTCGGTGCCCGGTGATCGCCAAGGCCAGGACCCATCTCGGATACAATCCGACCATCACCCTTGATGAAGGGTTGCGGCGTTCCCTCATTTGGTACAACGAAAATCGTCAGGCCGAAGAGGCTTGAGCCAGCCCGGAGAAAGCCGATGCAGGATCATCGTAAAAGCTATTGGAAAACGACCCTCATGGCTCTCGGATGCGCATGCCTGTTGGGCGCTCTCTCCGTGTTCTGGCTTTTCCATCGGGCGATTGTCATTTTCGGACATGCGTGGCCGTCCCGCGAGTATCCCCTGATGTTCTGGCTGCTCACAGGGGTGATCGCACTGTTCTCCACACTTGGATTGGCCGTGACGGCGGGAGGCTTGCTGTGCCTTCAAGCTGACCGGAGGCGTTCGCGCGCCAGGCCCCGGCGTCAGTGACCGGAGACACGCAGCAGGCATCGGTCCCCCTCGACGAGCGCAATAAGAAACTCGTGAAGACACTCAACTCGCCCAACATACACGTGCTGAACCTTCGGGTCGGCGAATTGGTCGAGGTGCGAAGCCCGCGCGAAATTCTCTCTACTCTCGATCAGGATGGCCGTCTCGATGCGCTCCCTTTTATGCCGGAAATGGTGCCCTTTTGCGGCAGGCGATTTCGGGTCTTCAAGCGCGTCGACAAGACCTGCGACACAATAGACAAGACCGGCATGAGACGCATGGAGAACACGGTCATCCTCGATGACGTTCGCTGTAGCGGGCAGGCCCATGGTGGTTGCCAAGCCGCGTGCATGATCTTCTGGAAGGAGGCTTGGCTCAGGAGAGTCCCGGAACCAGGTCGGAATGGGCATGGGCTCATTCGGATCGACCGACAACCATCGCTCGAATCGGTTGTTGAAGCAGACCGGGCCGAGTTGGAAAAGACGTTGGAAAAGAACACGTTCGTCGAGTCGGAGCTGTATGAGGACCGAAGGTATATCTGTCAGATTACCGAGCTCAAAAAAGCCACCACGACGCTGGCTGCCTGGGATCTCAGCCAATACTGGCGAGACATTCGTTCGAGAAATGTCACCTTGTGGAGGGGTATCCGCGGGCTTTTGATCATGCTGTTCAACTGGGTGCAAGCGCTTCGCGGCGGATGCCCGTACCCATACATGCCCGAAAGCAACCGGACGGCCACGCCACGCGGCGCGTTAAATCTTGTCCCTGGAGAGTTGGTGCGAGTGAAAGCGCCGGAGGACATCTTCCCGACCCTGGACCACAACCACAAGAACCGCGGCTTGTGGTTTGACCGTGAGATGCTTCAGTACTGCGGCGGCACATACCGTGTGCGCGGGCGGGTCCAACAGCTCATTCATGAGCGCACCGGAAAAATGATCAAGCTCTCCAACGACTGCATCATCCTCGAGGACGTCATCTGCAGGGGAGAGTGCCATCAGTTTTGCCCGCGATCGGAGTTCATCTACTGGAGAGAAATATGGCTGGAACGAGCACCGACGGACTAAGCCTAGGTCCGTGCGGCTGGGCGCTGAACGATCCGATGAGTCTTTACACATCAAGTATCAGGCACCGCTTGCTCTTTTCAGAGGCAGCAACGCACAACGAGTAACGCGCATGAACGTTTCCGTGATCGGAACCGGGTACGTCGGGCTGGTGACCAGCGTCTGCCTGGCTGAAAGGGGACACCGGGTGGTCTGCGTGGATGTGGACCAAGCGAAGGTTGAGCAGATCAATCGGGGTCTCCCGCCTATCTATGAGCGAGGGCTTGAAGAGTTGCTTCGACGCAACATCGGCGTGCGCCTTGAGGCGACGACCGACATCCACAATGCCATCGGTCAGACAGAGCTTTCCCTGATCGCGGTCGGCACCCCGTTCGACGGCCGACGCATTGATCTCACCTACATCAAGAGTGCGGCCGAGCAGATCGGCACGGCGCTTCGCACAAAGGCCGGTTACCACCTGGTTGCCGTGAAAAGCACCGTGGTGCCTGGCACCACCGATCACGTCGTGCTCCCCCTTCTAGAGACCATGTCCGGGAAGAAAGCCGGCGTGGACTTCGGCGTTGGAATGAACCCTGAGTTTTTGACGGAAGGGGAGGCGGTCGAGGATTTCATGCATCCCGATCGCATTGTCATCGGAGGAATCGACAAGGTGAGTCAGGACCTTCAAGCCGCGCTCTATGAGGACTTTCCGGACGTCCAGATCATAAGGACCAACAATAAGACAGCGGAAATGATCAAGTACGCCTCGAATGCACTGTTGGCGACCTTGATTTCGTTTTCCAACGAACTCGGAAACCTTTGCGCAGCCCTGGGAGGCGTTGACATCGTCGACGTGATGACAGGTGTCCATTCGAGCCGGTACTTCACCATGCGGCTTCCCAACGGAGACTGTTACACGCCGCTGATCACGTCGTTCCTAGGGGCCGGATGCGGATTTGGCGGGAGTTGCCTTCCCAAGGACGTGAAAGCGCTCGTGGCCCACGGTGGGCAGATCGACGTTCCGATGCACCTCTTGAACGCGGTGTTGCAGATCAACGAGCGGCAAACCGTGCGAGTGTTGGACCTTGTTAAGAAACACTTCCCTTCGCTTCACCGCGTCCAGGTCGCCATCTTGGGGCTCGCGTTTCGGCCCGATACGAATGACATGCGTGAATCGCCAGCCATTCCTATTATTCAGAGCCTCTTACAGGAGGGCGCCTCGATCCGGGCGTATGATCCTGTCGCGAACCCCGAAGCGGAAAACATCTTCTCTGGCACCGAGATCCGTTTTTGTGGAAGCCTCCGCGAAGCCGTGGAGGGCGCCCAGGCCGTTGTCCTCATCACCCGCTGGGAGGAGTTCAAACAGCTGCCGGACCTCTTGGCCGACGCGACCCCACAACCGGTCGTGGTAGACGGTCGGCGCATGCTGGATAAGCACGCCTTCGCTCGATATGAAGGCATTGGGCTCTCATAGCCATGCGCTTCACTGAAACAGCGTTGAAGGGAGCTTATGTTATTGAGATCGAGAAGCGGGAAGACCACCGTGGCTTCTTCGCGCGGGCTTGGTGCAAAAAGGAGTTTGAAGCCCACAGCTTGAACACGGACCTCGTCCAGATCAACGTCGGGTACAGCAAGAAACGGGGAACCCTACGCGGTATGCACTTTCAAACCAAGCCCTACGAGGAATGCAAACTGGTTCGATGCACCACGGGCGCGGTCGTCGACGTCATCATTGATCTGCGCCCCGAGTCTCCAACCTACAAGAAGTGGATAGGCGTCGAACTGACCGCCGAAAACCGAACCATGCTGTACGTTCCGGAAGGTTTCGCGCACGGATACCAAACTCTTGTCGACCATACGGAGGTGGTGTACCACACATCCCAGCTCTATGCACCCGAGCACGCGACCGGCGTACGTTACGACGACCCCGCCTTCGGAATCGTGTGGCCACTCCCGGTAGAGGCCATTTCCGACGCCGACAAGAGTTGGCCGTTGTATCGACTGTGAGTCCGGTATTCCGCACGGATGCGCTCGTCGAATCCGTTCAAACCTGCATGCTTTCCTTCAGTCACATTCACGTCATGAAGCGGGAGGATGATCCATGGTTATCGTCGACACAGCGCTTGAACAGCGTCATCGACAAGGGAACCCCGTTCGCGTCGCCCTCGTTGGGGCGGGGTATATGGGGCGAGGCATCGCTTTGGAGATTCTGACCGCTCTGGTCGGAATGAAACTCGTCGCGGTCTCGAACCGTCACCTTGCTCAAGCAGAACGCGCCTATAAAGAAGCCGGCGTAGACTCCTTCCGTCAGGTGGACACGGTGGCGCAATTGGAGACTGCGGTCGCGGAAGGAACGTACGCGGTCACCGAAGACGCATCCCTCCTCTGTCGAGCCGACAATATCGAGGCCATTATCGACGCCACCGGTGAGGTCGAGTTCGGAGCTCAGGTCGCAATGGAGGCGATCAAGCACGGCAAGCATGTGATTCTTATGAATGCCGAGTTGGATGCGACGATCGGGCCCATTTTGAAAGTCTACGCAGACCGGGCAGGGGTCGTCTTGACCTACACCGATGGAGACGAGCCCGGAGTGGCGATGAACCTGTACCGTTTCGTCAAGACGATCGGCTACACGCCCGTCCTGATGGGGCAGATCAAGGGGTTTCTCGATCGGTACCGCAACCCGGAGACGCAACGTGGGTTTGCCGAGAAACACAAACAAAAGGCCGCGATGGTCGCGTCGTTCGCTGACGGCTCCAAGCTGTGCCTGGAATCGACCATCATGGCGAACGCAACTGGCTTCAAGCCCGGTCAACGGGGAATGTTCGGGCATCGCTGCGCTCATGTGAAAGACCTGCTGAAGTTGTTCACCGCTGAGCAACTGTTGCAGGGTGGTCTTGTGGATTTCGCCTTGGGAGCCGAACCGCACACCGGCGCGTTCGTCGTCGGATATAACGAGCATCCGATCAAGCGCGAGTATATGAGCTACTTCAAGATGGGAGACGGTCCCTTCTATATGTTTTATACCCCATACCATCTGCCGCATCTCCAACTGCCGCTGACGGTGGCTCGGGCCGTATTATTTCGGGATGCGACGCTGGCTCCAATTGGAGCGCCCGTCTGTGACACCGGCACCTTCGCCAAGCGCGATCTCAAAGCCGGTGAAGTCCTCGATGGGATGGGGGGGTTTACCTGCTACGGTTTGATCGACACCTACGAGACGTGCCGTGCCGAAAACCTCTTGCCCATGGCTCTGTCCCATGGGTGTCTGCTCAAACGTGACATTCGCAAGGATCAAGCGATCACCTATGCGGATGTCGAACTGCCTCCGGGGCGCCTCTGCGACAAGCTCCGCGCCGAACAGACACAGTATTTCTCTTCCTAGGCGGCGCGTGGGTGGACGAGCCTTCCCTGCCATCGAGAACTGGAGCCGGCGGGGCTCTCAAGGCCATGCCGGTTCAGCCAACTGCTTCGAACCTACATGTCACGAGGTACGTCCATGGTCAAACCACCGCTGAGCGGAACCATCAAAGTGTTCTCGACCTGCCTTCAGTCAACCGATATCTCGAGAGAGTCCTATGTGCAAGGCGTCATTCGCGTTTCGAAATGGAGCGAGCAGTACGGCTGTGAAGGGATTCTCGTGTACACGGACAACCGGCTGGTCGATCCCTGGCTGGTGTCCCAGATCATCCTCCAAAACACGGAGACCCTGTGCCCGCTCATCGCCGTTCAACCCGTCTATATGCATCCGTACACCGCCGCCAAGATGGTGAGTTCGTTCGCTCACTTCTACGGGAGACGCGTGTACCTGAACATGCTGGCGGGCGGGTTCAAAAACGATCTGATCGCGCTCAACGACGAGACTCCACATGATCGCCGGTACGACCGTATGGTCGAATACACCACGATCATCATGAAGCTCCTCGAAGGCGCCGCTCCCGTCACCTTCAACGGCGAGTTTTATCAGGTCTCGAATCTCAAGCTCAGCCCGGCTATCTCCCAAGACCTGTTGCCAGGCATCTTGGTTTCTGGCTCGTCCGAGGCGGGATTAGCCGCTGCAGTGGCTCTGCGAGCGACCGCCGTTCACTATCCGCGACCGTCGTCCGAGTATCAACCTCCTTCTGGAAACGGAACAGGCTCCTCCGGAATCCGGATCGGCATCATCGCCAGAGAAACGGAAGAGTCGGCGTGGGAGATCGCCTATCACCGATTCCCGGAAGACCGAAAAGGTCAGTTGACTCATCAACTGGCCATGAAGGTGTCCGACTCCTCGTGGCACACGCAACTCTCCGAGTTGGCGGCTGAATCCAAGACGAAGCAATCGCCCTACTGGCTGCGGCCGTTCGAGAACTACAAGACCTTCTGTCCCTATTTGGTGGGGAGCTACCAGCGTGTCGCAACGGAGATCGCCAAGTACATCGAGGTCGGTCACAAGACGTTCATTCTGGATATCCCTCCCGCTGAAGAGGACCTGTATCACACATCCATCGCGTTCAAATGCGCATTGAAGCAGGTGACGAAATGACTGAAGTGCTCGGGGCCCAGCCCCAAACAGTGCCCGGGTTAGTCGCTGGATTTCTGCGCTCTCTTGAAAGCTTTCCCGCCAGACCGGCACTCTTCGTCAAGGGGCAATCGTTCTCTTACGCCGCCCTTGGAACAAGGGCGGCGCAGATCGCCTCCACGATCCATGAGGTGGAGGACAACTCCAATCCGTTGGTCGCAATCCTTGCCCACCGAAGTCTCACCGCTTACGCAGGTGTCCTTGGCACGCTTTGGGCCGGAAAGGGATATGTCCCGTTGAATCCCAAGATGCCTCTTGAGCGACTCAAGCGCATGCTCCTTCAATCCAACTGTGACGTCGTGGTCGCAGGGGTTGAGGGCGTACAGCCCCTGCAAGGTCTTCTCCAATGCATAGAACGACCCTTAACCATTCTGACCCCGGATCTCGGTGATGAGACGAAATTAACAACATCATGTTCTCCTCATCGGTTCATGTCCGTGGGCCAGGGAGCGCGGCGCAGTCAACTACCCGCTCTTCCACGGGTGAGTCCCGATGCAATAGCGTATTTGCTCTTTACATCGGGAAGTACCGGCGAGCCCAAAGGAGTCCCCATCAGTCATGCCAATGTCCGATCATACGTGCAGCACGTGTGCGACAGATTCGAAGTCAATGAGCACGATCGCTTCTCTCAAATGTTCGATTTGACTTTCGATTTGAGTGTTCATGACATGTTTGTATGCTGGGAGCGTGGAGCCTGTCTCTACTCTGTCCCAGAGACCTCGCTCATGGCTCCGGCCAAGTTTATCAAGGATCACCGCCTGACGATGTGGTTCTCCGTCCCGTCAGTGATTGGATTGATGGCGAAAATGGGCATGCTCAAGCCCGGAGTGTTTCCATCGTTGCGTGTGAGCCTGTTTTGTGGAGAGCCACTTCCATTCGTGTACGCCAGTGCATGGCAAGAAGCCGCTCCCGATTCAGTGACCGAGAACCTCTACGGTCCCACAGAAACCACGATCGCCATCACCAGCTACCGATGGGATCCCGCGATCTCTCCATCAGCGTGTGTCAACGGGATTGTCCCAATCGGGTGGATTTTTGACGATCATCTTGCTTGCGTGATCGATCACGAAGGCAAACAGGTCGCAATAGGAGAAAGAGGAGAACTCTGCCTGAGCGGCCCCCAAGTCGCACGAGGGTATTGGGATAAGCCCCATAAGACCGCTGAACGGTTCATCCGGTTGCGCTCTTTTGGCAAGAGAATCTGGTACCGAACGGGAGATCTCGTAAAACAGGACCAGTCCGGCTGTTTCTACTACCTGGGCAGAGTTGATGATCAGGTGAAAATCCGCGGCTATCGGGTTGAGCTGCAAGAAATCGAATTTGTTCTGCGGAAGGCATCTGGGTCTGAACAGGTTGCCGCGGTCGCATGGCCAGTCCGAGAAGGAATTGCCGAGGGAATCGTGGCGTTCATTAGCGGCAGGACCCGGCGCGATGCCAACGCAATTGCGAGGTCTTGCCGAGAGGCACTCCCCGAATACATGGTGCCAAAGCAGATCCACGTTCTCGATGCCATCCCGTTGAACGCGAATGGAAAGTTGGATCGCTTCAAGCTTATTGAGATTCTGGAAGGGCAGGAGGTCTGAACATGGTAGGTGAACAAGAATTGAGTGAACTGGTCAAGGACTGGGTGAGGCGAAACGGGCAAAGTCCCAATTCCGTATGCTTGAACGGGGACATGGACCTCATTGCCAACGGGATACTGGATTCAATGGGCTTTATCGAATTGCTCATGTTCGTCGAGTCGATCATTGGCCGGAAGATCGACCTAAGCGAGCTAGATCCGACTGAATTCACAACGATCCAAGGGTTATCGCGGAGCATTGTGAACAGCAACTCCAGCGGGGCATAGAGACTGAAGAGCATATGAATCCGATTGTTGAAACATATTCCCGGCTGGCTGCCCAATATGACGAGGAGAAGAACACTTTCTCATGCTGGGGAATTTCGGCCCAGGAAGCCCTCACGTCGATCCAGCTGAAAGAACACTACAGCGTCGTGGTGGACGTGGGATGTGGTACGGGGCGAGCCTTGACGTATCTTGCTCGTCACTGCAAGCCGCAGGTCCAGCTCATTGGCGTCGAACCGGCGTTGAATATGCGAAAGAGAGGCTATGAGCTGACTCGACAATACCCCAATATCCGCCTTGTCGATGGGTCCTTTGAACAACTTCCACTGGAAACCGCTTCAGTCGACTATCTCTATAGCATCCACGCCTTCCATTGGACGACCGACTTGACAGGATCGGTCAAAGAGTTATCGCGGGTGTTGAAACCAACCGGAGAGATGGATCTCTTCTTTATTGGCCGAAACAACGGCCATGAGTTCATTCGGAAGACGACGCCCATATTCCTCAAGTATATGGGCCCCAGGCTGCTCCTCGAATCAGCCGCAAGGCGCAAACAACTGACCAAAGATAGTGCCCAGCAGCTCTTTGAACGGGAATTCGACAGACAGCGGCTTGTCGTCGAAGAGTCCGAGCATACCTATTACGACACCCTCGACGGACACTGGGGTTGGTGGGTCCGAATCGAAGGACACTTCGTGCAGATTCCTGCCGAGGCGAAAACCCAGTGCGACCACGAGGTCAAGCAGGCTCTCGCGGAACTCGAAATCTCCGACGGAATTCCTTATACGATTCACCTCCTCCACGTGAAACTCCGGTCGGAATGATTTTCTCGGTGTATCGCCGAAGGACGCATCGTCTGCTCTGACCGTCCGTGTCGCCAATCGCAACAATCGTTCTCGAGGGGCCTAACCTAATGAAAGCCGAATATAGCCGTCAGGGTTTGCGCGTAGTAGTAAGCGGACAACGCACTCACAGTAGCTGGCTCACTTCCTGAAAAAAGCCGAACCGGGTTTAGCCGTATGGCAGGCGTGCGGGTTTGTGAACGAGCGGATCTTCCGGCAGCAGCGAGTCTCTTTCAGAGATTTCTTGGGAATCCCGATTGCCCGGCACCGAGAAGGTTGCTTGCCTATCTGGAGGATGTCCTCTTCCACAGTCCATGGCAAGATGACGAACAGCCTTCACTTGTCTATGAAGACGATCACCGGAGGGTGGTCGGATTTCTCGGGGTCATGCCTCGCCGCATGCGCGCCGGAGGGCGGCTGATACGAGTCGCGGTCAGCAGCGGGCTTGTGGTTGAACCGGAAAGCCGTCACACCCTCGCCGCGATTCATCTCCTGAAGACCTTTTTCTCCGGGCCGCAGGATCTCTCCTTCACCGACGCAGCTAACGAATCCGCCTGCAAGATCTGGGAGGCACTCGGCGGAATCGCGGTCCCCTTGTACAGCCTATGTTGGACTCGCCTCCTCAGACCATGCCACTACGCCGCCGATCTCTTTGTCCGCAAGCGTCCCGGTCTGGCCTTTCTCGGGCGCGCAGCAAGGCCGGCATGCTTGGCCATCGACGGCATCATCGCCCGGTCACGTCCGAACGTGTTTTGCGCGTCCGTCAAAGGGCTGGTTGCGGAGGATCTGTCAATCGATAGGCTGACCAGGTGTATCGGGCAGGCTGGGCGAGATTTCTACCTCTATCCCGAATACGACAGTTCCCAACTCAAGTGGGTGATCGAGTTGGCCAGTCTAAAGAAGCAGTATGGCAAGCTCTCCGCACAACTGGTCCGATATCAAGACGGGCGCGCGCTAGGTTGGTATCTCTGCTATCTGGATCCGAAGGGGGTCAGTCAGGTCCTGCAACTCGGGGCCACGAGGTCCTCGATTCACCAGGTGCTCGCCCACTTGTTTTATCACGCCTGGCGTTGCGGCTCACGCGCGGTGTCTGGACGGATTGAGCCCCGCTTTCTTCATGAGCTGAGCGAGAATTATTGTTCCTCCAAAGCCGCCTGGTGGATGCTGGCACACTCGCGAGACCTGGAAATCCTCAGGAACTTTCTAAGAGGCAATGTGTTTCTCTCTCGGTTGGATGGAGATTGGGCAATGTGTGTGCCCGAACTTGTTGACTAACATGGCAGTGTCGCATCCGAGATTCGATGCGTGCGGCCTTAACAAACCGGGGAAAGGGGCATATCCCATGAAGGTTGTTCTGTTCTGCGGCGGTTTAGGTATGCGCCTGCGGGAATATTCGGAGCGGATCCCAAAGCCGATGGTGCCCATCGGGTACCGGCCGATCTTGTGGCACGTCATGAAATACTATGCCCATTACGGGCACAAGGATTTCATCTTGTGCCTAGGCTATGGGGCTGATGCGATCAAAGGGTATTTCCTGAACTACAACGAATGCTTATCCAATGATTTCGTCTTGTCAGGCGGGGGCAAACAATTACACCTCCTCAACACCGATATCCATGATTGGAGGATCACGTTCGCAGATACGGGAACGACATCGAACATTGGGCAACGTCTGAAAAGAGTCGAAAAGTACCTGCAGGGCGAGGAAATCTTTCTTGCAAACTACAGCGACGGGCTGACGGACTTACCGCTCTCGGAGCAGATCGATCACTTCGTAAGGCATGACAAGATCGGGAGCTTCGTCTGTGTCACGCCTCGGCTCAGCTATCACCTGGTTTCGCTTGGAGACAGAAGTCAGGTGACCGGAATCCAGGACATGAATCGGTCAAGCATTCGAATCAACGGTGGCTATTTCGTGTTCAAGCAGGATATCTTCAAGTACATCCACGAGGGAGAGGAACTGGTCCACGAGCCGTTCCAGAGGTTGATCAAGGAAGATCAACTGCTCGGGTACAAGTATGACGGCTTCTGGGCCAGCATGGATACGTTCAAGGACAAGCAAATGTTCGACGACATGTATGCGCGGGGGAACGCTCCGTGGGAGATCTGGAAAGACCGCCTCGAGAAATGAATTCTTGTTCTGTGGAGTGTATCGCCTATCCGAAACCCTGAAACGGATGTTTACCCTAGGCCTTCGGGAAGGGCAGCCGACGCGCAGGGTGTTATGCCTCGGCGCTCACGCAGATGACATCGAAATCGGCTGCGGGGGAACCATGCTTCGGCTCGCCGAGTCACTTCCGAACATCGAGGTCCTCTGGGTAGTCTTTAGTACGGGAAAACAGCGCCGCCGGGAAGCTCTGGAGAGCGCTCGCCATTTTCTGGCCAAAGTCAGTCGAAAGACTGTTCTGGTGAAAACTTTTCGCGCAAGCTTTTTCCCGTACGAGGGTAAAAGCATCAAGGAGTTCTTCGAGACTCTCAAGAAGCGCTGCAACCCGGATGTTGTCTTCACCCATTACCGCCACGATCTCCACCAGGATCACCGCACGATCTGCGAGCTTACGTGGAATACGTTTCGAGACCACTTCATCTTAGAATATGAAATCCCTAAATATGATGGCGACCTCGGAACACCGAATTTCTTCGTCCATCTGGATGAATCTCTCGCCCGTACGAAGACGAAGCTGCTGCTGGAGTGTTTCAAGACCCAGCGGAACAAACACTGGTTCACGGAGGACACCTTTTTCGGGTTGCTCCGGTTGAGGGGCATCGAATCCAATGCCCCGGAGAAGTATGCGGAGGCGTTCTATTGCCGTAAGCTGGTCTTCTAAACGGGCAAGAAGTTTTGCCTCACCCATCGTGCGTTCTCCAAGAAGGTAGCATGCCCCCGCAGACACCCAAAGTCAGCATCGGCTTACCGGTGTACAACGGCGAGCGCTATCTCAGTCAGGCGCTCGAGGCGATCCTCGCACAGACCTATCCGGACTTCGAGTTGATCATCTCGGACAATGCCTCGACCGACAAGACGTCAGAGATCGTGCAGGAATATGCCCATAAAGATACCCGTATCAGATACCATCGCAATGAGGAGAACCTGGGCGCGGCGAACAATTTCAACCGCGTCTTTGACCTCGCGCGTGGAGCCTATTTCCGGTGGGCGACGGCCGATGATCTGTTTGCATCAGATTCCCTGGAGCAGTGCATCGCGGTCTTAGAGCGGTACGCGGAGGTGGTGCTGTGCTATCCGAAGACCGTCTTAATTGATGAATTCGGATCACCAATTCGCCGGTACGACGACAATCTTGACCTACGCTTCACCAGCCCGGTTGAGCGTTTCATGTCGGCGATGAAGCAGATGGGGCTTTTGAATGTCCAGTACGGGCTCATTCGTTCCAGCGTCTTGAAGAAGACGTCCCTCATGGGTAACTACCCGGGAGGCGACATCCCCCTCATTCTCGAGCTGACCCTCTACGGGCAGTTCTGGGAGATTCCTCACAGCTGCTTTTACAGGCGGATGCATAGCCAGGCCTTGAGTAGCATTACCACTCTCGACGGAGATCAGGAATTCTGGGATCCCAAAACGAAAGGTCGAGTCTTTCTCAGAACCTGGAGGCATTATTCCCAATACCTACGGTCCGTCCTCCGCGCTCCTCTGAAATCATCCGAACGGGTAGAACTAACTTACAAGGTCCTCCGCTCAGCCGTTGCCTCCAGGCATACGTTGGCAAGCGAACTCAACAGCGCGGTGAGTCAGGGCTTACGGACATGGTTCCTCACGAGCCGACGTCACCGCGCGGCATGACTGCAGGGAACGCTCGGAACTAGTCGCGCTCCCTCCGAGCCAATCCACCGACCGAGAAAGGGCGAATGTGCGAGGAACTGAAACCGGTACCACGCTCCCGTCGCCGGGCCGTCCTTCGTTGACGACAGATCAACGCGTAGATCCTTCTCTGACTCCCGGAATCCGGCAGCTCGACCTCTCGTTAATTCGGGGAATTGCCTGGACCGGAGCCGTGAAATGGATCAGCCAGATTCTCAGTTGGCTCAGCACGCTCATCGTGATCCGCCTGCTGGCGCCCGAAGACTATGGGATCGTAGGCATGGCGACCGTCTATCTCGGACTCGTCGCGCTCATCAACGAGTTTGGTTTGGGAGCCGCCGTCATTACCCAACGGGAGTTAACCGGTGATGAGCTTCGACAGATCAATAGCCTGTGTGTCTTGCTGGGACTTGCCGGTTTCTTGCTCTCGTGCATCGCCGCATATCCATTGTCACTATTCTTCCGAGCTCCAGAGCTTGCGCGGGTCATCATTGTCATGAGCCTGTCGTTCGTGATCTCCGGATTTCAGACTGCACCATCCGCGCTCCTTCAGCGCGGACTGCATTTCAAGTTCCTTGCGCTTACCGAAGGGGGGCAGGCAGTCGTACAGGCAACGGGCACCGTCCTGTTGGCTCTCTTGGGCTTCCGTTATTGGGCGCTGGCGTTGGGCGGACTTCTCGGAACCACCCTAGCGACCAGCCTGATCGTTTCGCGCCAACGCCTGATGTTCTCATGGCCACGCTTCTCAGCCTTAGGCGGGGCCCTCACGTTCAGTTGGCAGATCTTGGTGACGCGCCTCGCCTGGTTCATTTCGATCAAGGCGGACTATCTGGTCGCCGGTCGCGTTCTCGGCCAAACCGCCCTAGGGGTCTATAGCGTCGCCTGGACGATTGCGCAGGTGCCCGCCGAGAAGATCACAGGACTCGTCAGCCGGGTGAGCTTCCCCCTGTTTTCCGCAGTTCAGTCCGATCAACAAGCCTTGCGCCGCTACCTGCTGTCCCTCACGGAGGGGCTTGCCCTCGTCACCTTTCCTTTGGCTTTTGGGCTCGCGCTGTTGACAGATGAGTTTGTGTTGGTGGTGTTAGGCGCCAAATGGGCCGAGGCGATCGACCCTCTTCGCATTCTCGCAATCTTGACCGCCCTGCGGGCTGTGTATCCGGTGGTCCCGCAGGCTCTGACCGTTACCGGCGGAGCTGAGTTCATTATGCATGTCGGAGTGGTGACGGCGCTGCTGGCCCCGGTTGGATTCTATCTCGGGAGCTGGTGGGGCGTCGTTGGCATTGCGATGACCTGGTGCATCATTCAACCCCTCAACGTGATGCCAGTGTACTGGCTCTTAAAGAAACGCGTGGATCTGGCCATGCGGCAGTATCTCCAGTCGTTGTCCCCCGCACTGACTGGCTCGTTCGCCATGAGCCTGTGCGTGTTGTTCCTAAAACTGATGCTGCCAGAACAATGGCCGCTTCCCGTTCGCTTCGGCGTCGAGGTTCTGGGCGGTGGCTCGACCTACGGTCTCACGACCTTGCTACTGCATCGCGAACGTCTCCGTGGTTTTCTCCAGCTCGTTCGGTCAGCCAAGAGCTGACAGGGTCAGCGGCGGCTTGGTCTTCATCCACCTGGCGACCATATGAAAATTGTCTGCATCGTTGGGGCAAGACCGAATTTCATCAAGATCGCCCCGCTGTTGAAAGAGATGCGCAAGCATCCCTCGATGACGCCTGTGTTGGTTCACACGGGTCAGCATTATGACGTCAGCATGGCCGGGCAATTCTTTGAAGATCTGGGGATCCCCGCGCCGGACATGTCGCTTGAGGTCGGATCGGGTTCTCACGGGTATCAAACCGCAGAGGTCATGAAACGGCTGGAGCCGGTACTTGAAAGGGAAAGACCGGATCTGGTGCTGGTGGTCGGCGATGTCAATTCGACGATGGCAGCAGCGCTGACCGCCGTGAAGCTCCAGATTCCTGTAGCTCACGTTGAATCCGGACTGCGTAGCCGAGATCGGTCCATGCCAGAGGAGATCAACCGTGTGGTCACTGACGCGGTGTCCGACTACCTCTTCGTCACGGAGGAGAGCGGGGTCAACAACCTGGTCGCCGAGGGTGTGGATCAGAGGAAGATCTTCTTTGTCGGGAACGTGATGATCGATTCGCTGGAAGCCTCCCGGCGGCTATGGGAACGATCTGGCATCCTCGACCACCTCGGACTGGCCAAGGGTCAGTACGGGGTGTTGACTCTGCACCGCCCGTCGAACGTCGACGATCCGGTCATGCTCAAGGTGCTGATCGAAACGATCGCCGATGTCGCCGCTCACCAGCCCATCGTCTTTCCCGTACATCCGCGAACGCGCCAACGGCTGGAAGATCTGGAGGACACCAAGGAGCTGCTCTCAGTGTTCGACGGGCAGGTTCGCGAGCGCGGGATCGTGTGCCTCGCTCCCCTCGGCTATCTCGATTTTATGGCGCTGGTCGCCAACGCCAGGATCATCTTGACCGACTCGGGCGGGATTCAGGAGGAAACGACCGCCTTGGGCATCCCTTGCCTGACGCTGCGGGAGAACACGGAACGTCCCGTGACTGTCTCCCATGGTACCAATCGGTTGGTAGGAACCTCGCCGGAAAAGATTCGCGAGGAAACCCGGCGTGTGCTGCATGCTCCGCGCGCGGCCCCGGCTCCACCACCCTTGTGGGACGGTCGCGCCTCAGAGCGCATTGTCGCAATCCTTCTTGAACGCCTCAGGATCCGGTAACTCAAGCGTCATGACCCAAGACAACAGGATCAGTGTCAGGACATGCACTGAGAAAGACAAAGATCTGTGGGACGAGTATGTCTATCGATCGCCCGACGCGACGATGTGCCACCTCTACGCCTGGCGATCCATCATCGAGGGTGCGTACGGACATGAGTCCTTCTACCTCGCAGCTCGGACGGAACGTGAAGGAACCGTTTGCGGAGTGCTGCCACTCATCCTCGTACGGAACCGGCTGCTCGGCGTGTCGTTGACATCCATGCCGTTTCTCGATTATGGGGGAATCTGCGCAGACGACGTCGGAACCGCTGAATTGCTTTTGAAGTATGTCTTGGACCTCAAGCGCACCACCGGCGCTCAGTACCTCGAACTCCGCCAGGCCCGCTCGGCGGCCGCCAGTGGCGATGTCTCTCGCCACGACAAGGTCAGTATGATTTTGGATCTGTCGGGCGGGGAGGAGACGCTCTGGCGAAACCTGCCGGCGAAGGTCCGCAACCAAGTCAGAAAGGCCGAACGGTCCGGCCTGACGACCTGCACGGGTGGAATCGAGCTGCTTGACGCGTTTTACGACGTGTTCGTCGTGAACATGCGCGATCTGGGGTCACCGGTGCATAGTCAATCATTCTTTGCCCAGATGTGCGTCGCGTTCGGCCCGCATCTTCGGGTCATGCTCGTTCAAGACGGGACGAAGACTGTGGGCGGGCTCATCGCTCTGTTCTATCGCGACACCATGCTCGTCCCCTGGGCCTCGTCACTGCGGGCCCATTTCTCGAAGTGTCCGAACAATCTGCTGTACTGGAACGCGATCCAGACCGCCTGCGCCCGCGGATGCACCCGGTTCGATTTCGGACGCTCGTCGGTGGGATCAGGTACCTATGAATTCAAACGACAGTGGGGGGCCGAGCCAGCACCCTTGGGCTGGTCTCTGTTCGGTGAGAACGGCCGGCTCGGCGCGAGGATTTCTCCGAACGATGTCAAATTCAGGCCCCTGCGAGAGATCTGGCGGCGGCTGCCCCTTTCGCTCACCAAGCTCCTCGGGCCGCAGGCTCGCAAATATCTCACCAATTGATACGGCGCCATCTCATCTGGACCGTCTCCGTTTCATGACCGGACCCTTTCGAACTCCGCCAACGGAACCGACGCTGTAAACCATGTGCGGAATCGCCGGACTCTATCAGTGGACCGAAGACGCCGGAACGACGGCTGACCACCTTCGGCGCATGTGCCAAGCCATCGTCCATCGGGGTCCCGACGACGAAGGTACGTTCATCGACCGCGGGATCGGGCTGGGCATGCGGCGCCTCAGCATCATCGACGTCGAGGGCGGTCATCAGCCCATTACGAACGAAGACAGCAGCATCGCCATCGTATTCAACGGAGAAATCTACAACTTCCGCACACTCCGCAAGGACCTGCAACGACGTGGTCATCGGTTTCGGACCCACACGGACACCGAAGTGATCGTGCATGCCTATGAAGACGATGGCCCAGACTGCGTGAAACACCTCAACGGTATGTTTGCCTTTGCGATCTGGGATGTGCGGAACCAGCGCCTGTTCCTCGCCCGCGATCGCATGGGGGTCAAGCCTCTGTACTATACCCAGATCGGCGAGAAGCTCGCGTTTGCATCCGAAGTCAAGGCGCTGCTGACCCTGCCGGAGATGTGTCCGGTCCTGGATCTGACGGCCACGGCTCAGTTTTTCCGCCTCGGGTTCGTGCCGGCTCCGCGGACCCTTTTCCAGGGGATCCAGAAGCTTCCCGCCGGGTGGTGGCTCACCGCCGAGCAGGGCCGAACCCAGGTGCAACGCTATTGGGATCTCGAATTCAAGCAGCAGGATTCCTGGCTGAGCTTCGACGATTGTTGCGACGGGCTCCGGTCCGTGCTGCGCGAGGCGGTCGTCGATCAAATGGTCAGCGACGTACCCCTCGGCGCCTTTCTCAGCGGGGGAGTCGACTCCACCGCCGTCGTGGCGTTCATGCAGGAAGCCTCGACGACTCCTGTGCGCACCTTCAGTATCGGGTTCGACGCTCAGCACGCCTACCACAACGAGGCACCCTACGCCGAAGCCGCGGCGCGTGCCTTGGGGACCAGGCATGAAACCTTGATCGTGCGTCCTCAGGTCGCCGATCTGCTGCCCAAGCTGATTGAAAAGCTCGATGAGCCCTTGACCGATACCTCCTTCATGCTTTCGTATCTCGTCTCGGATCTCGCCCATCGCCATGTCAAAGTCGCCCTGTCCGGACTCGGCGGCGATGAACTGTTCGGCGGGTACCGACGTTACCTTGGACCGCTCCTCCGGAAGACCGTTTTGTGGATTCCCAATCAGTGGCGACGACAGATTGGGCAACACCTCGGCCGTCGTCTGCGTGCGGACAGAGGCAGCGTATGGGGGAATATCGGCCGTTATACCAAAGCCCTGGGAAAGACGCTGCACCTCACGATGGGAGAGCAGTATGTGGGGCTTCTGTCCGTCCTGTCGCCCGATCAGATCGCGGCCTTGCTCGCTGGCCGGAGCTTCGAGGAAAACCCGGGCGGGGAACTGGTCTCGTTGTACGACCGCGCGCCCGCAGTCGATCCGATCGACCGATTGGCCTATGTGGATGCCAAGACCCTGCTGCCTGAGAGCTTGCTGTTACTGACCGATAAGATGGGAATGGCCTGTTCACTCGAAGTGCGGGTGCCCTTTCTCGACAACCGCGTGGTGGAATTCGTCCAGCGGGTTCCAACCCAGTACCGTTTACGGGGTTTCACGCTGAAGCGGCTTCTCAAGGCGACCCTGAAGGGCGTCGTCCCCGACTTCGTACTGACCAGGTCGAAGCGCGGGTTCGGCACACCGATGAGCACTTGGCTCAGGCAGGAGTTGCGCCCCCTCGTCGCAAACCTCTTGGAGCCGGCGCGCCTCAAACGCCACGGCATCCTGAACGCCGACACCGTGCAAGCCCTGCTGGCCGCGCATTACAGCCGGCAGGAGGATTATACGGAAGCGATCATGGCTGTTGTGATGTTCGAACTGTGGCGCGAGCGTTTTCAGGTGAGGGTGCCGTGATGACAGTCGCCGCTGTCGCCGCGTGGGGTGCGCTGACCCTGATCGCCTATGTCTATGTGGGTTATCCGCTGGCCCTCACCCTGCTCGCGATGTTCCGCCGCCGCGAGGTCTCACAGGCCGACGTAACTCCCTCGGTGACATTGCTGATTTCGGCGTTCAATGAAGAGGACGTGATTGCCCAGAAATTACGCAACACCCTGGCTCTGGACTATCCGAAAGATCAATTGGAGGTGATCGTGATCTCCGACGCCTCAACGGACGGTACCGACCGAATCGTGGAATCCTTTGCCCCTCAAGGCATCACCCTCTTACGCATGGCCGCGCGTGGAGGGAAGACCGTCGGCTTGAACGCGGCCTTGGAGAGAGCCCGGGGCGATATCGTCGTGTTCAGCGACGCCAATATCATGTACCGGCCCGACACGCTCCGTTGTCTCGTGCGGAACTTCGCCGATCCAGCGATCGGCTGTGTGACTGGGGACTCCCGCTATTGCGATGACGCGGCCACGGCCGCCCATGTCCAGGAACAGACCTACTGGGGCTACGAGCGTTACATTCGGTCATTGGAGAGCCGCATCGGCAATACAGTCGGCGGCGACGGCGCGATCTTTGCCATTCGCCGGGAACTCTACACGCCGCTTGCCCCCGAAGCCATCAATGACTTGGTCATCCCGCTCCGGATTGTGACCAAAGGCTATCGCGCGGTCTTCGAACCGGGCGCCGTCGGGATCGAACCGACGACCGGCGATTTTCGAAAGGAGTTTCGCCGGAAGCGGCGCATCGTCAATCGGAGCTGGCGCGGGGTAATGAGCGTGGCCGAAGTCCTCAATCCGTTCAAGGTCGGGATCTTCGCCTGGCAAGTGTGGTCCCACAAAATCCTCCGTTGGCTGGTGTTGCCAATGGTCATGGTGACGGCTGCGGGATGTATCGGCGCGTACCAGCAGGGATGGATCTATCAAGCAGGAGCCTGGGGATTCCTCGGCAGCCTGCTTCTCGCCGGAGTCGGCGCTTGGGTTCCCGTTTCCCGGAGACCGTTGGCCAGAGCAGGCCACGTGCTCCTGTACTTCTATATGGTGAACCTCGCCGCCCTGATCGGGCTCGTGCGTGCGCTGGGCGGTCGCGTCGACGCCGTGTGGGTTCCGGAACGCAGTTAGCGCAGTCAGGAACCGCGCGATGCTGGCTATGGTGTCAGGACTGGAGAGAACGGAGAGGGGCCGAGAGAATGGTCCGCTTCAGCCTCCGTTGATCGTTCACGTGATTTTTCGGTTGGCCGTGGGAGGTTTGGAAAACGGGCTCGTGAATTTGATCAATTGGATGCCGCCCGAGCGCTACCGGCATGCCATCATCTGTCTGACGGACAGTACGGAGTTCAAATTGCGTATTCGGCGATCAGATGTGCCGATCATCGACTTACAGAAACGCCCAGGCCACGATCTCGGCGTGTACGTGCGCGCGTGGAAGGCCTTGCAGTCGCTCCGCCCCGATATCGTCCACACCCGTAATCTGCCGACTCTCGAATTTCTTCTGCTCGCCGCGCTGACGCTCCGAACCAGTCGCGTGCATGGAGAGCACGGGCGCGATGTGTACGATTTGGACGGATCAAGCCGCAAGTATAATTTGTTCCGCCGCCTGGCCCGTCCGTTCGTTCACCATTACACCGCCGTCAGCTCCGATCTGGCCACCTGGCTCACCCAGAGCGTGGGGGTGCCGACTTCGAAAGTCAGCCATATCTGGAACGGGGTGGACGTAGACCGTTTTCGGCCCAGGTCCGGCTTCCGACCCGCGGTCATTCCCGAGCACTTTGCCAAACCAGGGACTGTCATTGTGGGAACCGTGGGCCGGATGCAGCAGGTGAAAAACCAATTAACGCTGGTGCAGGCCTTCATCCATTTACTCCGGACGGATCCACGGGCTCGAGAACGCCTCCGATTGGTGATGATCGGGGACGGGCCATTGCGGGAGCAGTCTATTCGACTGCTCCGGATGGCTCAGGCCGAGTCCTTGGCCTGGCTGCCCGGAGAACGAGCCGATATCCCCGAGATCATGCAGGCCCTGGATCTCTTCGTGCTCCCCTCGCTCGCGGAAGGAATTTCGAACACAATTCTGGAGGCGATGGCCTCCGGTCTTCCCGTCGTCGCCACCCGGGTCGGAGGCACTCCCGAATTGGTAGATGAGGGGAAAACCGGCTTTCTCGTCCCACCCGCCGATCCCGCTTCAATGGCGCACGCGATCGGACGTTATCTGAATGATGAGGCGCTGTTGAAAGCCCATGGCGAAGCCGGGCGAAGACATGTACTGGCACAGTTCAGCAAAGAGAAGATGGTCAATGGGTACCTGGCTGTGTATGACTCCGTCCTCCGTCGATCCGGCTGCGCGGTGAACGCCGCCGTGGCTCAGTCCAGCGTCCCCAGTTGACGCCCCAGTTGCCGAGAACCCACGGGCGCACAGATGCTCCTTCGGTTTATCCCACAGGCCGTGAAAGCCACACTCAAAGGTCACGCAAAGACCCTCACGCAACGATACTGTCGGCTCGTGCACGGATTTGGACGCGCGGAATTGGAGTCGCTGCTCCACGGACTCGGCGTGAGGGCCGGAGATGTGGTCATGGTCCACAGCTCGTTCGACAGATTCGAAGGATTTCGCGGGAAGGGGACCGACGTGATTCTCTCCTTGCAAGCGACGGTTGGACCCACAGGGACCCTTCTCATGCCGACCATCCCCTTTATTGGAACGGCTGTGGAATACGCCGCGGGTATGGGGATCTTCGATGTCGTCACAACTCCCTCACGCATGGGCTTGATCACGGAGTTGTTCCGGCGCACTCCGGGGGTCTCACGGAGTCTTCACCCCACCCATTCCGTCGCGGCCTGGGGCGCCCAGGCCGACGAGTTGCTCCGAGACCACCACCTGGCCGTGACGCCCTGTGGCAAGAACACGCCCTTCGGCCGATTGTCGAAGTATGATGGGAAAATTCTTCTGCTAGGAACCGACATCGACTCCATGACCTTCTTTCACAGCATCGAAGAAGACCTCGAACCTTTGATGCCGTTCTCTCCCTTTACCAAGGAGACGTTTCGCCTGTACTCAAAGGATCGGAATGGACGGATCTGGGAGACGCGGACCCGCTTGTTCGATCCGGTTGTGTCGCGACGGCGCAATCTGCACAGGCTGGTCCCCGCACTCCGGATGCGAGGCCTCTGGCGGGAGAACCGCGTTGGACGGCTGAGGGGGATCTGTCTGAAAGCGGAGGACGTGCTGACCCTGTGCCGGTCCATGGCGCAAAGCGGGGAGTTTTGTTATGACGCCTGACACCGAGCCGCAACCCAGTCTCCGTGAATGTTTCAAGCAGGCAGTCGAGACAGGCGACCGCCAGAAGGCACTGGCCGTCGCCCGCGAGATGTTGCGTCACGACACCGGAACGAGCCTTTGGAGCTTCATTCGAAAGACCGTGTCGAATCATCCCCAGGACGCGTTTGATCTGCATCCGCTGAGAGTCGCGTTGCTGTCGTCTTTTTCCAGCGAATTTCTCCATGACCCGCTGGTGAGTTACGGTTTCATCAACGGCCTTCGAATCGAGATTTACCAAGCCGGGTTCGGCCAGTATCGGCAGGAGATCCTCGATGCCAAGAGCCCGCTCTACGAATACAAACCGGACGTCGTCATCCTCGCCGTGGAAGGAGAGGACTGGGCGCCCGCCCTGTACAGGAGTTATCTGGACATAGACGAGATCCAACGTAACGCCATCCTGAATGACATACAGGCGGACATGAATGGCTTGATCCGCACGTTCCGCAGCCGCTCGAGCGCGACGCTACTGCTGCATAACTTCTTCCCCCCGATCCGCCGGCAACTCGGGATCCTTGACGGACAGGACGGAACCGGGCAGGCGGCTTTGACCGTGAAGATCAACGAAGCGGTGTCAGCGCTCTGTCGCGAACACAGTGGCGTCTACGTCGTGGACTATGCCGGCCTGGTCTCATACGTGGGAGCCGCGCACTGGTATGACTCACGGATGGCCCACTATGCAAAGGCGCCGATCGCGAGAGCGATGTTGGGACATCTGGCCAGGGAATACATGAAGTTTTTCCGGGCGTTGACGGGGAAAACCAAGAAATGCCTCGTGGTGGATCTCGACAACACGCTCTGGGGCGGCATCGTTGGCGAAGAGGGCGCCCGCGGCATCAAGCTCGGTCCTACCTATCCAGGCAGCGCTTTTCAGGAGTTTCAGCGAGAGCTCCTGAACCTCCAGAAGCGCGGGGTGATTCTTGCCGTCGCCAGCAAGAATAACGAGACCGACGTTCAGGCCGTGTTTGACTCGAACGAGCACATGCTGCTCAGACGAGAGCATTTTGCAGTCATCAAGGCGAACTGGAATCCCAAGCCTCAATCCATCGTGGAGATTGCAGAGGAACTCAACATCAGCCTCGATCACATGGTGTTCGTCGACGACAACCCGGCCGAATGCGAGCAAGTCGCCGCGGCGCTGCCCATGGTCACCGTGATCGCGTTGCCCAAGCAACCGGAACGATTCAGCGAAACGCTCCTTATGGATGGACTGTTCGACAAGTTGAGCCTATCGGCCGAGGACAGGCGCCGGAGCGAACTCTATCGCCAGCGCGCGGAAGCCGAAGCGCTTCGTGCTCGGTGTACCTCCCTGGAGGACTTTTACCGCAGCTTGGAGATGGTCGTCGTCTTCTCGCCGGTGGATGAAGCCTCGCTTGCTCGCGCCGCCCAGCTGACTCAAAAGACCAATCAGTTCAATGTCACGACGATCCGATATTCGGAAGCCCAATTGGCCTCGCACATAACCGATCCGACGTGGCTGATGACCACCGTCCAGGTACAAGACCGGTTCGGGGATCACGGCATTGTCGGGCTGATGTTGGCGCACATACACAACGACCGGATCGACATCGACACCTTCCTGTTGAGCTGCCGGGTGATCGGGCGGACCATTGAGACGGCCATGCTCGCGTACCTGGCGCAGCAGGCAGAAGCACGCAACATTGGGCTTCTGAAAGGCCGAGTCGTGCTGACCGCCAAGAATGCACCCGTGCGGGACCTCTATGAGCGTCATGGCTTTGAGAAGGTTTCAGGCCAACCGGACGACGTAACTTTCTGGACCCTCGCGACGGCGACCACTCGCATTGACTATCCGGAGTGGCTAAAGATTATCGTGCGCGGCGCGTCGACCAACGAGATGCTCAACGTCGTCTCCTCCTAAGGCGCACAAGATGGAATCCAAGATCAGGCAAATCATGGCGGACATCCTCGATCTCGCCCCTGGCTCGATCACGGACGAGACCGGCATGGACAACACCGGCTCGTGGGATTCGCTCGCTCATATCAATCTCATGACCGCTCTCGAACATGAGTTTGGCATCACCCTGGACATCGAAGAGATCGAAGCCATGCGCTCGTTCTCAGATATCAGGGGCATCCTTCGGCACAAGTTATGTACCCACCGATGACGGAGGAGCCGGTTCCGTGAACAGGCGTAGGATCCTTCACGACAGTCTGACCCGACGTTCGTTCAAGGAGCAGTATTGGGAATGGCGAACGACGGCCATCCAACTTGCCCGACTCCTTCGTCCGCGCAACCATGGATTCGCGCGCACGGTGGTGCGACAGCAGGCCCAGTTTCTGCTCGGTTCAGTCAGACTGGTTGAAGGACAGAGCTGGGAACGGGCCCGTGCCGCGGCCGCGTGGCTGGTCCGGGCACAAGACGCGACGCCTGATGACGGCGTCTCCCACGGGTACTTCCCGTGCGACGATCCGCCTGGGTGGGCAGCCTCCTATCCAGAAACCACCGGCTACGTGATTCCGACTCTGCTCAAGTTTGCCGCCTTGAATGGAGACGATTCATATCGTGAACGCGCGTTACGCATGGCCCGATGGGAGGTCGACATCCAGATGCCATCCGGAGCGGTGCAAGGAGGGCGTGTCTGTGCGCCTGAGCACCAGACCCCCTGCGCGTTCAACACGGGCATGGTGCTGGACGGATGGAGTGCGGCCTACCGGGTCAGCGGGGACTCACACTTTCTCCAAGCCGGTCGGCGGGCGGCGGATTTTCTCGTTCGCGATCTCACCCCAGAGGGGTATTTTCAGACGAATGGAAGGTTCGTCGCCCAGACCGGTGTCAAGACCTACAACGCATTATGTGCCTGGTCGTTGTACCGCTTTGGGCAGGACACGGACGATCCACGCTACGGACGCGCGGCCATCCGCATCGTGGAGGCCGCGGTCAGGCAACAACAGCCCAACGGGTGGTTCGCCAACAACTGCCTGACGCGGCCGGAAGCCCCGCTGTCGCATACGATTGGCTACACCTTGCACGGGATCCTGGAGGTTGGCATCCTGGCGCGCCGGAGCGACCTTATCGAAGCGGCGATATTGGGCATCTCCCCGCTCCTGTCACGCTTGCCGAAGAACGGCTTTCTCCACGGACGGTATTACCCGGACTGGGAACCGGCGTCGTTTTCTTCCTGTCTGACCGGTTCTGCGCAACTGGCTGTTGTCTGCTACAGGCTGTACGAGCAGACCGGCGCGCGCAGATACCGTCAGGCCGCGGACAGAATCCTGAATTTCCTGAAAGCGTTGCAGGTCCTGGACTCGCCGGACCAGAACCTCAACGGCGCCTTGGCCGGGTCGTTCCCGATCTTCGGCAGCTACATGACCGCCGGCTACCCCAATTGGGCAACCAAGTATTTCTTGGATGCCTTGATGCTGCAGGCTCAGTTCGAGCCCGAGATCAGGACCCGCGACAACGGGCTTGTTTCCCGACCGGCGCAACCAGAGGCCTGTGCTCCCTGTTGACTCGATGGAGCGCCATGAAACTCCGCCAGTGTGAAGATCCCATCTTGACCGAGGCACGTTCCCATGTGCGGCATCTGCGGACTCTATAACGTCGGGACCGGCGAGCCGGTTTCGGCCGATGTCATCAAGTCCATGGCCGATACGATGGCGTATCGGGGCCCCGACGCCGAGGGGTTCTATGTGTCAGGATGCGTCGGCTTGGGGCATCGCCGCCTGTCCATCATCGATCTTGCCGGCGGTTCGCAACCGATGAGCAACGCCGACGGATCGATCTGGGTGGTGTTCAACGGAGAAATCTATAACTTCCTTGAACTGCGGGATGGTTTGACAAAGAAAGGGTATGCGTTCACAACCCGCTCGGACACGGAAGCCATCGTGCACTTATACGAAGAACTGGGGGAGGACTGCTTTCAGCACCTGCGTGGCATGTTTGCGATCGCGATCTGGGACAGCCGCCGCCGGAAGCTGGTTCTCGCGCGCGATCGAGTCGGCAAGAAACCGCTGTTCTACACCTATGACGGGATCAGGATCGCCTTTGCATCCGAGATGAAAGCGATCCTGCAAGTGCCGGGGATTCCACGCGAGCTGAACCTCGAAGCCTTGAGCGATTATTTGTCGCTGCTCTATGTGCCCGCTCCCAAGTCAATCTTCCGGCATATTCAGAAAGTCCAGCCTGGGCACTATCTCGTAGTCTCCGAGCAGGGCATCCGCGAGGTCGAGTACTGGGACCTGAGTTTTGCGCAGCCTCGCCGCCTGTCCGAGCCGGAATGGTGCGAGCGGCTCCTGGAGGCGTACCGCGAAGCCGTTCGGATCCGGCTGATCAGCGACGTGCCGTTGGGGGCGTTCCTCTCCGGGGGAGTGGACTCCTCGTCGGTCGTTGCGTTGATGAGCGAGCTCACGGGGGAGCCGGTGATCACCTCATCGATCGGATTCCAGGATAAGCGATTCGACGAGACACGTTATGCGCGGCTGGTGGCGTCCCGCTTCCACACCAAGCACCATGAAGAGGTGGTCGAACCGGATGCGGTCGGGATCGTGGAGAAACTGGTCTGGCACTACGACGAGCCCTTCGCCGACTCCTCGGCGATCCCGACCTACTACGTCTCGAAGATTGCGAGGCAGCACGTGACCGTCGCCTTGTCCGGCGATGGAGGGGACGAGAACTTCGCCGGATATCGACGCTACTACTTCAGCCAGCGGGAGCAGATCGTGCGCGGCCTGCTCTCGTCCGGGGCTCGGCGAGCCCTCTTCGGCGCCTTGGCCGCCCTCTATCCCAAAGCCGACTGGGCCCCTCGCGTTCTACGCGGGAAAGCTACGTTTGAAAGCTTGGCCTGTTCTCACATCGAGGGCTATTTTCGCTCTGTCTCCGCTTGCCGGCCCTCCTTGAAAGCTCAACTGCTCCATCGGGATGTCACGAAACAACTCGGCGGATACGATACGCTGGACCTGTTCCGGCACTATTATCAGAAAGCCGGAGCCGCGGACAGCCTGTCCCGCATCCAATACGTCGACATCAAGACCTATCTCACCGACGATATCCTGGTCAAAGTCGATCGAGCGAGCATGGCCAATTCGCTGGAAGTCAGGGCTCCGATTCTGGATCACCGGTTCATGGAACTCGTCGCGACGATTCCCTCCGCAATGAAATTACGCGGGAGATTGGGAAAATACATTTTCAAAAAATCGCTCGAGGGACGGCTGCCGTCTGATATTCTCTATCGCGACAAGATGGGTTTCGCCGTGCCGTTGGCCTCGTGGCTGCGAAGGGACCTCAAAGGCATGGCAGCCGATGTACTCTTCAGCCGACGAGAGGACGGCTTGCTCAATGCCTCAGTGGTTGAACGCCTCTGGAACGAGCATCAGCGAGGGCTGCGGGATCGATCGACCGAATTGTGGACTTTGCTCATGTTTCGAATGTGGCAACGGACGTTCGTGGAAACCGGCTCGTCAGGTGGTCTGATATGAGCTTCTCAGGTGTTGACGTCCTCACAGTCATAGCGTAGGTAAGGAGTCGCCATGACGGACATTTTGGGCATCTCCGCGTACTACCACGACAGCGCCGCTTGCCTGGTGAGAGACGGGGAAATCCTTGCGGCGGCGCAGGAGGAACGGTTCACGCGCAAGAAACACGATCCCGGATTTCCCCGCGAAGCGGTCCGTTATTGCCTGAAGCAGGGTGGTGTGTCGCTGACGGGCCTGAAGTACGTCGTGTTCTACGACAAACCATTGGTAAAGTTCGAGCGTCTGCTGGAAACCTACCTGGCCTTCGCACCGAAAGGCCTGCAGTCGTTCATCGCAGCGATGCCGGTGTGGCTCAAAGAAAAATTGTTTTTGAAGAGTCTCCTCCAGAAAGAGTTGCTCTCGCTCGATCCCGGCATGAAGCGTGCAGGCTTGCCTCCCATTCTGTTCTCCGAGCACCATGAATCTCACGCAGCGTCGGCTTTCTTCCCCTCACCGTTCGAGAAGGCGGTCGTCCTCTGCATGGACGGAGTGGGCGAGTGGGCGACCACGTCCGCCTGGATGGGTGACGGGCGTTCGTTGACTCCCTTGTGGGAGATTCCTTTCCCCCATTCGCTCGGACTGTTGTACTCCGCCTTCACCTACTATATCGGCTTCAAGGTGAATTCCGGCGAATATAAAGTCATGGGCCTCGCCCCGTACGGCGAGCCCAAGTATGTCAAGACCATCTATGAGCATCTGCTTGACCTGAAGCCGGATGGCACATTCCGGCTCAACATGGCCTACTTCGACTACTGCACCGGACTGACGATGACCAGCAACAAGTTCGACAGGCTGTTCGGCGGCCCGCCGCGAAAACCCGAAAGCAAACTCACGCAGCGGGACATGGACCTGGCTCGATCGATCCAGGAGGTCACCGAAGAGGTGATGTTGCGGCTCAGCAGGACGTTGCACCGGGAGACCGGCATCGAGAATCTCTGCCTGGCCGGCGGAGTGGCGCTGAATTGCGTGGGGAACGGCCGGATCCTGCGCGAGGGACCGTTCAAACGGATCTGGATTCAGCCCGCGGCGGGCGATGCGGGGGGCGCGCTTGGGGCGGCGTTGGCCGCATGGCATCAGTTCGAGGAGAAGCCGAGAAAGCCTGACGACCGCTCGGACGCGATGCGAGGCAGTTACCTCGGTCCTGCATTCACGAACGAGGAAATCGAGCAGTTCCTCCGGCAGCGCGGCGCGCCGTACGTCAGGTTGGACGATCCCCAACTGTTGGACCGTGTGGCGGACGAATTGGCGGCCGGCAAGGTGGTGGGGTGGCTGCATGGGCGGATGGAGTTCGGTCCTCGGGCATTGGGCGGCCGCAGCATCCTCGGCGACGCCCGGAATCCCAAAATGCAGTCTGTCATGAATCTTAAGATCAAATATCGAGAGTCGTTTCGGCCCTTTGCACCATCCGTGTTGAGAGAGCGGGTCGGGCAGTATTTCGACATGGACGCCGACAGCCCCTACATGCTGTTGGTGGCACCCGTGTTGGAAAAGCGGCGGCTCCCACTTCCAGCCGATCGGACGAAACTGTGGGGCATCGATTTGTTGAACGTGCCGCGGTCGGACATCCCCGCCGTCACCCACTTGGACTACTCCGCTCGGATCCAGACGGTCCACAAAGAAACCAATCCGCGTTATTACAAGCTTCTCGAAACCTTTGAGGGCAAAACCGGGTGCAGCGTGCTGGTCAACACGTCGTTCAACGTGCGGGGTGAACCGATCGTCTGTACACCGGAAGATGCCTACCGCTGCTTTATGCGGACGGAAATGGACGTTCTGGTCTTGGAGAATTGCATCTTGTCGAAGAGCGAGCAGAAGCCTTTAACGAGCGACACGGACTGGCGGAAAGAATTCGAACTAGACTAGAAGGAGCAGCGGAATGACTCACGAACAACGAGAACAGAAAGAGCTGCGTATGTTCGGTCTGCTGATCGGCGGTGTCTTCACCCTCATCGGCCTGTGGCCGCTTGTCTTTGGAAGCGGAGGACCGCAGGCATGGGCGGTGAGCATCGGCCTGGGATTAGTCATCTTGGCCGCAATGGTGCCTCGACGCCTAAAGTGTGTCTATCGGATCTGGATGGCGATCGGGCATGTCCTGGCGTCGATCAACACCCGCATTCTCCTCGGTGTCGTCTTTTACGGACTGCTGGCGCCGATGGGGCTCATCATGCGCGCGCTCGGCCGGGATCCTCTGCACCTGTCCTTTGAGCCTGACAGGAACACCTATCGGGTCTTGCGGAGTCCTCGGCCGGGCTCGCACATGACAAGACAGTTTTGAACAAGGGGGAGGCGCGATGGGTGGTTTTATCCTCGAGCTGTGGGCGTTCATGAGAGAGCGGAAAAAGTTCTGGCTGCTTCCCATTCTTCTGGTGCTGTTGCTGTTCGGCACACTGCTTGTGTTAACTCAAGGCTCCGCCGTCGCTCCGTTCATCTATACTCTCTTCTAAACCCGATTGATTGTACGAGACGCCGCGGCCGCCAGGGGAGAGGAGGCTCTCGTCCTTGCCGGCGCCGATTTATCAAGTGACGGCGTATCCAGTCGGATGACATCGCGCCCGGCGACGGCGCTTCAGGAAGACGAGAAAGCAGAGGGGCCATGAATCGAACAACTGGCACTCGGGTCTCCAGGAGCTTTCGAGCGCTGTGGTTTGCTTCTACGTGTGCAGCCTGGGGGATCGCCGCCTATGCCGCCGTTCACACATCGGAAAGCCCTCAGATCCTCAATCGGTATTCGAGCATTTATTTTGTCTTCCTTTTGTGTGTCGTCGGCCTGGCTATGCTCTTTTCGCTGCTGAATGCCGAGGGATGGCTGCAGCACATATACAAACGGAGATGGGCCTTTGCGCTCTGCCTGGCCTCGACGCTCCTGAGCATGGGCGCCTTGGAGGCGTGGGTGCGTCTCACGGATCCTTTGGGGATTTCCTATTACACGGAATCGGCGCGGTATCATCTGGATAAGGTCCCGGACCAGGATCTGGTCTTTCGGCATCGTGCTTCCTGGCGAGCTCGTTATCAGGGCGTCGAGGTCCGCCTGAACGAGTTGGGGCTCCGCGATGATCCGATCTTACCCAAACAGCCTTCCGAATTGCGGATCCTCGCTCTTGGCGACTCTGTGACCTTTGGAGCTGGCGTACCTCAAGATGAGGTATTTACAGCCAGGCTGCAGCGCCTTCTTACGCCGAAGCTCAAGCGCCCGGTGCGGGTCATCAACGCTGGCGTGGGCGGCTACAACACGGTCCAGGAATTCAGGTATTTCTTGAAGGAAGGTCTTTCGTTCTCGCCCGATGTCGTCATCCTGACCTACGTCACAAACGATGTGGAAGTCAACGAAGGGCCCTTCGATCCTTGGGCCGCAGTCTCTTTCCAGGGCAAGTCCCCGCCGCAACTGGCACGGTTAGTTCTCTGGCAGAGTTGGCTCTACCGGTTGGCTTCCCATGCGTTTCGTTATGGGCTGTGGGGTTCGATAGCGGATGCTTCCGCCTCGAGTTCCGCCGACGCACGCGGTTGGCGGGAGTCCATGGAGGCGTTGAGGAACCTTCGTGTCACAACGGGGGAACGTGGAATTCCGCTTGTGGTGTTCTTTTTCAGGTGGCAAGCGAACCCCATGAATGCGCAATTACTGGAAGCCGTGAAACAAGCGACCGCACCGTCACCGGTTGTGGACATGGAGAGTTGGTTCAAGGATGTCGACGTGCGCGCCTACACCATCTCGCGAGTCGACTCGCATCCTAACTCCGCAGGTCACGCTGTCATCGCTGACCGGATGGCGGACGTGTTGCTGGGGCAGACGCCCGTCATTGCAGCTTTTCGGGCGTCCTCAGGAGCGTCGTAAGCGGCTTCTGATGCCGCAACCCGAACGTCCTGTGCCAGGCCGGCGGGCTCTCGCCAGGGCTTGCCCTGAAACGCCGCTCGCTGCGCTGTCATTTCCAACCGTCGCGACACCCAAGGGAGCGTAGCCGCTTCACCGCTATGGCTGAGGGTCGGACATCGTGAGTAACTTTATCCTCGTCGCGCCTGCTGCCGCTCACTCTCGAGCGGGCGACCGGCTGTTCCGTCAAGGACTCGAGCTGGCTCGGATCCTCAAAAGGCAGGCACCACATGGAATCATCGAGCTCGACTGGGCCTATGGCGCAACCTTTACGCGGGCGAATGGCTCAGGAACCTCTCCAACCGTCGATCCTTTGACCGGCGATTGGCTGATGGCAGCTGGCAGTTGGTTCCACGATCACGGCTTCTCGATCGGTCAAGAAGCCCGGTTGCTCGAACGGTACCGGCAAATCGGGCCACAGCAGTTGGGGAGAGAGCTGCAAGGCTTTTTTGTGCTTCTGATCGGGGATGCGGCGAGACGAGAAATCGTCGTCATGACCGATATCGTCGGCAGTTGCCACTGCTTCGTCCGCACCTTCGATCAGATGATCGCCATCAGCGGCTCGTCGTCGCTCCTTGCGGCGCTGGATGAATGGCACCTCGATCCTGTGGCCTGTCAGGAATTCTTGGGCACGGGAGTGATCTATGAGGATCGCACCTTGTATCGGGAAGTCCGTAAGGTCGGCCCGGCGAGCATCGTGACGGTGAACGACGGAACCGTTCATGAGCGCTCCCGGTACTGGTCAGTTTCGACCATCCAGCCGGGCTCGCTCACTGGAGCAGCGGCTGTCGAAGGAGTGTGGACGGCTCTCACCCAGGCCGCTCGGGGCGTCGAGAAGGCATTCCCCCATGTCGTCTGTGATCTGACAGGAGGATTTGACTCGCGATCGGTGGTCGCGTCGTTTGTGCACTCGGGTGTCAAATGTGCGACGACGGTGTCGGGGAGAGCGAATCATCCGGACGTCGTCATCGCGCGTGGGCTCGCCCGCTTGTTGGGGCTGCCCCATCTGCACATCGGTGAACGGCACGAAGCATCCCTCGATGAGCTGTCCCGAGCCTTCCAGGTCACCAATGGGGAATTCGACCTCGTCGAATATGCGGGAATCCTCCGGGTGCATGAGCAACTGATGCCGAGATTTGACGCCAGCATCAACGGGTCATTCGGCGAACTCGCGCGAGGATATTGGTGGGAAGTCCTGTTCCCGCACGCAGGCCGACCAAAGCCGCTCGACGTCTCCTTGATAGCCAGACGACGATATGCCCCGCAGGTCTGTGATCCGCCGCTGTTTCGAAGTGCGGTCCGGATCGATGTGACGTCGCATCTCGCGGGTGTCATCGAGCGAACGATCTCCGATGTCACGGCCTTTCCGAACACAACGCAAATGGATCAGGCGTATCTGGAGATGCGGATGCAGCGCTGGCAGGGTCGCATTGCGAGCAGCACCGACCAGCTCTGGCCCTGTCTCTCTCCGTTTATGTTCCGGCCGTTGCTGGAGACTATCTTAAGGGTACACCCGAATGTGCGAAGGCGGAATCTGCTGATCCGATGGATGTTGAGCACCTTTGCACCGGAAATGGCCGAATACCCGTTGGCACACGGGTATCCCGCCATTCCCGCGACCTGGCGCAATGTGTATCGCTTCTGGCCGCTCCCTGTCTCCTACGCCAAAAAGGCGATGGAAAAAGCAGGGCTTGGGAAGTTCAAGCCCCAGGCCGGCGAGTCGGACTCGACCGAGACCCTGCCGATACGCCTGCAGTTGTGGAGGCAGGAGAAGATTGACAACCTGCTCCAACCCGAGCAGATGAAATCAATCGATCTCTTCATCCCGGACGCGATCGAACGGTTCCTGGAACGGTCCAGAGCACGCCACTTTCCTTTCGAGCAGGTGTGGACAAGACTGCTCACCCTCGAATGGACCATCCAAACACTCGCCGCCGCGAAGGTGTCGTGTTTCCAAGCGATTGGATGATCGCTCACCAGGTTCACCCATGAGGCGACACCGGCGCATACGGGAACAGTTGCGACGGCTAATGTTCACGTCTGAATGTTCGTCTTGAAAAGATCACGCCCATGCCGATCAGGCTAAGCGAACAGATTCAGGCTCTTCTGGCCTGTCCGTACTGCAAGTCAAAACTTGTAGTTTCTGACATTGAGTGTCTGTGCACGAACGAGGCCTGCCGGTCTCATTTCCCGATCGTGAACGGCGTCCCCGTTCTTCTCAATGAATCGAGTTCGGTGTTTCGCATTCAGGATTATGCCAATCACGACGGCCGTCCGAGAAGAACGGAGAAAACACTGCGCCGCGTCATTCAGAAGTGCATTCCTTCTATCACCCATAACTGGGTTGCCGCTCACAACTACGCGCGGCTGGTCCGCTTGCTCAAGGAAAAGAACCCCTCTCCAGTGGTGCTGATCATCGGCGCGGGGGAGATGGGCGAGGGCTCCCAACTCTTGCTGTCGGCCCCCGGCATCACGGTCATTGAGACCGACGTTTGTTTGGGACGCAACACGAAGGTGATCGCAGACGGACACGACTTGCCGTTCCTCGACGACTCGATGGATGCCGTGGTGATCCAAGCGGTCCTGGAACATGTGCTCGACCCGTTCCGCTGTGTAGCGGAACTGTTCCGCGTTCTAAAGTCGCAAGGCCTCGTGTATGCGGAGACTCCGTTCTTGTACCCCGTGCATCTAGGGCCGTATGACTTTACGCGGTTCTCCTTGAACGGGCACCGTCGGTTGTTCCGGAACTTCCGGGAGATCGACGCTGGCGTCGTCGGTGGGCCAGGAATGGCCCTGGCCGTGTCGATCCGGTCGTTCATGTACAGCCTTTCCGGCTCGCGGATCGTCGGAGCCTTCGGAAGCGTCGTTCTGCCGCTCTTTCTTTTCTGGCTCAAATATGTGGACTACTTCTTGATCGGAAAACCCCGCGTCGCGGACTACGCCGCCGGCACCTATTTCTTCGGTGCAAAGGGCTCCCACCCCGTCTCTGACATAGACATTATCCGCAGCCACTGGAGCCAGCGAGGGACCCGCCCCGGGACCTCACTCCAGGCTCCCGACAACCCACGGCCAACACCATGAACGTCTTAGTGTTCTCATCCCTCTACCCGAATAATGTCTGGCCACAGCACGGTGTTTTCGTGAAGGAACGCATGGCCACATTTGCTAAGGTCCATGGCTCCGGCCTGAAGGTCGTGGCTCCGGTGCCCTATTTCCCCTCCGTGGGGTTTGGTTTCAGGCGGATGTACGCTCAGGTCGCTAGGCAGGAAATACGGGACGGACTTGAAGTCTATCATCCGCGGTACTTCATGACGCCCAAGGTGGGCATGGTATCGTATGGGCTGTTGATGTATCTCTCTGTTCTCCCTGCGATCAAACGGATTCACCAGACCTTTGATTTCGATGTGATTGACGCACACTTTGTCTATCCAGACGGGTTCGCGGCCGTTCTGTTGGGCCGCTATTTCCGAAAATCAGTCGTCGTGTCCGCGCGTGGGAGCGACATCAACCTCTACGCCGGATTTCCCTTGGTTCGTCAACTGCTGAGGTATACCATCGAGAAAGCGGACAAGGTTATTAGCGTGTGTCAGGCCTTGAAGGATGCGATGGTCAAGTTAGGAATCGATCAATCAAAAATCGGCGTCATTCCGAACGGCGTGGATTCAAGAAAGTTTTTCCCCTTTCCCAAGGAAGAGGCTCGAAAGAAGCTCGGACTCCCGAACAAGCGCATCATCCTCTCCGTTGGCGGACTGATTCCCCGCAAAGGCTTCGACATTCTCATCAAAGCGCTCGACGTCCTCGTGCGAGAGCGGGGGGAATCGAATCTTTACCTTGTCATCGTAGGAGAGGGGCCTTCCCGCGGGGAACTCCGCCAACTGGCCGCATCTCGAGCGCTGGCTGAACGCGTGCATTTTGCCGGCGCTGTTCCTCACGAAGATCTGTACCTTTGGTACAATGCCGCCGATCTGTTTTGTCTCGCCAGCAGCCGGGAAGGCTGGCCCAATGTGGTTCTGGAGTCATTGGCGTGCGGCACGCCGGTCGTGGCGACCGCTGTCTGGGGCATTCCGGATATCATCGGCTCCGAAGATTTCGGTCTCCTGACCGAGCGGAATGAACGGGATATGGCGCAAACGATCAGACGAGCTCTCGCGCGCAGTTGGGACACGGACTCCATCCTGCGATATGCTCGGAGCCATACCTGGGAACGAGTCGCCAACTCGCTGCTCTATGTCTTTGAGTCGGCGGTGGCTGGCAGACCGCGAGGGCAAGACACCGGGGGTCAGGTTGCTGCGACCAGTGAGGCGCGCGTTCATCACAGAACGTGACGACTGTGGAGGAGGGTTGGCCATGTGGAAGCTAATCGCTCTAGCCCTACTTTGTCTGAGCTTAGGGTTGCCGTTCGTCGCCGGAGGGCAGGTTCCGGAAAGGGATTACTTCACGGCCGACGACGATCCTCAGGCCAGGCGTGACCTGAGTTTGAACAACGAATATCACACCGACCGTGTGCTGAAGTGGCTGCGTGAGGGCAACATCCCTATGGCGATGGAAGACGCCAAATTTACGCTGGACAAATGGCCCAATCACCCCCGCGCTTTGATCCTCATGGAAGTCATTGCCAGGTTGACGCATGCCCCGTCACTCCCGATTCTCTATTACGAGAAGGCGATCAACAAGTATCCCCAATACGCCATCACCCACGCCCAATACGGAAAGTACTTGGTGGAGATCGGCCAGGTTGAGGCGGGAATCGCCAAGCTGCAGCGCGCCATCGAACTGGATCCGAAGCTGCCGGCGGCACACGCGTGGCTAGCTGACATCTACTACGAACAGGGGAAAAAGCAGCTTGCCCGGAAGTCCGCAGAGCAGGCTCGAGCCCTTGGATTTCAAGGAGAGCTACGCATCGAAACCCAGTCAGCCCGGGTGCAGAAATAAAAGGATGATTTCCCGGCACAAAAAAGCCTGAGGTTCTGAGGGAGCATCACTAAGATGAGCGGCATTTGCGGCTTCGCGTTGAAGCACCCTGGCCCCCCGGTTAGCGAGTCCGTCCTGATTCCTATGGTCCGGGCTCTTGGATTCGGCGGGCCTGGCCGTGGGCCGACCACCCGGTTCGATTCGGGCGGTCTCGGGGCCTGCGAGTGCTCCGGGTACGATTGGGGAGTGACCCACCGAGAGTTGCACGGGACTACGGTGGCCCTGGCCATACAGGGTCGCCTGTACAATGCCGGTGATCTGAAGGCCGCCGACGAGCTGGACGCGCCCCTGCCGGACGTGCTGCTCGCTCTGTATTTGCGCGAAGGCATGAGGCTTGTGGACCGTTTGCGAGGCGATTTTGCATTGGCGATTTGGGATGGCCGGGATGACGCCCTCTTACTGGCCACCGACCGATTCCGCGTGGAGCCCCTCTTCTATTACAAGGACAGCAACAAACTCGTGTTTGCCTCTCGCATAAAAGGGATCCTCGCCTGTCCACTGTCGATCGATCGCTCCATCGATCCCGTGAGTCTCATTGATGTCATGGCGTTCTCCGCCGTCTGTACGCCGAGGACCATTTTCCACTCCATTCGGAAAGTTCCCCCCGGCCACGTGTTGAAGTATTGCGCCGGAAGGGTGACGCTCGACCCTTACTGGGATATGGACTTTCGGAAACCATCCATCGCGAAAGAAAACGACCTGGCCAGAACCCTCACATACGTGTTGACTGATGCCGTATCGGTGCGGCTAGAGTCTGACAGAGTTTCCTGCCAGATGGGAACATTCCTGAGCGGCGGGGTCGACAGCAGTACAGTGACGGGCCTTCTCATGCAGTCGATGAAGGAGCCGGTCAAGAGCTTTTCTATCGGGTTCGAGGAGCAACGGTTCAACGAAATCGACTATGCCAGGATCGCCGCACAGCATTTTGGAGCCGAGCATTACGAGTACTTCGTCAAGCCTGACGATGTGCTGGAGGCTGTTCCCATCCTGCTGGACGCCTTCGACGAACCCTTCGCGAACGCCTCTGCCATCCCGACCTATTTCTGCGCCAAGTTGGCCAAGCAACAGGGATGTGACGTCCTCTACGCAGGGGATGGCGGGGACGAATTGTTTGCAGGGAATGAACGGTACAGCACCCAGCGCCTGTTTGAGTATTACTCTGTGTGTCCGGTCGCGATACGGAAATGGATAGTGGAACCGATCGTGTGGTTTCTCGCCGACCATATAGGGGGCCAATTCTTCACTTATGCACAGAAATACATCCGCCGGGCCAGCATCCCCTATCCAGAACGACTTTCCTCCTACGGTCTGTTCAACATCATCCCGATGCCGGACCTGGTCAATCCGGCATTGCTCGAAAGGGTTGGTCGAAACTATGACCCGTACAGTCCCATCAATTCGTTGTATTTTGAAGCCCCCGCAATGGCTGAGCTGGATCGTCAGCTCTATATCGACTGCAAACACGCCCTTGCGGACAATGATCTCTTCAAAGTCACTAGGATGACACATGCAGCAGGAGTGGCCGTACGGTTCCCGTTCCTGGATCATCATCTCGCGGAGTTCGCCGCGACCGTGCCCGCCGCCATCAAAATGCGGAGCAGGGAGTTGCGATCGTTTTTTAAGAAGGCGTACGCGGAGTTCCTCCCGCAGGCCATTCGCGCCAAGAAGAAGCATGGCTTTGGGCTGCCGATTCCTGTCTGGCTCCGTACACACCGTCGGCTGAACGAGCTGATGCACGACCTCGTCCTGAGCGCCAGAAGCCTCCAACGGGGATATTTCCAGAAGCCCGCGTTGGAAGCACTGCTCCAAGAACATCGGCAGGATCGCTCTTCCTTCTATGGGACCATCTTGTGGAACATCATGATCCTGGAACTATGGCATCGTGCGCACGTTGACGAGTCATCGGTCGGTCCCAATGGTCAGGTTTGAGTATGGCCCCCAGTGCTCTCTCGCTGCGCAGCTCGCGTGCATGACATGAACGGATTCGTGGGAACAGAGTCAACTCGGCTAACGCTCAGAAGCGGACTCATCCGTGCCCTGGCGAACGGCCTGTTTTACTCGCGTGCGGACAGGTGGATGGCCTCTTTCGCCAGCCGGTTTCAGGTTGCGACAACCGGCCACGGAACCTTGGCGTTTCCCTTTGTCAAGCGGCGGCCAGGTGGGAATGTTCAGATCCTGACCTACCATCGCGTGAACGATGACCGTGATCCGTTTTTCCCCGCCATTCCGGTGGAGACCTTCGCGCGGCAAATGGAGTATCTGGCATCCAACTACCATGTCTGCTCGCTGGAAGAGATCGTCCAGCGACTCAAAGCCCGCGACGTCCCCGAGAAAGCCTTTGTGGTCACTTTCGATGATGGCTATCGAGACAATTATGCGAACGCCTTTCCAATTCTGAAGCGGTTCTCCATTCCAGCCACCGTGTTCCTGGCGACCGATTCAATCGGCACGGGCAAGGTTCTGTGGCACGAGCGCGTGTTCTCCGCATTTCGTGAGACTCAAGAACTCACGTTGTCCGGATATCATCCAGAGGTGGGGGTGCGGCCGTTGGGGACGCTGGCCGACAAACTTCGCGCCCAATGGTCTGTGATCTGCCTCCTGCGGCGGGTTGACGAGGTCACACGGGAGCAGTTAATCCAGCGGCTCGTCGCCCGGCTTAAAGTGGAAGACCGCCGCGACGATCACACGTTGATGCTCGATTGGCAGGAAGTACGAACGATGTATCGGCACGGAATCTCGTTCGGCGCACACACCGCGAGTCATCCTATTTTGTCGCGTCTCCCGCTGGCGAGGGTCCGAGAGGAAATCCGGAAATCGACGGACACCATCGAAAGCCATCTTGGACGGCCGCCCAAGACCTTCGCCTATCCAAACGGACTGAGGGACGACTTTAACGAGCCGGTGAAATTGGCGCTGCAAGAAGCCGGGTATCAGTGCGCGGTGACATCCATGTTTGGAACGAACGGTCCGGACCAGGACCTGTTCGAACTCCGTCGTGGTCAACCCTGGGAAGATCATCTGCCAACTTTCGCCGTGAAGCTCAGCTGGTACCGCATGGCAAGTTGAGACTGTTGCAAAACCCCATGAGCCCAAGAAACACACGCGGTTCTCGGACGACGGCGCAGGGAACAGCTTGAATCCGGAGGATGCTGAAAAAGCCCGCCCAGCAGCACCCGCAAAGCCGGGGACCCGGCGAGCGAAAGGCTGAAGCGTCCCGGGGACCCGTTGCTCTTGTGGTTGCAACGGGTGAACCGTACGTTGAGGTCTTGAGCCGGGACCATTGCTCCAAGAATGCAATGGGTGCCCCGAACGCCGCTGGAGGGCTTTTGCAACATCCTTTAGTTAACTGTGGAGTGGGTGTCTGTCCGGGCACGCATCAGTGCCGGCCGCCTCTCCAGCTTGTTTGATGGGTCCTCCATGAGCCTCGTTGTTCGGGAAGCGGATTTGGATACAGATGGCCCCGCTATCGTCGAATGCCTCAAGCGCTGGCTGACGCCGCTTTGCGACGAGACTCGGTTTCAGTGGCTCTACAGGGGCAACCCATTCGGTGTCGCTCGGACCTGGATCGCCACAGACCCCGTAGAGGGAACCATCGTCGGTGTCGCAAGCGCGTTTCCCCGCCGCGTGTACACCGGCAAAGAGGAAGACACCGGTTGGGTCTTGGGAGACTTTTGCATTGCCAAGGAATACCGAACGTTGGGACCGGCTCTTCAATTGCAGGGTTACTTGGTTCGTGAAGTCCAATCCGGGGCGATTCCGTTCTTTTACGATTTCCCCAGTTTTTCGATGATGGCAGTTTTTCGGCGGCTGCGCATCGCCCAGACAGGGCAGCTTATTCGTCTGGCTATGCCTTTGCGCGTAGATCGAAAGCTCAAGGAAGTGCTGAAGGTTCCTGTCCTGATCAAGGCGTTGAGCATCGTCGGAAACATGTTCCTTCGGCTGAAATCGGGGAGACGTGGGATGTCAGACAGGTACGCGTTGTCCCTGCATAAAGGACTCTGTGGGGAGGAATTCTCTCGCCTGACTCACCGGATCGGCGGTGAATACGGAGTCTGCGTTCAGCGGACAGCCCCGTATTTGAACTGGCGCTACTTTGCGAATCCCGTGCAGCGTCATGAGATGCTGACCGCGCGATTGGGTCGAACGCTGGTGGGCTTTGCCGTGTTCACTCAGGCTGGAGAAGACGCCACGATCGTGGATCTACTGGGCGGACCGGAGCCGGGAAGTCTTAAGGCGCTCATTGGCGGCTGCGTGGATCTTTTCAGAAGGCGCGGCGTCACGACCATTCACGCGCCACTGTTGGACACGCATCCATGGTTGCACCTGTTCGAAGACCGGGGGTTCCGTCGCCGCGATGCAGTCCCGTTTGTCGCCTATGCCTCGCCTGCATTCCATTCCAGATACAGCCACGGGTATGGACCGCGGTGGTGTCTGATGCACGGGGACAGAGAGAGCTGAGAGAAGGAGGGAACAAGACCTTATGATGGATACGGAAATCGTCAGTGGGAAGGTAAAAGCTATCATTCTGAAACACTTTCCACTTGCCAAGACGAGAGGCCTGTCGAACGACGACGGCCTGTTGGAAAGCGGGATTTTGGACTCTCTCGGCGTACTGGATCTGGTGTCGCACTTGGAGAATGCCTTCAACATTACTGTTTCCGATGACGAACTCCTCCCCCAGAATTTTCACAGCGTGACGAGCTTGACCCAGTATATTCAAATGAAGTGCAACCACACGATCAAGTGAGCACCTATGTCTGTGGCAGTCCGTCCGGTTGACCTCGATTCCGAACGGCATCTTCTCATCGAGTTTCTCCAGAAGCACTTGACCGCTGTTTCCCATGAGCTACGGTTTGAGTGGCTGTATCGCAGCAATCCCGCCGGCGTCGCATGGTCCTGGTTTGTCTACGAACGAGAAACAGGAGAGATCGTCGGAGCGGCCTCTTTGTTTCCCCGCATGATGTGGGTCGGGAAAGACATCACACGCTGCGGCCAGGTCGGCGATTTCGCTGTTGACGTGAAATACCGGAGTCTTGGACCAGCGTTACTCCTTCAGCGCGTCACCTTTGACCCGGTACGGCAAGGCTGGCTGGAATTCTGCTACGATTGTCCTCCCCATGCACTCGGCATGGCCACGTTTCGGCGATTGGGATTGGAAGCCAACTGTCGGATGGCCACGTATGTGCGAGTACTCAAGGCAGACCGGCAGGTGTCGCGGTACTTCGGGAACAGCGCCGCCTCGCGAGCCGTTGCCGCCGTAGCCAATTCGGCCCTGGCTCTGACAACTCGTCGGCGGACATCGGCCCGGGGAGTGCACATTGCGGCACACGTCGGCCGCTTTGACGAAGAATTTACGGAATTGGATCGGTCGACGGGGGACGGGGCATCGATCCGAGGTCGCAGATTTGCGGAAGACCTCAACTGGCGCTACCGGGACGATCCCTTGAACCAGTATCACGTGTTGACCGCCCGGCGAGGGGGAGAGTTGGAAGCCTATCTGGTGTTGGGCAGGCGAGGTGACGACTTCTACGTCATTGACCTTGCCGGAAGACGCTGGTGTGAGACTGCGCTGGAGTTGCTCCAGGCGGCGGCCGACTTCTCAAGGCGATCGGCAGCACATACGCTTCGATTGATCCTTGCCGAACCATTCCGAGCCAGCAGGTTTCTTCGACGTGCTCGGTTTGTTTACCGTGAGAACGCCATCAATGTGGTCGCGTATATAGAGCCGTCGAATCGCCTCCTTCCCATATTACGGAACCCGCACAACTGGGAGTTCAATTACGTCGATGTCTCGGCCTAAGCGGTAGAGGCACACGCCTCCCCGATGGAGCACGTGGGAGGAGCGTCACACACCCGATGGAGTAGCGAGTATGGATTATCTTTTTCACCACCTCCTGCGAGCCAGCGCCAGACGCGTGCCCGACAAAGAGGCGTTGGTCCACGGAGACGCGCGGTTGACCTATGAGCAAGTTGCCGACAAGGTCAGCGGCTTGGCCCAGGGGCTGCACGCTCTCGGCCTTCAGCGAACTGACCGTGTCGGAATTTACCTCGATCCGTCCGTCCCGCAGGTGCTGTCGATTTTCGGCGTGTCACAAGCGGGGGGTGTGTTTGTGCCCATCAACCAACTCCTCATGCCGGATCAGGTGGCTCACATAGCGAAGGATTGCGGCATGTGTGGCCTCGTCACAACGAGTACAAAGCTGGCCAAGTTGGTCCCCATTCTCCACCAGATACCGACCTTGCGCTTTCTCATCGTCGACGGCCAAGAAATCCCGGAGCTGCCGGTTCGGGTCTGTCGCTTCGACGAGCTGTGCGACGGGAACACCTCTCACAAGGTGAAGGACGTTAACATCGACAAGGACCTCGCAGGAATCCTGTACACCTCGGGATCGACGGGAAAGCCGAAAGGGGTCATGTTGAGCCATGCGCAGATCATCGCCGGCGCCTCGATCGTGTCGGACTATCTCGAGATTACGGATAAAGACCGGATCCTCGCTGTCCTGCCGTTCAGTTTCGACGCGGGCCTGAACCAACTGACCACCTCCATTCAGCAAGGAGGAACGCTGGTGTTGATGACGTTCACATTCGCGAGAGAGATCGTGCAGATGTTGACCAAGGAGCGGATCACCGGGTTGGCTGGTGTGCCGACTCTGTGGACGTTGCTGGCGCAGCCCAATTCAACCCTTCAGAAGACCCCGATGCCCCACCTGCGCTACATTACGAATACGGGAGGGGCCATGCCGCAAGCCGTTCTCGTTACGCTGCGCAAGGCGCTCCCGTCCACCAGGATCTTCTTGATGTACGGCCTGACCGAGGCTTTCCGTTCGACCTATTTGCCTCCTGAAGAGCTCGATCGCCGCCCCACCTCCATAGGGAAGGCGATCCCGAACACCGAAATACTGGTGATCAATGAACAGGGGAAACCCTGCGGGCCGGGAGAGGTAGGCGAGTTGGTGCATCGCGGACCGACGGTCTCGATGGGTTACTGGGGGCAACCGGAGCTGACCGCCAAGGTCTTGCGTCCTCATCCCTTTCTGCCTCCGGAACTGGGCAGTGAGGAGAAGGTCTGTTACTCTGGGGACTTGGTGAAAATGGATGAGGAGGGTTTCCTGTATTTCGTCGGGCGTCGCGATGGGATGATCAAGTCTTCGGGCTTCCGAGTCAGCCCGACGGAGGTGGAGGAGGCCCTGTTCTCTTCTGGAAAGCTCCGCGGCGCTGCCGTGATCGGCATTCCGGACGAGGTGTTGGGGCAGGTGATCAAGGCATTCGTTGTGGTGAAGGCGGGCGAACAGGTCGAGCCCGAAACGCTGATCGCCCATTGTAGCGAACGACTCCCTCGCTACATGGTACCGAAGCACATCGAGTGTGTCCCTGAATTGCCCAAAACGCCGAGCGGAAAGGTCGACTATCCGGCCCTGCGCCGACGCGAGGGGTTGGGGTGATGGACCACGCCGCGGCGTTGATTCAGCGGTATTTCGGATCCGATCACGGCGAGTTATTGATCGGTCGCGTCCCAGTCTGCCAACTGGCGACGTGCTTCGGCACCCCGCTGTTCGTGTATGATCGAGAGACCATCGATCGAAAGCTCTCGCTGCTGCGTGATGCCTTCCCGAGTCGATTCACCATCAGCTACTCGGTCAAAGCCAATCCCAGTCCCGTCATTCTGCGTCACGTGGTGTCACGAGGGTGTGGGATCGAAATTGCCTCAGCAGGGGAGTACAAGCTGGCCTTGGACGCGGGCTGTGACGCCGGGAAGATCGTATTCGCGGGTCCAGGGAAGACGGATGCCGAACTGGAACAGGTGCTCGCGAAAGGTATCGGGGAGATCCACGCAGAATCTCGGGGCGAGCTGAAGAGAATCGGCCAGATCAGCCTGAGACTAGGAATTCGAGCCAGGGTAGCCGTGCGAGTCAACCCCACAGAAGAAGCTCAAGGGGGCGCCATGCGCATGGGAGGCAAACCGGCTCCCTTCGGCGTTGATGAGGAACAGCTCGACACCGTCTTGGACCAGATCTCAGCCGACCGGCACTTGGAATTCCGAGGTATCCATCTCTATATGGGCACGCAAATTTTGGATCACACGATCCTGCTGGGGCAGTATCGAAAGGGATTGCAGATCGCGAAACGAGTTGCAGAACGGTTCCATCGGTCTATCCCAACGCTGGACTTTGGAGGGGGGCTGGGAGTGCCGTATTTCATCCACGAACGGGCTCTGGATGTCGACCGCCTCCGAGACGGTGTCGCGGCCCTGATGAAGGAGATCGACGGCGACCCCGCCTTTGCCGACACGCAGATGATGGTCGAGCCCGGTCGGTATCTCGTGGCGGAGGCAGGCATCTATGTGGCCCGGGTCACTGACGTCAAGGTCTCGCGCGGAAAGAAGTACCTCATTGTGGACGGCGGTATGAATCACCATCTCGCGGCTTCCGGCAATTTAGGGCAGACGATCAAGCGGAATTACCCCATGGCGATACTGAATCGGCTTGATGATTCTCGGCGGGAAGCCGTGGACGTGGTCGGTCCGTTGTGCACCCCGCTCGACACCCTCGGGCGGGCTGTCGAGTTACCTCCAGGCGAAGTTGGAGATCTGGTCGGAATCTTCCTGTCGGGAGCTTACGCACGAACTGCCAGTCCGCTCGGGTTCTTGAGTCATCCGTCGCCTCCGGAAGTGTGGATCGACGGGGGGCAGGCTCGCCTGGCAACTCCGCGGGGCGGGTAAGCCGAACCGGTCGCGCCCTATCACCAAGAGCGCAGCGACCTATTGATCGGAACATGGAGAGGCATGACCAACCGTGTGCTCATGATTGCGTTTCACTACCCTCCGTGTAGTGGAAGCAGCGGTCTCCAACGAACACTGAGCTTCTCCCGATACCTTCCCAAATTCGGGTGGGAGCCCCTCATGTTGACGGCCAACCCCTTGGCCTATTCTCAAACCGGGACAGACCAGCTTGGAGAGATCCCTTCCTCCGTCGTTGTGAAAAGGGCCCTGGCATTTGATACGACTCGGCACTTCGCCGTAGGCGGTCGGTATTTCAAGTGCATGGCGCTACCAGATCGTTGGATCAGTTGGGTACTCGGGGCTGTGCCCGCCGGAGTGCGCATGATCAGGAAATATAAACCCACGGTGCTCTGGTCCACGTATCCCATCGCCAGCGCTCATGTGATTGGGTACCTCCTTCACCGGTTCACGGGTCTTCCTTGGGTGACAGACTTCCGAGATCCCATGACTGAAGGGGAACTGGCATCGAGCGGTCGGTTTCCTTCGGATCCCCATGTCTGGAAAGCCAATCGTTGCGTAGAGCGTCTCGCGATGAGAACGTGCACCTACGCAGTGTTCGTCACGCCCAGCGCCCGACGAATGTATGCGGAACGTTACCCCTGTTTACGAGATGACCGCTCTGGGATCATTCCAAACGGATACGACGAATCAAGCTTTGCTGTGGCAGAAGATCTCGCCAGGGCGCGCGCTATCCAGAGGGACACCGTCGTGTTGGTCCATAGCGGGGCACTCTATCCTGATCCGGGCGATCGCCATCCCGGGGCGTTCTTTTCAGCTCTGGATGCCTTGGTCAAAGAAGGCTCGCTCTCCCGATATCGCTTGAAGGTCGTCTTACGCGCCAGCGCATACGAGGCACAATACCATGAACTGTTACGGGAACACGGGATCCAGCATATTGTCACGCTGGAACCGGCCATCCCTTATCACGAGGCGTTGGCCGAAATGTTGAATGCGGACGGGCTCCTCCTGTTTCAGGGATCCAATTGTAATCCCAACATTCCCGCCAAGCTGTATGAATACCTCCGGGCAAGGCGGCCCGTCTTTGCGATGGTTGATGCGGATGGCGATACCGCTGCGTTGCTTAGGCAGGTGGGAATCGGACGGATCGTGTCACTCCATTCCCAGGAACAGATTGCCAAAGGGCTCTTGGAGTTTCTTGAGGAAATCGAGCGCGCAAAAGCACCTATCCCGGACGCCGCGGTCGTCAAAAGTTTCTCCCGCGAATTCGGAGCCCGAACCCTCGCAGGCCTGTTGGATCGTTTCGGAAGCTCAGAGGGGCTGCGAAGGCCCACGTGAGTCGACCAATCCCATTCGTTCGAATGGAACCTATTGATGTTTTACTAATACAGTGACATTTTACAGGGACAGAGCCGCTTGCTGCCAAAAGGCCCTCACGAGTTGGGAACGCCGCGGCATGCTGCGCAGTCGCGCTTCGCGCCACCTGGTTCAACTGGGCAAAGATTTTGGGACAGAAGTTCGGCAACTCATGGCGTTTGCAATAGCCCCAGATGAATTCAACCGGATTCAGCTCCGGCGCATAGGCCAGCAACTGCGCCAACCGGATCATTCCGTTCGTGCGCTCGACAGAGGCGCGGACGCCCCGGCTCCGATGGGCCGCCAGCCCATCCCAGACGATCATCATCTTGCGATCCAGCTGCCGCTGCAGGTGCCCCAGGAAGTTGATGATCTCCGGTGTTTTGATGGTGCCGCGATAGAGCCGAAAGTAGAACTGCCACATGGTAATCCCGGCGATCGCCGCCAGCACTTTCCAGTTGAAGCTCCGTTGCAACACGGGCGTCTGCCCGCGGGGTGCCCAGGTCCGTACCCGGTGCGGCCGTTCGCTCAATCCCGATTTATCGACGAAGACGATCGTGCGGCCTTCGGCCGCGGCGTTGTTTTAACGTCGGCCACCCCATGCGCTTCCAGCGGCGAATGGCCAGCTCGTCCCGTTCCCGGGCCTGTCCCGTGGGCCGCTGGCAACTCCATCCGAGTTGCCGGAGCAGTTGCCAGACCCGGGGCTGGCTATACCGCACACCAAACTGGGTCGCAATCAGTTGGGCGACGCGCTTGAGCGTCCAGAGGCCCGTGGCATATCCCTGCACTTCAGGACCTGCTTGTAAGGCCCGCGCTAACGCGCGCAGATGGGCGGCGGTCAGCTTCGGGGGCCGCCCCGCACGGCCCGCCTTGCGCAACGCGCGGCGCCCGTCCTGGGCTAAGCGTTGTTGCCAGCGATGCACCGACTGCCGGGCCACCCCGAGCTGGCGAGCGACCTCCGCCGGCCAGACACCTTGCTTCAACAGCTGCGCCGCCTCCAAGCGGCGTCGTTCCATCGCCTCAAAATCACGTCTCGCTCCGACTCGGGCCATCCGCACCTCCGTGGGTTACCAACCAGGAGCGAGCCTAGCACAAGTCGCGGAAAATGTCACTCTATTATTTAATTCCCAATAGATGAGGGATATTCTTTTACTCGCGCTCACGGGGACCCTGTCAGCCACGGCGCTCGTGCGTCCCGTGGTGGGAATCCTGGCGTACGTCGCCTATAGCGTTATGGGGCCCCACAGCTATGCGTGGGGCTTTGCGCGGTCTTTTCCTCATGTGAAAACGTTAGCCATATGCACGCTTCTCGGATACGCCTTCTGGTCCGAACCTCGACAATTCCCAAGGCAGCGAGAACTCATATGGCTCCTGGCGCTTTGGGGCGTCTTTGGCTGCTCGACAGCACTGGCGTTGGCTCCGGACCGGGCGATCGACTTCTTCGTCCATGTCTCGAAGATTTTTCTCATGATTCTTATTTGTGTCTCCTTGATCAATACGGAGGACAGGCTGCATCTCTTGACCAAAATCATCGCGCTGTCGATTGGATTCTATGGATTAAAGGGTGGGATTTTCGTGCTGCGTTCGGGCGGAGTCGCCCCAATCGAAGGGCCCGACGACAGCTATCTCCAAGCGAACAACGCCTTAGGTATGGCCATGGCGATGAATGTGCCGTTGCTGTTCTACCTCTCAAAGACGGAGTCCAACGCATGGCTGCGCAGGCTCATGAGAGCGATGTTGGTGTTGTCCTATCCTGCGGTTGCGGGAACGTTCTCGCGAGGCGCCTGGCTGGGATTGGCCGTCGTCACTGGGCTTTTGGTTCTCAAGGCGAAGAGCAAAGCCTTGAAGGTTGTGGCGGCAATGACACTGGTGGTCGCGGCCTTCGTGATCGTTCCGCGGCTTTCCTCCGAGCAACTAGCCAATCGATTTAGTACCGTCAACAACCTCGAACAAGACACTTCAGCGCAAAGCCGTTTATGGAGCTGGACCTTCTGCGCCAGAGTCGGCTTGGAACTTCCCTTGTCAGGCGCCGGATTCGACTATTATTCACTCGAGGCCTATGCGCGGTTCTACCCGGAGTTCTTGGAGCGCTGGCCTGGGAAGGTCTGGTCTTGCCACAGCGTCTGGTTGACCATTTGGGGGGAGCTAGGCATCCCGGGCGTTCTAGCCTGGGGAGGCTTGCTGATATCCAGTTTGCTCAGCCTCAAGAGATTGAAGCAGTACACTGTCACACAGCCGGAACCGCAGTGGGTGGGTCATTACGCAGAGATGCTGCAATTATCCCTTGTCGCGTACATGATCTGTGGCAGCTTTGTGGATATCGCCTATTTCGAAATGTACTATTTCATGGTGGCTCTCATTATTCTCATCAAGGAACGCGTGCGTCAACTCTCTGTTGACCCGGCCACCAAAGAAATGGTGTGGGCGAAAGAGCATGGGCTGCCTGATCGAAGCGAACCTGTCCTGGCCAAATCTTAGGGAACGTCTGAATAATTATGTCTTTGGCGACCTCGCTGTGATAGGAGAGCACTGAGAGCCTATCACTGGAGGGAACCACGCATGACTCAACTGACGTTCGCCACCACCGGGTTTGAAACCTACCGCAAGACCACCCGCCGCGAGGCGTTTCTCGCCGAGATGAACCAGGTCGTGCCCTGGGCGGAGCTTTGCGCGGTGATCGAGCCGGTGTATCCGCAGCCCACCGGCGCGGGCCGCCGGCCCGTCGGCGTCGAACGGATGTTGCGCATCTATTTCCTGCAACAGTGGTTCAATCTGTCCGATCCGGCCGTGGAGGAGGCGTTGTACGACTCGCGGGCCATGCGGGCCTTCGTGGGCATTGACCTGGGCCGGGAGCCGGTTCCCGATGAAACCACAGTTTGCCGCTTTCGCCACCTGCTCGAAGCCCCTCAGCTCGATGGGAAGCTGTTCGAGACAGTCAACCGCCACCTGGCTGCCCGTGGCGTTCGTGTGACGACCGGGACGATCGTGGACGCGACTCTTATCAGCGCGCCGAGTTCGACGAAGAATGCGGCCCGGGCGCGGGATCCCGAGATGCACCAGACGGCCAAGGGCAAGCAGTGGTACTTCGGGATGAAGGCGCATGTGGGCGTGGACAGTCGAACGAAGCTGATCCATTCCGTGACCGCGACGGCGGCCAACGTGGCGGACGCGACGGTGTTGCCCACACTGTTGCATGGGAACGAAACCCGCGTCTATGGCGATCAAGCTTACCGGGGCCAGACCGCGGTGATCAGGGACTGTGCCCCCCGGGCGCAGGATTTCACCAACCGACGGTACCGGCACAGGGGGCAGATTGACGAAGTCGAACGCGGCAAGAATCGTACGAAGGCGAAGGTCCGGGCCAAGGTCGAACACGCGATTGGGGTCATCAAGCGCGTCTTTGGCTTCGCGAAGGTGCGGTACCGGGGACTCGCCAAGAATACGCATCGATTGCTCGTCACCTGTGCGCTCACGAATCTGTTCCTGGTCCGCCGGCGCTTGCTCCCACTCGCGGGATAGCCGGGAAGCGCGTGCCGTGCTTCGGGGAACTGGCGCTCGGCGGCCCCGAGGAGCAAGGGAGCACCACCCAGGGCAAGCCCGTTCCACCATCTGAACGAGGACTGATTGAAACGTAGACTCACAAACGGTCATTGTTCAGAAGTTCCTTAGCGTGCGTTTCCAAGACGACAACCGCGGCAAGTAAGGAGGCCTCGTGATTAAGGAGTTATTCGAGAGAGTCCGGGCGCGGTCTTGGAAAATCTACGAGAAGTATTATGGCGCGCACACGGCCTACCGTTCCCACAATGCACGGTTTCGCGACGAGGTCAGCCGATATTTGAAACCGGACGCTGTTCTGCTGGATGCCGGGGCCGGCAGCATGATGCCCTTTGCCAGAGAGTTCGGTTCTCGAGTGCGCATGGCGATCGGCGTCGACCTTGGCAAGCTGAAAGCCGTCAAGGGAGGACCTTGGGGAGTTCAGGCCGATCTGGCACATCTTCCATTTAAGAACGGAGCCGTGGACATAGTGATTTCCATGAGCGTTGTCGAGCATCTTGAGAACCCGGCAGGCGTGTTTGGAGAACTCGCCCGCGTGCTGAAGCCGAAAGGCGTCGTCGTTCTCCAGACTCCCAACAAATATGACTATGTGTCCCTCATTGCCCACATTACTCCCTTCCGGTTCCATCAGTGGTTGCTTTCGAATTTCCTCGACCGAAAGGTAGAGGACATCTTTCCCACATGCTTCCGTGCCAATACGAGAACAGAACTGCGTGCATGCCTGAGCGAGAACGGGTTGGCTCCGATGGCGATCACGCTGTTTAACCAATATCCGGCGTATCTCATGTTCTGGCCGTTGTTGTTCCGGCTCGGAATTCTCTACGAGCGTCTGACGTCCCGCTACGAAGCGCTGTCGCAACTGCGCGGATGGCTCCTTGCGGTGGCACAGAAGAAATGAGGCCTACGGAATAGGTGCTCAAAGAGTTTTCCCACAACCTGCTAGCACAACCCTGGCGCACGTGTTCACAAGCGGAGTCTCAGGAACCTTCACAGAGAGAACACTCACATGAAGATTAGCATTTTTGGCCTCGGTTACGTTGGAGTTGTGACGGCCGCCTGCTTATCTGATGCCGACCATGAGGTGTGGGGGGTCGACGCCAACAAGGACAAGGTCGACATGATGACCCGCGGCCAGTGTCCGATCGTCGAGCCGGGACTCGAAGATCTGTTACGCAAAGGACACGCGCGAGGACACATTCGCGCCCTTCTAGACCCGATTGAGGCGGTCTTGAAAACCGACATCAGCCTGATCTGCGTTGGAACTCCCAGCAAGAGTAACGGAAGTCTCGATCTTCACAGCCTGGAGACCGTGGCGCGTCAGATGGGAGAGGCCCTGCGCCAGAAGAACTCCTACCATTGCTTCGTCCTGCGGAGCACGGTCTTGCCTGGAACAACACGCAACGTCTTGATTCCGCTTCTCGAAACGACTTCCAAAAAACGCGCATGTGAGGATTTCGATGTGTGCTTCAACCCTGAATTTCTCCGAGAAGGAAGCGCCATCAAAGACTTTTACAACCCGCCATTCACCGTGATTGCGCAGGAGAGAAACAGGGCGGGAGACGCGGTGGAGGAGTTGTATAAACGGGTGAAAGGCCCACGGGAACGCACGACGTATGAAGTGGCAGAAATGTTGAAATACACATGCAACGGCTACCACGCGCTCAAGGTCGGCTTCGCCAACGAAATCGGCGTCCTGTGCAAAAGTATGGGGATCGATAGCCATCGCGTCATGGAGCTATTCGCGATGGATACGAAACTCAACATCTCGCCCGCATATCTGAAGCCGGGATTTGCTTTTGGTGGTTCCTGCCTCCCCAAGGATCTTAGAGCGATCACCTATAAGGCGAAGGAAAATGACCTGGAGCTGCCTATCCTTTCGTCGATTATGGAAAGCAACCGCTTGCACATTCAGCGTGTGATCGACCGGATTGCCAGGATGAAGCGAAAGAAGCTCGGCTTCCTCGGCTTGAGCTTCAAAACCGGAACGGATGATCTACGTGAAAGCCCGATCGTCCCCGTCATTGAATCGCTCATTGGGAAGGGCTTTAAAGTGAAGATTTACGATCCAGACGTGCAGCTGGCCAGCATCTTTGGTGCCAACAAGCAATACATTGAACAGGAGATTCCGCATATTTCTGCTCTCATGCACACCAAGATCGACGAAGTGATCCAGGACTCCGATGTCATCATCGTATCTAAGCTCGATAAAAGCTATGGAGAAGCCTTGGCGTCCTGCCTGAACAAGAAGATCATTCTTGATCTCGTCAGATTTCCGCTCCACACACAGGGCAAACCGGAGCTGTATGACGGCATCTGTTGGTAATCACAAGTTGAGGGTGTTGTTTTTTAGCCAACGGTTTCCGTATCCGATGGACACCGGCGGCAAGATTCGGACTGGAAAGCTGCTCGAATACCTCCGTCATGCTTTCGAGGTCACGTTGATAAGCAATGTCGAAAGCCCCAAAGACGATGTGTATGTCAAAGAAGTGGGCAAGCTCTGTTCAAAGTTCTACCCGGTTCCATGGAAGGAGGTAAAAAAATATTCTCCCTCTTTCTATCTGAACGTCATCTTCCGGTCATTCTCATGCTATCCCGTCACCGTCATCAACGACTATTCAAGAGACCTCGAGCGGGCCCTGCATCATGAGTTGAGCCGAGGGAAGTACGATGTCTTGGTTTGTGACTTTTTGCAGCCGAGCATCAACTGCTGGAAAGTCACAGGGATACCCATGGTGCTGTTCCAGCACAATGTTGAAGAGATCATCCCGCGCCGTCATTTCGAAACGACTAGCAATCCCATAGGTAAGCTCTTCTGGTGGTTACAGTGGAAGAAGATGCAGCGCTACGAACATATGGCCTGTCGCCGCTTCGATGCCGTCGTGACTGTCTCCGAAAAGGACAAGTGGCATCTTCAAGCGCGGTACGGTGCGAGGAATGTCTTCTCGATTCCGACCGGCGTGGATACAACGTACTTTTCTCCCCCTGCGCAAGAGGCTCAAGGGAAGAGCCTGGTGTTCACAGGATCCATGGATTGGCTGCCGAACGAAGACGCCATTCTGTTCTTCACCACCGAGATTCTCGGACGAATCAAGGAACGCGTTCCCGAGGTGACCCTGACGGTGGTCGGTCGAAACCCGTCGGGAAGGTTGCGCAGAGCGCTCGAGGGATATCCCGAGGTGAAGGTGGTGGGAAGGGTGGAGGATGTGCGTGAACACATCGCTCATCACGCTGTCTACATCATCCCATTGCGCATCGGTGGTGGCACGCGCATCAAGGCCTACGAGGCGATGGCGATGGGGAAACCCGTCGTCTCAACTGCCGTCGGCGTGGAAGGCTTACCTGTTAAAGATGGGGAGCATTTTATCCTCGCCGATGATGCGCCGCAGTTTGCCAAAGCCGTGATCAACCTCCTGAGAAATCCGCAGAGGCGAAGAGAACTTGGGATGGCTGCCCGTGAGTTCGTGAAGAACAACTTCAGTTGGGAGCGGGCTGGAGAGGCCTTCGCTGAGGTTTGTCGCAAAGTTGCGATGCAGGAACAATCCCCAAGCCTGCGGTCCAACGATGCCAAGTGATCTCATGAAGTCAGAATGGAATCAGTGGCGTGCATCCCTTCGACGTGTTCTGGACAGCCTGGTCATGATCGCGGTTTCCATGGGAGTGGCACTTCTCGCTTGTGAAGCGGGTCTTCGACTGTTCTTTCCTCAAAGTCTGGTGCTTTCGTACAAGACCAGAGACAACCTAACAATCCATCGCCCGGACCATCAGGGCGTCTTCCGTGGCGTCGAAACTGAGCAGACCTACGTGACCAATTCATTCGGGATGCGAGACTACGCTCATGAAGTGCGTAAGCGGGACGGAACCTTCCGCATCTTGGTGCTGGGCGATTCCTTTATGGAAGCCTTGCAAGTCCCTTTCGAACGATCGTTCCCTCAGCTTCTGGAGAAGCGACTGCGAGATCTCACACACCGCAGCGTTGAGGTCATCAACGCCGGGGTGGCCGGCTGGGGAACCGATGAGGAAGTCACCTATCTTGCCCGCTATGGGTTGCAGTTGAACCCGGATCTCATCCTAGTAGGGATGACACTCCACAACGACCTGTACGACAACTTGGAGCAGAACTTTCACGTGCTGGACGGAGACAGGCTGGTGGAGAAGCCGGTTGAAGACCTGGGCGACCTGCCGTATAAGTTCTGGCAGATCAAGGCCTATCTTGGCTCTCATTCACACCTGTATCAGCTGCTTCGTACCTGGTGGCACGCGGAGGAGATGGCTCAGCAGGGACGAGAACTCAGCGCTCAAGTCGCTCAGCTTCTTCTGAAAGAGCCGACTAGGACCATTGAAAGAGGGTGGCAACTCACCTTTTCTTTGTTTCGGAAACTCCAGAACCTGGGAAGGGAGAATGGCTCACGCTGTCTCGTGTTCTTGATTCCGCTCGCCCTTCAGATCGAAGACGAACGGCTAACCCGGCTTCTCCGCGATCACGGATTGGCCTCCGATGTGATCGATCTCGACAGGCCTCAGCGTCTGATGAGGTCTTTTGGCGCAGCGAACCACATGATGGTTGTGGACTTATTGCCCGCGTTCAGGCAATGGGCGTCAGGCAAAGGGCCAGCGCTCTACTTGAAGAAAGATGGGCATTGGACGGAGGACGGGCATCAGCTGGCGGCTGACGTCGTTGCGGAAGCCCTGATCCGAGAACGGGTACTGTTGC
>FWWM01001751.1_pt1 | contig 63929 bp, 53 predicted proteins | sample 2228351 | NCBI WGS metagenome assembly FWWM01 (sample SAMEA103939774, study PRJEB20133) | metagenome
CCATGTCGGCGCTCGCCATCAGCCGCTCGATGTCGATCAGGATCAGCATCCGCTCGGTCTCGCCCTGCCGCACCGTCGCCAGCCCCGTGACGCAGCTCGCATCCAGCAGGGCGTTGAACTCCGGCGCGGCCCGGATCTGCTCGGGCACCAGCTCCAGCACGTCGCTGACCGAATCGACCACCGCGCCCACCACCCGCTGCGCAACGTTCAGCACGATCACCACCGTGAAGGCGTCGTACTTGGCCTCGCCGAGCGCGAACTTCACCCGCAGATCGACGATCGGCACGATCACCCCGCGCAGGTTGATCACGCCCAGGATGTGCGCGGGCGCGTTGGCGATCCGCGTCACGCCGTCGTAGCCGCGGATCTCCTGCACCTTCAGGATGTCGATGCCGTACTCCTCGCCGCCGAGCCGGAAGGTCAGGTATTCGCGATTCGTCGCGGCCGCGGCGACCGCGCGGGTTTCGGGACCGGTCAATGCGCTCATGTGGTTGCTCCTGCTGCAAGTCCGTATTCAGTGCCGCGCGCGCTTCACGAGGTTTGCGACGTCGATGATCAGCGCGACGCGGCCGTCGCCGAGGATCGTCGCGCCCGCCACACCCGGCACGCGGCGGTAGTTGGCTTCGAGGTTCTTGACGACGACCTGGTGCTGGCCGAGCAGTTCGTCGACCAGCAACGCGACGCGCTGGCCTTCGGCCTCGACGATCACCATGATCTGCGCGGCGTTCGCGCATCCGGCGCGCGGCACCGCAAAGACGGCGTCGAGCGCAACCACGGGCAGGAACTGCTCGCGCACCTTGACCACGCGGCCGCTGCCGCCGATCGAATCGATCATGCCGCGCTCGACCTGGAACGACTCGACGACCGAAGCGAGCGGCAGGATGTAGGTCTCGCCGCCCACGCCGATCGACATACCGTCCATGATCGCCAGCGTCAGCGGCAGCCGCACCGAGACGCGCGTGCCCCAGCCCTCGGCCGAATCCAGCTCGACCGTGCCGCCGAGCGCGGCGATGTTCTTGCGCACGACGTCCATGCCCACGCCGCGCCCCGAAACGTCGCTCACCTGATCGGCGGTGGAGAACCCCGGCGCCCAGATCAGCGCCCAGACTTCGTGGTCGGTCATGTCGTCGCGCACGGGGATGCCGCGCTCGCGCGCCTTGGCGAGGATCCTGTCGCGCTTCAGCCCTGCGCCGTCGTCGCGCACTTCGATCAGGATCGAGCCGCCCTGGTGCGCGGCCGACAGCGTGATCGTCCCCTTTGCCGGCTTGCCCGCGGCGATACGCTGCGCCGGCGGCTCGATGCCGTGGTCGGCGCTGTTTCGGACAAGATGCGTCAGCGGATCGATGATCTTCTCGATCAGCCCCTTGTCCAGTTCGGTCGCTTCGCCGACCGTCTTCAGCTCGATGTCCTTGCCCAGCTTGCCGGCCAGGTCGCGCAGCATGCGCGGAAAGCGGTTGAACACGAACGCCATCGGAATCATGCGGATCGACATCACTGCATCCTGCAGATGGCGCGTGTTGCGCTCCAGATCGGCCACGCCCGACAGCAGCGCCTGGTGGCGGACGGGGTCGAGCTGCCGCGCCTGCTGCGTGAGCATCGCCTGCGTGATCACGAGCTCGCCGACCAGGTTGATCAACTGGTCGACCTTCTCGACGGACACGCGCAGCGTCGTCGATTCGAGCGAGGCGCCCCCCGCCGGTTTGTCCGCGCGCGTCTTCGCTTCGGTCTTCCTCGCGGCGGCCGGTGCCGGCTCGGCCGCCTTGCCGACGGCAAGCGACTCGGGGTCGACGAAGAACCCGTAGCCGGGATCGGGCGCCTGCGTCGCGGCGGCCGGCGCGTCCGCGCGGCCATCCGCCGCGTCGACCCGCGCCGTTTCCGCGAAGTCCGAGATCCGGATCTGGTCCCTGCCGACGTGAAACGAGAACAACTCGATCAGCTCGCCATCGGGCGAGGCGGTGTCGATGCGGAATTCGCGATAGCCGTCCGCGGACGGCGCGCCGCCGTCCAGCGCGGCGATCGATCCGAGGGACGGGATGTCGCGGAACAGCTCCAGCAGACCGTCCGCGGCGGCTGCGTTCGCCAGCGGGCCGACGCGCACCCTCAGCTTGCGCAGCCCGGACGCCGGCGCGAGCGTTTCGCCCGCCGCCAACTTTCTGATGCGCGCGATGAGCTCGCGCGCATCCGGGCTGTCCGGCGCGGTGCCCTGGTAGCGGGCAAGCTGCGCCTTGAGCACGTCGCCCGCCTCCAGCAGTACGTCGACCATGTCGCGGCGCAGTTTCAGCTCGGACTTGCGCAGCCGGTCGAGCAGCGTTTCCAGCTCGTGCGTCAGCTCGGTGACGTCGGAGAAGCCGAAGGTTGCCGCGCCGCCCTTGATCGAATGCGCAACGCGGAAGATCGCGTTCAGCTCCTCGGCGCCGGCTGCGTCGACGTCGATCGCCAGCAGCAGCGTTTCCATGTTGGCCAGGTTCTCGCCGGCCTCCTCGAAGAACACGCCGTAAAACTGCGTCAGGTCGAAGCCGCCGCTTTGCAGACCCTGGTTGCTTACCTCGCCCATTCTTCGCCCCCGCTTGTTCGGATTGCGGATCGCGGATCGCGGATTGCGCCGGATGGCCCGTCCCGGTGAGCGGAACAACGCGATCCGCAATCCGAGCGGCGCGATCCGGTCACCGAATGACCTTGCCGATGACTTCGAGCAGCTTGCCCGGATCGAACGGCTTGACCAGCCACCCGGTCGCGCCGGCCGCGCGGCCCTTGGCTTTCATCTCGTCGCTCGATTCCGTGGTCAGGATCAGGATCGGCGTGCGGCCGTACGCCGGCAGCGCGCGCAGGTTCTTGACCAGCGTGATGCCGTCCATGCCCGGCATGTTCTGATCGGTCAGCACGAGATCGACCTGTGTGCCCCTGGCCTTTTCGAAGGCCTCCTGTCCGTCGGCCGCCTCGATGACGTTGTAGCCGGCGCCCTTCAGGGTGAAGGCCACCATCTGGCGCATCGACGCCGAGTCGTCCACCGCGAGAATCGAGTGCATCGGTACAACTCCTCTTGAATCCGGGCCGGTCCCGCTCAGAAAAGTTCGATCGAGCCGGCGCCCATGCCGGTCTGCCGCACGGGCTGCATGCGGGTCGTCGCCAGCAGCGGATCGATTTCGTCGTGCGCCAGCGACCGGAGTGCCTCCTGCAACACCGCCAGGCGCTTCTGCGCGTGCTGCGTCAGTTGCGTGGCCATGTCCTGGAACTGCAGCGCGGTGACCGCGACCGTCAACGCCTGATCCACACGCGCCCGTTTCGACTCGTCGCCCGCCGCCCGCGGCACGGAGGCACCGATGACCGAAAAACTGGCCGCCAGCTTGTCACCCGCGTCGGCGATCAGCGCCTTCAGCCGCTCCAGGTCCGCGGCGATCGCGGCGCACTCGCGTGCGGCCGCGTGCTCGGCGCAGACCGTCGCAGATCGAGCATCCTGGACGAGATGGGGCGTCATTCGAAACGTCGGTGGCCGCCTGACTGCACGCGCACAAGTGGGTGCGCGACGCTCCGCGGCGCGGCCAGAGTGTCGGGCAGCACGTCGCGCAACGAATGGGCAAAAAGGGGGGTCGATCCGCTTTGTTTCCGCGCTACGGCGACCCTCAAGTCCGCGGCGACGGGGGGCGGTCGCGCGGCAGCCGCCGCTGCGCATCGGCCAGCGATCGAATTTCGCGCGATTTGCGCGACAATTCGCCCGGCCCGGGCCAGCCAACCCGCCACCCATGACCGCCGTCGAAATCACGCCGATCGAGCTTCTCGTCGTCGAGGACTCGGAGCTCGACTACGAGCTGCTGCTCGCGATCCTGCTGCGCGACGGACTGCGCGTACGCGCCACGCGGGTCGAGGACGAAGCGGGCATGCGCGAGGCGTTCGAGCGGGGGCGCATCGACGCGGTGGTCACCGATCACAACCTGCCGCGGTTCGACTCGTTCGCGTCTCTGAAGGTGGCCAAGTCGTTCGACGAGAACCTGCCGGTGATCGTCGTCTCCGGCGAGATGTCCGAGGAGCTCGCGGTCGCCGCGCTGCACGCCGGCGCCGACGACTTCGTCCTGAAGTCGCGCATGTTCCGTCTGGCGCCCGCGCTCAAGCGCAGCCTGCAGGCGGCCGAGGCGCGCCGCGACCGTCGACTGCAGGCGGTGCAGCTCGCGGAAAGCGCCGCCCGGCTGCGCGAGCTGACGCAGCACCTGGAGCGCGTCAAGGAAGAGGAGCGGCGCGCGATCGCGCGCGAGATCCACGACGACATCGGCACCACGCTCACCGCACTGAAGTTCGAGCTGGCGCGGCTCGCCCGCGAGCTGGGTAGCCGCTCCTCGGCCGCGCCGCGCATCAACGCGATGAACGAGCTGCTCGCCCACGCGGTCGCCGCCAGCCACCGCATCCAGCACAACCTGCGCCCGCCGGTGCTCGACGCGGGGCTGGTGGCCGCGCTCGACTGGCTGGTCAAGGGTTTCGTCGAGCGCACCGGCGTGCCGGCGAACTTCGAATCCAATCGCGAAGAACTCGACCTCGACCCGATGCGCGCCGCGGCGCTGTACCGTGTGGCGCAGGAGTCGCTCGCCAACGTCGCCAAGCACGCGCAGGCCAAACGCGTGTCGGTCCAGCTCTTTGCCGCGGCCGACGAAGTGACGCTGGAGATCGCCGACGACGGCGTCGGTTTCGACGCGCGCGGGCTCGGCAACACGCCGGGCTTCGGCGTGCGCAGCCTGATCGAGCGCGCGCGCGGATTCGGCGGCTGGGCCGAGGTCCATTCGGCGCCGGGGCGCGGAACCACGGTGATGTTCTCGATTCCGCCCGGCGAACCGCCGGCGGGTGCCGCGTCGGCACCGGTGCGCGTCGACGAGCGGACCAATGCGGGTTGAACGAAGGCGCGCGGCCCCGTATGGACCCGCGCGCGAACGAGCGGCGCAGCGCGCGAGCGGGTCGGGTGAGTCCCGGATGCGCGCCGCGCATGCTCACGGAGGTGGAGGGCAATGACGGTCAAGACCATCGTCGTCGACGACCATGCGATCGTCCGTCGCGGCATCGTGCAGATCCTGTCCGAGCATCCCGACGTCACGGTCGTGGCCGAAGCGGGCAACTACGGCGAACTGCGCAACCAGCTTCGCGCGCACCCGGACACCGAGCTGCTGGTGATGGACGTCGGGCTGCCGGGAAAAAACGGCATCGACATCCTTAAGTCGCTGCGCGAGGAGAACGTCAAGCTCAAGGTCCTGATGGTCAGCATGTATCCCGAGGACCAGTACGCGGTGCGCGCCTTCCGCGCCGGGGCCGCCGGTTATCTGAACAAGGCGAGCGCGCCGGAAAAGCTGATCGAGGCGGTCAGTCAGGTGATCGCCGGTCGCAAGTACGTCACGCCCGAAATCGCGCAGGCGCTGATCGAGAACCTGAACGCGCCCGAGGAAGGCGCAGCGCACGACCGGCTGTCCGACCGCGAGTTCCAGACGCTGAAGCTCATCGCCTCGGGCAAGCGCCTGTCGGACATCGCCGAGGAACTCGCGCTCAGCCCCAAGACCGTCAGCGTCTACCGCGCGCGCATCCTCGAGAAGATGGGGATGAGCAACAACGCCGAGCTCACCCACTACGCGATCAAGCACGGGCTGGTCGACTAGCCATCCGCCTCGTCGATCGCGCGGACGGTCGAACGCGGCGACCGGGTCGGCCGAGCCGACCCGCGCGACGCTCACTTCCACATCGCATGGAAGTGATGCACCGGCCCGTGCCCGCGGCCGACGTTCAGCTTGTCGGCATGCTTCAGCGCCTCGGTCAGATACGCCTTGGCGCGGCGCGCGGCGTCGGGCACGTCGGCCGTCTGCGGCAGCAACGCGGCGAGCGCGGCCGACAGCGTGCAGCCGGTACCGTGCGTGTTTTTCGTCGCCACGCGCGGCGCCGACAGTTCGATCATCCGGTCGCCGTCGTGCAGCAGGTCGATGGCTTCGCCGCCGGCCAGATGCCCGCCTTTGAGCAGAACCCAGCGCCGGCCGGCATGCGTCATCTTCTCGCGCAGCCGCTCGGCCGCCCGATACATCTCCTTCAGGTTGTCCGGTGCGCGGCTGCCGAGCAGCGCGCCGGCTTCCGGCAGGTTGGGCGTGATCAGCGTGGCGAGCGGTAGCAGTGCCTCGCGCAGCGCGCCGACCGCCGAGCGCTCCAGCAGCGGATCGCCGCTCTTGGCGACCATCACCGGGTCGAGCACGATGTGCGGCGGCTGCCAGCGCGCCAGCGCCTCGGCCACCGCCTCGATCACCGGCGCCTGTCCGACCATGCTGATCTTCGCCGCGTCGATCGCCACGTCGGCGAACAGCGCGTCGATCTGCGCACGCACGAAGTCGCCGGGTACCGCGAACACGCCCGTGACCGCCTGCGTGTTCTGCGCCGTCAGCGCGGCGACGACCGCGCACGCGTACGCGCCGAGCGCGCTCATCGCCTTGACGTCGGCCAGGATGCCGGCGCCGCCCGAGGGGTCGACGCCGGCGATGGTGACGGTGTTCGGTATTCGTCGTTCCGCCATCGCTGTCGTGTGACAGGCGTCACAGGTGTCGATCGGGCCGCGAGCTTAACTTGACGCTCGTATCGGACGGCGTTTACATTACTGACTAGTCAGTTAGTAACGATTTCGCACGAACGTCGATTGCTCCGCGGGTGCGGCGGCTCTGCCTCCGTCCCGACTCCTCCTCCGGTCGGGTCGCTGCGTCCGCGGGCATCCTTTGCGCACCCTCAGTGATGGCGACGGCACAAGCCACCGCGGCCAAGCCGCGCTGGGAAAGGCGCAAGCAGGCGCGCCCGTCGGAGCTGCTCGCGGCGGCGCTGGCGCTGTTCGTCGAGAAGGGCTACGCCGGCACGCGGCTCGACGACGTGGCTGCGCGCGCCGGCGTGTCCAAGGGCACGCTGTACCTGTATTTCGCCAACAAGGAAGAGCTGTTCAAGGCGGTCGTGCGCGAAAACATCGTGCGCAACATCGCCGAGGCGCAGCAGCTCGTTCGCGGCTACGAGGGCGACACCGGCGAGCTGCTCGCGCACCTGGTGCGCCAATGGTGGCATCGCATCGGCGACACGCCCGCGAGCGCGATCGCCAAGCTGGTGATCTGCGAAAGCGGCAACTTTCCCGAGATCGCGCGCTTCTACGTCGCGGAGGTGATCGACCCGGCGCACCGGCTGCTCGCCGACGTGATCGAACGCGGCGCGCGGCGCGGCGAGTTCCGCAAGGTCGACGCCGCAACCTTCGTCCGCGTGATGACCGCCCCGCTGGTGATGCTTCTGCTGTGGCGGCATTCGTTCGGCCCCTGCGGCAACCAGCCGATCGACCCGCAGCGGTACCTCGCGGTCCACATCGACAACACGCTGCGCGCGCTGCGGCGCGCGCCGGCGACCGCGCACGGGACGCGCCGATGAAGCGCGGCGCCGCGCTCGCCGTCGTCGCGCTGCTCGCCGCGGGCGGTGTGGCCGGCGCGATCGTGCTGCGGCGCCCTGCGCCGCCGCCCGCCGCAGTCGCCCCGCCGACGATCGAGTTCCTCCCGGGCGAGCTGTGGACCGCGCAGCCGCTCGTGCTCGCGCGCACGCTGCCGCTGACGGGAACGCTGAAGGCCGCGAACCAGACCGTCGTCAAGACGCGCGTCGCCGGCGATCTCGTCCGGCTCACCGTGCGCGAAGGCGAAAGCGTGCGCGCCGGCCAGCTCGTCGCGCGCATCGATCCGACCGAATACGAATGGCGCGTCAGACGCGAGCAGGCTGCGCTCGCCGCCGCGCAGGCGCAGCTCGACATCGCCGCCAAAACGCGCGAGAACAACGCGCAGCTTCTGGCCAAGGGCTTCATCTCGCAGACCGCGTTCGACAACGCGCAGTCGGGGTTCGAGGCCGCGCGCGCCAACCGCGACGCCGCGGCGGCCGCGCTCGAGCTGGCGCGCAAGGCGCTCGCGGATACCGACATTCGCGCGCCGATCGCCGGCACCGTCGCCGAGCGCTTCGCGCAGCCCGGCGAGAAGCTGCCGGTCGACGGCCGCATCCTGTCGCTCGTCGATCTGTCGTCGATCGAACTCGAGGCGCCGATTCCCGCCGACGAGATCGCGCAAGTGGCGCTCGGCACGCTCGCCGAGTTCCGTCCCGAGGGCATCGAGCGAACGTATACCGGCCGGGTCGTGCGTATCAATCCGGCGACCGCCGCCGGTTCGCGTTCGGTGTTGGTCTACATCGCCGTCGATCGGCCCGACGCGACGATCCGCGCCGGCATGTTCGCGCACGGCCGGCTCGTGCTCGAACGCAGCGCGCCGACGCTCGCGGTGCCATGGTCCGCGCTGCGCGAGGAAGCCGCTCGTGCATCGGTGCTCGCGGTCGTCGACGGCAGGCTCGCGCAGGTGCCGGTGACGCCGGGCGTGCGCGGCAGCGCCGAAGGGCTCGACGACGCGATCGAAATCCGCGGCGGGCTGGCGTCCGGCATGCAGGTCGTTCGACAGTTCGATGCGCGGCTGCCGATCGGCGGCGCGGTGAAGGTCGCGCCGCCTTTGCCCGCGGAGTCGCCGGCGGGCGCGACGACCGGCGCGTTCCGCTGAAACGGCCGACGCCCGACGAGCACCGCCGTGTGGTTCACGCGCCTGAGCATCGGCAACCCCTGGCTCGCGACGATGATGATGGTCGCGTTCGTCGTGCTCGGGCTGTTTTCGGTGCAGCGGCTGCAGGTCGACCAGTTCCCGGACGTGGCGTTCCCGGTCGTCGTCGTGCAGACCGACTATCCGGGGGCGTCGCCCGAAAGCGTGGAGTCCGAGGTCACGCGCCGGATCGAGGAAGCGGTCAACACCGTCAGCGGACTGCGCGCGCTGACCTCGCGTTCGTACTCCGGCACCTCGCTCGTCGTCGCCGAATTCGAGTTGACGGTCGATCCGGCCTCGGCTACGCAGGACGTGCGCGAGAAGGTCGCGGCGATCCGCGCCGGCTTCCGCCGCGAGGTCAAGGAGCCGAAGATCACGCGCTTCGACCCGGCCGACCGGCCGGTCGTCTCGCTCGCGATGACTTCCACCGGAACGCGCAGCCTGCGCGAGCTCACCACACTGGCGGACCAGATCGTCAAGAAGCGCATCGAGAACGTACGCGGCGTGGGCCAGGTGAATCTGGTCGGCGGCGTCAAGCGCGAGATCCGGATCGAGCTGAACCCGGCACAGCTCGAGGCGCTGGCGATCGGCGTGGACCAGGTGCTCGCCGCGGTGCGCGGCGAGCACCAGGAGCTGCCGGTCGGCACGCTGCGCTCGGCCGAGCAGGAGCGCGTCGTGCAGATCCAGGCGCGCGCGAAAACGCCCGAGGACTTCAAGCGCATCGTGGTGGCACGCCGCGGCGGGCAGCCCGTGTACCTGGCGCAGGTCGCCACCGTCGTCGACGGACAGCAGGAGCGCGAGTCGGCCGCGCTCGTCGACGGCCGCGAGACGCTCGCGCTGGACGTGCTCAAGGCGCAGGGGCAGAACACGATCGACGTCGTCGATTCGGTGCGCAAGGCGGCGGCGGCCGTCGCACGCGAGCTGCCGCCCGACGTGAAGCTCGAGGTCGTCAAGGACTCGTCCACACCGATCCGCACCGCCGTGTCGAACGTCACGCGCACCATGATCGAGGGGGGCGTGCTGACGATCCTGATCGTGTTCCTGTTCATCGGCTCGTGGCGCTCGACGGTGATCACGGGGCTGACGCTGCCGATCTCGGTGATCGGCACCTTCCTCGTGATGTACGCGTTCGGCTTCACGCTGAACATGCTGACGCTGATGGCGCTGTCGCTGTCGATCGGCCTTCTGATCGACGACGCGATCGTCGTGCGCGAGAACATCGTGCGCCACGGCGCGATGGGCAAGCCGCCGCGCGAAGCCGCACTCGTCGGCACACAGGAGATCGGGCTCGCGGTGCTGGCGACCACGCTGTCGATCGTCGCGGTCTTCCTGCCGGTCGGCTTCATGGGCGGGATCATCGGGCGGTTCTTCCACCAGTTCGGGATCACCGTCGTCGCGGCGGTGCTGATCTCGCTGTTCGTGTCGTTCACGCTCGACCCGATGCTGTCGTCGGTGTGGCACGACCCCGCGGTGCACGGCGTCAAACCGCGCGGCCGCTGGCTCGGCTGGCTCGGCTGGGTGCTCGACCGCTTCGAGCGCGCCACCGCGCGCTTCGCCGACGTCTACCACGTGCTGCTGCGATGGGCGCTCGCGCATCGGGGCAAGACCGTGCTCGTGGCCACCGCGGTCTTTCTCGGCAGCTTCGCGCTCGTGCCGCTGCTGGGCACCGAGTTCGTTCCGCAGGCCGACTTCTCCGAATCGCAGGTCAACTTCCGCACGCCGGAAGGCAGCTCGCTCGAAGCGACGATCGCGAAAGCGCGCCAGGTCGAGGCCGCACTGCGCGAGTTCCCCGAGGTGCTGTACACGTACACGACGATCAACACCGGCGCGGTGCAGGCGAAGAACGCGGCCACCGTCTACGTGAAACTGAAACCGCGCGCCGAACGCGGCCGCAACCAGGCCGAACTCACGCAGCCGATGCGCGAACGGCTCGCGCGCATCGCCGGCATCGAAGTCACGCACGCCGGCGTGATGAACCCGGTCGGGCAGCAGAAGACCCTCGTCGTTTCGCTGCAGGGGCCGGACCTGAAGCAACTGGAGCGCTACGACGACGAGGCGCGCCGGCGCCTGGCGCGGATCCCGGGGCTCGTCGACCTCGATTCGAGCCTTCGGCCGGCGCGGCCCACGGTCGATCTGCGGATCGACCGCGACCTAGCGGGCGATCTGGGCGTCGGCGTGGAGCGCATCGGCGCGACGCTGCGCCCGCTGCTCGCCGGCGACGAGACGAGCACCTGGCGCGGGCCCGACGACGAGAGCTACAACGTGATGGTGCGGCTCGCCCCCGGCCGGCGCGCGACGAACGCCGATCTGGAACGCCTCACGATCACGAGCAGCCAGCTTGCCGCCGACGGCAGCCCGAAGGTCGTGCCGCTGCGCCAGGTCGTCGATCTCGTGCCCACGGTCGGCGCCTCGCAGATCAACCGGCGCGACCTGACGCGCGAGGTCGAGCTGACCGCCAACGTCTACGGTCGCTCGGCCGGCGACGTGAGCCGCGACATCCAGAAGGCGCTTGCCGAAATCGACTGGAAGCCGGGCTACCGCTTCGTGATGGGCGGTTCGACCAAGGACATGGCCGAGAGCTTCGGCTACGCGGTCTCGGCGCTCGTACTGGCGATCGCGTTCATCTACATGATCCTCGCGTCGCAGTTCCGCAGCTTCCTGCAACCGATCGCGATCATGAGCTCGCTGCCGCTGACGCTGATCGGCGTCTTTCTCGCGCTGCTGGCGTTCCGCTCGACGCTGAACATCTTCTCGGTCATCGGCTTCATCATGCTGATGGGCCTCGTGACCAAGAACGCGATCCTGCTGGTCGACTTCGCCAACCAGGCGCGCGCGGGCTTCGAAGGCAATCCGCCGCTGGAGCGCACGGAAGCGCTGCTCGAAGCCGCGCGCGTGCGGCTGCGGCCGATCTTGATGACCACGCTGGCCATGATCTTCGGCATGATCCCGCTCGCGCTGGCGCTCACCGAAGGCAGCGAGCAGCGCGCCCCGATGGGTCAGGCCGTCATCGGCGGGATCATCACCTCGAGCCTGCTGACGCTGGTGGTCGTGCCGGTCATCTACAGCTACCTCGACGACTTGGCGCAGTGGGCCCGGCGCCGGCGCGCGGGCGGCGTTGCGGTGCCGGCGCGGGCGACCGCGGCGAAGCGCGCCGACTGAGGCGACGGAACGCCGAATCCGAGGAGCCGACCGCAGCATTCCGCGCAGGGCCGGTTGATAGAATCCGCGCCGTTTGCGCCCGAACCACGAAGAACGCATCGCCATGTCCGCCGTCACCGCCGTGCCGAACGACGTCTTCGACGTCGAGCGCGCGCGCTACAACATGGTCGAGCAGCAGATTCGCCCATGGGAAGTGCTCGACCAGTCGGTGCTGGATCTGCTGTTCGTCGTCAAGCGCGAGGATTTCGTGCCGCCGGCGTACCGACGCCTCGCGTTCGCCGACCTGGAGGTCCCGCTGCGGATCGAAGTCGACGGCGCGGTCTACGACAGCGGCGAGTCGATGTTCGCGCCGAAGGTCGAGGCGCGCATCCTGCAGGAGCTGGGCATCCGCCCGCACGAGCACGTGCTGGAGATCGGCACCGGGTCGGGCTACATCGCCGCGCTCGCCGCGCACAAGGCACTGCACGTGCTGTCGATCGAGATCGACGAGCGGCTCATGCGCTTCGGCGAGGCGAACCTCGCGCGCGCCGGGGTGCGCAACGTCAAGGTCGAATTGGGCGACGGCGCGCGCGGCTGGTCGGCACGCGCCCCGTACGACGTGATCATCGTCTCCGGCGGGCTGCCGGCGCTGCCGCCGGAGCTGACCGAACAACTGAAGATCGGCGGGCGGCTGGCCGCGATCGTCGGCGAGGCGCCGGTGATGACCGCGCAGATCGTGACGCGCGTCACCGACAGCGGCTACGACACGTTGAAACTGTTCGAAACCAGCGTCAAGTACCTGCGCAACGCTTGGCGACCGTCGACGTTCCGGTTTTGATGAAATCCCTGACCGCGCCCGAGCTGGCACAGTGGCTGCGGGACGAATCGCGTCCTCGCCCGCTGCTGCTCGACGTGCGCGAGCCGTGGGAGTTCCAGATCTGTCGCATCGATGGCTCCGCGCTGATCCCGATCCGCACCCTCGCCGCGCGCATCGACGAACTGGACCGTACGCGTCCGATCGTCTGCATCTGCCATCACGGCAATCGCAGCGCGTACGTGACGCTGTTCCTGACGCAACAGGGATTTTCCGACGTGTACAACCTGACCGGCGGTGTGGACGCGTGGGCGCGCCAGGTCGATTCCGCAATGCCGGTCTACTAGAAACACCGATTGCTCGGGCGGAGAAAGCGTGATGCACAAGACAAGAAAGAAAGTTCCGGCGGCCGCGGTCGCCGCGTCGCTGCTGCTCGCCGCCGGCGGCGCGGCCGCGCAGAAAAGCGACCTGCTTTCGATCTACCGCGACGCGCTCGCCAACGACCCCGTCTTCGCGTCGGCGCGCTTCGCCTATCAGGCCGCACTCGAGCGCGAACCGCAGGCGCGTGCCGCGCTGCTGCCCAACGTCGGCGCGAGCGTCGGCTACAACCAGATCTGGCAGGGCTCCTCGACGCCGAACGTGTCGAATTCGTTCAACTCGTGGGGACCGTCGCTGCAACTGACGATGCCGATCTACCGCCCGCAGAACCGGGACGCACTGTCGCAGGCGAGGCTCGCCCTGCAATCCAGCGAAGCGCAGCTCGCGCAGGCGCGGCAGGACCTGATCCTGCGCGTCACGCAGGCGTACTTCGACGTGCTCGCCGCGCAGGACGCGTTGACGGCGATCGAGGCGAGCAAGCGGGCCACCGCCGAGCAGCTCGCGCAGGCGCGGCGCGAATTCGAGGTCGGCACCAAGACGATCGTCGATACGCACGAGGCGCAGGCGCGCTTCGACCAGATCGCCGCGCAGGAACAGGTCGCGCGCGGCGACCTGATTGTCAAGCGCAACGCGCTGCGCGCGATCATCGGCCGCGACGCCGGCGACAGTCTGCTGCCGCTGCGCGATGCGCCGCAGTTGACCCCGCCGCAGCCGGCCGACGTCGAGGCCTGGGCCAGGCGCGCCGAGGAGGCGAGCTACGGCGTGGCCATCGCCCGCGCCGCCGCCGAGATCGCCCGGATCGAAACCACGCGCAGCCGGCACGGCCACTATCCGACGCTCGACCTCGCCGCTTCGGTCAGCCAGTCGCGCACCAGCGGCAGCCTAACCTCGGATACGTCGAACACCTTCCGCGATTCGCGCATCGGCGTGCAGTTGAACGTTCCGATCTACAGCGGCGGCCTGATCCAGAGCCGGGTGCGCGAAGCGCTCGCCAACGAGGAGCGTGCGCGCTTCGACCTCGAGTCCGCGCGGCGCAACGCCGCGCAGGGCGCGCGCCAGGCCTTCACCGGCGTGGACTTCGGGCTGGCGCAGGTGCGCGCGCTGGAGTCGGCCGAAGTGTCGGCCAAGAGCCAGCTCGATTCGACGCGGCTCGGCTACCAGGTCGGCGTACGGATCAACCTCGACGTGCTCAACGCGCAGACGCAACTGTTCAACACGCAGCGCGACCTGAAGAAGGCGCGCTACGACTTCCTCGTCAACGGCCTGCGCCTGAAGTCCGCGGTCGGCGCGCTCGACGAGAAGGACCTGGAAGCGATCAACGCGCTGTTGGCGCGCTGAGCAGTTCCTCCACCACCCCCGCCGCCCGCGCCGTCGCGCCGCGGTGCGCTCTCGCAAAGCGCAGCGCAGCGGCGCGCATCGATTCGAGCCGCTCGCGATCGGACGCGAGTTCGGCCATCGTTCGAAGTGCCGCTTCCGCGTCGTCGACCTGGATCGCCGCGCCGGCGTCCAAAGCATCGCGGGTGGCCTGCTCGAAGTTGAACATGTGCGGGCCGACCACCACCGGGCAGCCGCACGCGCAGGCTTCGATCAGGTTCTGCCCGCCGAGCGGCTTCAGGCTCCCTCCGATCAGGGCCACGTCCGCCGCCGCGTAGTACATCGCCATCTCGCCCATCGAGTCGCCAAGCAGCACGTCGGAGTCGATCCGCTCCGGCCAAGTCGCGCCGAACGCCGACCGCCGCGCAACGCGCAACCCGCTCGCGGCAAGCAGTTGCGCCACCTCCTCGAACCGCTGCGGATGCCTCGGCACCACCAAAAAAAGGGGGTCAGACACCATTTTTCGGAAATTGGTGTCTGACCCCATTTTTCTGAAGGCCGACAGGAGGACGGATTCTTCGCCGTCCCGGGTGCTGGCGAAGAGCCAGACGGGGCGACCGCCGAGGCGCTCGCGCAAGGCGCGGCCGCGTTGCAGAAGGTCTTCGGGCGGGGTGAGGTCGAACTTCAGATTGCCGATCACGTCGATCGGCCCGGCGTAGAGCTGCGCGATGCGATCGCGATCGGCCTCGGTCTGCGCGGCGATGCGCGCGAAGCACGAGACCGCCGCGCGCACCAGCGCCGGCCAGCGTCGGGCCTTGGCCAGCGACTTCGCCGACAGCCGCGCGTTGACGAGCAGCATTGGAACGTTCGCATCGCGCGCGGCGAGGAGCACGTTGGGCCAGACCTCCGTTTCGAGCACGATCCCGATCCGCGGTCGCGCCTCGCGCAGAAAGCGGCGCACCGCGAACGGCAGGTCGTACGGCAGGTAACGCTGCACGACGCGCCCGGGCAACGCACGCGCGATGCCTTCGCCCACCGCGCGGCCGGTCGGCGTCATGTGCGTCAGCAGGAAGTGCCACTCGGGATGCGCGCTGGCGAGCCGCTCGATCAAGGGCTGCGCTGCGCGCGTTTCGCCGACCGACACCGCATGCACCCAGACGACGGGCCCGTCGCCTTCGGCGCCCGGACCGCGACCGAGGAAACGCTCGCCCCAATGCGCCAGATACTCGCGCTGGCGCAGGCTGCGCCAGACGAGATACGCGGCGGCGAAGGGCAGTCCGGCGAACCAGGCCGCCGAGTACAGCCGGCGCGCCGCGCGTTCGCTCATCGCGCGCCACTTGCCGCGAGCACGCGTTCGATCGCGGCGATGACCTCCTCCGCGCGCGGCGCGCGATCCACGCCGCCCAGGCTTTCGCACGGCGCATCGCCCGTGATGCCGACCAGCGCCGGGTCGTAATCGCAGTAGATGCCGACGGTCGGCGCGCCGACCGCGGCGGCCAGATGCGACAAGCCCGTGTCGAGCCCGACGACCACGCGAGCGCCGGCAAGCACCGCGGCGATCGCATCGAGCGGCGCGCGCGGCGCAACCTCCGCGTCGCGCATGCCCGCGGCGCGCGCACAGGTGCGCACGCCCTCCTCGTCCGATCCCCAGAACAGCAGCGAACGCAACCCGCGCCCCGCCAGCCACGCCTCGACGGCGGCCCAGCGTTCGTCGGGCCAGCGCTTGGTCGCGCGGCTGGCGTTGGTGAGCAGCACGGCGTACGGCCGCTCGGCGGCGAGCGCGCGCAGTTCGCCATCGACCGCAGGCGGCTTCAACCCGAAGCGCGGCGGCCCGTCGGGCGTGTAGCCGCACGCCGCCGCGCCGATCCGCCGATTGCGCTCGATCGCGTGCAGCGCGCGCGGCACGCCGATCCGCTCGCCGTAGAAGCACGCCGCTAGCGGCTCGCGCGCGCTCGCGGCGTCCGGGCCCGCGACCGGCCCGCGCGCGCGGCGCGCGAGCCACGCGCTCTTGATCAACCCCTGGCAGTCGACGATGCGGTCATAGCGCTGCGCGCGCAGCGCGGCCTTGGCCGCGCGCCACTCGCGCCATGTGCGCGGTGAGGCCAGCCGCTTGCGCCAGCGTCGCACCGCGACCGGAATCACGCGCGCCACCGCGGGATGCAGCCGGGGAATCGCCGCGAAGCCCTCTTCCACCACCCAGTCGATGATCGCGCCGGGATGCGCACGCGCGATGTCGGACACCATCGGCAGCGCGTGCACGACGTCGCCCATCGACGAGGTCTTGACGATCAGCACGCGCGACAAGGCTTGCATGGCGCCGCGATTGTAGGGGCGCGCGGCCCCGCGCACTGCCCGCCGCACCTTGCGCTGCGCGGCCCGGTCTTCTGCGTCCGCGCGACGGCCCCGCGAACGAAGGCCGATCAGAACGGAAGCTTCGCGTCCGGCTTCACTGCGAGCAACGCGCGACGGAAGTCGGACTGGATGCGTTCGAGCGCGTGCGCATCGTCGGCCTCGAAGCGCAGCACGACCACCGGCGTCGTATTCGACGGCCGCGCGAGCCCGAAGCCGTCGGGATATTCGACGCGCACGCCGTCGATCGTGATCACTTCGGTGGCGCCCTCGAAACGCGCTTCGCGCTTCAGCCGCTCGACGAGCGCGAAGTTCTCGCCTTCGGCGGTCTTCACGTGCAGCTCGGGCGTGGCGACGGCATCGGGCAGCGCATTCAGCGTCGCGCTCGGATCGGCCGTGCGGGACAGCAGCTCGAGCAGCCGCGCGCCCGCGTACAGCCCGTCGTCGAAGCCGTACCAGCGGTGCTTGAAGAAGATGTGCCCGCTCATTTCGCCGGCGAGCGGCGCGCCGGTCTCGGCCAGCTTCGCCTTGATCAGCGAATGCCCGGTGCGCCACATCGTCGGGCGGCCTCCGTGCGCGCGGATCGCCTGCGCGAGCTTGCGCGAGCACTTGACGTCGAAGATCACCTCGGCGCCCGGCACTTCGGCCAGCACGCCCTGCGCGAACAGCATCATCTGCCGGTCGGGCCAGATGATGCGGCCGTCCTTGGTGACCACGCCGAGCCGGTCGCCGTCTCCGTCGAACGCCAAACCCAGCTCGGCGTCGGTGTCGCGCAGGCAGCGGACCAGATCCTGCAGGTTTTCGGGATGCGCGGGATCGGGGTGATGGTTGGGGAACGTGCCGTCGACGTCGCAGAACAGCTCGATCACTTCGCAGCCGAGCGCGCGGAAAAGCTTCGGCGCGAAGGCACCGGCCACGCCGTTGCCGCAGTCCACGGCGATCTTCATGCGGCGGGCGAGCCTGACGTCGCCGGCGATGCGATCGATGTACGCATCGGCGACGTCGGCGCTGCGCAGCGCGCCCGGCTCGGCGGCGCGGACGAGATCGCCCGCGACGATCCGCTCGCGCAGCTTCTGCAACCCGTCGCCGTACAACGCGGCCCCCGCGAGCACCAGCTTCAGGCCGTTGTATTCGGGCGGATTGTGGCTGCCGGTGATCGACACGCCCGAGCCGGTGCCCAGATGAAACGTCGCGAAGTACAGCATCGGCGTGGTGACCATGCCGATGTCGACGACCGCGACGCCGGCGCTGCGAATGCCCTCGGTCAGCGCATCGCGCAGCCTCGGGCCCGACAGGCGCCCGTCGCGGCCGACCGCGATCTCGCGCTGGCCGCGCGCGACGGCCTCCGACCCGAGCGCCGCGCCGATCGCGCGCACCGCATCCGCGGTCAGCGTGCGATCGACGATGCCGCGGATGTCGTAGGCCTTGAAGATCGACGGATCGACGTTTGGATGCATGGCATCGCGCAGGCTCGTTGACCGGCGGGGATTCTACGCATCGCGTCCGTCGGGCTCTTGCCCCCGGCATCGGCTCGCTCGCGACGGCATCGGCGATAATCCGAGCGCCCCGCGGGACCATGCCCGGGGCCGATATCGAGTCATCCGGCGCTGGTTCTCCCCTCCGCCCGGAAACGGCGAGAGGGTTTGGGTGAGGAGTCGTCGCCACGGTGTCGCGGCCTTCACCCCCGCCGCGTCCACGACAAGCGGGGAGAGGATGCGAAACGACTCGCTCGACGCCAGCGCACTTTCGACAGGAACGCCTCCCCGATGCTCGCAGTGATCCTCTCCGGCGGTTCAGGCACGCGGCTTTGGCCGGTGTCGCGTGAAGCCTTGCCCAAGCCGTTCATGCGCATCGGCGACGGGCCCTCGCTGCTGCAGCGAACGGTCGCGCGCGCCACCCGCGCCGGTGCGCGGCGCTGCGTGATCGTGACCAACAAGGAGTACAGCTTCCGCACGGCCGAGGAGGTCGAATCGATGCGCGCAGGCGCGCCCGAGTCGCTGCAGCTTCTGCTCGAGCCGATCGGCCGCAACACCGCGCCGGCCATCGGCGCGGCCGCGCTTTGGGCCGACGCGAACGGCCTGCGCGACGAGCCGATGCTCGTGCTGCCGGCCGACCATCTGATCCAGGACGAGTCTCGCTTCGCGCAAGCCGTCGCGCGCGCGGGCGAGCTCGCGCGCGCCGGCCGGATCGTGCTGTTCGGCATCCGGCCGACGATGCCCGAGACCGGTTTCGGCTACATCGAGTGCGATGCGCCGCCCGCGGGCGACGAAGCCGCGGCGGTCAAGCGCTTCGTCGAAAAGCCCGATGCGGCGACCGCCGCCGCCTATCTCGCCGCCGGCCGCTACCTGTGGAACAGCGGGATGTTCTGCTTCACGCCGGCGACCATCCTCGCCGCGCTCGGCACGCACGCGCCCGCCGTGCTCGCCGCCGCCGCCAAGGCCGTAAACCAGGCCACGCACGAGGCCAAGTCGGCACAACGGATCGAACTGGACAAGGCTTCGTTCGCGCAGTCGCCCGACATCTCGATCGACTACGCGGTGATGGAGAAGGCCGACGGTGTGGTCGTGCTCGCGGGCGACTTCGGCTGGAGCGACATCGGCTCGTGGAAGGCGGTGGCGCAGGAGTTCGATGCCGACGCGCACGGCAACACGGTCGCCGGCGACGTGCTGCTCGCCGACTGCCGCAACACGCACGTGCAGAGCGAGGACCGGCTCGTCGCTGCGGTCGGCCTGAGCGACGTGGTGATCGTCGACACCGCCGACGCGCTGCTCGTCTGCGACCGCAACGCCACGCAGCGCGTCAAGGAGGTCGTCGCGGAGCTGAAGCGGCGCGGTCACGAGGCGCACAAACTGCACCGCACCGTCTCGCGTCCCTGGGGCACGTACACGACGCTGCAGGAAGGGCCGCGCTTCAAGATCAAGCGCATCGAGGTCAAACCGGGCGCGGCGCTGTCGCTGCAGATGCACCATCATCGCAGCGAGCACTGGGTCGTCGTCAGCGGCACCGCAAAGGTCGCGATCGACGGCAAGGACGCGCTCGTCGCGCCCAACGAATCCACCTACGTGCCGGTCGGCGCGAAGCACCGCCTCGAAAACCCCGGCAAGGTGCCGCTGGTGATGATCGAAGTTCAATGCGGCGACTATGTCGGCGAGGACGACATCGTCCGCTTCGACGACCGCTACGGCCGCACGGGCGGGTGACTCGCTTGGCATCGCGCACGCAACTTCCTCAATGGCGCGCGCTCGCCGCGCACCGCGCCGCACTCGACGCCTTCCACATCGGCGACGCGCTCGCCGCCGACCCGTCGCGCGCCCAGCGCTGGACGCTCGAAGCCGCAGGTCTCACCTTCGACCTCTCGCGCCATCGCGCCACCGACGAAACCCGCGCTCTACTCACCGACCTCGCACGCGCCTGCGACCTCGAACGCTGGCGCGAACGCCTGTTCGCCGGCGAACCGATCAACACCACCGAAAACCGCGCCGCCTGGCACACCTCCCTAAGAAATCGGGGTCAGACACCATTTTCTGCGCCATCAAAAATGGTGTCTGACCCCGATTTTTTGGGGTTTGCGGAGGCGCTGCGAGACGGGCGCGTGCGTGGGGCGACGGGCGAGGCGATCGATCGCGTGGTGTGTCTGGGCATCGGCGGTTCGGACCTCGGTCCTCGGCTCGTCACGTATGCGCTGGGCGAGCCGACGCGCGAGCCGTTGGTGCGCTTCGTTGCGAATATCGATCCGGTCGAGCTCGACGAAGCGCTGGCCGGCGCACGGCCGGAAGCGACGCTGATCGTCGTGATCTCGAAGAGCTTCACCACGTTGGAGACGCTGAAGAACGCGCGCGCCGCGCTCGCCTGGATGCGGGAGCGCGCCCCGGCCCTCGACACGGCCAAGCACCTCGCGGCGGTGACCGCGCAACCCGACCGCGCGCAGCACTTCGGTGTACCCAACGAGCGGATCTTCAGCTTCCCCGAGTGGGTCGGCGGCCGCTATTCGGTGTGGTCCGCCTGCGGGCTGCCGATCGCCATCGCACACGGCCGGCACGCGTTCGAGCGGTTGCTCGCGGGCGCCGCGGCGGCCGACGCGCATTTCGTCGAGGCGCCGCTGGAACGCAACGTGCCGGTGCAGCTCGCCTTGCTCGGCCTGTGGTACGTGAACTTTTGGGGCGTCAACGCCCGAGCGGTGATGCCGTACGCGCAGCGATTGCGGCTGCTGCCGGCGTATCTGCAGCAGCTCGAAATGGAAAGCAACGGCAAGCGCGTGGACCGCGAAGGCCGGCCGCTCGACTACGACACGGCACCCATCGTCTGGGGCGAAGTCGGAACGACCGCGCAGCACAGCGTGTTCCAGCTCCTGCACCAGGGCACGCACTGGACGCCGGTGGACTTCGTCACCTGCGCGGCCTTCGCCGATTCGCCAAACGAACGCGAGCGGCTGCTGTACCAGAACGCGCTCGCGCAAGCCGACGCGCTAGCGGACGGCGACCGCGTGCTCGATGCCGCGCAACGCCCGACCGCCCCGTACGCGCAGGCGCCGGGCAATCGTCCGAGCACCTTCGTCACGCTGCCGCGCATCGACGCGTTTTGGCTCGGCGCGCTGCTGGCGACCTATGAGCACCGCACCTTCGTGCAGGGCGTGGTGTGGAACATCAACAGCTTCGACCAGTGGGGCGTGGAGATCGGCAAGCGCCTGCTGTCGCAGCGCCTGACACCCAAACAGGGGGCGACATGACGATGACCCGCGTCCGCAAGGCGGTGTTTCCGGTGGCAGGCCTCGGCACGCGTTTTCTGCCGGCCACCAAGGCGATGCCCAAGGAGATGCTGCCGGTGGTGGACAAGCCGCTGATCCAGTACGCGGTCGAGGAAGCCGCCGCCGCCGGCATCGAGCAGATGATCTTCGTCACCGGCCGCGGCAAACGCGCGATCGAGGACCACTTCGACCGCGCGCCGGAGCTGGAGCAGACGCTCGATGCGCAGCGCAAGCACGAACTGCTCGCGCTGCTGATGTCGGCCACCCCGCCCGGCGTGAACTTCGTCTACGTGCGGCAACCCGAGCCGCTCGGCCTCGGCCACGCGGTGCTGTGCGCCGAGCAGGTGGTCGGCGACGAGCCGTTCGCCGTGATCCTGGCCGACGACCTGATCGACGCAAACCCCGGCGTCACCGCGCAGCTCGTCGACAGCTACCGGCGCACCGGCGCATCGGTGCTCGCGGTCGAGGACGTGCCGCGCGAGGACACGTCCAAATACGGCATCGTCGCCACCGAACCGATGAACAAGCTGGAGGAGCGCGTCACGCGCATCGTCGAAAAGCCCGGCCCCGAGGAGGCGCCGTCCACGCTCGCGGTGGTCGGCCGCTACGTGCTGCGCCCCGAGATCTTCGCCGAGCTGGCGACCACCCCGCGCGGCCGCGGCGGCGAAATCCAGCTCACCGACGCGATCGCGCGGCGCGTGGCGCGCGGCGAAGTGATCGCGCGGCGGTTCGAGGGCAGGCGGTACGACTGCGGGTCGAAGCGGGGATTCCTGCAGGCGAACATCGCGTTCGGGCGCAAGGGTGGGTTGATCGACTGAGACGATTTCCGTCTCGGGTTCAGCCCGCCCAGCGCGCGAGCAGGACGGCATCCTCGGGCGCGCCGTCCAACAGGAAGTGCCGCTTGCGAATCGCTTCGACGACGAAGCCGGCTTTCTCGAACGCCCGTCGGCTGCCGACGTTGCCGGCATAGCAGCCCGCCGTGATCTTGAGCAGTCCGAGCGACTCGAACGCATAACGTGCCGCGAGTTCGATCGCGCTCGACGCGATGCCGCGGCCCCACACGCTACGATCGCCGATCAGCAGGCCGATCTCCGCCCGCCGATGATGGCGATCGATGGGTCCGAGCTTGATGTTCCCGACATGCCGCTTGACGGGGACGTAGCGGATACCGAACAGGATCGAATCATCGCTCTGAACAATCGATTGCACGAAGCGCCGCGTGCTTTCCGCCGTGTGGCGGACGAACCGCGACTCGAGGTACCGGTTAATCGCCGGGTCGTTGAGCCAGGTGACGTATTCGTCGGTCACCTCGTCCGGCCCCAGTCCGAACAGCTCGACGTCGCCGAGCTTTAGCTCGATGTCTGCAGGCAGCCGCATCAGGTCTTGACTCGGATCGGCACGCCCGCGTTGCGCACGTGCGCACGTGTCTGCATCGGATTCTGGTCGCGAAAGCAGAAGAACGTGCCGGCCGCCACGGCCTCGGCGTGCCCATCGACGAAGCCCTCGACGAAGTGCTGCGCGAGCCCGCATCCACCCGATGCGATCACCGGCACCGGCACGCGATCGGCAACGCTGCGGATCGTCGGCACGTCGAGCCCTTCGCCGCCGCCGTCGCGCGCAATGTCGGTCAGCAGGATCTCGCCGGCGCCGAGCGCAGCCGCACGGACCGCCCAATCGACCGGGTCGAGCGGTGTGGCCGCCCGCCCGCCGTCGACGAACACGCGTGCGCCTTGCTTTTCGTGTCGATAGTCGATGCTGACCACCACACACTGCGCGCCGAAAATCGCAGCGGCACGTTCGATCAGAGACGGATCGGCGACGGCGGCGCTGTTCACGCACACCTTGTCGGCGCCGTTGGCGAGCAGCAATTCGAAATCGTCGGTCGTGCGCACGCCCCCGCCGACCGCGATCGGCATGAACGTTTCGGACGCCGCCCGCCGCAGCACGTCGAGCAGAGGGGCCTGCGGGTCGATCGGCGACGAATCGATGTTCAGAAAGAGCAGCTCGTCGGCGAACTGCGCCTCGTAGATCTTCGCCTGCGAAACCGCATCGCCGACCTCGATCACCTGCTCGTAGCCGCGCGTCGTCACCAGCACCATGCGCTCCGCGGTGCCGACCCGGCGCGTCTTCAGGAGCAGCTTCGGAATCAGGCGCTTCTTGACCACGGCGTCACGTCGAGACAAGAAAGCCGCCGAGAAAGCGCAAGCCCGCCTCCTGGCTCTTTTCCGGATGGAACTGGGCGGCAAGTACGTTTTCGTGGCGCACGGCCGCCGCGAACGTTGCGCCGTGCGTGCACTCGGCCGCGATGTCCGCGGGATCGCTGCAGAAGAAGCCGTAGGTGTGATCGAAGTAAAAGTCCTCGCTCTCCCCGGCCGCATAGCCCGCGACCGCCGCGACGAACCTGACGGTGTTCCAGCCCACGTGCGGCAAGCGGACGCCGCGCTCGGCCGCCGGCAGACGGCGGACGCGCCCGTGGATCCAGCCGAGCCCCACGTGTTCGCCCAGTTCCTCGCTGGCGTCGGCGAGCAACTGCATGCCGACGCAGATCCCCAATAGGGGCCGCCTATCCTGCAGCGCCCAGCGCGTGATCGCGGGCAGCAGTCCGCTGGCGCGCAGGTTGTCCGCGCAGTGGCCGAAGGCGCCGACGCCGGGGAGCACCAGATGCGTCACCGCGCCGAGATCCGCCTCGCGCGTGACGATCTCGACGTCGCAGCCGAGGTGGTCGAAAGCGTTCGCGATCGAGCGGAGGTTGCCCGCACGGTAGTCGACGATGCCGACCGTCCGGCGCGGGGCGGTTCCCATCAGGCCGCTTCCTTTTTGCGCGCACGCCAGCGTTTGAGGATCTCGTCGGCGTCGATGCGGGGCATCGGCCCCTCACGGCTCCACACCGCATAGTCGTGCAGCGTCCTGCCCGGCTGCGTCTTCGAAGGATCGTGCCGGTACGGCGAAACCTGGTGGCTCATGGCGATCTCGAGGAACTCGGCCTCGGTCAGGCCGACGAACTCGAGGAACAAATCGAGGCTCGGCGGTCGCCTTCCCTCGTAACCGTGCACCAGCGCCTGCCCCTGCTCCTTGGTCATGCGGCCATTGCGCACGTCCAGCGCGACGAGGTGCGACGGGCGCGAGTAGCCGCGCTTGATGTACTTGATGTAGTCGCGCACCCCCTGCATGTAGCACTCGATCTTCTCGTAGCGGTACTGCGGCGGGACGTTCTCGACGTCGTCGCCCTGCCAACCCAGCTCGCGCTGGATGATCTCGGCCTGCTTCTTGACGTCCCATGGAATGAACGACCCCAGGCACACCGAGCGATAGTTCAGCTTGCGCAATTCGCGCAGCGGCGGATACGAGTAGGGCTTGAGGTCGCGCATGTCGACCGTGCCCCCGAGCCGCACATACATGTCGTCGGCGCTGATGCCGAGGTTCACGTAGCGGTTGAAGCGTTTCTCGTCGACCTCCTCCGCCTGGTCGTAGCTGAAATAGGCCGTGTACTCGGCGGACGGTTCGCCCCAGAAGATCAGCGGGATCTTCTTCTCGATCGCGATCCACATCGGATACGAGAAGATCCCCGTGTGGCAATGCCAGCAGAAGTCGCCCTTCTCCAGGAACGCCTGCAGCATCAGCTTCTGCACGACCTTCCAGTTCGGCGTGAAGCTCAGGAAGTCCACCCCGAGCCGGCGCAGCGTGCGCTTGACGTTCTCCTCCAGGTTGGGACGCAGGAAGCCGTGATCGAAGCGCACGACGAGCGGCTTGATGCCGTACTCCTTGACCAGGTAGTACAGCGTCCACGTGCTGTCCTTCCCGCCGGAAAAAGGCACCAGGCAGTCGTAGTCGCCCTTGCCGCGATACTCCTCAATCAGCGCGTCGAGCGCCATCTTGTTCGCTGCCCAGTCGATCGACTCCTGCTTGAACTCGTGCTGGCGGCAGATGTTGCAGACGCCCTCGGCGTCGAACGAGATCGTCTCGTGCGTTTCGGGTAAGCCACACTTGGTGCAGCGCTTCATGGCAGATCTCCTGCTGATTGCTTGCCCGACGCAAGTTTAAGCGCCCTGCGCGTCGGACTTTCTCGAAGATGCGGCGCTGCGGGCTAGGTCTTCGGGCGGCGAGACGCCAGCGCCGCGCTGCCGGCCAACGAAAGGAACGCGGTCGCACATGCGAGCCACGCCAGCGCGATCGGCGCGGGCGGTTCGGCCGCCGACTGCGACCAGACGGTAAAGCCCGCGAGGCAGACGATGACGCTGGCCGTCTGCACGGCCAGTAGCTCGTTCTCGCGCTTCTGCACGATCAGCAGGCTCGACCAGAAGTCCGACACGCGCAGCGCGGCGGCGCCGATGATCGGCGGCAGCAGCGGCAGCGCGGCAACATACTTGGGCAACCATCGCTCGACCGTGAATACCGCCACGACGCCGACCGCCACGCCCGCCAGGCACGCTGCCGCAAGCAGCGCCGCCGATATCCGCAAGGTCAGCCGCAAAGCACCGCCGCCCTGCCCCGTCGCCGACCGGCGCGCGAGTAACGGAAGCAGCCCAGAATTCACGAGCATTTGCACCGACTGCGCTGCCAGCAGGGCGATCCATGCAAAGGCGTACTGGCCGAACGCCTCGCGATCGAGCATCTCGGCGGCGAGCCAGCGGTCCAGATTGAAGGAGGCAAATGCAACCAGCGAGCCCGCCAGCAGTACGAACGATGCCCGCCACGGCAGTCGCGCCAGACGCCGCATGCCCAGGCGCGGCAGCCAGCGCCACCGCACGCGCGCCCGCCGCAAAACGCCGCGCATCATCCAAGCACCGACGAGTGCAGTAGCGGCCGCTTCAGCGACGATGACGCCGACAGCGCCGAAGCCGAGCACGGCTGCCGCCGCGCCTACGCCCGCGCACAACAGCGCCCGGACAAACAGATCGCGGGCGTAGTCGATCAGGGCAAGGCGGCTCCGGTTGTCGAAGCCAGCGAACATGAAGAGTTGCTGCAGCCATCCGTGCAGCAGTCCGAACCCGAGTTCGCTGGCCGACAGATCGAAGAGTCCGGCACCGAAAGACGCACCGACCAGTCCCACCCCCGCCGTCAGCGTAGCGACCCACGCACTCTGCGCGAGCAACGCGACGGCGCGACGCTCGCGGCCGGCCACGAGGAGCGCCGGCAGGTCGCGGGTCGCGACGAGGTACAGACCCAAGCCGCCGACCATGCCGAACAGCGTCGACACAAGCAGCATCTTGCCGAGCGCACCGAACTGCGCGACGTCGAGCAGTCCTGCATAAACGATCAGCTTGGCAAACGAAATCACCGCCGCCAGCCCGAGCAGCGGCGTATAGGAAAAGTGCGCGACGCCGCGGGCGACCGTCGCGCGCATGATCAGCGATCGCCCTTAGGGAACCGCTCGCGCAACGCGTCGATCCAGCGCAGCGCGGGGCGGCGGCGAACCGCGATCTCGCGTGTCGCGGCCGGTTCTTCCGTCGTCAGCAGTTGCTCCCAGTTTTGCGCTTGCACTTGCGTCACGACCGCGTCCTCGCCGGCCGTATCGACGGCTGTCGTTGCATCGTCCGGCTCGACTTCGCCGGATGCGAGCATCCGCGCCAGGCGCCCGGCATCCGCGCCCTCGTAGTAGCGATAGCGCGTGGTCGTGACGGCCCGCACGTAGTCGACGTACTGGCTGAAGCGATAGATGTGCGTGTACCCGTACCGCAAGACGCGGCGGATGCGATCGCGCGGCATGGTCTCGAAAACGGTCCTCACCCGAGGAAGATCGTCGGACGACAGCACAGGCGCGCAGATGCCGGCGCTCTGATAGGCGCCGGGAGCCAGCGAAACGACGGGTTTGCCCAGGGCACCCGCATCGAATGCCGCGCTTCCCCCGGTCACGACGACGAGATCCGACTGCACGATCAGGTCGAAGGTGCTCGCGCGGTCGCGGCTATGGATGAAGTGGACACCGCGCCGGCGGGCCCATTCGCCGTAATAGCGCTCCGAGAGTTCGCCGGTGCGCAAACCGATCCGTTCGCCCCAGTTCGGATGGCAGCGCAGGACTGCGCGGTGAGGATCGGCGCCCAACGCTGCAAGGACGGCATCCAGCCCGTCGGTCAATTGCGCCCACCCGAAGGCCCAGTCCGGATGACCGTCCACCTCGTTACGGCTGCTCGGCACGATCAGCACGCGCAGCCCGTCGCCGCGACCCGCAGCCGGCCACGGTTTCGACTGCGCTTGCTGGTTGTAGGCGCGCCACTCGGTCACGTTGCGACGGAGAAAGCGCGCCGCCAGATGGCGCGCCACCCGCCGCGCCTGGCGCTCCGTCAGCGGCACGTCGCGGTAGCGCGCGTTGAGCCGATCGAGCTGCTTGAGATCGAGGCAGTTGTCGTTGACCGCGAACTGAAGACCGTCGCCGAACCAGGTGCGCTCGACAGTGAGGTAAGGAATGCCCGCATCGGCGGCCGCCTCGACGACGGCGCGGTTGGCCTCGAAACGCCCGTTGAAGCAGATCAGGCCGTCGAGCCGCTCGCGCTCGATCCAGGCGCGTGCACCCGCATACGCGCGTGCGGCAGCAGCCGCCAGCGACGCCTGCAGCGCCCGGAACCCAGGCGACTGCCACTGCTCGCGCGGTTCGGTGCGCAGTACGGTGCAGGTGCTCGAAAACGCGAACTCGTGCGCCCTTTCCGCGGTGAGGCGCGTGCCACCGCGTGGTAACGCGGCAACGCCGCTCGCCGCGAAGGATCGAACGCCGCCCGCGATGCACTTCGGGCATTCGACCAGCTTCGACGTGCCCTTCAGCGCTCTCGCGTAGCAGTCCGGCAACTGTGCGTCGCACGTCAGATAGCGCACGTCGTGCCCGGCTTCGCGCGCCAGCAGCGCGAGGTAGGCGTTGTGTTCGACGTGCGGGCGGAACGAATAGATCGATGCGAAACCGAGTCGCATCGCCACCTCAGGTCGCCAGCAACTGCCGAAAGTAGGCGATCGTCTCCCTCAGCCCGTCCTCTAGCGCTACCCTTGGCTGCCAGCCGAGCTTGTTCTTCGCCAGCGTGATGTCCGGCTGCCGCTGCTTCGGGTCGTCCTCGGGCAGCGGCTTGAACACGAGTTTCGAGCGACCGCCGACCAGCTCGAGCACGCGCTCGGCCAGCTCCAGGATCGTGAACTCGACCGGGTTGCCGACATTGACCGGTCCTGTGAACTCGGGGTCGGTCGCCATCATCCGCACAAGCGCGTCGATCAGGTCGTCGACGTAGCAGAACGAGCGCGTCTGCTCGCCCGTGCCGTAGATCGTGATGTCCTGGCCCTTGAGCGCCTGCACGATGAAGTTGCTGACCACGCGGCCGTCGTTCGGATGCATGCGCGGGCCGTAGGTGTTGAAGATGCGCACCACCTTGATCTCGAGCCGGTGCTGGCGCCAGTAGTCGAAGAACAGGGTTTCGGCGCAGCGCTTGCCTTCGTCGTAGCAACTGCGGATGCCGATCGGGTTGACGCGGCCCCAGTAGTCCTCGGTTTGCGGATGCACTTCCGGATCTCCGTAGACCTCGGAGGTCGAGGCCTGCAGGATGCGCGCGCGCAGCCGCTTGGCCAGTCCCAGCATGTTGATCGCGCCGTGCACGCTGGTCTTGGTCGTCTGCACGGGATCGTGCTGATAGTGAACCGGGCTCGCGGGACAGGCGAGGTTGTAGATCTGGTCGGTCTCGACGTACAGCGGGAAGGTGACGTCGTGGCGCAGCAGCTCGAAGTGCCGGTGGCCGAGCAGGTGCTCGACGTTGCGGCGCGTGCCGGTGAAGAAATTGTCGACGCAGACGACCTCGCGGCCATCCTTGAGCAGCCGTTCGCACAGGTGCGAACCGAGAAAACCGGCGCCGCCGGTCACGAGTACGGAATTGCCTTCCCTCATCGGTTCTCCTCGATGTGTCGGCCGCTTAGGCGATCAGATCCCACGTCAGCGCGGTGCCGGCCGCAATGCTGCGTGCGGCGCGCCGCCCGAGCACCCGATCGAGGTACTTTGGCGGCAGCCCCAGCCCGGGCCGGATCGCGCGCACGTTCGCCTGCGTCAACTCTTCGCCGGCCTGGACGTTGCGTACGACGTACAGTGAGCGGCGGAACCGCAGCGAGCCGACTTCGTCGGCGCTCGGCCCGTATCGCACGTCGCCCAGCGCCAAGCGGGCGCGCGCGCCGTCCTCGACGAGTTGCTTCAGCTCGTGCGGTTCCAGCGAAAACGCGCTGTCCACACCGCCGTCGGCGCGCCGCAGCGTCACGTGCTTTTCGATCACCGTCGCCCCAAGCGCGATCGACGCCAGCGCCGCGCCGATGCCGAGCGTGTGGTCGGACAGCCCGACCTCACAGCCGAACGCCGCACGCAGATGCGGAATCGTTCGCAGATGGCTGTCGGCCGGCGATGCCGGATAGGCGCTCGTGCATTTCAACAGCACCAGGTCGCCGCAGCCGGCGTCGCGCGCGGCGGCGACGGCTTCGGCGATCTCGGCGAGGGTCGCCAGCCCGGTCGAGATGATGAGCGGCTTGCCGGTGGCCGCCACTTTGCGGATCAGCGGCAGGTCGACGTTTTCGAAGGAGGCAACCTTGTAGCACGGTACGTCGAGCGACTCGAGAAAGTCCACCGCAGTCGCATCGAACGGCGTCGAGAACGCCACCAGTCCGCGCGCCCGGGCGCGTTCGAAAATCGGCGCGTGCCACTCCCACGGCGTGTGCGCCTCGCGATACAGGTCGTACAACGTGCGCCCCGCCCACAGGCTCTTCGGATCGTCGATCACGAACTCGCGCTCGGCCAGATCCAACGTCATCGTATGAGCCGTGTAGGTCTGCAGCTTCAGCGCCTGCGCGCCGGCTTGGGCCACCGCATCGACGATCGCGAGCGCACGGTCGAGCGAGCCGTTGTGGTTGCCCGACATCTCCGCGATGACGAACGGCGGATGGTCGAGCCCGATCTCATGCCTTTCGATCTGGATGGACATCGTCTTTCCTACGATTGCAGCCGACGCTGCAGCACAAACTGCCCCAGTTCGTAGCCCGCTTCGGCGAAGGCCAGCTGCGAGGCGCGATTGTCCGCCAGAACATCGGCCTGGATTGCGCGCACGTTTGGGCGGTGTTGCGCAAGCCATCGGTGCCCGGCATGCAGCAGGATCGCGCCCAGCCCTTCCCCGTGCCTGCCGGGAACCAGATACACCGAAACGCGCGCCATCGCTCCGCTCACGTCGTAGCGCAGCACACCCACCGGTCCGCGTTGGTCTTCGCCGATCAGCAGTGCGCCCTGCTCGTCCTTCAAGCGTTCGGCAAACCAGGCGGCGTGGCGCGCCGGGTCGATCGGCGCGGAATCGAGCGCATAGCGCCGCGTCGATTCGTCGTTGCGCCAGACGAGCACACGGTCGCTGTCGGACGGCTGTGCCGGTCGCAGTCGGAGGTCGAACGACAGCATCCGCACCGCGACGCGACGCGCGCCGTGGCCGTCGCACGTGTCCGCGGCCTTCTCCGCCATCGTTCGCACGAGCTCGGGCAAGGCCGCCAGACCGGCGATCGCCCGCGCAACGCGCTCCGCGTCGACCTCGCCCGCCCGGCCCAGGTAGACGGCCGCGCCGCGGTGCGCGAGTGCCTGCGCGATCGGCACCTGATTGCCCGCCACGGCGATCAACACCGTCGGCAGCCCCCTGGCGCAGCGTTCCAGCGCGCTGACGCCGGCGGCGCCGATCGCCAGATCGGCCGCGTCGATCAGCTCGTCGATGCGCTCGGCATCGACGTGAACCCTGGCGCCCCCGCGCGCAGCCGCACGACTGCATATCGCCGCGAGCCGGGGGTTCGCAGCGCCGACCGCGACGTCTACCGAAAGCGAAGCCAACGCTGGCGCGGTCAGAGCGCTCAGCACCTTTTCCGTCTCACCCGTCGGATCGGCGCCGCCGAACGCCACGAGCAGCCGCGAGACAGCCGCCCGCGGCCGCAGCGGCACGTCCTTCGCGCGGGCGAATCGCGCGCGCAGCAGCGCAAAGCGCGGACCCAACAGGCGCAGCGCACGGGCCGGCAGCAGACCGTCGTACCGCGCCCAAGCCGCCGTAACGTTGTGATCGATCAGCAGGTCGCAGTCGTGCGCGCGCTGCGCAATGTCGTCGATGACCGCGACGCGTTGCGCAAAGCCCGCCGCGGCGCGCTCCCAGTCGAGGCCGAGACGGTAATGGTCGACGACGACCCAGTCGAGCGGCCCGAGCGCCGCAAGCCCTTCGCGCGTCGCCAACGCGTCGGCGCGCTGACCGGCGGCATCGAGTTCGTCGCCCGGCTCGCCGCGCTGGATCTGCGCGGGACGCGCCAGCGATACCACAGCGTGGCCGCACGCGCGCAAAGACGCGGCCGTCTTTTCCGGCAGCGCCGCGGCGGCGAATACCGTCCGTGCGCCGCGCGCCCGCAGCGCATCGGCCAGCGCCAGGCAGCGCATGGCGTGACCGAGGCCGATGCGGTCGCCGGCATCGACGCGGAACGCGACTGTCGTCATCGCACCTTGAACAGCGGCTCCAGCGGCGCGCAACGCAGGTGCGACTCCAGCCGCCCGTTTTTCACCGCGTCGGCCAGCAGCGGCACGACTTCGCCGTAGACCGCGAGCAGCCGGTCGATCTCGCCGTCGCCGTGCGCGTAGCAAAGGTTGTGCGTGCCGACGGTCAGTATGCCGCGCGCGAACATCTCCTGCAGGAACAGCGTCTTGATCTGCCAGCTCGTGTACGGCGCCGCGTCCTTGATCATCACGAACGACCAGGTTGCGTCGCCCGCGACGCCGAGGAAACCGCCGGCGCGGTGCTGATCGATCAAAGCCTGCAGCCCGCGCATCACGCGCGCGCCGCGTTGCTTCAGCGTCTCGATCACCGGCTCGCGCCGCAGCTTCGCGAGTGTCGCCTTTGCCGCAGCGAGCGACAGCAGTTCGCCGCCGAACGTGAAGGAGAAGAAGATCTCCTCCATCGCCTTCATCAGCTCGGCACGGCCGGCGACGGCAGACACGGGATAGCCGTTCGCCAATCCCTTGCCGAAGGTCGCCAGATCCGGCACGACGCCAAAACGTTGCTGTGCGCCGCCGAGCTCGTAGCGGAAACCCGTGATCGTCTCGTCGAACACGAGCAGCGCGCCGTGCCGATGCGTCAGGTCCTTGACCCCCTGGAGGAAGCCAGGCGCCGGCTCGTTCACATTCATCGGCTCCAGGATCACGGCCGCGAACTCGTTCGGGTGCCGGTCGAGCAGCGTCTGCAACGAGCCGAGGTCGTTGTAGGCGAACGTGTGCGTGAGGTCGCGCACCGCCCGCGGCACGCCTTTGTTGCGCGCGGTCGAACCGATGTACCAGTCCTGCCAGCCGTGGTAGCCGCACACGGCCACCCGGTCGCGCCCCGTCACTGCGCGCGCCAGCCGGATCGCGCCGGCGGTGGCGTCCGAGCCGTTCTTGCCGAAGCGGACCATTTCCGCACACGGCACGGCCTCGACGATCGCCTCGGCGACTTCCATCTCGAGCCGGTGCGGCAGCGAGAAGATCACGCCGACGTCGAGCTGCCTGCGCACCGCCTCGGTGACATCCGGATCCCGGTAGCCGAGCGTCACCGCGGCGAGGCTCATGATGAAGTCGACGTACTCGTTGCCGTCGGCGTCCCACGCGTGCGAGCCGGCGCCGCGCTCGATGAAGTACGGCGACACGCCGTACGGGTACTGCGTCTTGCTCTTGCTGAAGGTCTGCGACCCGAGCGGGATCGTTTTCAGCGCGCGCGCCAGCCACTGCTCGGAAGTCTTGTAGCGATGCTCGATCTTCATGTTCCGCTCTGCCCCTGCAGCTCGCGCGCGATCGACCGGGCCAGCCCTTCGTTGCGCGCGTGCTCCGTGTTGTGCGTCATCCACTGCGGATTGTGCTGCAGGAAGGCGAGGATGTCGGCCGTGCCGAAGGCCGGATTCGACGGGTAAAGCGCCGTGTAAATCGCCTCGACGAGCTCGAAGTCCGCGGGCTCGTCGACGGTCCAGCGCAGCGCCGACAGGTCGTTGTCGGCGCGCACGTTCTGCAGCCGGAAGCGCCCGGGCTGCCGGACGATGAACTGCGTCACGTGCTCGCGCTGGAACTGCGCGATCGCCTCGGCCGCGGCGGTCTCGAGCGCGGCCATCGTCATCACCTCGACGTCGAGCCCGTCCGGCCAGCTCGGCTCGATCGTGTTGCTCGTGTAGTCGGCGCCGCCTGCGAGATGGCGGGCCACGACGGCGTCGATCACCGCCGGATCGCTGAGAGGACAGTCACCGGTCAGACGCGCGACGTGCTTCGGCGCATACGGACGCGCTGCCGACACGAAGCGGTCGAGCACGTCGTCGAGCGAACCGCGGTGCACCGGCACGCCGGCCTCCTGGGCCCAGCGCGCGAGCGGATCGTCGCTGGGATCGATCGAGGTCGCGAGCACCAGCGCCTCCAGCGTCCGCGCGCGCCGCAGCCGTTCGATCTGCCGCGCGATCATCGGCTGCCCGAGCAGCGGTCGCAGCACTTTGCCGGGCAGCCGGCTCGACGACACGCGCGCCTGCAGGACGCCGAGGACGTTCATCGCCTGACCTCTATCCCTCGATCCGCACGCCGGCCGGCCAGCGCCGCGGGTCGACGACGGCCGGATCGTCGCAGGTCAGCTCGCGCCAACTCGGATCCGCCGGGGTCCCGAGCGCACGCACGCATTCGTCGAGCTGTGCGGGCGACTCCACGCCGAGCACGATCTGATCCACTTCCGCCACGCTCGCGACGAACCCCAGCGCCAACTCCAGCGTCGACACCCCGCTCGCAACCGCCGCCGCATGCACGCGCGCCAGCGGCGCTCGCGCCGCGGCGAACGCGGCCGGCAGGTGCCCGGGGTCGGCCAGCAGCAGCCCCTGCAACAGCGCCGAACGCGCCTGGATCGACACGCCGCGCGACTTCAGTTGCGCCAGCGTGCCGTCGATCAGCGCGCGCTGGTCGAGCACATTCAGCGGAAGCTGGATCCAGTCGAGCGAAAACCGCTCGGTCAAGGCGCGCGCCTGTCCGCCGTCGTAGACGGACGCGCCGATCGCCAGCGCCGTACCTTGCGCCTTCTGCGCCACCAACCAGTGGTACAGCGCCGGGCCGCCCGCATCGAGCAGTCGTTGCGCGTCGTGGATCATCAGCACGTCCACGCTCTGGCGGCCGAGCCGCGCGAGCGACGCTTCGAACTGCCGCTGCGCGCGCCCGACCGGGTCGGCCGCATCGGCAGCGCACACCACCTTCGTGCAGATCCTGAATCCGTACCCCGCGCCCGCCAGCCGGCCGAGCACGATTTCGGCCGTGCCGTAGGCGGCCGCGGTATCGAGCCACTCGATACCCAGCACACGCGCGCGCGCGAGCACGGCGCGAGCCACATCCTCGGACACCTGCCCGGCCCGATTGGTCACGCCGTAGTCGAGCCCGAACTGCGCCGTGCCCAGAGTGATGCGCGCCGCAAGCTTCATAAGCGCATCAGCCGCAGCAAGTGTTCGACCACGAAATCCTGCTGCGCGTCGGTGAGCGTGGCGTACATCGGCAGCGAGATCGCCCGCTCGTAGTACGCCTCGGCGGCTGGAAAGTCGCCCTGCCTGAACCCGAGCCGCAGGTAGTACGGCTGCAGATGCACGGGGATGTAATGCACCTGCACGCCGATGCCCGCCGCGCGCAGACCCTCGAACACGGCGCGCCGCAGACGCGGCTCTGGCACCTGGATCGGGTACAGGTGGTACGAAGACAGTGCATCGGGATGCTGCCAGGGCAGTGTCAATCCACTGCCCGCGAGCAGCCGGTCGTAGCGCGCGGCAAGCCGCCGGCGCGCGGCGAGGAACGCATCGATACGGCGCATCTGACTCAGGCCGAGGGCCGCCTGCAGATCCGTCAGCCGGTAGTTGAAGCCGAGCGCCTGCTGCTCGTAGTACCAGGCACCTTCGTCCTTGCGCTCCAGATGCCCGGCATCGCGCACCATGCCGTGCGTGCGCAGCATCGAAAGGCGGCGGTGCAGTTCGGCGTCGTTCGTCAGCGCGATACCGCCCTCGCCCGTGGTCAGGATCTTGACCGGATGGAAGCTGAAGACGGTGATGTCGGCCCAGCGCCCGCTGCCGACGCGCTCGCCCTTCCACGTCGCGCCGATGGCGTGCGATGCATCGTCGATGATGCGCACGCCATGCTGCCGGCACAGATCGGCGATGCGATCGGCCTCGCATGCCTGGCCGGCGAAGTCCACGGTCACCAGCACGTGCGGCAGCCGGTTCTCTCCCGCCGCGCGGGCAAGTTTTTCCTCGAGCCGTTCCACGCTCAGGTTGTAGCTGCGCGGATCGATGTCGACGAAATCGACCTCCGCGCCGCAGTAACGACCGCAGTTGGCCGACGCGAGGAAGGTGTTCGGCGAAGTCCACAGGCGCTTGCCCGGGCCGACCTCGAGCGCCAGGCACGCGATATGCAGCGCGGCCGTCGCATTGGCGACCGCGCACGCGTGGTGCGCGCCGGTGTACTCGGCCACGCTCTGCTCGAAGCGGTCGATCGTCGGGCCCTGCGTCAACCAGTCCGAGCGCAGCACCTCGACGACCGCCGCAATGTCGGTCTCGTCTATCGACTGCCGCCCGTAAGGGATGAAGCCCGCGCTCATCCGGCCTTCGCGATCAGCTCGCGGATCTCGGGTACTGAAAGAAACCACGGGTTCCTGCCCGAGCTGTACTCGAAGTCTTCGGTCATCGCGCGGCCGCGCTCGCCCGCCGCGTTGACCGCGAAGTCCGGGTGCACGTTGAAGCTGATGCTGGGCTGGATCACGTAATGGTCCGGGAAGTCGAGCGTCAGGCGCGCATCGTCGGCGGGCACCATCACCTCGTGCAGCTTCTCGCCCGGGCGGATGCCGATCTCTCGCGTCGGCAGGCCCGGCGCGATCGCCTCGGCGAGATCGGTGATCCGCGCCGACGGGATCTTCGGCACGAACACCTCACCGCCGTGCATCCTTTCGAGACACCTGAGCACGAAGTCGACGCCTTGCTGCAGCGTGATCCAGAAGCGCGTCATCCGGCGGTCCGTGATCGGCAGCTCCTTCGCACCGTCGGCCACCATCCGGCGGAACAGCGGCACCACCGAGCCGCGCGAGCCGACCACGTTGCCGTAACGCACGACCGAAAAGCGCGTGCGGTGTCCCCCGGCGATGTTGTTGGCGGCGACGAATAGCTTGTCCGACGCGAGCTTGGTCGCGCCGTACAGGTTGATCGGGTTGGCCGCCTTGTCGGTCGACAGCGCGATCACCTTCTCGACCTCGTTGGCGAGCGCGGCGTTGATCACGTGCTGCGCGCCCATCACGTTGGTCTTGATGCACTCCATCGGGTTGTATTCGGCGGCCGGCACCTGCTTGAGCGCGGCCGCGTGAATCACGTAGTCGACGTCGCGCATGGCCTGGACGAGCCGCGCTTCGTCGCGCACGTCGCCGATGAAAAAGCGCAGGCACGGATCGTCGATCTCGCGCTGCATGTCGTACTGCTTCAGCTCGTCGCGCGAGAACACGACCAGCCGCCGCGGCTGGTAGCGCGCCAGCACCGTCCTGACGAAGCGCTGGCCGAACGAGCCGGTGGCGCCTGAAACGAAGATCGACTTGCCGTTGAGCATGGTTGTTCGGGGAATCCGCAGAGCCACCGGCACAGAGGCCGCAACGACGCCCGCGCAAGTTGCGCAGAATACTGCACTGGCCGGGCCCGGATCGGCATCCTTCGCTCAAGCTTCTAGAATGGCGGCCGCATTGATCCCGGGCGCTACGGCGGTCCCACGCACCGATGACTTTCCGCGACTCGCTCGTTTCCGTCGTCACGCCTGCATTCCGCGCAGCGTCCTTCATCGGTGACGCGATCCGCTCGGTTCAGGCGCAGACGTACCGCGAATTCGAGATGCTCGTCGTCGACGACTGCTCGCCCGATGACACCGCGGCCGTCATCGAAAAGCTCGCGGCGAAGGACTCCCGCATTCGGCTGCTTCGGCAGGAGCGCAATGGCGGGCCGGCCGCAGCTCGCAACCGTGCTCTGGCCGAGGCTCGTGGACGGTGGGTTGCCTTTCTCGACGCGGACGATCTGTGGCTCCCGTTCAAGCTCGAGCACCAGCTTGCCTTCCATCGTGCCCGGAGTGCGAAGATCTCGTTCACAGCGTATCGACGCATCAACGTCGACGGCTCACGCACTGGTCGCCTCGTGCCGGCGCGGGACTGGCTTGACTACGGTCGTCTGCTCTGCGACACGGCGATCGCCACGTCGACGGTGATCGTCGATCGCGCGCTGACGGGCGACTTTCGCATGAAGAAGACCTACTACGATGACTATGCGTGCTGGCTCGAACTGCTTCGTTCCGGCGGACGCGCGGTCGGTCTGCCCGAAGATCTGATGCGGTACCGCGTCGTTGGCGCCTCGGTTTCGCGCAACAAGCTGAACTCGGCGCGTCAGGTGTGGAACACGTATCGCGCGGTCGAGCGGCTGGGATGGGCCCGCTCGGTGTGGTCGTTCGTGAACTACGCCGGCCGTGGTCTTCTGAAATACCGATACTTCTAGGCGCCGCGGGATTCGAGCTGATGAAGGTATTTGTCACCGGGGCCGACGGCTTCATCGGGCGCCATCTCTGCCGGCGTCTGCAGCTGCACGGTATGAGCGTGACGAAAAGCGCTCGCCTTGCACCCGTGGACCGCGACAGGTCCTGGGTGAGCACGGGAGACCTGGCTGCCAACGAGAGACTCGCCGCGCTCCTTGCCGGGCACGATGTCGTCGTTCACCTGGCGGGACGCGCTCACGAACAACGAGAACCGCGCCACGAGGCGGAGCGCAAGTATCGGCTCGCCAACCTCGAAGGCACACGCAACCTGTGCCGGGCGTCGATCGATGCAGGCGTGCAGCGCTTCGTGTTCATCAGTTCGATCGGAGTCCTGGGCAACAATTCGACCCGGCCGCTGACTGAGCAGGACATACCGGTGCCCGCTGAACCTTATGCGCAATCCAAGCTGGCCGCAGAAGTGGCCCTGCAGTCCATGGCGGCGGACGGAGGCATCGAGCTCGTCATCATCCGGCCGACGCTGGTGTACGGGCCGAACTGTCCGGGCACGATGGCTCGCCTGATCCGCCTGGTCAGGTCGGGGATCCCGCTGCCGTTCGCAGGTATCGAGGGGCGACGCAGCCTGATCGGGATTCATAATCTCGAGGCCATGATCGAGTGCGCAGTCACGAGTCCACAAGCGAAAGGCCAGGTGTTTCTCGCCGCCGACGGCGAAGACGTGACGTTGGCCGAGTTGATCCGGCACATCGCTGCCGGACTGAACATCGTGCCGAGACTCTTTTCGTTTCCCCGCCCGATCCTCTTGGCCGCCGCGCGGCTCATCGGTCAGGGAGAATCGTTCGCGAAACTGACCGCGTCGCTTCAGGTGGATCCGTCGAAAGCGCGCAACATGCTGGGCTGGCGCCCCGAAGTGTCGGTCGAGGAAGGATTACGCGAAACAGCGCGGTCCTTCATCGCAGCCGGTTCCACATGACCAGAACGATGGAGTGATCGATGTCGCTGCCTCCGCGCGCCGACTCGCCGTTACAGGAGACCCTGAGGATCAACTGGCGCGCAGCCCTCGCCTGGCTGCATGACATCATCGCTTCCGCAGTGGCGCTGCTGGTCGCCTATGCGGTACGGCTGAACTTCGAGGACACGTGGGGTGCCTTCGAGTCCGTCTGGCGTCTCCTGCCCTGGGTACTTCCGGTGCAGGCCGCCCTGTTCTTGGCGAGCGGTCTGTATCGCGGACTCTGGCGCTACGCCAGTTTGCGTGACCTGCGCCGGATCGCGCTCGCCGGTGGGCTGGCAACGGTCGCCATTCCGCTCGTTGTGCTGATGCTGCGAATGGACGTGGTCGTACCCCGATCGGTTCTCGTCATGCATCCGGTGTTCCTGATCTTCTTCATGGCCGGCAGCCGCATCGCTTATCGCATGTGGCGTGAACACCGCCTGACGGTGTTCACGCGCAGCCAGGGCGATCCGGTGATCGTCATCGGAGCGGGCGACGCCGGCACCAAGTTGCTGCGCGAGCTCGCCAACAGCACGCTGTACCGCGCGGTCGCGCTGCTCGACGACGATCGATCGAAGCTCGGCCGGGTGATCGAAGGCGTGCGCGTGGTCGGGAGGACCGATCAGTTCGCCGACATCGCCAGGCAGTTCAACACCAAGGTCGCGATCATTGCGCTGCCCGGAGTCGCCCACGACGTGCGGCGCAGAGTCGTTCAGATCTGCGCCAACGCCGGCGCGCGCATTCTCACGGTCCCCTCTTTCGAAGAGATGATGCGCGGCTCGCGCAGCGGCGTGCGCGAGATCGAGGTCGAGGATCTTTTGGGTCGCGACAGTGTCAAGCTGGATACCGAAACGCTGCGCAAGAACTTCGCGGGCCGCGTGATCCTCGTCACCGGCGCGGGCGGGTCGATCGGCTCGGAGCTGTGCCGTCAATTGCTGCGGTTCGAACCAAAGCAGCTTCTCTTATTCGACAGCAGCGAGTTCGCGCTGTATCAGCTCGGTGAAGAGCTCGGTCCGAACGCCAAGTCGACCAACCTTGTCCAACTGATCGGTGACATCAAGGACCCGACCCGCGTCAGGAGCGTCTTTTCGACCTACCAGCCGGCGGTGGTCTTTCATGCCGCAGCGTACAAGCACGTCCCCCTGATGGAGGACGTCAACGCGTGGGAAGCCGTGCGCAACAACGTCTACGGGACTTACGTGGTCGGTGCCGCCGCGATCGAACACGAGGTCGAGCGATTCGTCCTGGTCTCGACGGACAAGGCGGTGAACCCGACCAACGTCATGGGAGCGACGAAACGCCTCGCCGAACTCGTGTGTCAATCGCTGAACCGTGCCGGAAGCACGCGCTTCGAAACCGTTCGGTTCGGCAACGTGCTTGGATCGAGCGGCAGCGTCATCCCGAAGTTCCAGCAGCAGATCCTGCGTGGCGGGCCGGTCACGGTGACGCATCCCGACGTGATCCGCTACTTCATGTCGATTCCGGAGGCCGCTCAACTCGTCCTGCAAGCGGGCTCGATGGGCCAGGGCGGCGAGATCTTCGTTCTCGACATGGGCGAACCCGTGAGAATCGCCGAACTGGCGCGCGACATGATCAGGCTCGCCGGATATACCGAGCAGCAGATCGAAATCAGGTACACCGGTCTGCGCCCCGGCGAGAAGCTGTACGAGGAACTGCTCGCGGACAGTGAGATGACGTTGCCGACGCCGCACCCCAAAGTGCGCGTCGCCAAGGCCGTAGAGCCTGCAGCCGGTTGGCTCGACGAGCTGCTGCGCTGGCTCGACAACGCATGCGCGGCAGGGAGCCGTTCAGTGCACGGCGAGCTTCGCCGCTGGGTCCCCGAGTTCGCTCCGGGACAAGCGGAGCGCACCGCTCACGCGACTCCGCACCCGCCGAGCGAGCGTCCTGCCCCGGTGGTCCAGACGGCGCCCTGATTTGCGTTGCGCTGACAGAGCTCGCGACTCCGACCGGATCCGAACCGGCGCGCGCTGGGACTACGCTTCCTGCGGTGGACGGGCAGACTTGCGCGCCGCACTGGACTGTCCGGTGCGCGCCGTGTCCGCCCCCGGGTGCTGCGCAAGCGCGCCCGCCCGGGACCGGGAGTACCACACTGCCGTGCGCGTCAGCCCCTCGCGCAGCGGCACTGGCGGATTCCACCCAAGCACGCTGCGCGTCTCCGAGATGTCCACGCGGAGCGAGGCAAAGAGCTTGTCCACCACGGAGCGCGCTCCGAGGCTGCCGGCGATCGTACGCAGCACCCCCGGCGGCGCGGAAAACAGGCGGCAGGGACGCCCCATCGCATGGGCCAAGTGCCGGATCAAGTCAGGAAGTGAGATGTCTTCGCCGTCGCTCGCAAGAATGACACGTCCTGCCGCTGCAGGATGCCGCAGGCACAAGATAAGAAGATCGTTGAGGTTCCACCGACTGATGAAGGAACGCACACCGGGCACGCCGCCCAACGGCAGCGGGATGCCCGACGCCGCGAGCTTCAGCAGGCGCAGGAAATTCGCCCGCACGTCGGGTCCGTAGACCAGCGGTGGGCGAACGATCACGAGCTCCATTCCCGTCCGCGCCGCCACGTCCGACAGCGCCAGTTCGGCCTCGAGCTTCGAAATGGCATAGGGATCGCGCGGGGCCGGGACGTCGCTCGCCAGAAACGGCCGGTGCGAATCGGGACCGTTGACGAGGATCGTGCTGACGAAGACGAAGCGGCGCACCCCGAGTTCGGCGGCCTGCTCTGCCAGCGCAGCCGAGCCGTCGCGGTTGACCCTGCGGTACGGGACCAACGCGGACTCATCCGCGCGGCTGGCGACATGCACGCGCCCTGCGAGATGCACCACGGCATCGCAACCGCGCAGGGCCGGCCGCCAATCGACTTTGGGGCCGATCTCCCCGACGACTGACACGCGCGCGGCATCCAGCGCGACCCGATCCCGAACTGCGGCGACCACCTCGTGTCCCTGTTCGCGCAGGTCGCGGCAGAGGGCCGATCCGATGAATCCGCTCGCTCCGGTGACTGCTACTCGCATCGGCTATTTCACGCAACCTGTCGCGGCGCCCACCGTTACCGCTCTCGCAAGAGCGTACCTGCCTACCGCACAAGCCGCAAATGACATATTCAGAACCCCTTAGGGCACGGCTCCAGCGATCAGTGCTTCCTTTTGTACTGCATTGGGGTAGTTGATCAGCACGGCACGGTAGACCCCCTTGAAGACAAAGAGGCTCCCCGCTGCGGCGCCGATCACACCACAGGCCCGGATCAGCGCTGCGATGTCCGCGTGCGACCCAGCACCACCCAGGACGGTCATCGGGATGTTGACGGCATCCCGCACGGTCCGCGCAAGGGCAAGGTCGTAGCCCTTCATGACACCATCCTCGTCAATCGAGTTGATGACGATCTCACCCGCCCCGCGCGACTCCACCTCGCGCGCCAGATCTACGACGGCACGGCCTGTCGCCTTACGCCCGTTGTGAGTCATGACCTCCCAGTCGCCGGTCGCTTTCCTGCGCGCGTCGAGCACCACCACGACGCTCTGACTGCCGATTTCCTGTGCGATCGCACTGATTAGCCCGGGGTTGGCGACCGCGGCCGCCGAAAGGGCGACTTTCTCGACCCCGAGCGCGACGATCCGCTTTGCCTGCTCGACCCTGGTTACGCCACCCCCATAGCAGAGGGGCATGCGGCATTCGGCCGCGAATTGGCCAATCAGTCGGAAGTTGGGCTCGCGCCCTCGCGCCGTGGCGTCGATGTCGAGCACGATCAGCTCGTCCGCTTCCTTCTCGTTGAAGATCTTTACGGCATTGATCGGATCGCCAACGTACTTGGGCTCCCTGAATCGCACGGTCTTGACGAGTCCGCCGTCCTGAACCAGCAGACAGGGAATGATGCGGGGGCGCAGCATGTCAGCAGCTCAGCGCGAAGTTCTTCAGCAACGCCGTGCCGAAGTGGTGGCTCTTCTCGGGGTGGAACTGCACGCCGTACACGTTCTGCGCACGCACGGCGCAGCAGAAGTCAATCCCGTAGCTCGCCCGCGCGGCAACGTGTTCGGTCTGCCTGCATTCGAAAAAGTACGAATGAAGGAAGTAGAAACGCGCGTCGGTTTCCAATCCGCTGAACAGCGGGTTTGCTGCCGTCGGCACAACGTCGTTCCATCCCATGTGCGGCAGCATCAGGCGCGGCTGTCCGAGCGAGTGGAAGCTGTGCACCCGTCCCGGCACCCAGCCGAGTCCTGCGCGGCGTCCCTCGTCGCTGCCGTCCGCCAGGATCTGCATCCCCACGCAGATGCCGAGAACCGGGACGCGCCGGGCGAGCACCATGTCGTCGAGTGCGCCGCGCATCCCGGACCCCTCGAGCAGCTCCATCGCATGATCAAACGCCCCCACGCCGGGGAGGATGAGCTTGTCAGCGTCCCGCAACTCGCTGGCCGTGCGCGCCCTCTCGGCAGCGATGTTGAGCCGCCTGTAGACGTTCAGGAAGGCCTGGATGTTACCCAGCCCGTAGTCGACGATGCGGATCATCTCTTGATTGCGCGCTCGAGGCCGAGCGTCTTCATGATCCAAGAGCCCACCTGGATCAGCGCCATGTTGTTCTTGTAGTCGCGGTAGGTCTTGTTGGGGCCGCGGTGCAGCGCCCGCAGTTCGTCGACGCTGATATCCAGCTTGGTGGCGATGTACTCGAAGTCCTGGTCGATCGTCTCCGGGTCGTAGGCCGGCTTCGCGATCCGTTCCAGCGCCTCCGCGCGAGTCATCTGGCCGGTCAGAATCAGGCTCGAGAAATGTGCGCGGCGTTTGTCGTAACCGAACTTCGTCGGCAGCCAGTACCCCTCGTAAAAGCGCGTGAACCGCGATTCGTAGTGCTTGTGCGCGTACGGCTGCCAGCCGAAACGCTCGATCAGCATCTGCATCGCCTGCTGCTTGACGTAGGGAACGTAGTTCAGCGGCCGCACGACCTGCAGGCCCTTCACGTAGCGGTAGTAGACGCGGTACGTGAAGATGTCGCAAAGGGGAAAGCTCTTCAGGGGGCGCGTCCCGAAGCGGCGGTGAATGTCCTTGAGTTGGCGCAGGTCAGAGGCGTGGTAATGCCACTCGCTCGGCTCGTTGACGCATTCGGTCGAATAGTTGCCGCCGTTGAGGATGTACTTGAAACCGTGCTCGATCGCGAACTTGTATAGCGCGGCGAAGAACGCGTGGTCCTGCGGCGTGTCGAGATGCGGCACCTGCGCTTTGAAGAACGCGAGTTGGAGGTCCTTCATCTCCTCCCAGTTCACGACCTCGGTGTGCAGATCGAGACCGAGCCCCTCGACGATGCGCTCGACATTGTGGACCGCCTGCTGCGAATTCCATCCGGCGTCGGTGTGGAAGACCAGCGGCCGCAGCCCCATCTTCTCCTTCGCAACATATGCGAGGTAGGAGCTGTCCACGCCGCCGCTGATGCCGAGCAGGCAGTCATGGTCGCGCCCCCGCCCTGCGCGCTTAATCTCGTCGGCAATCCGCATCAGCTCCGCTTCTCCGCGCTGGTCGGTATGCCAGTTCGGCAGGATGTTGTCGTGGAAGTTGTTGCAGTAGTCGCACCAGCCGCGGGAGTCGAAGACGATCCCCGAGTCGGAGGTGTCCATGATGCAGTTGGAGCAGATCTGATAGGGACGCTGGTTCATCATCGCAACAATGGAAACGGCGTGTTCAGCCGACTGATGCGCTCTGCGCTCGCAGTCGTGCACGCACCTGCAATTGCCGGTACCTGGATGTATAGGGGATGCGGATGCCCGCTGGGCGTCCGATGAGCATCTTGACAATGTTCTTGGCGAGGTTTACGAAACCGTCGATCCGCCAACGTCGGATACGCACGACCTCGAATCCGAACCGTTCCAGATACCCGAGCAAGTGCCTCTCGCCCGCGAACACCAGGTGGTCCGGCAGTCCGAGTTCCCCGGGAAACTCCTCGCGGCGCTCCAGATCGGCCAGGTTGCCTGTTTCCACATACAACTCGCCGCCCGGCTTCAGCACCTGGCGCACGGTCGCGAGAAATTCGCCGAAATCCGGGATGTGCGAGAACACATCAACGATCGAGACGACGTCGACCTTCGTGTGGTCCGGGCGCAGGTAGTCCTCGATGATCGTCAGACCCCGCGCACGCGCCTGGCTTGCCTTCGGGCCCATCGGTTCCAGTCCCTCGATGTGGCTGCCCAACGGCGCCAGCGCCGTCACCGCCTCGATCACTTCACCGTAACCGGCGCCGACGTCGAGCCATGCGATCGGCTCACCGCGGCGCCAGAGGTCGTCGAACATGTCCGCAAACACGCGCCGGTAGCGTCTGACCTTCGCGTCGATGCGCCGCGCCGTGACCTTCAGTCCCTGCGCCTCGGGGCCGTGGGAACCGGTGCGCACGGCGGAATCGATCAGGGCCAGTGTCGGCCGCGGATTGCAGTACAGGAATCTGCAATCAATGCAGCGCACGGCGGTAAAGCCCAGTTCCTCGGCCCATCGCGCAGACTGCCGCGAGCCGCAGTACGGGCAGGGGATGATTTCCAGACGAGCCGTATCCATACAGCCCGCTATTGTCGCCGATCCGTCGAGCACGAGTTGAAGCGCAGCGTCCGCTCGATCAGGCGGTTCCAGTTCAGGTGCTCGTCGGCGACCCGCCTGGCGCCTTCGCTCATCTCACGAAGCCGCTCCGGGTTGCCGGCTACGTCCGCGATCGCGCTCGCCAAGCGGTCGGCGCGGATCTCGTCCCGCTGCAGGATGACGATGTTGCGTTCGAGGTTCAGATACGAGATGTCCTGGTGGCCAATGTCCCCGACGATCAGCGGCAAGCCGGCGGCGATAGCCTGCTGCCACAGGATCGACTGGCTGGCCGGGAAAACGGCCAGATCCGCCATGTCGAGGTGACGGTAGATGTCCTCCCGTCCCAGCCAGCCGACGAAGTGAATGTTCGGCCTTCCCCGCGTGATCTCCAGCAGGCTCTGCTTGTACGCAACGTCCGCATCGCTTGCCTCCCCCGCGACGACCACATGCAGCGGCAAATGCGGCAGCATGGCCACGGCTTCGAACAACAGTTCGGTTCGCTTGGGCGGCGCCAACTTGCCGCCCGTGAAGATCACGATCTCGTCTTCGGCGATGCCCATCGCCGCCCGGAGTCGCCGTCCCTCACCACGCTCGGCGATCTCACGTACGAGATCAACGTCGGCGCCGAGCGGAAGAACCTCCATCTCGTGGTGCGGCACTCTGTAGATCTCGTGAAGGAATCTCACCCCCGCCGGCACGATGGGAAAAATGCGGCTGAGATGAGGACGTGCACGGTCGAGGAACCACTTCCGCGCAATGCCGTGAAGCACTTTGAGCGATAGCAGGTTCCGGCCGGAATTGCTGTAGTCGGCGTGGTAGTCCATGATCATCCGGCAATGCGGATGCCGCTTTACGTACGCGACGCACTCCGGAAAGTTGAGCATGATGTCGTGTACGTAGATCAGGTCGGGTGCCTCCTCCTCGAGAATGTGATCGATGCGGGTATAGGCGCGCAGGCGGTTGAGGATGTTGTAGCGGTAGCGCAGCTTGATGATCTTGGCGCCGTGATCGAAGTAGGTGCGCGAGGGCAACCGCTTGTCGTGGCGGTCGTTGTAGTAGTCGAACACCGAATCGAAGGTCGACGCGATGACGGTCACCGCGTGTCCGTGCTTGCGGTAGTACTTGACGAGCAAGTTTTCCTGGTACTCGAGCGACTCGTTGTAGAAGTCGCACAGCATTACGATCTTCATCGCGCGGCTCTCTGCGACGCAGGTTGCCGGACATTGTCCATCGGAGCGACCAGTTTCGTTGCGTCGCGCTGCGAGTCCAGGCGAAACGAGTTGCGGGCGTACAGACCCAACGCGAGCGGTGTCAACCCGTATGCAAAGAACTTCGCGGACAGTAGTAGCAGGACGCTAACGAACAGCGCCGTCAGTACGAGAACGTAACTAGGCTCTCGTGCACGACTCCGAAACTGCAGAGACAGATCGAGCAACGGCAGAGCAAGCAGCACACACAGACCCAAGAATCCGATTAGTCCAAGATCAACCCAGGCTGATAGCAGATTGTGAGCGTATTCGCCCGGGCGGTAGCTGGCGAAGTCCCCTGACAACGGATGATCGGCAATTGTCTGCAGAGCCGACGTCATCATGCCAATACGCTCCTGCACGGAATAGTCGTCTGCACGGCGCACAACAAGGTCGACTACTCGGTTCTCAGGGGACAGTTCCACAATCACCTGTAGAACGAGTGCAAGCGACAGCGCAAAGAGGGCATAGACAACCAGCACGGCCGCGCGGTGCCGCGCGAAACACCACTCGACGAGAAGTACTGCAACAAGAAGTGCGACAAACTCGGTCCGTGCGCCCACGAGGAACAGCGTGGCTGTCGAAGTCATGTACAGCAACGCTCGCCGGACTGTCGAGGGGCATGTGACAGCGAAGAACAGAACCGTTACGAGGTAGATGAGCGCAAAGTCCTGATAAGTGGCGAGGCTGACCCTATCGCCGATCGGCACCTCTGTGGCTTCGAGGGCAAACGAACCATTCGAGAGGTTGGTCAAGACAATCGCAGTCATCGCCGCAAACGCCAGCCGGACGGCGCCTTGAAGCACCCGATCGTCGAAATCGACGAGCCGGGCAATCAGGTACAGACAGAGCCACTGCGGTATCGAACCAAGATGGGATTGGACTACGGTGGAGCCAGTGCCTTGCAGCATATGGCCCACCGAAGTGAGCAGCCAGAAGGCGACAAAAACGGCGAACGCAGCATCGAACGGATTGCTGCGACCACCCTGTTTCAAATGCCTCACGTAACCGAGCGCTAAGAGAGGCAGAACGATTACCGAGATCGCCACTGAGTAGCCGCGCAGGAACGGCGGCAGCAGTCCTTGCGCGACCATCACGTGGTACACCCAAAACCCCGGAAACACCGCAAGGTACGCCACCAAGGCCAGACGCGAACCCGAGCGCTGCCGTAGCAAAGTTGCGCTCATAGGGTGAGTGCTCATGAGCGTGCGCTCCATACAATCGACAGCGCGAACACGATGACCCCAGCGACCACCCAGATGGCAAGCGTAGGAAGGATCGCGCGCAGTTCCTGGGCAAGCCGGTTACCGTGGGCGTCCACGACACGCAGTACGACAACAAGATATGCGACATAAAAGACCGCGCCTGATATTGCATAAGCTTCCGATACATACCGACCCGGAAGGGCGGCAGCAGCCAGAACCGCAGCAACGCGTAAGACGAGTCCAGCAACTTGCAGCGACAGCGCTGTTTTTTGTCGTTCCGTGACGTGCAACGCCATCGACACAGGCGCGGCGATGAAATGAACGACAAACCAAGGCGTCATCCAGGCGACCAGCACGCCGGCCCGCTGCCAATCGGCACCGAAGATGGGCTCGAAGAGAAACGGCGCCACGAGGCCCGCGAAGACGAGCGGGCCGACGCCGACCCTGGCGAGACCGCCGATCACCGTCGCGGTGAAACCCGCCAGACGCCCTGCGCGGTGCTCGTCGGCGGCACGCGAAAGGTAGACCTGAGAGACAGCGCTGCCGATCAGCGCCATCGGTGCCTGCATCACGAACATCGCGAGCACCACATGTCCGGCTTCCGGTTCCGTCGCCAAGGCAGCGATGAGCAACAGCGGAAGCTGGATGCTCGCGCTGTTCGCCAGCGCCTCGGCCGCCGAGAACCTGGGAAACCGGCCATAGCTTCGCGCCAGTTCCATCATCCTTGCGAGATTGACCGAACATAGAAGATTCCGGTCGGCCCGCATGACCTGGCCGAGGACGCCCAGACACGCGGCGCCGCTATTGATCGTCTGACCGAGCAGAAGCCCGAGCGGCGTGACATGAGCCAGCCCCAGGCCGATCTGCGTTCCGGAGGCGGCCACCGACTGCACGACGCGCGTGCGCGCGAGGGCGGGGAAGCGCCTGCGTCGTACCAGCCAGAACTGCATGGCGCTGTATGTTCCTGCCAGGAGCAGGGCGATCGGAAGCAGCCACAGATAGGGCTCGACCGCCGGTCGCCCCATCGAGCCGGCGACCCAGCCGGGCGCCGCCCATACCAGCGCGCCAATCGCCGCAGCAATGGCAAACGACACACCGACGGCGAGGGCGAGCAGGTTGGCGCCGTCTTCGTCGCTCTCAGGTAGAGGGATCGCCACGTCGTAGCGCAGGCACATGGCCACCGCGAGGATCGACAGCACGGCCGAGAAGACGGCGAGAACGCTGAAGTCCTCCGGCGTGTACAGCCTCGTCACGATTGGCAGCGCGCCCGCCGTGACCGCATGCGCGATCGCCGTTCCGCCGACGAGCACACCGACGGCGCGCGCGAAGCCGCTGTCCTTCACTCGCGCAACGACTTGGCGCAACGACATGCCGGAGTTCGATGATTAGGTTGGGTCGTTCCGCGCCGAGCAGACGGACATGCGACAGGAGTCCCGGGTGGGGCGCCTGGTGCGCCGACATTGCACCGACCGCAGCGGCGTCACCGGCGCCACGCAGGCGAACTGCTCAGGCCGACAGCACCTGCCGCACCGCGCGAACGATCCGCTCCTGCTGCTGGTGCGTCAGATCCGCACTCATCGGCAGACTCACGACGCTGGCCGCCGCAGCGACGCTCTCCGCACAGCCGCCAGTCGGACCGAACTCCGCGTAGGCGGGCTGCTGGTGCAACGGGCGCGGATAGTGGACCGCCGTCGGAATCCCCTGCGCCGCCAGCGTTTCCTGCAGCGCCTTGCGTTCCTCGACGAAAACCGTGTACTGCGCCCAAACGCAATCCCGATCCGGCCTGATGGCCAGCGTCCGGACGCCCGGCGCGCCCGCCAGCAACTCGCCATAGCGCGCGCCTAGTGCGCGCCGCTGATTCAGCTCCCAGTCAAGGCGCTCGAGCTTGCCCAGCACAACCGCGCACTGCAAGGTGTCCATGCGCCCGCCGACACCGAGGCGGGTGTGCTGATAGCGCCCACTCTGACCGTGCACCCGTATCTCCCGGCAGGCCTGTGCGATCGCGTCGTCATTGGTGAAGATCGCGCCGCCGTCGCCGTAACAGCCGAGCGGCTTGCTCGGAAAGAAACTTGTGCAGCCGATCGTGGACAGGTTGCAGCTCTTGCGGCCCTTGTACGTGGCGCCGAAGCTCTGCGCGGCGTCCTCGATGACCGGAATGTCGCCGTGGCGCGCTGCGATGGCGTTGATGGCGTCCATGTCGGCGCACTGGCCGTACAGACTCACGGGCATGATGGCCTTCGTTCGCGGCGTGATCGCCGCCTCGATCTTGTTCGCGTCGATGTTGCAGGTGTCCGGCTCGATGTCGACGAAGACGGGTCTACCGCCCAGCAAGACGATCACTTCGGCCGTGGCCGCGAACGAAAACGGCGTCGTGATCACCTCGTCTCCGGGCTTCAAACCGACGGCCATCAGCGAGATCAGCAGCGCCTCGGTACCGCTTGCGACCGTGACGCAGTGCTTCGCTCCGGTGTAGTCGGCGAGTCGGCTTTCCAGTTCCTTGACCTCGGGACCCATGATGTACTGGCCGTGGTCGAGAACCCGCTGGATGCGCGCGTTGATCGTGTCGCGCAACGCCGCGTACTGCGATTTCAGGTCGATGAACTCGATGCGATCGATTGCGTGGGAAGCGTTCATGTCGGTTTGGTTCCTCTGTTCATCCCGCGACCAGCGTGACGCTGTCACCCTGCAAGCGGTAGCGATCGCCCGTGTGCGGACAGGTGGCTTCACCTTCGCCGTTCACTGGCAGCGCTAGTCGCTCACCGTGGCGGCTCATCCAGCCAATCCGCCGACCGGGCACGCCAACGACCAGCGCGAAGTCGGGTACGGAGCGCTGGATCACGGCACCCGCCCCGACAAAGGCCCAGCGGCCGATCGTCACGCCGCAGACGATGGTGCAGTTGGCGCCAAGTGTCGCGCCGCGCCGCACGAGCGTGCGCCGGTACTCGTGCTTGCGTTCGACCGCCGCGCGTGGGTTGTAGACGTTGGTGAAGACCATGCTCGGGCCGCAGAAGACGTCGTCCTCGAGCGTGACCGCGTCGTACACGGAGACGTTGTTCTGGATCTTGACGTTGTTGCCGATCACGACGTCGTTGCCGACGAAGACCCCCTGCCCGAACGAGCAATGCTTGCCGATCCGCGCGCCCGCGCAGATGTGGACGAAGTGCCAGACGCGGCAGCCGTCGCCAAGCTGAGCACCCTCGTCGACGATGGCAGATGGGTGGATGAACACCGCCATCAATACTCCAGCGGGAGATTGACGCGCCGCCCATCGCGCGCCGAGCGGTACATCGCGATCAGCAGTTCCAGCGACCTGAGTCCCTCGCGCCCGTCGGTTTCCGGCTCGCACTCGCCCCGCAGTGTCCCGATCACATTGTCGTAATACAGCGGGTGCCCGAACCCGTAGACCGATGTCGTCTGATAGCTGGCTTCGTCGAGCTGGGAGTCCATCTCGTGCGGCGTTTCGAACTCCCAGTGCTCGATCTTGTTGACGGCCACCCCGCCGACGCGAACCGTGCCCTTCTCGCCGAGAACCGTAATCGATCCCTCGAAGTTCTTCGGGTAGGTGAGCATCGTGACGTTCACGGATCCAAGCGCGCCGTTACGCCACTTGAGCGCGGCCACGCCCGTATCCTCGACTTCGATGTCTCGCGCGAGCGTCCCTGTGTACGCCATCACGCTTTCGACCGGACCGATAAGCCAGTCGAGCAGGTCGACATAGTGGCTCGCTTGGTTCATGAAGGCGCCACCGTCGAACTCCCAAGTGCCTCGCCAGGCGGCCGAGTCGTAATAGCTCTGCGGCCGAGACCAGAAGACATTGACACTGACCATGTAGATCCTACCGAAGCGACCGGCGTCCAATGCCTGCCGAAGCAACTGCAGGGTTCTGTTCCGGCGATTCTGCTTGACTACGAACAGTCGCACGCCGGCCTCATCACAGGCCCGGACCATGGCGAGCCCGTCGGCCCAGCGCGTTGCCATCGGCTTCTCCGTCATCACGTGGCGGCCGGCCCGGGCGGCCTCGATGGCCTGCTGCGGATGAAGACCGCTGGGCGTCGCCAGGATGACGCAGTCCGCGTCCGAGCTCTGCAGTAGTTCGGTCAGGCTGCGGTGCCCGCGCGCGCCGGTCCTGGCGGTCGCAGTCTCAAGAGCCCTCGGGTCGACATCGCACACGTCTGTGAGCACGCAACGGGCTGCGTGTTTTTCGATTGCGTCCATGTGATTCGCAGCGATGCGCCCGCAGCCGACCAACGCGAAACGAATGCGACGATCTTTGATGGGTGGAATCTTGATCTGCATGGTGCTCAAGTCGCGATAGAGGAGCGAGCCAACCCTAGCAGGCTGTTGAAATTCGACCAAAGCAACCATTCCTCTTGATCGCTCTCGAAGGCGTGGTCTTTCTGGTTGGGGATAGGTGATGCGCGGATTCGAGAGCAATCAGGAAGGCCTGTTTAGCTGTGTTTCGCCGGAGGCGCGGGTGCCGGCCGATCATCCGCTGCGGGCCATCCGGGTCTACGCCGACGAAGCGCTGCGGCGGATGAGCCGGGTTTTCATTCAGATGTACGCCGACAGCGGCCGGCTGTCGGTGCCGCCGGAGACGCTGCTGAAGAGTTCGCTGCTGATGGCGCTGTACTCTGTGCGCTCGGAGCGACTGTTCTGCGAGATGCTCCAGTACACTCTGCTGTTTCGCTGGTTCCTGGCGATGGGCATCGATGATGCCGCCTTCGATCACTCCACCTTCAGCAAGAACCGGCAGCGGCTGCTGGCGCACCGGGTGGCGCCGCGCTTTCTGGGCATGATCGTGCGCATGGCGCGGCGCAAGGGCTTGGTCAGCGACGAGCACTTCAGTGTTGACGGCACGCTGATCGACGCCTGGGCCAGCATGAAGAGCGTGCGGCCGAAGGACGGCGGCGACGGCGGTGTCGGCGGCGGCAATCCGGAAGTCGACTTCAAGGGTCAGCGGCGCCGCAACGACACCCACGGCAGCACGACCGATCCGGAAGCGAAGCTGGCGCGCAAAGGCAAGGGCAAGGAAAGCCGGCTGGCCTACGCCGGCCATGCGCTGATGGAGAACCGCAACGGCCTGGTGCTGGGCCTGAGCGTGACCGCCCCGCACGACAATGCCGAGGCCAAAGCAGCCTGCGCCTTGCTCGACGAGCAGAAGCGGCAGGGCATCGAACCGGACTCGCTGGGCGCCGACAAGGGCTACTGCCAGCGCGGTTTCGTTCAGACGCTGCGCGGCCGCAAGATCAAGCCGCACATCGCCATGATCGAAGGTCGAACGGTACCGGGACTGGACGGCCGCACCACCGGCTCGAAGGGCTATGCGATCTCGCAGCGGCTGCGCAAGCGCATCGAGGAGTGCTTCGGCTGGCTGCACGTGATCGCCGGCACCAAAAAGGTCAAGGTGCGCGGGCAGCAGAAGGTCGAGATGGCCTTCGTGCTGGCCGGCTGCGCGCTGAACCTGCTGCGCATCGCCAAGCTGGCGCCGCCGTAGACGGGGGTAGTCCGTCCGTAGAACGGCAAACCAAGGCGCGAGGGCATCAAACGAGTCCATGGAGGCTTCGAAAGTGGCACCACAGAAAGTCACGAACCCGGATAACCATCGACTCGCGCTTGCACGCCGCCTCGGAAGTCTCGGAGTCATGCACTTTTCAACAGCCTGCTAGGTACTCGCCAACCACGTCAGTCGGTCGACAAGTCGGACAGTCAATGGCTGTAAAGTCGGAGCGTCAAGCGGGCACTCGGGGGCTCGCGACCCTCAAGCTTGCACGCAAGAAGGCCACGCTCCCGAGCCCAACCAGTCCAATCGCAGCGAGCATCACCGCTAGCCGTGATGGCTTCCGAATGCCGACTTCGTTGACGCGAACACTGTTGTTCCTCAACCCGAATTGACTAAGCGCCACCGAGAAAATGTCGAGTTGACCGGACACGCGAAGGGATGCCTCACGCGCCCACTCCTGCGAACTGTCGGCAGCGGACAACTTGGCGGCCGCAAGCTCCTCAAGCGCAGGTAGCAGCTTCTCGACAGTCGCCGACGAATCGATCAGCGCGAGCGCGTCGACGTAGAACCCCGCGAGCAACTGCTTCTGCTTGAGATCGCGGTCCCAACGGCGAATCTGCTCGCGTCGCTGAGAGATGGCACTTTCGAAGCCCACCAGTTGCGCCAGCGGCGACAGGAAACGCTGTGACTCATCGGTGGCGCTCAAGCTGATCACCTGACGCGTGTCCATCCGCTCGGCGGCAGGGTACTTCGCGAGAATCTCCTTCATGTCCTGCACGCGACGTTCGAGTAGCGCCACGTCCAACTCGGCGCGCACGATTGCCGCCTCGATGTTCTTCGCCATGCCGATCGAGTCCGCTTGGCCAGCCAGAACCCAGGCACGGATCCGCTCGCGCATAACTGCGTTGACGTAGTAGTCGCCCAGGATGCCGATCATTTCGACGGCAAGCAAAGGCGTGCGCGCATCGCTGATCAGATCGAGGCCCAGTAGTGCAGCTACTGCGGCATCCTTGAGGTCGCCGAGTTCCCTCTGGTCGCGCTTCGTGAACGGCAGGACGGGCGCTGCCGCCTTCTCCCAAAACCCGGGCTCCCTGGACTGGCGGATCAGCCTTGTGGCAGCCGGCGAATCTTGAAGGCCCTTGGCGTCGACAAAGAGACGCAACTGCGTCGGAGACGCATACGCGGCCGCTACACGCTTGAAGGTCGCAAGATCGACGACGTTTTCCTCATCCGCCCTTTCCTTATCCGCCCTTTCCTTATCCGCCCTTTCCTTACCCGCCCCTTCCTTGTCCTTCGCCGCCTCCGGAAACTGAAGCAATGCGGTCGCTTCGTACTTCGGGAAGGCAATTCCGACGATTGCACCCAGAACCGCCAGCGCGACGATCAGGGCCAGTGCCGGGAGCAACCGTATTCCTGCATACTCCTTCAACAGGCGGTCGATCGTTTCAATTGATTGCGTCGGCAATGCTTCTCTCCACTCTTACCCAATGGCTGCACAGGACATCTCGACTGAGCGGGGCAATGATGCCACAGGCGTACGCGTCGACCGAGGCGAAACCTGGGCCCGCGCGTTGCGGGGCAGGCGCGCCACACTAGCTGGCGTGACCACGCCCGGCACGAATGGTGGAGACCTCGACGCTCGATCATTGACCACGTGCTTCGTGGCGAAGCGCGCCTTGAAAAAAACCCGGATCTTCGCGTTCGAGCACCGAATGCAGTTGGCATTCGGTGCGTGCGCAGTGGCGTCGTTGCGCTAGGGCCGATCCGTGTGCGGAATCGCGGGTTTCTCCGGTCGCTTCGAGCGCGCGCTATTGGCGCGCATGAGCGGCGCCATCTCGCACCGCGGCCCGGACGGCGATGGCAGCTACTATTCCGCCGACGGCGCGGTCGGGCTGGCCCACCGCCGGCTGGCGATCATCGACCTGTCGCCGACCGGCGCGCAGCCGATGACGGACAGCGCCACCGGCGTCACCATCACCTACAACGGCGAGATCTATAACTACCGCGAGCTGCGGGCGCAGCTCGAAGCGGCAGGCGCCAGGTTCTTCGGCCATTCCGATACCGAGGTGATCCTCCGCCTGTACCTCGACCGCGGACGCAACGCGCTGCCGCTGCTGAACGGCATCTTCGCGCTGGCGATCTGGGACCCGCGCGACCGCTCCCTGCTGCTGGCGCGCGACGGCGCCGGCGTGAAACCGCTGTACTACGCGGAGCCGCCGTCGGGTTTTCTCTTTGCCAGCGAGCTGAAGGCGCTGCTCGCGTGCGACGAGGTCGATCGTGCGATCGATCCGCACGCCGTCTGGCTGTATCTCACGTACCTGTGGAGCCCCACGCCCAACACGATGCTGCGTGCCGTGCGCAAGCTGGAACCGGGCTGTGCGCTGCTCGTCCGCGACGGGCGCATCGCCGAGCGCTGGCGTTTCTACGAGCTGCCGTATCCGACGCCGCGCTTCGACGGCGACGCGCAAGCGGCGGCATCGGCAGTGCGCACGGCGCTCGACGAAGCGGTGCGGCGGCAGATGGTGGCCGATGTTCCGGTGGGCGCGTTTCTGTCCGGGGGGCTGGATTCAAGCGCGGTCGTGGCGTGCGCGCGGCGCCACGCGCCGGGGCAGCGCATCCAGTGCTTCACGATCGAAACCGCGCACTCCACCGCAGACGAGGGTTTCGTCGACGACCTGCCGTATGCGCAACGCATGGCGGCGCATCTAGACGTCGATCTGCACACGATCCGCGTCGGGCCGGAGATCGTGTCGCACTTCGAGCGCATGGTGCGGCATCTGGACGAGCCACAGGCGGACCTGGCGCCGCTGAACGCTTTGATGATCTGCGAGCTGGCGCGCTCGCGCGGCATCAAGGTGCTGCTGTCCGGCGCGGGCGGCGACGACATCTTCACCGGCTATCGCCGCCACTTCGCACTGATGCAGGAGCGCTGGTGGAACTGGTTGCCGGCGCCGGCGCGCGCTGCGCTGGCCGCGACTGCGCGCGCCTTGCCGACGGGCGCCCCGTTCGCCAGGCGCGTGCGCCGCGCGTTCGCCGACGCGGGGCTGAATGGCGATGAGCGGTTGGCGAGCTACTTCGCGTGGCTGCCGCAGGCGGACTCCGCCCCGCTGCTCGCCCCGGGGCTGCGCGAGCAATTGAACGGCTGGTCGCCGCTGGCGCCGCTCATCGACAGCCTGCGCGCGATCGAGGCCGAAGCGGATCCGCTAAACCGCATGCTCTTTCTCGAGGCCAAGCACTTCCTGTGCGACCACAACCTGAACTACACGGACAAGATGGGCATGGCGGTCGGCGTGGAGGTGCGCGTGCCGTTCCTCGATCCCGACTTGATGCGGCTCGTCGCGAGTTTGCCGGCGCAGTTCAAGCAGCGCGGCGCGGAGGGCAAGTGGATCCTGAAGCGGGCGATGGAGCCCGAGTTGCCGCGCGAGGTGATCTATCGGCCGAAGACCGGCTTCGGCGTGCCCCTGCGGCGCTGGCTGCGCCACGAGTTGCGCGATGCGGTCGAAGACCTGCTCTCCGAGCGCAGTCTCGCGGCGCGCGGGCTGTTCGATCCCGCGGCCGTGGCGCGGCTGCGCCAGATGGATGCGGCCGGCCGCATCGATGCCGCCTATCCGCTGCTGGCGCTGTGTTCGATCGAGCTGTGGTGCCGGATCTTTCTGGACCGGTGCGAGGGACGCTCCCTCTCCCACATCAGTGGGAGAGGGCTGGGGTGAGGGCAAAATTGCGCGCGTTCTCGGGCACGGCAGCGATCCCCAGGCTGCAGCCCTCATCCCCCGCTTTCTCCCGCTGATGCGGGAGAAGGAGCCACTCAAACAGGCCCCGTCGACAAGACCCGCCATGCTCCAACTCCTGCAAAACCTCGCCAGCGGCGAAACGCTGGTGGCCGACGTGCCCGCGCCGCAGGTGGCGCGCGGCACGCTGCTGATCGCCACGCGCGCGAGCCTGGTCTCCGCCGGCACCGAGCGGATGCTGGTCGACTTCGGTCGCGCCTCGTGGATCGACAAGGCGCGCCAGCAGCCGGAGAAGGTGAAGCAGGTGCTCGACAAGGTGCGCACAGACGGGCTGTTCGCCACGCTCGATGCCGTGCGCAGCAAGCTCGACCAGCCGCTGGCGCTCGGCTACTGCAATGCCGGCGTGGTGCTCGAGGTCGGCGCGGGCGTCGAAGGTTTCTCGGTCGGCGATCGCGTGGTCTCCAACGGGCCGCACGCGGAGATCGTGCGCGTGGGCAAGAACCTGTGCGCGCGCGTGCCCGATGCGGTGAGCGACGAGGCCGCGGCCTTCACCGTGCTGGGGGCGGTCGGCCTGCAGGGCATCCGGCTCGCCGCGCCCACGCTCGGTGAGTGTTTCGTCGTCACCGGGCTGGGGCTGATCGGGCTGATGACCGTGCAACTGCTGCGCGCGCACGGCTGCCGCGTGCTGGGCATCGACCTCGATGCGGGCAAGCTGGCGCTCGCGCAACGCTTCGGCGCCGAAGTGTGCGATCTCGCGCGCGGCGAAGATCCGGTCGCGCGTGGATTGGCGTTTTCCGGCGGGCGCGGCGTGGACGGCGTCATCGTCACCGCCTCCACGCAGTCGAGCGAGCCGATTGCACAGGCCGCGCGCATGAGCCGCAAGCGCGGGCGCATCGTGTTGGTCGGCGTGACGGGATTGGAACTCAACCGCGCCGATTTCTACGAAAAGGAACTGACGTTCCAGGTGTCGTGCTCGTACGGCCCCGGCCGCTACGACCCGGCGTACGAGCAGCAGGGCAGCGACTACCCGCTGGGTTTCGTGCGCTGGACCGAGCAGCGCAATTTCGAGGCGGTGCTGGCGATGCTGGCCGACGGCAAGCTCGACGTTGCGCCCCTGATCAGCCATCGCTTCGCCGTGCGCGAGGCGGCGCGCGCGTACGACGTGCTGGTCAACGACCGCTCCGCGCTCGGCATCGTGTTGCAGTACGGGGGCGCGAAGCCCGACGAGCATGCGCGGCGCGTGGCGCTCGGCGCGCCGCCTCCGGTTGCGGCCAGCGGCCGGGCCGTGCTCGCGGTGATCGGCGCCGGCAACTACGGCTCGCGCGTGCTGATTCCGGCGCTCAAGCGCGCCGGTGCGCAACTGGACACGATCGTGTCGAACGCCGGCGTCACCGGTGTTCACCACGGCAGGAAAACCGGCTTCGCGTTCGCTTCCACCGACGTGGACGCCGACGTGCTCGGCAACGAGCGCGTCAATTCGGTCGTCATCGCCACGCGGCACGACACGCACGCGCGCTTCGCAGCCGAGGCGCTGGCGGCCGGCAAGCACGTGTTCGTGGAAAAGCCGCTCGCGCTCACGCTGGAGGAGGTCGACGCGGTCGAGTCGGCGTGGCGTGCGGCGGCGGAGCGCGGCGCACCGCGGCTGCTGATGGTCGGTTTCAATCGCCGCTTCGCGCCGCTCGTGGCGAAGATGAAGGCGCTGCTCGCGCCGGTGGGTGCGCCGATGGCGATCGTTTACACCGTCAATGCCGGCGCGATTCCACCCGACCACTGGACGCAGGATCGCGAGGTGGGCGGCGGTCGGATCATCGGCGAGGCATGCCACTTCATCGACCTGGCGCGGTTCCTGGTGGGACATCCGATCGTCGATGCGCAGATCACGACGATGGGCCGGCACCCCGCGCTCGCGGTGCGCGAGGACAAGGCGACGATCTCGCTGTCGTTCGCCGACGGCTCGATCGCGACCGTGCATTACCTCGCCAACGGCGGCAAGCGCTTCCCGAAGGAACGCGTCGAGGTGTTCTGCAACGACGGCGTGCTGGCGCTCGACAACTTCATCAAGCTCACCGGTTACGACTGGCGCGGCTTTACGCGCGAGCGGCTGTGGCGGCAGGACAAGGGGCAGCAGGCGTGCGCCGCGGCGTTCGTGCGCGCGGTCGCGCAGGGCGGCGCGGCGCCGATTCCGGCCGAGGAGATCTTCGAGGTGGCGCGTATCGCGATTAGGCTCGCGACGCGCAACAGCCGTTCGGGATGACGGTCGGAAGCGCGCGTCACCCCGGCGGAGGCCGGGGCCCAAGTTCCGACGTCGCAGTTGGATCCCGGCCTACGCCGGGATGACGCCGACAAGCGACTTACACCTGCAGCTCCCTCGCGCCCGCTTTGTAGCGATACGCGAGTGCGACGAGAGGACCGTACGCGATCGCAACGCCGGCCGCGCCGTCGAGCCATCCGAACGCAACGAGGGCGGCTAGTGGCGCGAGCCAGAGCAGATTGATCGCGCCGACCGCCAGCGTGACGACGCGATGCTCGCCGTGCAGGCGCGACGCGTATTGATACGCGTGGCTGCGATGCGCTTCGTAGACGCGCTCGCGCCGATAGAGCCGGCGCAGCAGCGTGACGGTGGCGTCGACGATGAACGCGCCGAGCAGGATCACCCAGCTCCAGAAGAGCTGCGGCTGCTGCTGCGCGCTCCACACGGCGAGCACTCCGAGCACGATGCCGAGAAAACCGCTGCCCGCGTCGCCCATGAAGATGCGCGCCGGCGGGAAGTTCCAGAGCAGAAAGCCGAGCGCCGCTGCGGCGACGAGCACCGGCACGATCGCGTCGTTGGAGCGGGCGGCGAGCCACCACAACACTGCTCCGGGCAACGCGACGGTTATCGCTTCGATGCCGGCGATGCCGTCGATGCCGTCCATGAAGTTGTACAGGTTCAGCAGCCAGACGAGGAAAACGGCAGTCAGCGCGGCGCCGAACAGGCCGAGATCCACCGCCGCTCCCGCGAGCGGCGGCGGTGGCAGTCCGCCCAGCCAAGCAAGCGCCCAGCCCGCGGCGACGAAGTGCGCGAGCAGCCGCCAGCGCGCGGCGATATGGCGGTGATCGTCGATGAAACCGACAACCGCAACCCACGCTCCGGCGCCGAGGACCGCCCACGCGCCGCGCGGCTGCACCTGACCGGTCGAGACGAGCAGCAGCAGACCGGCGCAGAACGCAACGACGATGGCCACGCCGCCGCCGCGGGGCGTGGGCAGCGTGTGCGAGCTGCGCTCGTTCGGATGATCGAGCACCTGCCGCGCAAGCGCGTAGCGGCGCACGGCGGCTGTCAGGAGCCAGGATGCGGCAATCGTCGCGATGACCAGCGCTGCAATCGTCATCGCGAACCCGTCTGGACGACTTCGTCCGCCATCGCGGCCATGATGCGGGCACGCGCGTACTTTTCGATGAACGCCGGGCGCGGCGTGTCGCGTAGCTGGAGAGATTCGAACGCCGCGGCGGCTTGCGTTGCGTCGCACGGAGCAAAAACGGCCGCATTGTCGATTTCGGCACGAATGAAATCCGCCGCGTGGCCGGCCACGCCCGCGAGAATCGGTTTACCCATCGCCGCGTACTCGAACAGCTTCGACGGTAGGACCTTGCGAAAGGCGTCGTAGTCGTTTAAGTGCAGGAACAGCACGTCGGCTTCGCGATAAGCGGCGATCAGCGCGTCGCGCTTGACCGGAGCGGTCACGACCACGTTGTCGACCCCGGCGCTCGCAACAGCCGCCTGCAAAGCCGCGCGGCGGCCGCCGTCGCCGACGATGACGAGGCGCGCCCGACCCTGCAGCGCGCGAGCGAGCGCCGGAACAATCGCGTGCAGGCCCTGGCCTTCGCCGAGATTGCCTGCGTAGAGGATGGTCGCCAGCCCTTCGGCCGAGCGCCCCCCCTGCGCCGGCGCTGCCACAGCAACGATGAACTCGTCGTCGATGCCGTTGGTGAAGAACGACAACGGCTTGGCCGGATAGCGTGTCCGAAAGTACTCCTCGAAGCCGCGCGACACCAGGTTGATACGGTCGGCTCGGTGCATGGTCCAGCGCTCGACGAGGGAAAAGGCGGGTCGCGCCAGCGTGGCGACGCGACGCGGCAGGACGTCCTTGATCGTATCGACGAAGATGTCGCGGATATCGAGGTACAGGCGCGCACGCGTGCGCCGCGCGACCAGCGCCCCGAGGGCGGCGGTCATCAGCCGTGACGACGTGGCATACACGAGGTCGTAGCGCCTTCCGCGCACATGGCGCAGCACCTGGCGGGCGAACGAGATGAAAGCTCTCGACTGATCGAGCATGCCGCTCGCGTGCCGCGGCAAGGCAAAGCGGTGGATCTGCACGTTGCCCTCGTGCTCGTGTTCGGGCGCCTCGACGCTGAAGCTGCGGTACCGATTGGGCAAAGCAGTCACGACCTCGATCTCGGCGCGCGGCGCAGCGGCCGCGAGCGAGCGCACGAGCGCGGCCGTACGAAACGATCCCGCGCTCAGATCGGGCGCATAGTAAAAGCTCAGCACCAGCAGCTTCATCGGCTGCGGTTCCAGCTCACATTCGTGGACACCGCTGACTCCTCGAACGCAAGCACGAGAACGTTGGACGGAATGCTCACGCCGAAGCGCGGATGCCAGGTCGACGCGGCCACGGCAAGCGACGCACCCGTTACCGCAACCTCGATTGTTCGCCCGCTCGGGATGCGCAGCCTGGCCGTACGATCTTCCGGCGAAAGCCTCTCCACCACGACGTCGGGATGAAGGTGCAGATAAGCCACGGCGCTGCGGAATGGTCCCTCGATCGTGTCCTCGATGCGCATCGAACCGGCCTCGAAGATCCAGCGCCGCCGGTGGATGTTGCGGCCGGCGAGGCGCAGGTAACCGTCGTGGCTGGCGTCGATGACGATGCGGCCATCGCGCTCGCTCGCTTCGCGCAGCATGGGATGAGCGCGACGGGCAACGCGGAAACCGCCCCAGACTTCGGAGGAGTTCTCGTCATCGACGACAACGGTGTTGTGAGCCGCCGTGGCGCGCTGGCGCAGGCGTTCTGCGTCTTCACCGTAGCGCGAAGTGCCCGAGTTGACGAAGATACGTGTACCGAACAGGCTCAGTTCGAAGCTGAGCGTGTCGGCATGGCCGTGCGCCGGCAGGTAGTCGGGGCCGAGCGGGGCCACGTCGATGATCGCCACGCCATCGTCGGGCAGATCGACCCGGCAGTACCCGCTCGGCGCAAGCGAGCGCAGGCGGATGGAGCCGTCGATCGCGCGAGGCGCAGGCGAAAGAGCGCCGATCAGAGATTCGGCATAGCTGCGCAGCCGCGCCGGTGATGGCGCGATCCCGAGCGCAGCGTCGTTGAAGAAACTGATCTCGCCGTCTGGGTGCGCCATGGCTTCGAGCCACTGGGTCGCGCGTGCGAGAACCTGCGCCCATGCGCCGCGGCATGCGCGCAGCGATGCCAGTCCCGAAACATCCGCCAGCCGCACGAGATCGCACAGATCCGCGGTCAGCGTGGCTTGGTACATCGGCGAGCGTTCGAAGTGGGCGCCATCCGCGAGGAATTGCTCGGGCAGTTCACGTTCGAGGATCGCGAGCCCCTGCGCGAGCCACGCGTCCGCCTGTGCCCCATCGAAAAACGCACCTGCAAACACGAGTGCCTTGCCGTTGGCGAACAGGTGATTGCCGAGCAGGTGGTATTCGACGCGGTCTGCCAGCGCGCTCGCCTGCGTAGCCAGGCTGCGCAGCCAGTGTTCCTCCACCCGCCGCTGCCGATCGAACCACTTCACGAGGTTCACGATGCGAAGAGAGAGCGGATACGGCTCCCAACCGACGCCGTGTCCGGCCGGGTTGTGGACGATCCAGCGTTCGATCAGACGCACGTGTTCGTCGGTACGCTCGTCGCAGCCCTCCGCATTCAGATCGTCGAGGTAGTGGAGGTTGTACAGCCACAGCTTGGAACGATGTGGATCGTTCCAATCGGCAGGGCCGTCGACCCTGCCGCACGCGCCGAGGAACTCGAAGGTTGCAGGCGCGACGAGCGAGCGCTTAGCCAGGACGGGCTGATGCCAGCGATTGGCCCACGGTCTGCGGCTGATGTGCCCGACGCTGCGCACTCGGGTCGGCAGCACCCGGTACTTGAGCCGGTAAATGACCTGCTCGGCCCGCAGGTGACGAACGGTGTGGAAGAGACGAAACAATAGGCTTACGGGCTCAGTGCGACGGGCGACCCTATGCGCGACCCGCGTCATCGGAGGTTCGCGGGTGACGGATGCCGACTTTTCCGCGCAATCGGCCAACGGGGTCGGACGACTGGCCCGCAATTCTACGTTGTCATCCGGCGCCGCGGCATTCACAGGCCACGCGCCAGGACGCTGACGCCGCAGCGCGCGATCTTCGCGACGCACACATAGCGCATCAGATCGTTGGCGCTGGCGCTGCCGCGCCTCAAACGCGTTCGCTCCCCTGCGGCCAAGGAACCGACTCATCCGAGGATTGAGTTCCTGCTCTCGCTGAACGCCTGATGAGCCGGTAGTGGTGGAGTTCCACGCGGCCGCAAAGCGGCAATCTCTTCCGACGACGACGCGCCTTGGGAACCTATCGGACCAGACGGCCGCGGCTTGAAGGGCGGGAGTGCACTCGTCCGCATCGTCGCGCCGATCGCCCGCTCTTGGATCTGCAGGGCGTCGCGGACCGCACGATGCGGCTTCCAGTATGGGAAACTGCTCGGTAGATTGCGCCCCGGGCGCGTCCGAACATGCAACTTGCCTATCGGAAAGCGATGGACTTCCTTTCATCCCTGGAGCAGCATCGCCTGGTCTTCAACCGACTGGCTTCGTTAGCTGCGAGCATTCATGACGCCGCGCAGCACGC
>FWWM01000449.1_pt1 | contig 63849 bp, 59 predicted proteins | sample 2228351 | NCBI WGS metagenome assembly FWWM01 (sample SAMEA103939774, study PRJEB20133) | metagenome
AGCGTCCAACGATCGGCGCCGTCGTCGCCGCCGCGCGCCCAGAGATGGCAGGCCGCGCTCAGCCTGGCGCGATCGTTCGCATTTATGAGGACACGCGGCTGATCGCTGAGGCGACCGCTGGCCCGGACGGGAGATGGCGGGCGCAGCCGGAAGAGCCATTGACGCCGGGGGAACACCTCATCCGCGCCGCGGTCGTCGATGTAGAGGGGCGCCTGGTGGGAGAGTCGGAGCCGGTGATGGTGGTGGTGCCACAGCCGCTTCGCGCTTTGCCCGTCACTGGCGGCGAACGCCCGCAGCCGCAACTGGCGCCTTGAGCGAGAGAGGGCCGCTTCACGTCGCAGGCGAACCTCCAGAGTTGAGTCTTCAAGCGATTCGGCAGCCTGGCGAGCGGCCGGCTGAGGCCTCAAGTCCAGCCATCGCCGGTTTTTTCACTCCAGAACCGGAGCGCTCTGGCGAGGGGGGGATTTATGTGCGGCCGTACCGCAGCCCTCGGGAGGGCGCGGCGCCGCGCCCTCTGGCACACCTAAACGACTTTGATGAGCGCTGGCGGCAAGCCTGTAACTCGCTACCAAACTGAAATGCACCCTGGCGAGGCTGGGCTTTGACAGGCGCGGGAGAAGCAGGTATACTGAGTTTAGCTGAATATGAATCCCTGCTATCGGCGTTGACGGAGAGGAGTAGGCGAGCGGAAGCCCACAGGGAGGTTTGGCCACAGACTGAGAGCCGGACCGGGGGGAACCTCGCTGAAGTTCGCTCCTGAGCTGGCGGGTGAACGCCCCTCTGCGGGCCAGTAGTCCGTCCCGGAAGCCCTCCGTTATTGGGTCTCCTGATCGCTCATCGCAGGCGTGTCCTTACGTAAGGGAAGGCGCGTCGGAGCGAGCTGTCAGGCAGAGAGGCTGGCTGTAGCCAGCAACCAGGGTGGTACCGCGAGTTGCGCGACGTCGCACTTCGTCCCTGACGAGGTGCGACGTTTTTGTTTCTCGATCAGAGGAGGACATGGATGATCGATCGCTTGCAGGCATTACAAGAAGAGGCGTTGGCAGCGCTCGCCGCCGTGCAGGATCGCGCCGCACTCGACGCGTGGCGCGTGCGCTTTCTGGGTCGGCGCGGCGCTCTGGCGACCCTGATGGCTGGGCTGGGCCAGATGCCGCCTGCGGAACGGCCGGCCGTCGGTCAGGCGGCCAATCGCGTCAAGCAAGCGTTGGAGGATGGCTTCGCGGCGCGCGAGGCCGCGATCCGCGAGGCTGAACACGCAGCGCAGATCGCAGCCGACGCCGTCGATGTGACGTTGCCCGGCCGCCCGGTGGCGTTGGGCCGGCTGCATCCGACCACGCGCACCCTGCGTCGCATCTACGCGATCTTCGCTGAGATGGGGTTCCAGGTCTACGACGCGCGCGAGGTGGAGACCGATGAATACAACTTCGGCCTGCTCAACATGCCGCCCCATCATCCCGCGCGCGATATGTGGGACACCTTCTGGATCAACGACCACATCCTCTTGCGGACCCATACCAGCCCCGGCCAGATCCACGCGATGCGCGAATATTGCCCGCAGCCGGTTCGCGTCATCCTGCCCGGCAAATGCTATCGCTATGAACAGGTGACGGCGCGTTCGGAGTTCATGTTCTATCAGTTGGAGGGATTGGCGATCGGCCGCCATATCACGCTGGCCGATCTCAAAGGGACGATCACCAATTTCGCTCGTCGCTTCTATGGCGAAGCGCGCCGGCTGCGCTTTCGCGGCTCTTACTTCCCGTTCACCGAGCCGAGCATCGAGGTGGACGTCGATTGCGTCCTCTGCAACGGGCAGGGATGTCGCGTCTGTAAGTACAGCGGCTGGCTCGAGATCGCCGGCGCGGGGATGGTCCATCCGACCGTCCTGCGCAACGGCGGCTACGATCCCGACCGCTTCACCGGCTTCGCCTTCGGGCTGGGAATCGAACGGCCCACCCTGCTACAATACGCGATCAACGACATTCGCTATTTCTACTCCAACGACCCCAGGTTCTTGGAGCAGATCGCCTAAGGGGACCGACCATGAAAGTGCCTCTTTCCTGGCTGCGAGACTATGTCGATCTACCTTTGTCGCCAGCGCAGTTGGCTGAGCGACTGACGCTGGCTGGCCTCGAGGTCGAGGCGATCACCCATATCGGCGCGGACTGGGACCGCGAGAAGATCGTCGTCGGCCAGATCGTGCGCGTTGAGCCGCATCCCGACGCCGATCGCCTGACGCTGGCGACGGTGGACTATGGCGCCGACGCGCCGTTGGTGGTGGTCACCGGCGCGCCCAATGTCAAACAGTTCGAGGGCAGGCTGCTGCCCGGCCCGTTGAAAGTCCCCTTCGCGATGGTAGGCGCCGAGCTGATCGACGGCCATGCCAGCGATGGTCGCAAGTTCCGCCTCAAGCCCACCAAGATCCGCGGCGTGCGCTCGGAAGGGATGGTCTGCTCAGAGAAGGAGCTGGGCCTGTCCGACGACCACGAAGGCATCCTCTATTTGCCGCCCGACGCGCCGGTAGGGATGCCGCTGGCCGACTATCTGGGCGATACCGTGCTCAGTTTCGAGATTAAGGGGGGCTTTGCTTATCTCTATAGTGTCGTCGGTATCGCTCGCGAGGTGGCAGCCCTGACTGGCCAGCAACCGCGTCTCGACGTGCTCAGCTTGCTCGACCGCCGGCCGACGCCGCTCATGGCCAGCACCCCCTGGCTCGATCTGGAGATCGCTGATCCCGACCTGTGCGGGCGTTACTCGGCGGCCCTGATTCGCAACGTCACCATTGGGCCGTCGCCGCACTGGATGCAGCAGCGCCTGCAGCGCGCCGGCATGCGTCCGATCAACAACATCGTCGACATCACCAACTATGTGATGCTGGAGCTGGGGCAGCCCTTACACGCCTTCGATTACGCGACGCTGCGACCGCGGCCGGGCGCCACGCGGCCAGCCATCATCGTCCGGCGCGCGCGCGCGGGCGAACAGATGACGACCCTCGATGGTGTGTTGCGCCAGCTCGACCCGGAGATCCTCCTCATCACCGACGGCGGCGGGCCGGTGGCGCTGGCTGGCGTCATGGGTGGGCTGGAATCGGAGGTGACCGCCAGCACGACCGACATCCTGCTCGAATCGGCCAACTTCGATTTCATCAACAACCGGCGCACGGCGAAACTGCTCAACCTGTTCAGCGAGGCTTCGACGCGTTTCGGCAAGCGCGTCGATCCCGAATTGACAGTGAAGGCGCTGGCGCGCGCCTGCCAACTCATGGAGGAGCTGGCAGGAGGACGCGTCGAGCCGGCCTATGCGGACCTCTACCCCGGCCGCCGCGAACGCACCGTCGTCGATCTGCGTCTGGCCGATGTGCCTCGCATCCTGGGCGCCGATGTTGGCCAGGGCGAGGTCGAGCGCATCCTGCGTGCTCTGGAGTTCGAGATCGCCGACGGCGGCGCAGGGACATTGCGCGTGACTGCGCCCAGCTACCGGCTCGACATCACGCAACCGGCGGATCTGATCGAGGAGATCGCCCGCGTCTGGGGATACGAACGGCTGCCCTCCACCCTGATCCGCGACGAGATGCCGCCTCAGCGGGATAACGTCCGCTTGCAGCTCGAGGAACTGGTCCGCGATGTCCTGGTGGGAGCTGGCTTGCAGGAGGTGATCACCTATCCGATCACGACCCCGGCCGTCGAGGCGCGGCTCTTCCCAGGACAGGGAGTGGACGCGGCGGCTTATGTGGCGCTGGCCAATCCGATGACCAGCGATCGCACACACATGCGCCGCCATCTCGAAGCCAGCCTGCTGGAGACCGTGCGCTCGCATCTGCGCTTCGTGGAGCGCGTGGCTATCTTCGAGGTCGGCCGTGTCTATCTCAAGGTCGAGGGACAGGAGTTGCCGGACGAGGAGCCGCGCCTGGCTTTGGCGATGACTGGGCCGCGCGGGCTGGGCGGCTGGCTGGGGCGAGAGGCCGAGCCGCTCGACTTCTTCGATCTTAAGGGGGTCATCGAGACGTTGCTGGCGCGCCTGGGCGTCGATGGGGTTGTCTATCGCCCTGTCGAGCTGCCCACTTTCCAGCCGGGGCGCACGGCGCAGATCGTGGCGACGTCCGCAAATGGCGGCGAGGAAGCGCTCGGCGTCTTCGGCGAACTGGCGGCTGCCGTGCGCGAGGCGTTCGATCTGCCCGCGCAGCGAGTGGCGTTGGGCGCTTTGTCCCTCCGGCCGCTGATCGCGCGCGCGGGGCGCATCCGCAAGCTGGCGCCCATCTCGTCCTATCCTGCTGTAAAAGAGGACCTGGCGTTCATCGTCGATCGCTCGGTACCGGCCGACCGCGTGGAGAAGCTGATTCGAGAGGCGGGAGGACGCCTGCTCCAGAACGTCGTCCTCTTCGATGTCTATCAGGGGCCGCCGGTGCCGCCGGGAAAGCGCTCGTTGGCCTACGCGCTCACCTATCAGGCGCTGGATCGCACCCTGACCGACGAGGACGTGACCACCGTGCGCGAGCGCATCGTCCGCCGCCTCAACCAGGCGATTGGCGCCGAGCTGCGCGCGTAGCAAGTCAACGAGTCAACGAGTCAGCGAATCGGCGAGTCAGCGAATCGGCGAATCAGCGAGATAGCGAATTGGGGGCAGAGGGGCGCCGCGGGTGAGAGCGCCTGGTTTGTTCCGTTTTCACGTCGCATCAGGTGGGATCATTCCCGCGGCGCGGCTCCCATCAACAGCGCGACCAAAGCGTCTCCGTGGGTGAAATCGGCGATCAACAGGTCGGCGCCGGCGTTAAGCAGCCTCTGGCGCTTGCGTTCGTTCCAGCCGCAGCGCCGGATCTCGTCAGAGGCGACGCCGAGGGCGAGCGCGCCGCGCGCTTTGGCCTCGCGGATCTCGACTGGGCCGTCGCCGACGACCGCCAGCTCTGGGCCGCGCAGGCCATGATCGTCGAGGATGCGCTGGATGATCAACGCCTTGTCGTGCGCTTCTGTCTCGTCGAGCGCGCCGTAGATGCCGCCGCCGAAGCAGGCGGCGATCCCCAACGCGTTCGCCTCAGCGGTTACGTAAATGTGATCGGTGCCGGAGGCCAGGTAGAGGATGGCGCCGCGCTCGACCAGCCTCTCCACGAGACGCCGGGCGCCCGCGATCATCATCTCGTCCGGCGTGACCTCGCCACGCGCCAGGCGGTCGAGCCGCGCCCGCACCGGCTGCAACAGCCGTTCGTTGTAGATCGCCTTGTACTCGCGCGCTGTGCGCGGATGGCGCGCCAGCCCGTAGCGCCGCACCGCCTCCGCCAGCCATTCCATCTGGCGAATCGTCAGGAAGCCGGTCGAACGGTCGACATAGTCGGCCACTTCCGCTTCGATGGCGGCCCGTTGTTGGGCAGGCACATTGGCGTCGCCGCAGATCATCTCGACCATTAGCGGCTGCATGATGCCTTCCCATCCCTGGCGGATGGTGGAGATCGTGCCATCGAAATCGAAGAGCACATGCCGCGCCTGGCCTACCGGCGCGTGCGGATTGATCAGTTGCAACCAGTCGGTCGTCACAGAAGGGACGGATTTTTCCACATCTCGATCCTTCAGGGCATGGTTGCGGCGGAGGGCGAGGAAGTTCAGGGCATGGTTGCGGCGGAGGGCAAGGAAGCCTCAGCCTGCTGGCGCGCCATCTCCAGCCGCTCGCGCACTTCATCGGGCGTCGCCGTCCCCGTCTGCTGCAGCTTCTCCACAACGACCGCTGCCGCCAGGTTGCCGAGCGCGCCCGCCTCTTCATAGGAAGCGCCAGCTCCTAATGCGGCGCCCACCGCGGCGAGAAACGCATCCCCCGCCCCTACGATATCGAGGGGCGGACGCACCGGCGCCGCCGGCAGGTGGACAGAACGGTCGGCGTAGCAGAGAAGGGCGCCGCGCGCGCCGAGCGTCACGAAGCAGGGGCGCCCAGCCCGGCGCGCCAGCGTCTGCCCCATCGTGGAGACGGCCTCCGTGTCTGACGCGTTGGGCTGAGCGGAACCCAGCGCGCGCGCCAGCTCCAACTCGTTCGGTTTGAGGATCATCTTCTGGAAGGCGCCGATGTGCTTGCGCGAGTCGACGACGCACGGTGTGTGGGGGTACTGCGCTGCGAGCGCTTCCAGCGCCGCGCGCACGCGAGGGGTGACGAGGCCGGGGTCAAGTTGATCCCCGACGACGACCGCCTGCGCCTGCGGGAAAGCATCGGCAAGCGCGGCGATCACGGCGTCCTCCAGATCGGTTGGCAGCGGCGTGTGATCCTGAAAGTCGATCCGGCTATCCTCTTGTTGAACGTCGCCGTACCCCTGGCGAATCGGCTTGATGTACGTGGGGGTCGTGCGCAGCGGCGAGCGCAGCGCGTGAGCGAGGTCGATCCCACGCGCCGCCAGCTCGCGCGCTAAGAGGTCGCCGCGCCAGTCATGCCCCAATACTCCTAGCGCCTGGACCTGGCCGACCCCCAACGCGGCCAGGTTCGCGGCGACGTTGGCCGCTCCGCCTGGGCTGTACGCTTCGCGTATCACTGGTAAGGGGAAGCGAGGGGTCTCGCGGGAAAGCTCCGCGCGCGTCATGTCCGCATACCAATAGGCGTCGAGGCACAGGTCGCCGATCAGCAGCACGCGCGTGCGGGCGATGGCCGCGAGCAGGGCTTCCAGGCGCTCCGCGCCAATCCAGGTCATCGTCTCCTCTCCTCAGCGAGTCCCCTCAGGCGCGCCGCCTTCGCCGAAGAAGTGATCTTCCAGCATCGCGCAGAGCGCGTGGTAGATGCGGATGTGGTTCTCCTGGATGCGGGCGGTGCGCCCGCCGGGCGCCTGGATCGCGACGTCGGCCAGGGATCTCAGCTCGCTATCGCGCTCGCCCGTCAGGGCGATGACGTGGACGTCGAGCGCGCGCGCGACCTGGGCGGCCTGGCAGACGTTGCGGGCGTTGCCGCTGGTGGAGATGCCCAGGAAGACATCGCCGGGCCGCGCCAGGGCATACAATTCCTGGGCCAGATCCATGCCGCGTTTGGGATTGTCGTTGTCGACAGCGCTGGCCAGCGCGAGGTTGGCCCCTAGCGTTACGACGCGCAGGCCGCGTTCGAGCTGGGCGGCCAGGTGATGGCCGTCGGGCAGCGTCGCAAAACGCTGACGGAGGCGTTCAGGCAGGGGGCGCGGGCGCGCGTACGACTTGAGCAGCTCGCCAGCGATGTGCAAGGCGTCGCTCATGCTGCCGCCGTTGCCGCCGAGGAAAAGGGTTCCGCCGCGCGCCAGGCTATGGGCGATCGTCCGAAACGCCTGCGCCACGGCTGGCGCAACACCGTGCAGCTCCGGCGCTCGTTCGAGCAGGGCTTGAAGCTGAACGGCGGCTGCAGGGAACTCCTGGCTCAGCGCCGCGACCGGAGCGGCTGGCTCGAACGAGAGGGCGCGCGTCGGCAGGCGATCGAGCGCGGCGACCACACGGTGATGGAGGGCAGGGATCGTGACAGTGTGATCCCCGGTGATGTGAAAGCCGCGGCCGCCCAGCGAGGTGGGGCGGTTCACGATGTTCTTGCGCGGCCGGTAGTAATAGGCTGGATCGTCCATGCCGACGCCCTTGCGATAATCGCCCAGATCGATCAGGTCGAAGTTGGCGGTCGTGATGTGGGAGACCGTATGGCCCAGGTTGCGCGCGATCGACAGCGCCTTGAGGAAGACCTCAGGGCCGGTGACGGCCGATCCGAAATTGAGGAAGACGCCGCCCTCCAATTCGCTGATCGTGGCGCAGAAGATCTTGAAATCCTGGCCGGACGCCCAGCCGAGGATGCCGAAATCGCAGGCGGGGTGTTGGTGGATGATATCGGTGCCGATCGTAACGTGCACGGTGAACGGGATCCCGTGACGATACGCGGCGTAGGCGACGCTGACCTCACGCAGGCGAAAGCGCTCATCTTTGGCGATGAAGCGTCCGATCGCCTCGCCGTAGCCCAGGCCCAGGCGCGCGCCTTCGCGCAGAGCCTGATGCATGAGCGCGCCTGTCTCCTCCACCATGCCGAAGGTGCCGTCCTCGATCGAGGTCGCGACATCTTCGCTGGTCTCGCCGATGAGGGCCAGCTCGAAGTCGTGGATCGAGCCAGCGCCGTTGGTGGCAACATGGGTGACGATGCCGCGCTCGATCAGGTCGATGAGCAGGCGCGAGAGGCCGCACTTGATGACGTGCGCGCCCATCATCCACACGACCGGGCGATCCGCCCGGCGCGCGCCCACGACGGCCGCCGCGACCTCTTCCAGGTCTGGGTTAGCGAAAGCGGGCGCTGGCTGCGAGGGATCGAGCAGATCGGCCAGCGTGACGAGGTTGCGTCGTTCGCCGAGATGATAAGTGCGGATGCCGGTCAGTTCCAGAGCGCGATAAGGCATACTTCCTCCCATAAGGACAAAACGTGCGTGGCCGAAGCCATCTCTCACGCTCATTATACTCGATGCGCTGTCTGTCCTCGTAACCTTTGGACCTTTGGCAAAGCACTTGACAGCGCGCATAAAATGCGCTACAGTGCGCTCGCTCGTCGGTCCTGGTCGGTCTTCGGCGAATCGAGAATGAGCGGGGCGGCGGGCGCCGCATGGACGTCGGCGAACGGTGTCGTTGGGCTATTTTACAGCACAATCTCGGCGATAGGGAGGGGTCTGCGCATGACGCACGTGATCACCACGATCTGCATCCGTGACGGGGCCTGTGTGGAGGTGTGTCCGGTCGAATGTATTGTCCCCGGACCGAAGGATGATCCGCAGTGGGGCAAGTATTTTTACATCGATCCTGACACGTGCATCGACTGCGGCGCCTGCGTGCCGGAGTGCCCTGTGGAGGCGATCTTCCCGGAGGAGGATCTGCCAGCAGAGTATGTGAACGACACGGAGATGAACGCTGCCTATTTCCGTGAGGGTCCAGGATATTGGGACTTCGATCTGGAGGAGCAGCGCGTCCGCAGCTAGCTGCTTCGGGGTGATCAGATTCGGCGCTCTTGGATGAACAAAAGGGGCCACCAGGGTGGCCCCTTTTGCTTGGAAAGTCTCTGTCCCAAATCAGGAGGGACGTTGCACCCGTCCTGGGCTTTGTCGACGCCAGCCTGCTCTATTGGTTACACGAGGAACTCTCGTCTCGTTCCGGGAGGGGACTGGCTGCTATCGAGCCTGGCTTTCTCGGCTTGGAGCGTGGCCTTCTCCGCCCCGAGATCAGCATGTTGGCCAGAGTCGACTGTGTCCAGCCCGACCAATTCGGGGGTGTCCTTGATCAACCGCTGCACCTTATCATCGGCCTGAGCATTCTCAACGGGGCGATCGGCGCCGTCGGTTGGCGTCGCAGCGTGCGGCTGGGGCATGACGAGGGGAGCAGAGGAGGACGATTGGTCCAGCCGGGCACGCATCTCCTCGAAGATCTCGCGTCGCGCTTCCTGCTCCATCTGGGAAGCGCGAGCAGCCACGGCCTGGTCTTGCGGCGAAGGGTCTGTGGGCGCCAGGGCGGCGCGTCGTAGCTGTTGCGCCTTCTGGAGCGTGGCGCGCGGGTCGCCCTCCACGGGCGAGACGTCGATCATCACTTCGCCGTCGACGGCGTACATGCGGCCATCCGGCCCGCGCACATACACGTAATGGGCGCCTCCCAAGGCATAGCGACCAGCCGCCTTGAGATGCGCTTGCTCATGCTGGCGGACCTCGCGGTCGCGGCGTCGTAGCTCCTCCAGCTTACGTTCTTGTGCTTCTGTAGCTCCCTGATCCCCTCCAGCAAGGGGAGGCTGCGCGTCTGGCGCGGAGTCGTGAGGAGCGCTGGGGACGGCGGGCGTTTGAGGTTGCGTCTGCCCTTCGATCAGGTGGGCCCGCCAGGCCATATACTGGTCCCAGGCGGTCTGGCGCTTGTCGTTGATCCCTTCGACGTTGGAGAGCGGTTCGATCATCGCTACACCTGCTTTCTGTCTCTGCGCGTCGGCTGCAGGGCCGAGACAGGAAACGGCGGGAATCACAAAGCAACGGGATCGATCTGCGATCCCTATTCCCCTTATCGGCGCGTTGGACGATTTGTTCAGCAGGATGACGAAGGACATTGGCGGACAATATTGCGTGTGCTATAATCAGGCATCGCTGTGTTGCTCCACCCTCTTTCAGGAGGCCGCTGGTGCTCCAAAGCTACGCCTTCATCGGCATCCTCGCTATAATCGCTTTCGGGTTCGCCGTCGCTGGCCTGGTCGCCGCCTGGCTTGTCAGCCCGAAGAAGCCCAATGCGATCAAGAACGACACCTACGAATGCGGCATCCAGACCTTCGGCGACACATGGGTGCAATTTAAGGCCCAGTATTATCTCTTCGCCCTCATTTTCGTCGTCTTTGACGTGGAGGCTGTGTTCCTCTTCCCGTGGGCGGTAGCCTATCGTCAGTTGGGCCTGTATGCGGTGGTGGAAGCGATCCTCTTCGTCTTGATCCTGGTCGGTGGTCTGCTCTACGCCTGGCGCAAAGGCGCCCTCGACTGGCAGTAGCGATCGTCAGGCTGTCGCTGTGTGGCGCCTCCCTACTTCCATCATGTCTGATCGTCGGGAGGAAGGATCTCCATGAGCTTCGTAGCCGACCTCTTCCGTAACCTCGGCGCCGCGTTCGTCGGCTGGCTCAGCGGTTTCTTGCCCCCCTGGGCGGTTGCTCTGGTCAATGACGTCGCAGTTGCCCTTCTCCTGCTCACCCTCGCCTTGCTGATCGTGCTCTATGTGATCTGGTTTGAGCGCAAGGCGATCGCGCGCGTCCAGGATCGTTTGGGGCCGAATCGCGCCGGGCCGGCTGGCCTGTTGCAGAACCTGGCCGACGCCATGAAGCTGCTCATCAAAGAGAGCATCACCCCCTACGGCGCCGATCGTTGGGTCTACAATCTGGCGCCCATCCTCTCCGTGTTTGCGGCGATCATGTTGTTGGCGGTGATTCCCTTCGGCGCTGGCCTGATCGGCGAGGACCTCAACGTGGGCGTCCTGTACATTGTCGCGATGGGATCGTTGGGGAGCATGGCCGTGCTCATGGCTGGCTGGGGGTCGAACAACAAATATGCGCTGCTCGGCGGGTTCCGCGTGGTGGCGCAGTTGCTCAGCTACGAGATCCCCATGGTGCTGGCGATGTTAAGCCCGGTGTTGCTGGCTGGCACCCTCTCGATGCAGGGGATCGTCGCGGCCCAGGCGGGCGGACGTTGGTTCGGCGTCCTGATGCCGGCGGCTTTTCTGATCTATCTGGCGAGCGCGGTCGCGGAGACGGGACGTTCTCCCTTCGATCTGCTCGAGGCTGAGTCGGAGCTGGTGGCCGGGTTCCACATCGAATACAGCGGGATGAAATTCGCCTGGTTCTACCTGGCCGAATTCATGAATACTTTCACCTTGTCGGCGGTGGCGACGACGCTATTCTTCGGCGGTTGGCAAGGCCCCTTCGTTGACCGCGCGCCTGTCCTCGGCGTCGTCTACTTCGCGATCAAGGCCTTGATCATCTATGCGCTCTTCACCTGGTTCCGCGCCACGTTGCCGCGCGTGCGCATCGATCAACTGATGGCGTTCGCCTGGAAGGTGTTGGTCCCAGGCGCCCTGGCGAACCTCCTGCTGGTCGCCGTATTGGCCAAGTTGCCGCTGCCCGACCTCCTGAATTCTTTGTTGATCCTGGCCGCGAACGTGGCGCTGATCTTGACTGGCCTGGGGATGATCGGTCGCTCGCTGCGCTTGCAGACTCAGCGGCGATTGGCCCAGGGGTAGGATGAGCAAGGACGGATCCGGGCGACAGGAGCCGGATCCTGCAGGAAAGCCAAGGAGCGCATGGCAATGCTGCTGCAAGCCATTTTCATTTTGGTCAGCCTGGCCACATTGAGCGCTGCGCTTCTGGTGGTGCTCACGCGCAACCTGTTTCATAGCGCGCTCTTTCTGGTTGCCTCGTTCTTCGGGGTAGCTGTGCTCTATGTGTTGCTCGAGGCCGAATTTCTGGCCGTGGTTCAGGTGCTGATCTACGTTGGGGCCATCGCCACGCTGATCGTCTTTGCGATCATGCTCAGTCGCGGCGGCGTGCAGCGGGGCGTCCCCGTGTTCAACGCTGAATGGGCGATCGTGGCGCTCGCCGTGGCCCTGTTGGGAGGCGTGCTCATCGTGCTCCTGACGCAGGTCGCCTGGCCGGTGAGCACAGCGGCGCCCCCTGCTGATCTGATCGCGCGGCTGGGCCACGCGTTCGTGGGACCCTACGTCATCCCCTTTGAGGTCGCGTCGGCGCTGCTGGTGGCAGCGCTGATCGGAGCGATCCTCATCGCGCGCGAGAAGGAGTAATCGTGATCCCCCTTTCCTGGTTCTTGATAGTTGCAGCGCTCCTCTTTTGTATCGGGCTGTACGGCGTTCTCGTGCGGCGCAACGCCATCGCCGTGCTGATGGGGGTCGAACTGATGCTGAACGCCGTCAACCTGAACCTGGTGGCCTTTTGGCGATACGGCGGGCCGACCGAGGTGACAGGGCAGGTCTTCGCGATCATCGTCATCGCCGTGGCCGCAGCCGAGGCGGCGGTCGGCCTGGCGCTGATCATCGCCATGTACCGCAACCGACAGACGGTCAATGTGGAAGAACTGGACACCCTGAGAGGCTGATCGGCTCTACCATGCCGTGATCGTGCGACCGCGCGTCTGAGGTCGATCGCGATCGACTTCAGAAGGATACGAGGTAGGTTATGAGCGAAACCGCCCTGCATCTCTCTTGGCTCATCCCGTTGCCGCCGCTGCTGGCATTCGCGCTGATCGTGCTCGTCACGCATCGCAGCCAGCGTCTCAGCGCGGGCGTGGCGATCGGCAGCGTCGCCCTGTCCTGGCTGCTCGGCTGGTGGGTGACACTCACGGGCGCGGCCATCCCCCATTTCGGCGCTGAACCATTCCGTTGGATCTTCTCCTGGCTGCCAGCCGGCTCCTCTCTGCTCACGACGGGGGTCCATATCGACCCCCTGAGCGCGGCCATGCTGTTCATGGTCCCTTTCGTCTGCCTGATGATCTTCATCTACTCGCTGGGCTACATGGGGGTCGGGTTGCCTTCGGGGCCTGCGGAGGGGCGCGGGCTGCCGGCGCCAGCGGACCATGCGGACCCCCTGGCCAGCCGCTTCTTCGCCTACATCTCCCTCTTCGCCTGTGGTATGCTCGGACTGGTCGTCGCCGAGAACCTGTTGCTGCTCTTCATCTTCTGGGAGATCATGGGCCTATGTTCATATCTGCTCATCGGCTTCTGGTTCGCGCGACGTTACCCCGATCCGCAACAGATCACTCCGCAACAGGCGGGGCTGAAGGCGTTCCTGACCACGCGCGTGGGCGACACGATCATGATGGCGGGCATGGTCCTGCTCTACGCCCAGGCGGGGTCGCTGTCCTTCGCCGATATCTTTCAACCGGCCACGCTGGAGCGCCTGGCGACGGCGACGGTCAACGTTCCGTTGGTCGGCCCCACGCCGTGGGCGACGGTGCTGGCGATCCTGATCTTCTGGGGCGCGATCGGCAAGAGCGCGCAGTTCCCTCTCCACGTCTGGTTGCCCGACGCGATGGAAGGCCCGACTCCCGTCTCGGCGTTGATCCATGCGGCGACGATGGTGTCAGCTGGCGTGTATCTGGTGATCCGCATGTATCCGCTGATGCAGGCGGTCGAGCAGGGGCCTGCGCTGGCCTTCATTGCCTTCATCGGCGCCTTCACAGCCCTGTTCGCAGCGAGCATCGCTATGGCGCAGAACGACATCAAGCGCGTGTTGGCCTATTCGACGATCTCGCAGCTCGGCTACATGTTCGCGGCGCTGGGGATCGGCGCGTATGTGGCGGCTACGTTCCATTTGCTCACCCACGCCTTCTTCAAGGCGCTCCTCTTCCTGGCTTCGGGCAGCGTGATCCATGGGATGGAACACGGGCATCACGCGGTGGGCCATGGGCATGACCCAGCCGGCCCCCACGGGGCGACGCACGGGACGGCTGGCGACTCGTCCGTTGAGCACCCCGCTCCCGCATTTGATCCTCAGGATATGCGCTTCATGGGCGGGTTATGGCGCCGCATGCCGACGACGGCGATCACCTTCATCATCGGTGGGCTGGCGCTCTCGGGATTCCCCCTGATCACGGCGGGCTTCTGGTCGAAAGACGAGATCCTGGCCGACGCCTGGGGGCACGGCCATGAGCTGGTCTTCTGGGCGTTGGCGCTGGGCGCGCTGATGACGGCCTTCTATACAGCGCGCCAGATCTGCATGGTCTTCCTGGGCCAGCCGCGCACGGAGGCGGCAGCCCACGCCCGCGAGAGCGCGCCGACGATGACGATCCCGCTCGTGGTCCTGGCTGTCTTCGCCGTGGCGGGGGGCTGGATCGGCATCCCAGAGACTTTCCCAGGGATCGGGAGCATCCTCGGCAATCCGTTCCATCATTTCATTGGCGGCCTGGCTGAGGCGTTGCATATTGAGGCCGAGGCGCTGCCCTTCAATCCGTTCCCGCTGCTCATCTCGATCGTTGTCGCCCTGGGCGGCCTGTTCCTGGGGTGGACGACCTATGGCCTGCGCCCGCTGGCGCGGACGGAGGATCCGGATCCTCTCGAGGCACTCCTGGGGCGTCTGTACCCGGTGCTGCGTCGCAAGTATTACTTTGACGAGCTGTACGCAGCGACGGTCGTGCGCGGCGCGCGCTGGCTGGCGGCCTTCCTGTTCGACCTCGATCAACGTTGGGTGGTCGATCCGCTCGTCAATGGTGTGGGACGCCTTGGGCGAGACCTGGCGCGTTGGCTGCGTGAGCTTGTGGACGAGCCGATCGTCGATGCTGCGGTCAACGGTGTGGGGCGATTGATGGCCGTGTTCGGGGCTTTCTTGCGCGCGCTGCAAACCGGCCGCGCTCAGAACTACCTGGTGGTGATGTTGATCGCTCTCCTGGTGCTGCTGGCGTTGTACGCCGCGCCGGGATGGGGATTCTAGAGGAGGGTCGCTTCCATGGCTGGTCTGCTCCTGAGTTTGATCACGTTCATTCCGCTCATCGGCGCAGTATTGGTGCTGCTGCCGTGGGGGCGCTGGCAGGGATGGGAGCCGTCCCGGGAGGAGGCGTTCATCCGACGTCTCGCGTTCCTGGTGAGCCTCGCGCCGTTGTTGTTGGCCGTCATCCTCTGGTTCGCGTATGACAAGGCTGCGGGCGGCTTCCAGTTCGTGACGCAGGCGCCGTGGATTCCGGCCATGGGGGTCAGCTATCATCTTGGCGTGGATGGGCTGAGCGTGCCTCTGATCTTCCTGACCGCGTTGTTGACCACGTTGGGGATCTACTATTCGGCGTTCACGATCAAGACGCGCGTGCGCGAGTTCTTCATGCTCTTCCTGCTGCTCGAGATGGGCATGATGGGGGTGTTCGTCGCCCTCGATCTCGTCCTGTTCTATGTGTTCTGGGAAGTGGGCCTGGTGCCGATGTATTTCCTGATCGGCATCTGGGGCCAGGAGAAGGATCGCCCGCACTACTCAGCGATCAAGTTCTTCCTGTACACCCTGGCCGGCTCGGTGGCGATGCTGTTGGCCATCTTGGGAGTCTACTTCGACACCGGCACCTTCGATATCGTGCGCGCGGCCGAGCTGCGGCCGTTCGCGGGGAACCTGACGCTGGCTAGCCTGGCCTTCGCGGGCTTTTCCGTGGCCTTCGCGATCAAGGTGCCGATCTGGCCTTTCCACACCTGGTTGCCGGACGCCCACACCGCGGCGCCGACCGCAGGTTCGGTGATCCTGGCCGGCGTGTTGCTGAAGCTGGGCGCCTATGGCCTGATCCGCATCGCCTTGCCCCTTTTCCCGGAGGCAGCCAAGCAATGGGCGCCGCTGATCGTAGCTCTCGGCGTGATCTCGATCATCTATGGCGCCTTTGTGTGCATGGCGCAAACCGACCTGAAGCGCTTGATTGCCTACTCCTCGGTCAGCCATATGGGGTATGTCACGCTGGGGGTGGGCGCGGCGGCCTTCGCCATCGGCCTGTCGCGACCGGGGATCGTCGATAGCGCGGCCATGGCGCTGAACGGCGCGGCCTTGCAGATGTTCAACCACGGCATCATCACCGGCGGCCTGTTCTTCCTGGTGGGGGTGATCTACGAGCGAGCGCACACGCGCGACCTTGACCGCTTCGGCGGGTTGAGCGCCCGGCTGCCCTACTACTATGGGATCATGATGGTGACGGGGTTCGCCTCGTTGGGGCTGCCGGGACTGGCCGGCTTCTGGGGAGAATTGTTCGTCTTCCGAGGCGCTTTCGATATCGTGCGCGTGTGGGCGGCCATCGGCGTCATCGGCATCGTCGTGACGGCGGCCTACATCCTGTGGCGCATCATCCAGAGCGTCTTTCTGGGGCAATACGATCCTCATAAGGTGGATCATTGGACGAACCTGGCTGATGGCAGCGTCAGCCACGAGCCAGTGGATATGCTGGCGTTCGAGAAGGTCACGTTGTGGCCCCTGGTGATCTTTATGATCCTATTTGGCATCTACCCGACGCCTATCCTTGACTTCTTCAATCGGGCGTCGATGGCGTTGATGGGGAGTTTGTGAGTGACGAGTGACGATTAGCGATTAGCGATTAACGATTAACGATTAACGATTGACGAGTGAAGGAGGATGGCGTTGACGACGGGACGAACCCTCCTGTATCTGTTGCCCGAGTTGCTGTTGCTGGCGACGGCGACGGCGGTCTTCGCGCTCGATCTGATCCGGCCGCGGCAGATGGCGGATCGTCCGCACTTTTTGCCGTTGGCGGCGACGGCTGGCCTGGCCCTGGCGCTGATCGTGACAGTGGGGCTGATCGCTGGCGGCGTCTCGGCGCGCGTGGCGACGACGATGAGCGTCGATGGACTGGCGCTCTTCTTCAAGGTGATCGCGCTGGTGGCCGCCAGCCTGGTGATCTGGAGCGCCGTCGATTATCTGCCCACGCGCACCCCTTATGTCGGCGAGTTTTATGCGCTCGTGGTTGTGGCCACGCTGGCGATCTGCGTCGCCGTGAGCGCCAACGATCTGATTCTCGTGTACCTGGGGATGGAGTTTTTGAGCGTCACCTCCTATGTTCTGACCGGCTTTCTGCGTCGGGATATGCGCTCGACTGAGGCTGGACTCAAGTATTTCTTGTACGGCGCAGCGGCTTCGGCGGTGATGCTGTACGGGATGTCGTTGCTGTATGGGGCCACGGGGACGACGGATCTCATCGCCATCGCTGGCGCGTTCGCAAGCGGGATAGCGGGCAATCTCAGCGTGTTGGGGTTGCCGGCGATCGTGTTGCTGACGGTGGGGTTCGGATTCAAGGCCAGCCTGGCGCCTTTCCACCAATGGGCGCCGGATGCATATGAGGGTGCGCCCACGCCGATCACGGCGTTCCTGTCCACCGCCTCTAAGGCGACCGGCTTCGCCCTCCTGGTGCGCGTTTTCGCCATTGGCCTGCCCATGTTTCGAGCGCAGGAGTGGGCGCCGCTGTTGGGAGCGATCGCGATCGTGACGATGACGCTGGGCAACCTGGTCGCGATCCAGCAGACGAATCTCAAGCGGCTGTTGGCATACTCCAGCATCGCCCAGGCGGGATACATCGTGATCGGCCTGGCATCGATGGCGAGCACGGGCCTCTTCGGCGGCCTGGAGGGGACGCTGCTCTACCTCTTCGCTTATCTTTTCACGAACCTGGGCGCCTTTCTGGTGGTGATCGCGGTGGAGAACGCGACTGGCGACGTCGATCTGGCGGCGTACGCTGGCCTGGCGCGCCGGTCGCCGCTGCTGGCAGGGATGTTGGTGCTCTTCCTGCTCTCGTTAGCGGGCATCCCACCGACGGGCGGTTTCCTGGGCAAGTTCCTGGTGTTCGGCGCCGCGATCCGATCTCAGCTTCTGCCGCTCGCCATCATCGCCATCGTCAACAGCGCGATCGCGGCGTTTTACTATCTCAACATCGTCCGCTATATGTTCTTCATGTCCGCTCCCGCTGTGCAGGCTGGCGAGATCCCCGCGCCGACGGCGTTGCGCGTCCCGTTGTGGATCTGCGCCGCAATGACCATGGCGATCGGCCTGGTCGCGCAGCCGTTCATCGATTGGGCGACGCGTTCGGCCGTTCTATTGGCGGCAGCGTTGTGAAAGGTGCTTCTCTGTGTTCTGTGGGTCGTGGGTAGTAGAGACGTTGCATTGCAACGTCTCTACGCATTGCAACGTCTCTACCTGGCGACGCCGTTGGCCTTCGGGCGGTCGGCGACGATCGTGGTGATCGTCGTGGTCTTGGCGCTGGCGTTTGTGTTATTCACCCGGCGTTGGACGCTAATGCACAGCCCGCGTTTCGTGCATGTGAGTTGTCCGGTCTGCGGTGGGCCGGTGCACCGCATTCATCGCCATCGCGCCGATCGCGTCCTCAGCTTGTTTATCCCCGTCAAGCGATTCCAGTGCAGGAATCATCAGTGCGGCTGGAGCGGACTACGAATCTCCCCCTCGCGCGGGCATAGCCGTCGGCGCGCCTGAACGATCGCCCCTGACCTCAGGCGATCACCAAGGCGAATGAACGACGGGCGTCTGTGGCGGCTGTTCGCTGATTCGCTGACTCGCTGATTCGCTACTGGCCCAGGTAACGGCGAACGTTGCTCAGATGCTCTTCGAAGGTCCGCGCGAAGACGTGAGAACCATCGCCGCGCGCGACGAAATAGAGGAACTCGGTGGATTGGGGCTGCAACGCGGCGCGTATGGAATCGAGGCCAGGATTGCAGATCGGTCCAGGGGGAAGCCCGACGTGCAGATAGGTGTTATAGGGTGATTTGACCTCCCGATACTCCGCGAGCGTGACCGGCGTCTTCCACCACTGGTTGGTCGCCGCCTGGAATCCCAGCGCGTATTGCACGGTGGGATCGGCCTCCAGGCGCATCCCCTGGCGCAACCGGTTGAGATAGACGCCAGCGATGAGCGGGCGTTCCTCGGGCACGACCGCTTCGCGTTCGACGATGGATGCCAGGGTGAGTGCTTCGTGCATTGTCATGTCGTCGGGCGGCGTCGTCTGAAAAAGGGGGACCGCTTTGACCGCGAAGTTGGCGAGCATGCGTTCGATCAGGTCGCTGGCCTGCGGATCTTCCGGCAGTTCGTACGTGTCAGGGAACAGATATCCTTCGAGCGAGGCGCCGGCGGGCAAGTTGGCCAGGAACTCATATGAAGGGACGAACTGCGCGCCGTCGTCGACCAACCTCAGAAAAGCGTCGGCGTCGATGGTCGTGGCGCGCCGCAAGGCGTCGGCGATCTGGCCCGCGCGCCACCCTTCGGGGATAGTCAAAAGCACCCCCGGCGCCTGGCCGCGCTGCAGCCGAAGGGCGATCTCCATCAGGTTCATCGTGCGCGCCAGCTCGAACTGGCCGGCCTGGATGCCAGTATCCAGGCGGCGAAAGCGCACGTAGCGCCGGAACAGATCGGGGTCGCGGATCAAGCCGGCGGCATGCAGGCGTTGAGCGATGGAGGCTACCGTCTCTCCCGCCTCCACGGTGAAGGGAACCGGAGTGGGGTCGTCGCCGGCGGGCCTGGCCAGGTCATCCTCGTGCAGGCGCAAATACGCGGCGAGCGCGGCGTCGGATATGTTCCCCCCGCCCGTGAGGGTCTGGCAGGCGACGAGCGCCACGGCCAGGAGAAGGATATAGAAGCAGGCGCGTCTCGTCGGCAGCATGGGGATTCAATCCTGGGCCAGGCGGGCCAGTTGCTCGCCGTCGATCAATTCTAGCGGTTTGCCGCGCGCCCAACGGAAGGCCTGTTCGGAGATATTGGCCGTCGTCACCAGGTAGCCGCGGTCGGCGCGCTCGTGGATGATGACGCCGTAGAGATCGCGCACGATCGGCTCGCCGACGGTGCCCCGGTAGCGCTTGCACTGGATGATGCCGCGTTCGTTGTCGCGATGGACGATCAGGTCGATGCCGTGGTCGGCGGTGTCCGGGGTGTTGATCACGCGATAGCCGCGTCGGCGGAACAGTTCGCCGGTCCAGGCCTCGAACTCGCTGGGGGTCAGGGCCAACAATTGTGCGCGCGTGCGGGCGGCGCGCAATTTGGCTGCCAGCTTGCGCCGCGCATCGAAGGCGCGCCAGGCCACCCATCCCCAAACTCCCCACACGAAGACGGAGTGGGCGACGAAGAGGCCCCACAGGTAAGAGGAGGGGATCAGGCGCAACAGAAGGTCGAGCGGGCGCTGGCCGCTGATGGCCCAGGTGAGGAGGAAAGGGATGTAGAGAAAGAACCAGGCTACCGTGGCGAGGGCCACTGTGCGTTGGACTGGATAGCGGCGGCGCGTGCTGCGCACGCCGCGCAGGTCGCGCGCAGCACGCGGGGTATACTCTGCGCCCAGCTCCAGGCGCGCTTGCTCCTCGGGGTCGATCGTGTCCGGATCGTAAGGAGGGAGCGTCGTCGCCAGATCGGAGGCTGGTTCGGCGAAATCGGGCTTCGACGCCGGAACCTCGTTATGCGGTCTTTCCATATCGAACCTCAAAGCGATGGGGCCTGGGCAGCTCAGCCTAAGCCCGCGACTGGAGCGCATCCTGCGCGCCGCAACGGCTCTGAGGATAAGCGGAATGATCGGTTCTGTCAAAGTGCTCACAGCAGGAGGTCTCTCTTGGTTGTGGTAAGCGGCGTCGCGCTTGTCATATGCGCTGGCGCGTGATAGGCTGACCGCATGACCAGACGAGCTGCGGCGGCTCGCTGGCATACGCGCAGCAGGGAGGAAGCAGGGGCGTCATGGATCGCATCTGGCGGCTGATAGCAAGTGTGATCCTGGCCGGTTGGTTGGCCGCGTGCAGCAGCCAGCCGGCTTCAGTCGTCGTCGAGTGGTCGACGGAGACGGAAGTCGACACAGTGGGATTCAACCTCTACCGGGCGACGGCGCCGGAAGGGCCGTTCGTGCAGGTCAACGACGAACTGATCCCTTCGGCGGCCGATCCACTGGTAGGGGGCCGCTATGTCTACACCGACAGCGAGGTGATCGCCGGCCAGGTCTATTATTATGAGTTAGAAGATATCGACGCCAACGGCGCGCGCACGCGGCATGGGCCGATTGTGGTGCAGGCGCAGGCGCCGTGGCCAGCGTGGGTTTGGGCGATCGCTGGGATCGTCGCTGCGGCAGGTATTGCCTGGGGGTGGAATGCGGCTCGGCGCGCGCGCCGTCGTTGACCCGTACCATTGGGCGCGCGGCGGAGTGAGGAGATCAACCGGTTTCCAGGAGGCGCGCGAAGGCATCGTTGGGAAGGGCGGCAGGAGCGGCGACGATCAGGTCGGCGTCGCTCAGGCTGCTGGCGGGATGGGTGGTCGTGACGGCGATGCACTTCATGCCCGCGCGGCGCGCCGCGGCCACGCCGACGACCGCGTCTTCGACGACGATGCAACGCGCGGGCGGCACGCCGATCGCGCGCGCGGCGGCCAGGAACACAGCCGGATCCGGTTTGCCGGCGGGCAGGTCCTCGCCGCAGATGACGGCGTCGAACGCGCCCTGCAGCCCCAGCGCGTCGAACATGGTCACGATGTTGGGACGCGGCGCCGAGGAGGCGACCGCCTGGCGCCATCCTTCGGCGCGCAGGCGCGCGATCCATTCCAGGGCGCCTGGGATAGGGCGGAGGCGACCCGGGACCAGCGAACGGAAGATCGCCTCCTTGCGCGAGCTGATACGCTGCACCTCCTCCGGCGTCAGCGGACGCTTGAGCAGCAAGGGCACCGCTTCCGAGTTGATCATCCCAAAGAGCTTGTGAAAGGCCTCCTCATCCAATTCCTGACCCAGCTCAGCCATCATGGCGCGCCAGCTCTCCAGATGGAGCGCGGCGGAGTCGGCGATGACGCCGTCCAGGTCCCAAATGACGGCACGCGCGTTGTCGTTAGTTTCCACCGTCTCCTCCGCGCTCATCGCTGGCCGTACTCGGTCGCGTAGCGCTGGCGCAGCTTGGTCACCTCGGAAGGCGGGATCTCGTCTGGCTGGCCGAGCTGCAGGGCGATCCACACCGTGCGCGCGACGTCTTCCACCATCACCGCGGCCTTGACGGCGGCCTCGGCCGTTGGTCCGACCGTGAAGACGCCATGGTTCTTGAGGAGCACCGCGGGCGAGTCCCCGATGGCGCGCACGACCTCGCGGCCGATCTGCTCGCCGCCGATGAGGGCGAAGCCGCCGCAGGGGATGGGGCCGCCGAACTCATCGGCGATCGCGGTCAGATAGACGGGGATCGGCCGTCCCAGCGCGGCGAACGCGGTGGCGTAAGGGGAATGGGTGTGGACGATGCCATTCACGTCGGCGCGCTGGCGGTAGATGTAAAGGTGGCTGGCCGTGTCAGACGACGGCTTGAGGTCGCCAGCGACGCGCTGGCCGTCTAGGGTGAGGATCACCATGTCCTGCGGGCGCATTTGCTCATAGCGCAGGCCGGACGGCTTGATCACGACGTAGCCGGTCTCGGGGTCGCGAGCGCTGACGTTGCCGCTGGTCCAGGTGACCAGGCCGTTCTTGGGCAGCTCCAGGTGAAGCCGCCATACTTCCTCGCAGAGCGCTTCCAACAATTCAAGATCCTCCTTGTGCGGGAATCGGCGAATGAGCGAATGAGCGAATGAGCGAATCAGCGAATCAGCGAGTCGGCGAATCAGCGGGTCAACGAATCAGCGAGTCGGCGAATCAGCGGGTCAACGAATCAGCGAGTCAACGAGTCAGCGAATCGGCGAGCTGGCGAGTGGGTGGCGCTTTCGTTAGCTGATCTCGATGATCGCTTTCACCACCTGGTCCTGGTAGTCGGCGTTGAGGGCGAAGGCCTGCGGCGCCTGTTGCAGCGGGAAGCGATGAGTGACCATGCCCATCAGGTTCACTTTGCGTTGGTCGACCAGACGGATGGCGCGCGGGTAGACATGTTTCATACGGCGTGAGAACTTGATGGTCAGCCCCTTGCGGCGCGCGGGAGAGGCGCGCATCAGCACCTCGTCCCGGCTGGGGATGCCGACGAGGATCACCCGACCGCCCAGGCGCGCCATCTCCACGCTTTGCCCCACCGTCTCGGCGCCCCAGGCGGCCTCGAAGACGACGTCGACGCCGCGCCCGCGCGTGGCGGACAAGATAGCCTGGACGGGATCGCCAGCCTGGCGATCGATGACCAGGCTGGCGCCGTAGCGGCAGGCCAGTTCGGCGCGCCAGGGGAGCGGCTCGCTGACGAAGATGGGATCAGCGCCGGACAGGCGCGCCATCTCCAGGATCATCAGGCCGATGGGGCCGCCGCCCAGGATGGCGACGCTCTCGCCGACCTTGAGCTTGGCCAGGTCGACGGCGTGCATGCCGATGCCTAGCGGCTCCAGCAACGCGCCCTCGATGTCGTTGAGGCTGTCGGGGAGCGGGAAGCAGGTGCGCGCGGGCATGATCATATACTCGCGCAAGGAGCCGTCATCGGGCCACAGGCCGCAGAAGTGCAGGCGCCGACACAGGTTGGGATGCCCCTTCTCGCAGAACTCGCAGCGGCCGCAGGGCATGGCGGGATCAACGGCCACGCGCTGCCCCACCATCAGCGGCTCGTCGTTGCCGTCGTGGGCATCGGGGCCGACGGCGGCGATCACGCCAGCGAACTCGTGGCCGAGCACGAGCGGCGACTGGACGTTGGTGTCGCCGATGCGGCCATCCACGTACGTGTGCAGGTCGGAGCCGCAGATGCTGGTGACCGTGACCTTCAGCAGGATCTCGCCAGCCTGGGGCGGGGGCGGCGAGGGCACGCGCTCGACGCGGATATCGCGCGCGCCGTAGAGCCGAGCAGCCCACATGAGGCCGTCAGGGGAAGCCGGGAACAAAGCAGATGCCATAGGGACCTTTCGTATAGGGATCGTGCGCTCGATCCGGGATCATATTGGCAAGTGATCATTGTCTCATGAACGGTCGAGCAGGCGCAACGCGCCAGCGGGGCGGAGTCTAGCACACGTGGGCGGGCATGTCAACGACGAAGATCCCCTTGCCGGGCGTTCGCAGGAACCGAGTTTGAGGGGTTAGCCGGTCCCCTGCGTGAGCACAAGGGACCAACCGACCCCTCTATGCCCGAGAGCCTCACGGTGCGATTGGTTTGGCTGTTGCCGGCGACACGATGATGGAACGTGTTGGCGTCTGCGGTCGCCGCCAGCCAGCCTTCAACTAAGAGCCTATCCGAAAGACGGTTCTGGCTGGTCTCCTGACCAGCCAAGAGCACGCTCAGGGGACCGCGCCGAAACTTTTCGGATAGGTTCTAAGCCTGACGAGGCGGCTCGCGGCGGATGGCGAAGGTGACGGTGCCGCCGGGAGTCAGAGGCGGCCCCGGGTCAAGACAACGCACATAGGCGGTGTCGTTGCCAGCCTGCGTCAGGCCGCAATCTTCCGGGCGGACGCCCGCGCTGAGAGCCACCGCCCACGTCTGGATGGATCCCAAAGAGTGCAGGCAGACGTTGCAGGAATCGTGGGTGACGATCTTGTATCCCTGCTCCAGCCGGAAACGGTCGCCCAGCCGATAGACCGGGCACACCCCTTCGATGCCGACGACTTCAACAGTCAAATCTTGCCAGTTCATGTTCCCTCCTTGCCTGCCATCCTCAACGCTACATCCCATCGATGAGAAGATCGTACACAGCAAAGCGACAATTGGCAAGCCTTCGCAGTTGTGCTACAGTGAGATCGCGCCGACGATCGACATCTTCGCGGGGCCGTTGCATCCGTATACGCAGCTTCTGATCACCGCGATCCCGTCGATCCGTGAGCGCAAGCTGCTGGGTAAGGGAAGGAAGAGAGACGATCATGGCCACTTTCGCCGAGATCAACCTGGCCATCTTTGAGGGCCGCGATCCGGGGCGCGTGCTGTGGCAGCCGCGCCTCGAGTTCTGGTATGAGGTCAATCGCAAGCGCGGGACTCTGCCCTCCCATCTCGCGGGATGCAGCCTCCTGGACCTCTATGATTACTGTCACGCCTCGGTGCGCTATTTCGTGCATCCGCTGCGCGTGCAGCATCGCGATGTCGAGATCACCGATCATTGGGTGGACGACAAGCATCGCCGACGCACGTACGAGACCCCTGTAGGGACCCTCACGGAGCTATTTCACTACGATGAATGGGGCCTTTCGCATTACAACACTGAGTATCGTCTGAAGACGCTCGACGATTTCCGCATTTACGAGTACATGCTGCAAAATGAGACCTGGTCGTGGGATCAGGCGTCATATGAAGCGTCCATCGCGGCGGTTGGCGGGCGCGGCGCGCCGCAGTTCTATTTTCGGCGTTCGCCCATTCAGGGCCTCTTCATCGAGAACATGGGCTTCGAGAACGCGCTCTACATCATGTACGACCATCCCGAGGTGATCGAACGCTATATCGAAGTGGCTACGGCTGCTGACGACGCCCTGTATGAAGTCTTGTGCGCAGCTCCTATCCGCATCCTCAACTTCGGCGAGAACATCGACGCCCACATGGACCCGCCGCCGATCTGGCGCAAGCATCTCTTGCCGTACTATGAGAAGCGCGTGGCGCAACTGAAGGCGGCCGGCAAGTTCACCCATATTCACATCGACGGCGCCATGCGTCCCCTCATCGCCGATATCCGCAGCAGCCCCTTCGACGGCATCGAGGCGCCGACGCCGCGGCCGCAGGGGGATGTCACCCTGGAGGAGATGAAAGAGGCGCTGGGAGACCGCATCTGTCTTGATGGCATCCCGGCCGTCTATTTCCTGCCCATGTATCCGCTGGAGACGCTGATCGCCTGCGCGCGACGCGTCGTCGAGCTGTTCCACCCACGATTGGTGTTGGGCATCTCCGACGAGATCCCGCCGGATGGCGATATCGAGCGCGTGCGTTTGATCGGAGAGCTGGTTCAGGAGTGGGGCTAGGAATCGAGAGATGACGAACGAAGAACGGATGATGGCGCCGGAGGCGCGCGGGGAAGAGGCTGTCCTCGACGCCGCATTGCGCCCTAAGCGGCTGGCTAACCTCGAGGGACAGGATCGCCTGCGCGATAACCTGATCATCCTCATCGAGGCCGCGCGCGCCCGCGGCGAGCCGCTCGATCACATCTTGCTCTATGGCCCCCCCGGCCTGGGCAAGACCACGCTGGCCCACATCATCGCCAACGAGATGGGCGTCAACCTCAAGATCACGGCTGGGCCAGCCATCGAGCGCGCGGGCGACCTGGCGGCCATCCTCACGAATCTGCGCAAGGGAGACATCCTTTTCATCGATGAGATCCATCGCCTGGGGCGCGCCGTGGAAGAGGTGCTCTATCCAGCGATGGAGGATTTCGCGCTGGACATCGTCATCGGCAAGGGGCCAGCCGCGCGCTCGATCCGCCTCAACCTGCCCCGCTTCACTGTCGTGGGCGCCACCACGCGCCTGGCCTTGCTGACGGCGCCCCTGCGCGCGCGCTTCGGCGTCACTTATCGGTTTGACTTCTACGACCAGGCCGCGCTCGAGACGATCGTGCGCCGCGCCGCCGATCTGCTGCAGGTCTCCATCACCCCCGATGGCGCCAGCGAGATCGCCCGTCGCGCGCGCGGCACCCCGCGCGTGGCGCTGCGCCTGTTGCGGCGCGTCCGCGATTACGCTCAGGTTCGCGCTGACGGCGCCATCACGCGCGAGGTGGCTGATCAGGCGTTGCGCCTGCTCGAAGTCGATGAGTTGGGCCTGGACTATCTGGATTACAAAGTGCTCGACGCCCTCATCCGCAAGTTCAACGGCGGCCCCGTCGGCCTGGAGACGATCGCCGCTGCCGTCAGCGAAGAGTCTGATACGATCATGGATGTGGTCGAGCCGTATCTGCTGCAATTGGGGTTCCTGGAACGGACGCCGCGCGGCCGTGTGGCCACACGCGGCGCTTACGCTCACCTCGGCATCCCCTATCCTGAACGACCCGAACAAGCCACCCTGTTTGATTCCAACGCCAAGTAGGGGCAGAAGGCGGGAAAATAAAGAGGATGAAAGAGCGCAGGGACAAAAAAGCGAATCAGCAAGCGACGGCCGATTCGCTGATTCGCCTGCTCGCTGATTCGCTGATTCGCTCTCTCGCCGCTTCGTTCGTGCTTACGTCCATCCATGCTCGTAGCAGGTCTCATACATCGCCACGATGTTCTCCGGCGGGCTGACCGCCTGGATGTTGTGGCAGGGCGCCAGGATATAGCCTCCCCCTGCGCCCAGGACCTCCAGGTTGTAGAGCACCTCCTCGCGAACTTCGTCGACCGTGCCGAACGGCAAGGTGTACTGGTTATCCATCGCGCCGTGGAAGACGAGCCGGTCGCCGAAGTCGCGCTTCAACCCCGCGCGATCCATGTCCTTGCAGCGCCACTGGACGGGATTCAGCACATCGATCCCCAGCTCGATCATGTCCGGGATGATGCGCCGACAATTGCCGTCGTTATGATGAAACACGAAGGCGCCCGCTTGATGCGCCAGGTCGATGATCCGCTTCATCCGAGGCAGCAAAAACTCGTGGATCTGCGCCGGCGAGAACATCAGGTCATCTTGCCCGCCCATGTCCTCGGCGACGTAGGAGATCATCACCTGGCCGGGGATTTGTTCGTAGACGCGACGGCTGTTTTCGTACGCCAGGTCGAACAGCTTATCCAGGCAGTAGTGGACGATCTCGGGATTGAGGACAAGGTCCATGAACGCCTGTTCCTGGCCACGTAGGTTCTTGTAGATGAGGAACGGCTCGGAGCCGCCGCCGCGAATCGGATACATCTCGTTGCCCTTGATTTGCTGCGGGATCTCGCTGTAGTCCCACCAATCGGGATCGGGCCACGTGTAATTGCGCTCGATCTCGGCGACCGAGTTGTATTGCGCCAGCGGATACTCGACCACCTCGCGGTAAACCCCTGTGCCGTAGTCGATGTCCTGGTAACGGCAGCCGAACACGTCGCGGTCGTCGGGGATCGTTGGGCCGACGTAGCGGGGGCCAACGCTGACGACGTAATCGACATGGAACTTCTGGAGCATCTCGCGTACATCGCTGGAGCGCGTGTGCTTCAGCAATTTCTCCGTCGCTTCTGGCGTGGCCCAATAATCCATGGGCACGCGATCAGGCTGGTGACGGGTGAGGACCGCTAGCCAGCGCTCGCGCGGGGTCATCGTCTCTTTGGGCATCGCTGCGCCTCCTCGTGGGAATCTGATGCGATCTGCGTACAACGGGACTGTCTGAGAGCTTGCGGCTCAACTTCCAACCAGGTCCTCGATCTGCGCGCGTGTGCGCGAGCCGTCGTAAGCCAGCACGCGCGCGGCCCATACGAGCGTCTCGCCGGGCGCCAACGCGAGGGCGCGATGGCGCGCCGGATTATAGACGTGTAATCCGTAGTCGCGCGTGAACCAGGGGCAAGGCTCGCTCTGCGGCGCAACGACCACGCCGGCGACGCCTCCCTGGCCGATGGCCCCCTCGATGTTCAGCCAGGGGGACATCCGGTCGAAGCAAGCCGCCTCGCCCTCGTCGCCCGCCGCATTGCGAATCCGCCCGCCGAAGATCGTCTCCCACTGCGGCGGCACGCGCAAACCGATCCCCGACTCTTTGGTCTGACCCAGGCGCGCAGGCGCTGTGGGCGTCGGCGGCGCGAATCGCGAGCGCCAGCTCACCTCGGTATAGCGCGCGGTCTGGCGAAAGTGCACCTGACGCTGCTCGTGGAGCAGCTCAACGCCATCAACGCTCATCCAGCGCGTGGCGTGCGTGAAGAGGACGCCGTCCGCCGTGATCACTGGCGTCAGTTCGCTCAGCGCGGGGACGATCTCCTGACGATGGTGGGCGCGCCCTTCGGAGCCAGCGGCCCACAAGTCGTGGCCATCCACCTCGAGGCCGACGAAGATGCCCTGATGATGCGGGTGATCGGGGGGACACTCCTGCAACACCAGCGCGCCCTGCGGCGTATACAGGGGAAAGACATAGGATCGCAGCGCGTTGGCCGAATAGCCGCCGAGCAATCGACCGTCGCATTGGACCCACCAACGCGTATTGTAGAAGAACGTCGTATAGGCCATCGTGCTAAGCCCTTCCTCGCGGCGCAACGTGCTCTCTCAGAAAGGCGACTCGACTGGCAGGCGCTGCAACGATGCGAGCGCCGCCGTGACTTGAGCCGCCTCTCCTTGGAGGACCAGACGAACGGCCCCTTCGGCGCCGCAGATGCCGCCGGAACCGACGTGACGCGCCGTCACACCGTAGAGCAACGCCAGCGCTTCGATCTCGGTGATGATCTCCCCCGTGATCGGGAAGAGGGCGTAAACGTGGTTGGCCGCCTCTTCGCCCTGGCTCAGCAGGCGCGCCGTCTCCAGGATGTCGTGGGCGACCAGCTTCTCCAGGCCCACGGGGATAATCAACGTCGCCCGCCGCCCCAGGATCGGCCCCAGCGCGCCGCCCACGGTGCCGCCGTTGGGATCGCCGATGCAGACGCCCGCTACTTTCCTGTCGTAGTTGAGGGCGTTGGCCCCTTTGATAAACACGTCGCCGGGGCCGAGCTGGCGCGCCGCCTCGAAGCGGTTCAGGCCTTGAACGATCTCGCCGTCGTGCAGGATGATGTCAGGCAGGTTGGGTTGGCTCAACACGCTGCGGCTGTCGAAGCCGGGAGGCACGACATGGCCGGTGACGTACGCGGCGCGCTGGATCGGATGCCCCAGCACCGCTTCGGCGACGTAGCCGTTGGTCGTGCCGGTGCCGATGATGATCCAGCCGCGTCGCCGCGCGCGCTGGACCGCCGGATGGGCGGCGACTCCTTGCGCGATCAGACGCTTGGATTGGGAGACGGTGAGGACGATGTCGGCCAGCATCAGGCAACTCCTTGCATGGTTTGTGTGCGATCGTCACTGCAGCCAGCGGTCCAGGAACGCGTATGCTTCCGCCTTCACTTCATCAGGGAAGCTGTGTCCCGCGGGGAAGATGATGGCGCGGAAGCGATTGGGCGCGCCCGCGCGCCTGTAGGCCTCCTGCGCGGTCGCCGTCAGCGCGCGCACGCCATCGATGGGGAAGATGCTGTCCTGCTCGCCAGCGGTCAAGAGGAAGGCGCGGGGGGCGATGTCGGCGAGCAACACATCGACATCGCCGACCGTCAAGAGGTCAGGCACGTACATGGCCAGGTTGTGATTGATGCCATCGCGCAGGATCGTGCGCAGCAGGCCGAAGCCGCAGGAGGAGATCGCGGCGCGCACGCGCTCGTCATACCAGGTCAGCCACAAGGTCTCCTGGCCTCCCAGCGAATGGCCGATGGCCCCCAGGCGCTGGGGATTGACGTCGGGGAGGCTCGTCAGCAGGTCTACGGCGCAGGTCAGGTCGTGTAGATACTTGGTCTGCAAGCAGGAGCCGGCGACGATACGCCTGGTGAACTCGAAGCGCTCGTATCCCTGATCTTGCAGATGGCCTCCCTCCACGCGCACATATTCTGGCGGGCGACGATCCTCGAAGCACAGATGATCCGGGCAGAGGACGACGTAACCGCGTCGGCAGAGGTCGAGGCCATAGTGGTACATGCGGTTGGCGCTGAGGCCGGCAGGCTCGGATTTGCCCAGGTAATACTGGCCAGCATGTTGGTGGCTGGCGACGATGCACGGCCAACCGCCCGCGGGAGGGGCGCCGATCGGGCGCAGCAACCAGGCCGCCACCCGTTCGTCAGGCTCGACGGCATAAGTGACGAGCGTGCGCGTGTGGTCGCCCTGATCGGTGGGGGGCCCAAATGTGGGCGCCAGCGGCGCACGTTCAGGGAACCGCCCCAGGCGCGCCAGAATCTCGCGACGCAGCATCGGATCGCTCACAGAAGTAAGCTCCTTTCTACGGGAAGTTCAGACGCCGATCCCGCGCAAGTATAGCAGATACATACCGCTGAGGTATACGACGAGGATCAGGATTGCGTCGATGGTCAACCAGGTGGGCCGCCAGTTGACCCGGCTCAGGTTGCCGACGAGGGCGATGTTGGTGAGCAGCAGCCCCAACAATGCTACCAGGGCGAAATCGGGATCGATGGCGCCCAGGATCGGCCCCAGGAAATAGACCAGATCGGCGACGCCGAGGACGAGCAGGTTGAGGATGCTGCTGCCGAACAGATTATCGTCGAGAACACAAGTTAACAGGTACATGCCGGGCCTTCTCCTGGGGGCTGGCTGGCCGCGGCGACTAGAGGTGCGTCATCTGCGTGGCTTCGAGCACGAACACGGTCGCGCTGTAGGCGGGCATGCCAGCGGCGATCGGGCTTTCCTCTTCGCGGGGGCGGCAGCTAGCCTGGATGAGGCGGATCACCTCGTCGACCTGGGCCTCTTCGACCCCGACCAGCAGTGTGGCGTTGCCGCGACGCAGAAAAGCGCCTGCGGTATTGATGCGCGTGACCCGATACCCTTGCGCCAGCAGCGCACGCGTGATCGGATCGGCGTCTTCGTTTTGGACGATCGCCAGCACAAGGTTCATGGGATTCTCTCCTGGGGCATGTTCAACAGGAGCCTGGAATTCGTAGGTCGGCTGCGCGTCGCCGCCGCGGAGCCGCGCGAACCGTCTGACCGGCAAGTGAAAGACCGTCGCTCCGCCGATCACGATCTCCAGGGGCGTAGCAACTGCCAGGGACGGGTGCATGGGTTCCGTTGTCATGGGCAGCGGATTGATGAAGCTACGGCGCGTCTGGCAGGTGGCGCGAATGATCGCCATCACCTGGTCGACGCGCTCGTCCTCGACGCCCAGCAGGATGGTGACGTTCCCGCGTTCCAGGAATCCGCCGACGGTGTTGATGCGTGTGACGCGAAATCCCTGTCCGGTCAGCCGATCGCAGAGAAGATCGGCGTCTTCGCTCTGTACGATCGCAAGCAAAAGCTGCATCGTCGCCTCCTCTGGCAGGATCCGGCATGGGCCGGCTGCCTCAAGCGAATCCAAGACGACTTGACCGCGTCGGCCCCTCCTCCTGGCCTGTCGACGCCAGGAACGAGTACACCTTCCACTGGATCGCGTTGACTGCTGCCAACGCGCCAGAGACGCAGCGCAACGTCAGCCCGATAGGCGGCTGGAAGCAGGAAAGGCAGAAGCTCACAAGGAGAGTCGATCGCCGATCCAGTTCGTATCCAGGGACGCGGCGCTCGCCCAGCGGATGGCCAGGCGCGTCTCTGCCTCTTCCGGGCGCCTGCGGGGTTAGCTGACGGGTTCGGGCTGGAAGATGAACCCTACGCGGCCGGACCGCGATTCACCCCAGAACATGGGTCCCCCGCCTCCCCTTCGGGAGTTCGGCAGGCATCCTGATTATACCGAGGTAGCGGAGGTAGGGCAAGCGCTCTCTGTGGACAGGGCGCATTTCAGTTCGGTGGCGAATTATAGGCTTGCCGCCAGCGCTCATCAAAGTCGTTTGGGTGCGCCAGAACGCGCGATCGTATCACGATCCTCTGGATTGTGGGGCGCGGCGCAGTGCAATCCGGAGGATTGCGATACGGCCACACGTACAGGCAATGGCGAATGAGCAATCAGAGACGCCACCTCTTCCAAAAAACCGAAATACACCCCTGTGGACGGGTCCACTGCAGATTGGAGGCGCGTCGGGGGCGCTGCCCAGAAATCGTCGCGGTAGAAAGCAGGGCTTGCGTCCAGGGGGCCTGGCCACAAGGCTGAGGAAACTGTCATGGATTCCGTTCGGTAGATCGTTCAGGCAGCGGCTGAGGCGGCCCAAACACGCGGGCGATCGTCCACCCCTTGCAGGATGACGAAAGCGATGGCGATGAAGATCAGAAGCGTGAAGATGGCTGCCGGGCGTCCCCATTTCAGCCCATCCGTGACCAACCCCCAGGTCGCCGGGCCGATCACGCTGGCGAAGCGGCCCACCATCGAGTATAGCCCGTAGAACTCGCCTACCTGGTTGGGAGGCGTCAACCGTAGCAGGTAGGGACGGTCTGAGGCCCAGGTGCCCCCCAGGGCGACGCCAGCGCTGCAACTGACGAGCCAGAAGAGGGTCGCAGGCAGATCGAACACGGCGATCGCGATCGCCAGCGCCATGGCGGCCATCCACAGCATCAATACCATGTTGAGGCTGCGTTTGGGGCCGATGCGATCGACGACCACTCCCCACCCCAGCCCGCCCGCGACCGCGGCGACGATCGAGACGAGGAGGACGATCTGCGCCTGGGTGCTGGTGAACCCGACCTCATTGGTGACGTACACTCCCATGAACACGATGATGGTATTGACCGGGTCGGTGTAGAAGAAATGGCCAACCAGGAAACGCACCAGGCCAGGGAAGCGACGGGCATGGGCGAAGGTGGTCGTCACCTGACGCAGGGCGCTGCTCAGGGTCTCGCGCGTCAGCGGGCGCGCCCGGGCGGAAGGCGGCTCTTTCACGAAGAAAAAGCAGGGCAGCGCGAACAGCAGGAAGAGAAGGGCGCTCAGGCGAAAGACGCCGACGTAGTCGATCCGGTCAAGTAAGAGCAGCCCGCTGCCTACGCCGATGAACGATCCCAGATAGCCCAGCCCGATCCCCAGTCCCCCAACCTTGCCGCGGCTGTGCTCCGTGCTCACCACAGGCAGCAGCGCGTCGTAGAACACAAGCCCGGCCTGGAACATGTAGTTGGCGACGATGAAGAGGAGGAGCGAGGGGGTCAGCCCTCCCAGGCCGAGAAGCGCGGTGAAGGCCACGCACAGCAGCGTGGTCGCCACCAAAAAGGGGATGCGTCGCGCTGCCTGGTCCGAGATCGCTCCCAAGAAAGGAGCAGTCAGAAACATCAGCCCCATCGAGAGGCTGTTGGCTGCGCCATAGGCGGCGTCCGATCCTCCCATGGCGTTGACGACCCACAACGAGAAGTAGAGGGAGACGATGTTCATCGAGAAGATCGTGTTGGCCAGGTCGTAGAGCGCCCAGGAGGTGACGGCCAGGCGGCTGACGCGCGGCGGTTCATGGTTCACCATAGGGAAGGCAACCTTTCAACGAGAAGCGAGGCGATATAGGTCGTCGGGATCACGAAGAAGAGGCTGTCCAGGCGGTCGAGGGCGCCGCCATGGCCGGGGATGAGGCGGCTGGCGTCTTTGGCGCCAACCTGCCGCTTGATCATCGACTCGGCCAGGTCGCCCAGGGCGGCCAGGACGCACAGGACAGCAGCGAGGGTTGTCGCCAGCGGCCACGGCAGGCCGATCAGCGCGACGGCGATCGGCGCGCCGAGTGCTACGCCGACGATCCATCCTCCCACTGCCCCCTCCCAGGTCTTCTTGGGGCTGAGCCGCGGCGCCAGCTTGCGTCGCCCCCAACGGATGCCGATGAAATAGGCGCCCGTGTCGGTGATCCAGGTGATGAGAAGCCCTGTCATCAGCCAGGCCAGGCCGTGGGGCTGTCGTCGTAAGGCGACGAAGGCGGCCAAGGACAGGCCCACATAAAGCGCGCCCGCGGTCGTCCATGCCCAGCTCAGCGCCGGGTTCTGCAGGCGCCCGTAGATGGCGACCTCGAGCAGGGAGACGATCAAGCTGGCGATCAACCCTCCCAGGAGGACGAGGGAAAGGGGTAGCCAGCGCGGCCAGAAGCTGCTGGCGATGAGGACCAGCGTCCACGCGAGCATGACCCAACGATGGGGGGGGTAGCCGCCGCAGCGCAGCAGGTTCGCCAGCTCACGGCTGGCGAGCACGGCGACCAGGGCGATGAAGCCCAGCCACCAGTAACCGCCCAGATAGGCCAGCCCGCAGACGAGAGGGATCAGGACAAGGGCGCTGAGGAAACGGTGGCGGAGCAAGGGGGCCTCAGAAGTGAGGAGGGAGAGATCAGCCCGGGATCGGGACTTTGCCGAAGCGGCGCTCGCGTTGGGCGTACTCTACCAGGGCCTTGCGCAGCTCCTCCTGATCGAAATCGGGCCAGTACGTTGAGGTCGCATAATACTCTGCGTACGCCGCCTGCCAGATCAAAAAGTTGCTCAGGCGGTATTCGCCGCCCGTGCGGATGATCAGGTCAGGGTCGGGAAGGCCGCCAGTGTACAAGTAGCGGCTGAACAACTCCTCGGTAAGCTCCTCCGGACGCACACCGTCGGCCATCAGATGGCGGATGGCGTCGAGGATCTCGGCGCGGCCGCCGTAGTTGAAGGCGACGTTGAGGGTGATGCGATCGTTGTGGCGAGTCAATTCGACGGCGCCGCGAATCTGTTCTTGCAAGAATGGGTCGATGCCGGAGAGCCGTCCGCTGTGGAGGATGCGCACGCCGTTGCGGTGGAGTTCGTGGAGCTGGCGCTGGATCGTCTCGTTGAGGAGGCGCATCAATCCCTGGACCTCGTCGGGGGGGCGCGCCCAGTTCTCGGTCGAAAAGGCGTAGATGGTGAGGACTTTGATGCCGAACTTCACGCATCCTTCGAGGACGCGTCGGATATTTTCGGTGCCAGCGCGATGACCGACCAGGCGCGGCAGGCCGCGGGCGCGCGCCCAGCGCCCGTTGCCGTCCATGATGATCCCCACATGATGGGGGATGCGCTGCAGCTCTTGTTCGCCCACAGCCCGCCTCCTGGAGTCAGACCTCCATGATCTCGGCTTCCTTGGCCTTGCCCACCTCGTCGACGCGTTCGATGTAGCGGTCGGTCAGCTCCTGCATCTCTTCGATCCCGCGGTGGAGGTCGTCTTCCGAGATCATCTTCTCTTTTTCGAACTCGCGCAGGTCGTTGATGCTATCGCGACGGATGTTGCGGATGGCCACGCGCCCCTCTTCCACGCGTCGCGCGACCAGCTTAACCAGCTCGCGACGTCGTTCTTCGGTCAGACGTGGGATGTTCAGGCGGATCAGTTTGCCATCGTTGGACGGGGTCAGCCCCAAGTCGGATTTCAAGATCGCCTTCTCGATCGCCCCGATGTCGCTGGGGCTGAACGGGCGGATCGTCAGCAGGCGCGGCTCGGGAGCGGAGATGGTGGCCAACTGCTGGAGGGGCGTGGGGACGCCGTAATACTCGACGGGCAAACGTTCGATCAGGGCGGGGGAAGCGCGCCCGGTGCGCACGGTGCGCAGGTCTTCCTGCAACGCTTCCACCGCCTTCCGCATCCGCTCTTCCGCCTCGCGAAGCACATCGTTGATCATGGCCTATCTCCTGAGTGCGTGGCTGGGTTCAGGCGATCACCGTGCCCACCGGCTCTCCCTGCACAACTCGCTCCAGGCTGCCGGGCGCCCACAGGTCGACGACATAGATCGGCAGATCGTTGTCCATGCACAGCGTGATCGCTGTGCTGTCCATGATACCGACGCGCATGTTGAGAGCCTCGATGTAGGAGAGCCGATCGAAACGTTTGGCTGTGGGATCGAGCAACGGATCGCGATCGTAGACGGCGTCGACCTTGGTGGCTTTGATGAGGACCTCGGCGTCGATCTCCATCGCGCGCAGAGCCGCCGCCGTATCGGTCGTGAAGTAGGGGTTGCCGGTGCCGGCCCCCAGGATGACGACATAGCCTTTCTCGAGCTGGCTGATGGCGCGGCGTCGGATGTAAGGCTCGGCGATGGCGCGCATCTCGATCGCTGTCTGCACGCGGGTGGTGGCGCCCAGGCGCTCCAGGGCGTCTTGCAAAGCCAGCGAATTCATGACTGTGGCCAGCATCCCCATATGGTCCGCCGTCGAGCGATCCATCCCGTGTTCGAGGCCGTCCTTGCCGCGCCAGATGTTGCCAGCGCCCAGGACGACAGCGACCTGAACCCCCATGTTGCGCAGGTGGATGATCCGCGTCGCGACCTCGGTCGCGCTGGCGGGATCGATCCCGAACCCGCCAGGCCCGGCCAGCGCCTCCCCACCGAGCTTCAACAGGATGCGTCGGTACTTCAGCTCTGCCATGCGTCCTACCTCGGGAAGAGAATCTGCGGTCTTTGCCTCACTGTCCAATCTCATAGCGCACGAAGCGTCGCACGATGATGTTCTCGCCCATCTTGGCGATCGCCTGCTTGATCAGGTTCTCGACAGTGAGCGCTTCATCCCGAATGAAATTCTGGCGGAGGAGGCATGTCTCATCGTAGAATTTGGCGAGCTTGCCTTCGACGATGCGCTCGACGACGGCGGCCGGCTTGTCCGATCCAGCGATCTCCGCCAGGGCCTCTTGCTTCACGCGTTCGACGACCTCGGCGGGAACGTCTTCCGGTTTGACATAAAGCGGCGCGGCGGCCACGACCTGCATCGCCAGGTCCCTGGCCAACTGCTGGAAGTCGGGCGTGCGGGCCACGAAATCGGTCTCGCAGTTCAGCTCGACCAGCGCCGCCACCTTAGCGCCGGTATGGATATAAGAGCCGATGATGCCCTCGCGCGCCTCGCGGCTGGCTTTCTTCTCGGCGGCGGCCAGCCCCTTTTGTCGTAACAACTCTACGGCCTTCTGAAAGTCGCCGTTCGTCTTCTCCAGGGCGTTGCGGCAATCCAAAACGCCAGCGCCGGTCTCAGCGCGTAGCTGTTTCACCATGTCGGCTGTGATGGCCATGATCCTCGCTCCTTGTGCACAGAGATCTTCTTGGTGGTTTCCATGAAAAAGGCCGGGGGTCCGGCCTTTTCCTGATCACTCCTCGTACTCCTCGTCGTACCCGGCGTCGGCCGTCTCCTCTGCCTCAGCAAAGACCTCGGCTGCGGCGGCCTCTTCGTCCTCATCCAGCTCGAGGATCTCCTCGCCTTCTTCCTCGGTCTCTTCCACGGTTTCTTCCTCTAAGAGGCCGACCTCCTCCTCATACTCTGCGAAGGCGCCAGCGCGGATCTTGGCCAGCGTCGAGGGGCCGAGCAACTGTTCTTCCTCTCCTGCCTCTTCTTCCTCGCCGACAGTGGCGGCGCGAATCTGGCGTCCCTCGATGACGGCGTCGGCGATCTTGCCCGTGATCAGCTTGATGGCCCGAATGGCGTCGTCGTTAGAGGGGATGACATAGTCGATGGGGTCGGGGGCACAGTTGGTGTCAACCATCGCTATGATAGGAATGTTCAGCTTGCGCGCTTCCTGAACGGCCAGGTCCTCGCGGCGCACGTCGATCAGGAAAAGAAGGTTGGGCAGGCGACGCATCGAGCGCAAGCCGCCGATGCGTCGGTAGAGTTTGACCAACTCGCGGCTGAGGATGAGCGCCTCTTTCTTGGGCAACGTCTCCAGCTCGCCGTTGTCGCGGCGACGCTCAAGCTCCACCATGTAATCGATGCGCTGGCGGATCGTGCGGAAGTTGGTGAGCATGCCGCCCAGCCAGCGTTGATCGACGTACGGCATCCCGCAGCGCTCCGCTTCGCTGCGGATGGTCTCCTGAGCCTGCTTCTTGGTTCCCACGAAGAGGATGGTCCCGCCCTCAGCGGCCGTATCGCGGGCCACCTTGTAGGCCTGGTCCAGGCGCGCCATCGTCTGCTGCAGGTCGATAATGTGGATGCCGTTGCGCTCGGTGAAGATGTACTGCTTCATCTTCGGGTTCCAGCGCCGCATCCGGTGCCCAAAGTGGACGCCTGCTTCCAGAAGCTGTTTCATCGTTACGACTGCCACCTGTGATTCCTCCTTGCGTTGTGCCTCCATCCCTCGACCCTGCGCCCAACCGTCCAGCCATTGTGGTGGCCCGACGGCACGCTGGCCACAAGCTCCCGCAGTCTGGGATGAGGAATGTGTGTGTTGGTCGCTCGCTCTGGCAAGCGACTGGGCGTTTCAGCGCCCAAGCGAAAAGTATATCATAAGTTGAGGGCATATCCAAACCGTGTTATACTCGGCCGCCGAGGAGGATGCGATGTCGATCGACGCCCGACTGTTGGAGATCCTGCGTTGTCCTGCCTGCGTGAGCGGACCAGGCCGCCGTCAGGGACCCGATCCCGGTCGCCTCGCGCTCGTGCGCGAGACATGGCTGGTCTGTCAGGAAGAGGGGTGCGGCCGCAAGTATCCGATCAAGGACGGCATCCCGGTGATGCTGATCGATGAAGGGGACAAATGGATCGGCACGCCGGTCGATCGTCTGCCAGTCCCTGCCTCCGGCTGATCGGTCGCGCTGTCGCTATTCTTCCGCCAATTCAGGCAGCGGCGGCGCGAGCAGGCGCACGTTGCGTCCCTCCTTGACGATGCGGTAGCGGTCGAAATCGTTGGCGACGACGGTCGCTGGGAAGATGGGGAGCGCCTCGTCGAGGACGCGCCGCGCGCCGTAGCGTCGCGAGATGTGCGTGAGGATCAGTTGCTTGACGCCAGCGGCTTTGGCCAGCCAGGCCGCCTGGGCAGCTGTGAGATGGCCGAATTTGCGCGCCATCTCGGCTTCTTCGTTGCAATAGGTGGCCTCGATCACGAGGGCGTCGGCGTCCCCTGCCGGCTCCACCAGATTGTCGACCCGCCCGGCGTCCCCCACGAACACCAGCTTGGCGCCGCGCGTCTCCGGCCCCAACACGTCATCAGGATGGATCACGCGTCCATCGGGCAGGGTGATCGGCTGGCCCTGCACCAACAGCCGCCGCTCGGGTCCAGCCGGCACCCCCAACGCCTCTGCGCGATCGGACAGAAAGGGACGCCGCGCGCGTTCGGTGAAGGTGTAGCCGAAGCAGCCCGGGCCGCGATGCTCGACCGGGAAAGCGCTCAAGGTGAACCCATCCTCCTCGAAGATCACCCCCGGCTCGATGTCGTGATAGTGCATCGTCAAGGGAAGGTGGCCGATGCCGAAGACGACGTCCATGAGCGCTTTGACGCGCTGCAACGCCCATTGGCCGCCGTACAGGTCCAGACGATTGATCATCTCCCAGCGCCCGAACGTCGAGGCCAGCCCGCCCAGCCCCAGGATATGGTCGAGATGTCCATGCGTCAGCAAGATGCGATCAAGGCGGCGAAAGCCGAGGCCGCTGTGCAGCAACTGGCGCTGCGTCCCTTCCCCGCAGTCGATCATGAACCGGTATTCTTTGTGAAGGACCACAGCTGACGAAAGCCCACGATGCACGGTGGGGGCGGAGGCGGATGTGCCCAGGAAGATCAGTTCGAACATGAAAGCTGGCCCCTTCCCTTCATAGTTCCGCCAAGACATGCGCGAGATCGCGTCGAAACTGCGGCCCGCTCAGCTCGCGCCAGAGGGGGGGGAACGTGGCGAGGAGGCGGGCCATCTCCTCGCGTTTGACCTGGAGCAGGTGTTGGGCGCCGCTCAGGTCGATCTCCTCATGAGTGCGGCGAGCTCGGCGCGTGCGGCGCTCCATGAAGTCGCGGATCAGGCCGATGGCGACGTCAGCGTCGTGCAATTCCCCCAGATGGTCTTGCGCTTTGACCACCAGCTCGATCAATGGCGTGACGGCAGGCGGAAGCGTCTCCCGAAAAAACTCGAGGGTGTAGCGCAACCGTTTGCATTCGATGCGCAGCGCGTGCAGGGTCGCGATCGGCAGCGTTTCATAATTGGCCGAAGGATCGGCTGGCAGGACCGTCTCATAGGCGCGCACGGCGGCGTAGCGTTGCCAGACCTGGACTGGCGCCAGGTGGCGGACTTGCGTTGGCGCAAGGACATCCTCTGGCTCGGCGAGGATCCCCTTGTCCGAGCTTTCCAGGAACTCGCGGAACCGTTCGACAAAGCGGCGATATTTGCGGCTATCCAGGTAGGCGAGCAGGGCGCCGCGCGCGACCACGCGCTGCTTGCGCCAGGAACTCAGCAACGGCGCGAGAGACGCCTGTTCGGCGGCAGGCAGCGGCGCCAGGGTAAGCTCCAAGCGGCCAATGAGGACGTCCAGGTCGCGCACAGCTCCCAACACGGCCGCAGTCAGGCGCAGGCCGCGACGATGGGGGCGCGTGACGGTCGGATCGAAGAACGGCCCGAAGACGCGGAAGGCGGCCCGCATGCGGCGTGTGGCGACGCGCATATCGTGCAGCGCTTCGGGATCGCGGCCCTCGCGCGTGCCTGGCTCGTGCTGCAACATGCGCTGAAAATGGAAGCGAAGCACTTTGCGTCCAGCCTCGGCCATGGGGTCGTCGGGCGCGAGGCCGGGGCCAGCGGGAGCCGTCCGTCGCTCAGAAGCGTTGTGAGCGTTCATAGGGCAACCGCTCCTGCCGCGCGCCAGCGCAGCGCGCGTTCGAACTTGGACTGCGGCTGTGTCTGTAGGGGGAAATGGGCCAATAAGCTGGCGCACAAGCTATGCAGATCGTCTTCTACCCCTTCCTTTGTCAGCTCGATCTCCAGCTCCAGCCAACCGGTGTGATGCGACCCCGCGACCAGGGAAATCCGGTCGAGCGAGAGAACGGCGACGATATGCTCTGCTTTTTGCACGCGACGCCGAGCGCGAGTCTGTCGCAGTTCGAAGAGCAGGCGCAGCGGTTGACCTCGACTCAAAGTGCGCATAAGCTCGCGAATAGGTCCCTCTGGCCAGTCATCTGGCTCCATGGGCGCTGGCAGAGGCGTCTCGATCTCCTGGCGGCGATGGATGCTGCCGTCGGCGACGCCCATCGTCTCTTTCAGCGAGGCCAGGGCGCTGCCATCTTCCTGGCGTACGCGACAGGCATAGCCTGCGCGCAGCAGATCATGGCCCTCTGTGTCGTAGTAGCGATCGACGACGACGGCGGTTGGCAGCATGCGAAGATCGTAAGGCGACAGATGGTCGAGAGTAAGCAGCCGCTCAAAAACGTCTTCGTCAGCGATCGTGAATTTGGCCTCGATCTCGATGTTCATGCAACCTCAGCACAAAGTCCTGTGAGGATAGTATACCCGAATCGCGCGCGAATCGCTAAACCGCCTGTGGTATCCTGCTTTGCGGCCGGGGAAGTCATCCACGAGTTTGCTTGCGCGCGCGCCGATCGAGTAGGCCCGTGTTGGGCGGGCGGCGCGCGGAGGGTGATCGAACAGGGCCGTATCGAGATCGCGCGCCGTCCTGGTCTTCTCCTCGCTGGTCTCGATACGGGCTGCGCCAGGCGGCTGGATTCGCAGGGTTGTTCTCGGCGCAGCCCTACTCGACCAGCGGTCTCGATACGGGCTGCGCTGAGACACTCAAGCCTCTGCAGTCCCTCTCCGGCATGCAGGGCGCAACGCTAAACCGCCCTTCGGCGGGCGAGACAGTCTGCCAGCTCTCGTACGGAGGGGAACACCAAGTCGGGGGCGACGGCCGCTGTCTCCAGGTCGGCGGCTGTCGTCTCGCCGCTGAGGACGAGAATGGAGACGAGGCCAGCGCCGCGCGCGCCCGCGATGTCCGTGTACAGCCGATCGCCAACCATGGCGACGGCGTGAGCAGGGACGCCCAGGCGCGCCAGCGCCTCCTGGTAGATGAAGGGATTGGGCTTGCCGATCACGACCGTGGGCGACGCGCCGGTCGAGGCGACGATGGCGGCGGCGATGGCGCCAGCGTCGGGGATGAAACCGCCGGGGACGGGACAATTGATGTCGGGGTGGGTGGCCAGCCAGGGCGTTCCCTGGCGGATGTAGGCGCAGGCTTGCGCCAGGCGCGCATAGGTGAGCGTCTGGTCGAAGCCGAGGACGACCCAGTCGGGAACCGGCGACTCATCTTCGGAGTCGGCGCGCTCGTCGGCAGGTGGGATCGTCGTGAAGCCAGCGGCAGCGAATTCAGCGCGCAGGGTGGGGGTGCCGAGGACGAAGAGGCGAGCGTGGGGATCGCGCGCGCGCAGCCAGGAGATGGTCGCCGCGCCTGAGGTGAGGATGCGCCTGGGGGAGGCAGGCAAGCCGAGGCGAGCCAGCTTGCTGGCGTAAGCGGCGGCGTCACGCGCCGAGTTGTTGGTCAGGTACAGATAGGGAATGCCGCATTGCTCTAGCAACGTCAGCAGCTCGGCGGCTCCCGGCAGTAAAGCATCTCCCAGATATAGGGTGCCGTCCATGTCGAGGATGAAGCCGGCCAGATGGGAGATCAGGTCGTCGGCGGATTGCGGTGTACGTGGATCGGGCATAGCGACCTCCTGGATGGAGAAGATGGTGCATGAAACGCGCCTGCTTGGCAAGCTGGCCTGGTCCCATCCGTCGGCCTGACGTGATCTAGCCTACTGGTCGAGAGCAGCTTTGACCGGTATAATGTGATCCTGGCTGGATCATGAACCTATCTCATCAGGAGGCAAAGATTACATGGCGCTGACAATCGGCCAGGTCGCACCGGACATCGCGCTTCCCAGCCATCTGGGCGAGGTCGTCCGGCTCAGCGATTATCGCGGCAAGAAGAACGTCGTCCTGGCGTTCTTCCCTCTGGCATGGACGCCCGTCTGAACGAGTCAGATCCCATCATATCAGGCGGCGCTCGACCGCTTTGATGGGATGGAGACCCAGGTTCTGGGTCTGAGCGTGGACAGCGTCCCCTGTCTGAAAGCCTGGGCGGAGAGCCTGGGCGGCATCACGTATCCGTTGCTCAGCGACTTTTACCCGCATGGGCAGATCGCGCAGCAGTTCGGCGTCTTGCGCGGCGAGGGCTTTACCGAGCGCGCGATCTTCGTCATCGACAAGCAGGGAGTGATCCGCTACGTCGATGTGCACGACATCGATCAGCAGCCAGATAACGAGGAATTGTTCCGCGTGCTGCGCGAGATCGATCCAGTCGCCGCAGCCAAGGCCCAACCAACGGTGGAAACAGCCGCGCAACCGGAGCCTGAGGGCGATGTGGTCATGTATTGCACCCCCTGGTGTCCGGATTGTCGACGGGCGCGCGCCTGGCTGCAGGAGCGGGGCGTCACCTGGACCGAGATCAACATCGCGCGCGATCGCGCGGCCGCGGAGCGGGTGCGCGGCTGGGCCAACGGCAACGAGACGACCCCTACCTTCAACGTTCGGGGCCGGATCATCGTCAATTTCGATAAGGCCAAACTGGCTGAGGCGTTAGGCGTTCAACCATAGCGCCTTGCCCACCGCAAGAGCCAGCTTCAGAGACGGCGAGGTCTGCAAAGAATGCGTGCGCGCCTCAGTCGACCATCGGGGGTACGCAGGGGTTCGTCTGCAGCGACTTTGCCGGACTGGACCGACATCACCCTCTGGAGAGAGCGCCTGACGCGCAGCCTTGCGCGTCGGGCGTCCCTCGCCGCTGACCCCACGACGACCGCTTATCGGCTCGTCCATGGCGCCGCCGACGGCGTCGAGGGCGTGACGGTGGATCGCTACGGCGGCGTGCTGGTCGTCGGCCTCTACGGCGAGTTGGCAACTGGCCCGCGCGCGGCGTTGCTCGCTGCGCTGGCGGAACTGCCGGAGGTGCAGGCGATCTACTGCAAGCAACGTCCGCCGGAGGCGGCGTGCCTGACGGAGGCGGAGATCGCGCGGCTGGCGCCGCCCGCGCCCGCGTGGGGCGCGCCGTTGGCCGAGACCGAGGTCCTGGAAACTGGGCTGCGCTATCTGATCCGGCCGGGGGCCGGGCTGAGCGTGGGCCTGTTCCTGGATATGCGCGAGATGCGCGAGCGCGTGCGCGCTTGGGCGGCGGGGCGAACGGTGCTCAACACGTTTGCCTATACCTGCGCCTTTGGCGTAGCGGCGTGCGCGGGCGGAGCAGCGCGCGTGCTGAACCTCGACCTGTCCAAATCTGCATTGGCGTGGGGGCAGGCGAACTATCAGGCCAATGGGCTGACGCCTGATCCCTACGATTTCGTTTACGGCGACGCGTTCGACTGGCTCGCGCGCTTCGCCCGTCGCGGGCAACATTTTGACCTGGTGATCCTCGATCCTCCCGGGTTCGCGCGGGCCGATGGCCGACCCTTCAGCGCCGCCCGTGACTACGCGCGCCTGGTCGCTCTGGCTGCGCCCGTGGTCAGCGCCGATGGCTTGCTCCTCGCCTGTTGTAATGTGGCTGCCTTGCCGCTGCGCGCGTTCCAGCGCCAGGTGGTGCAAGGGATCGCGGCTGCTGGACGGCGTGGCGTCCTGACGGGAAGCTTCTGCGAGCCGGCGCTCGACTTCCCGATCCCCGCTGGCGCTGCCCCTTACCTCAAACTGCTCGTGTTTCGGGTCGGTTGAGGGGCGCGCGGCTTCGGATTCGTTGAGGTCGCGGACGCGCCCCTCTTTGGCTCAACGACTCTGCAGCGCCACTTTGTGATTGGAGAAGCCATTGTGGTACCATGATGTGAATGGGTCGTCGCACACTGCTCAGGAGCCGCCATCATGCCCCAACCGCACCTGACTTTCTTCTGTGAGTTGGAAGCGGACGCCGCGCGCTCTCTGCTCGCAAACGGCGCCGTGATCGATGACCTGGTCGCTTTGCAGGCGAGCGTCAGCCTGGGCGTCCTGGACCTCAGCCGCGAGCGCGCCGAGGCAGTACGCCAGCTCAATCGCGCTGGCGTCCCCGTGACCGCCTGGCTGTTGTTGCCCAAGAACCAGGGCTACTGGTTCAACCTCAACAATGCGGCGCAGGCGGCTGAGCGGTACGCTCATTTCAAAGCCTGGAGCGTCGAACATGACCTGCGTTGGGCGGGCATCGGCCTCGATATCGAGTTTGACTGGCGCGAGCTGCAACAGGCGCTGACCAAAGCCTGGCGCCTGTTGCCGACGGTGCTGTTGCGCAGCGTCGACAACGAACGCCTGCGCCGCGCCCAGGTCGAATATAGCGCGCTGGTGGCGCAGATGCGCGCCGACGGCCACCGCGTCGAGAGCTATGTGGTCCCCTTCCTCCTCGATGAACGCCAGGCGGGCGCCGCGTTGCTGCAGCGTCTGGCAGGGCTGGTGGATGTGCCTGCCGATCGTGAGGTGCCGATGTTATATAACAGCCTGCTGCGCCCGCGCGGGCCGGGCTTCCTGTGGAGCTACGCCCAACAGGTCCAGGCGGTAGGGGTGGGGAGCACGGGCGGCGGCGTTCAGATCGAAGGGACATCCCTGCCGCGGCCGCTGGATTGGAACGAGCTGGCGCGCGATCTGCGCCTGGCGCGGCGGTGGGTCAACGAGATCTACATCTTCAGCCTGGAGGGATGCGTCGAGCAGGGATTCCTGCGCCCGCTGCGCGACTTCGACTGGGAGCAGGCGATCACGCCGCCGCTGGAGATGGCCGCTGCAGTCGAGCGCTTCCGCAAGGGGCTGCGCGGGGCGTTATGGCTGAGCGCGCATCCCTGGACGGTAGTGGGAGGGCTGCTTGGCCTGTGGTGGCTACGGCGTCGCTTTCGATAAGAAGTCCGGCGGCATCACTCATTACTCGTCAATCGTCAATCGTTACTCGTCAAAGGAAAGCCTCACTCCAGAATCTGCCGCACCGTATAGATCGGCTTATCCTGCGCCTCGAAGTACGTGCGCACCACCACCTCGCTCAGCAGCCCCATGCTGATCATCTGCACTCCCAGGATCACGAGGAGCACTGCCAGCAGCAGTAGCGGGCGGTTGCCGATATTGTGGCCAAGCGCGAGCTTCTCGAAGGTGAGCACCAGCCCCAACAGGATCCCCAGCCCTGAGGCGATCAATCCCAGGACGCCGAAGACGTGGATCGGGCGCGTCGAGTAGCTGAGCAAGAAGCGCACGGTGAGCATGTCCAGGAAGACCTTGGTCGTGCGCGAGATCGTCTTGCGCAGACCGGCGTACTTCGATTGTCCCCGCGCCCGCGCGCGATGATTGACCGGCACCTCGGCGATCGTGATCCCCACGCTGCTGGCCACTGCCGGCACGAAGCGATGCATCTCCCCATAGAGCCGGATGTTCTTGATGACATCGCGATGGTAGACCTTCAGGGAGCAGCCGTAGTCGTGGAGGTAGACGCCGGTGACGCGCGCGATCAGCCAGTTGCCAGCGCGCGAGGGCAACTTGCGCGTGAGGAGGTCGTCCTGGCGGCGATAGCGCCAGCCGCTGACCACGTCGTAGCCTTCCTCGGCTTTCGCGAGCAATTTGGCGATGTCGGCGGGGTCATTTTGCAGATCGGCGTCCATGGTGACGATCCATTCGCCGCGCGCGTGCGCGAAGCCAGCGGCGAAGCCAGCCGTCTGCCCGAAATTGCGCCGGAAGCGGATCACTTTGAGGCGTGGGTCGCGCGCGTGCAACTCAGCCAACGCCTCGAAGCTGCCGTCGCGGCTGCCGTCGTCGATGATGATGATCTCATAGGAGCGGCCCAACGCTGTGAGCGCCGACGTGAGTTGACGGTACAGCTCGGGGATGTTGTCGACCTCATTATAGAGGGGAATGACGACCGATAGTTCGGGGGCAGCAGGATCGCCAGGCAACTCAGTTCCTCCGGACGGCGGGCAAGGTCGAGGGCAGCTCGGGCTGCGCGGTGGGCCACAGATAGAAGACGCCGCCGAGCAAGCCGGCGGCCAGGGTGACAGCATAGAAGAGCAGCGAGAGGGCGGTGGCGGCGGCCGCGTTGACCCCAGCCTGGCTGAAGAGCACCACGTAACTCAGCTCGCGCACCCCCAGCCCGCCCACGGAGGGCAACAACAGCGATAACGAGGTCAGCGGCACGAAGATCAGGAAGTAGGCCAGGCGCACCTCGAGGCCCAGCGCGCGCGCCAGACAGACGTTGACGCCGATGAGTAGCGAATTGAACAGGAAGGAAACCCCCACGGCGCGCGCGAAGGGCGCGACGCCGTAGGCGGGCAGAGCGTCGAGCAAGGCGCGGCCGACGCGCGCGCGTTCCAGCCAGGGCAGACGGGTCCGCAACCAGGTCTGGAGGCTCGGCTGCACCATCAGGAACGCTCCGATCAGAGCGCCCGCCAGCAGCAGCCAGATCATCCAGGCCACCGTCGGCGTCGCGAGCGTGGGCGCGAGGAGCAGGGCGCCGCCGCCCATGATCAAGAGCGCCAGGATCCCCGAGAAACGATCGATGAGCACCGAGCCAGCAGCGGCGCCGGGACGGTCGGAGTAGCGAGCGAGCGCGTAGGTTTTCACCACATCGCCGCCGAAGCCGGTGGGCAGCACGGTGTTGAAGAAGCCGCCGACGAAATACCAGCGCGTCAGCACCCCCAGCGGCGCGGACACCGCCTGCGCGGCCAGCAGCCCTTGCCAGCGCCAGGCGCGGACGACCAGGCCGATCAGAAATAGTCCCCAGGCCGCAGCGACCCATCCCAGATGGGCGCCGCGCAGCTCGGCGAGGATATGGCGCCAGTCGACGGCGCGCAACAAAATCGCCAGCAGCGCCAGGCTGATGGCGACTTTGAGAGCCTGATTGAGAGTGCGTCGCCCGCGCGACGCGTGGGCAGGAGTAGACATGATCGCTTCCGAGAAAGTGGGGACATTGTAGCACAGGGACGCGCGATTGGGTAGTCGCGGTGGGCTTGAGGCTCATCTCGATTCGGCGCCGGTCTGCTGCAAAGGGGGAGGATTACCGTAGCTGGCGCGCCACCAGAGGCAAATAGAGGGTGTGTTCCCTCAGACCAATTCTCACCACCTGGCCAGGGTCGGTGTAGGTCCCGAAGTAGGCCACGTCTCTCGCCAGATCGGCCACGGCGACAGTGAGATCGTTTTCATCCGGATTCAGCGTCAGCGCACCGACGCGAGCGAAATCGGACAGGCGCACCTGCACCACCCGACCAGGGCTGGTGCTCGTCCCAAAGCAGGCGAAACCGGTCTCTGGATCGATCACGGCTGACGTGAGGGAATCCTCTCCCTCGTTGAAGGTGAGCGCCCCAACGCGCGTCAGGTCCGACAGGCGCACCTTCACTACCCGACCAGGGCTGGTATCCGTCCCAAAATACGCGAAGCCAGCCGCCGGATCGATCACAGCCGAAGTAAGATAGTCTTCTCCTGCGCTCAAAGTCAGTACGCCAGCGCGCGCTAAGTCCGATAGACGAATCTTCACCACCTGACCAGGGCTGGTGTTCGTTCCAAAGTACGCGAACCCCGCCTCCGGATCGATCGTTGCCGACGAAAGGTGCTTTTCGCCCGCGCTCAGAACCAGGGCGTCGGCGCGGGTGAAGTCCGACAGGCGCACCTTCACTACCCGACCAGGACTGGCGTCCGTACCGAAGTAGGCGAAGCCATTGGCTGGATCGATCACAGCGGTGGAGAGGAATCTGTCTTCAGAGTTCAGCGCCAATGCGCCGACGCGAGTGAAGCTGGACAGGTCCACTTTCACCACCTGACCGGAGCCGCGCGAGGCGAAGTAAGCGAAGCCATGAGGCGCGTCGATCACAGCGGAGTAGAAACCGTACTCTCCTGAATTCAGGTCCAGAACACCGATGCGGCTCAGGTCAGACAGGCGCACTTTCACCACGCGGCCAGGGTTCCTCACCATCCCAAAATAGGCGAACCCCGCTGTCGGATCGATCACGGCGGAGTAGAGATAGTCCTCACCCGTGTTCAACGTCAGGGCGCCCGCACGGGTCAGGTTGGACAGTTGGACTTTCACCACCTGACCAGGCTCAGTGCTTGTGCCGAAGTAGGCAAAGCCGGCCTCCGGATCGATCACGGCCGACCTGAGCCGATCCTCGCCCGCGTTCAGCGTCAGCGCGCCGGCGCGGCTGAAGTCCGACAGGCGCACTTGGACGATCCGGCCAGGGTCGCTGAATGTGCCAAAGTAGGCGAAGCCCGCCGTCGGATCGATCACGGCCGACTCGAGGTAGCGCTCGCCAGCCTCCAGGGTCAGCGCGCCGACGCGCGTGAAATCGGATAGGCGCACTTTGACGATCTGACCAGGATCGGTGGATGTGCCGAAGTAGGCGAAGCCGGCCGCCGGATCGATCACGGCCGATGTGAGGTCGTCTTCGCCCGCAGCGAGCGTCAGGATGCCCACGTAAGCGAAGTCCGACAAGCGCACTTTGACCACCTGGCCGGGGCTGGTCCCTGTGCCGAAGTAGGCGAACCCGGCCGGGTCGATCACGGCGGAATGGAAGTACTCCTCGCCCAGGTTGAGGGTCAAGGCCTTCACACGGGCCAGGTCCGACAGGCGCACCTGCACGACGCGGCCCGGATCGGTGTAAGTCCCAAAATAGGCGAAGCCTCCCCTCGGATCGATCACGGCCGCGGCGAGGTCGTCTTCGCCCTCGTTCAGCGTCAAGGCGCCGACGCGCGCGAAGTCCGACAGGCGCACCTTCATCACGCGACCAGGGCTGGTCCCCGCGCCGAAATAGGCGAACCCTTCCGCCGGGTCGATCACGGCGGAATGCAGGTCCCCTTCGCCAGCATTGAACGCCAGCGCGCCGACGCGGGTGAAATTCGACAGGCGCACCTTGACTACCTGGGCGGGGTTGGTTTCCGTCCCAAAATAGGCGAAGCCAGCGGTGGGGTCGGATCACGGCTGACGTGAGTTGAGCCTCTCCGCTGAGGGCCAGCGTGCCAGCGCGAGCCAGATCCGGCAGGCGCACTTTCGCTAACAGGCTGGGTCCCTCGCCGCTCGCGAAATAGGCGAAGCCTGCCGTCGGATCGATCGCAGCGGCGGCGAAAGGCGTCTCCTCTTCGCCCAGGGCCAGCGCGCCCACGGGGGTAAAGGTGGACAGGTCCACTTTCACGATCTGATTGGGGAAGGCTTCCAGGCCGAAATAGGCAAAGCCGGCCGTCGGGTCGATCACCGCAGCGACAGGGAAGCCGATCTCCCCGCTCAAGTAGATCGCATCGACGCGAGTGAAATCAGATAGACGCACTCTCACTACCTGACCGTAAAACGCAAGCGTGCCAAAGTAGGCAAACCCCCTGATCGGGTCGACCACAGCGGTGGAAAGCCATCTCTCGTCTGGGTTCAGGACCAGAGTGCCAGCATGGGTGAAATCGGACAAGCGAATCCTCACCACCCGTCCGGGATTGGTGGGTACGCTGAGGTAGGCGAAGCCTCCTGCCGGATCAATCACAGCAGCAGTGGGATCGTCCTCTCCCTCGTTCAGGGTCAACGCATCGACGTGGGTCAGGTCGGACAGGCGCACCTTAACCACGCGACCGGGGCGGGTCTCCGTCCCAAAGTACGCGAAGCCGGCCTCCGGATCGATTGCTGCAGAACCCAGGTAATCCTCTCCTGCCCCCAGGGTCAGGGCGCCGACGCGAGTGAAATCTGCCAGGCGCACTTTGACCACGCGGCCGGGGCTGGTATCCGTCCCGAAGTAGGCGAAGCCGGCCTCCGGGTCAATCACGGCGGAGGCGAGGTAGTCTTCTCCGGCGTTCAGGGCGAGGACGCCAACGCGGGTGAAGTCAGACAGGCGCACTTTGACCACGCGGCCGGGGCTATCAGCCGTGCCGAAGTAGGCGAAGCCCGTCGTCGGGTCGATCACCCCGCAATCGAGCGCGCCCACCGATGCCTCGAAGGACAAGGCGCCGGTTCGGGTGATGGCGGTTGTCGGGTTGATGATGGCTGGCGGCAAGTCGAGGATCGGTGGGCGAATAGCGGCCGACGCGGTCGTTCCTCTTCGCTGTGCGGTGGCTTCTATGTCGAGCGGAATGGCCGCAGAGATCCATCCCGTTGCCAGGGCTGACAACAGCAAGGCCCAGGCAATCCCTCTGAAGCTCTTCACGGCCTCTTTCTCCCGCTGCTACCGCCTTTTGCGCAACTGGTCCAGCATGATCGCGACGATGATCACCAACCCGATGGCGGCGGGTTGCCAGTAGGCGGGGAAGCCCAGCAACACCAGGCCGTTGCGCAGCACCTGCATGATCGCAGCGCCGATCAGCACGCCCAGGATCGTGCCCTCGCCGCCGGTGAGGCTGGTGCCGCCGATCACCACGGCGGCGATCACGTCCAGCTCGTAGCCCAAAGCCGCCGTGGGCGCGGCCACCCCCAACCGCGCCGTCATCAGCAAACCGCCGATGGCGGTGAGGAATCCGCAGAGGGTGTACACCAGGATCTTGATGCGGCCCGTGTTGATGCCGGACAGCGCGGCCGCCTGCTCGTTGCCGCCCAGCGCGTAGATGCGGTATCCCCACACGGTGCGGCTGAGGAAGAACGACATGATGATCGCGATCACGATCATCACGATCACCGGCAGAGGGACCTGCCAGCTCCCAACGGGCAGATCGTACTGGCCCAGGAAACTGAAGCCTTGCGGCAGGTTGCGCACCGGCTGGCCGTTGGTCAGGCCGTAGCAAATGCCGCGGGCGATGCTCATCGTCCCCAGGGTGGCGATGAAAGGCGGCAGCCTGGCCTCGCTGATCAACACCCCATTGATCAGGCCGATCACCAGTCCGGTCAACAGGCCAACCAGGATGCCGGGCACGACTGGAATGCCGGAGGTGAGCGCGAGCGCGGAAGCCAGCCCAGCCAGGGCCATGGTCGAACCGACGGAGAGATCAATGCCCGCCGCGATGATGACCAGGATCTCGCCGAAGGCGCTGATGGCGATCCAGGAGAAGGCGCGCAACACGTTGAACAGATTGCGGCTGGTCAGGAACGTGTCGGTGCGCAGGGAGAGGAACAGGCCCATCAAGATCAGCACCAGCAAGATGCCGGTTTCCTGGCCCAGCAGGATGCGGCGCAGGCGCGATGGCTGAAGAAGCGCGGATTCCTTACGTACGATCGCTTTGGGTTTGGTGGAAAGGGACATGGCTCAACTCCATGGAGCAGGGCTGACTACAGGTCCTCGTCTCGTGGGACGCTTTCTGTCCAGCCTCGGCCTTCAGACCTCGCTTGCATTGACCTGGTCGGTGTAACCGCTGGCGTAGGCCATGATCCGCTCCTGGGTGGCCTCGGCCCGCTCCAGGACGCCTGCAACTCGTCCCTCGCACATGACGATGATGCGGTCGCTCATGGCCAGGATCTCGGGCATCTCCGACGAGATCATAATGATCCCAATGCCTTGCTGAGCGAGGTCGCTCATGATCGAGTGCACCTCCGCCTTCGCCCCGACGTCGATGCCGCGCGTGGGTTCGTCCAGGATCAGCACCTTGGGGTTGGTCGCCAGCCACTTGGCCAGCACGACCTTCTGCTGGTTGCCGCCGGAGAGGTACATCACGCGCTGGGCCAGGTCGGGGGTGCGGATGGCGAGCCGATCCACATATTGCTGGGCCAGGGCGCGCATCTGGTCGCGCGCGGCGACGCCGTTGCGCGACAGGCGATCCAGATTGGGCAGAGCGATGTTACGTTCGACGTCGTGTTTGAGGACCAGTCCTTGTTGTTGGCGGTTCTCGGGTACCAGGGCGATGCCGGCTTTCACCGCATCCTCGGGCGAGCGGATGCGCGCCAGTTCGCCGTCGATGTAGATCTCGCCGGCGTCCAGGGGGTCGGCGCCGAAAATGGCGCGCGCCGTCTCCGTGCGCCCCGCGCCCACCAGCCCTGCCAGTCCCAGGATCTCGCCGCGCCGCAGCGAGAGGCTGACGTTGTCGATCACACCGCGCCGCGTGAGGCCGCGCGCTTCCAGCACCGTCTCGCCCAGGCGGGCCTGGCTCTTGCGGAAGACCTCCTCCAGCGTGCGTCCTACCATCATCGCGATGACGCGATCGGGCGTGGCCTCGGCGATGGACATGCTGCCCACGCGCCGGCCGTCGCGCAGCACGATGACGCGGTCGGCCACGCGGAACACTTCCTCCAGGCGATGGGTGATGAAGATCACTGCCAGGCCCTGGCTCTTCAGCGCGCGCACGATGTCGAACAGGACGGCGACCTCTTCCTCGCCGAGGGCCGAGGTCGGCTCGTCCATGATGATGACGTCGGCCCGGATCGCCAGCGCCTTGGCGATCTCGACCATCTGCTGTTCGGCCACGGAGAGATCGCGCACGCGCGCGTCGGGCGAGAAGCGGGCGCCGACGCGCGCGAGCAAGGCGGCGGCCTCTCGGCGCATGTGCTCGCGGTCCACGAAGCGGAGCTTGCCCAGGATCCCTCGTCCGAAAGGTTCGCGCCCCAGAAAGATGTTGGTGGCCACGGTCTGGTTGGGCGTGAGGTTGAACTCTTGATAAATGATGGCGATGCCCAACTCCTGGGCGTGGTGCGGATCTTGGGGCGTCACGCGCTGGCCACGCAGCCAGATCTCCCCTTTGTCCATCTGATAGGCGCCGGACAGGATCTTCATCAAGGTGGATTTGCCGGCGCCGTTCTCGCCCAGCAGGGCGACCACTTCGCCAGCGTAGGCCTCGAAATCCACATTGTCGAGCGCCTGCACGCCGGGGAACGATTTAGAAGCGCCGCGCACTTCCAGCAAGGGGGCTTTTCCCTGTGAAATCTCCACTTAGAACCTCGAGTCCTTGTCTTGGAAACGGGCAGAAGAAGCGTCGCCAGACGAACTCACAAGAAAGTGTCAAAGCAACTTTATAAATTCATCCACGTTGAGACCGACTTGCCTGATGATGGCGCGCAAAGTGCCTCTGTCCAATTCTCCATGGTCAGGAACAACTACCTGCGTGAATGGGTCGTCACGGCGTAGAACCATATGGCTCCCCTCTTGGCGTTTCAGATAGAACCCGACCCTTCCGAGCGCTTTCACGCATTCTCTTCCTGAGATCCGTGGTAACTTACTCATACGGCTACTACTAGCGTTTCAAAGCGTTCTTCAGGTACAGGCAAGCCATCTTCCTGAAGAGCAGCGACGTATCCTTGAATCGCTTCTCTAATATTGGCAATAGCCTCCTCCCTTGTCTTCCCCTGGCTGATGCAGCCAGGTAAGCTAGGACACTCGGCTACCCAGTAACCGTCTTCGCCAGCATAGATGATCACTTGCCTCATCATCACAACCTCCAGTTATGTCGCAATTTTGCCATTAAGAGACCCTTTCGCCAAACACTATGCTGGCCGATGTTGCCATTGTTAGAATACATACTGCAGCAAGAAGGGGCGGAGACATCATCTCCGCCCCTTCCCGGCCTGGCCGTCGACTTATTCGTAAGGCGGCAGCGGCTTGGTGAAGTCCAGCGTATCCCAGGCCTCTTTCATGGCGTCCACGTTCTTGGCTGTGACGATGTCCATGCCGGAGTTGGTGAACGACTCGAATTGCTTGCCGTTGACGATGTGGTCATAGATCATCTGCACCGTGTCGTAGCCCCAACCCCAGTACTTCTGGCCAACCAGGCCGTAGAGCAGCCCGTCCTTCACATACTCCAGCTCGACGGGGAGCGTATCGAAGGCCACGGTCTGCATGCCGGCCCTGGCGGCCTCCTCCCACAACGGCATGGAGCCGCGCTCGGCGAAGAGCGGCCACAGCCCGACGAAGAACCAACCCTTCAAGTCGGGGTAGGCCTGCATCGTCTCCTCGACGACCTGGACGCCCAGGTTGATATCGTCGTTGCAGGCCACCGTCCTGACGATCTCCAGGTTGCTGCCAGCGATGCCGTCCTTGAACCCGCGGATGCGCTCCTCCAGGTTGAAGGCGCCGGGCACGCCGGTCAGGACCGCCACCTTGCCGCCCTCGGGCAGGGCCTTCTTCAGCAGCTCGGCCGCGGCCTTGCCGCCCTCATAGTTGTCGACGCCCAGGTAGGTGAAGCGTTTGCTGTTGGGCGAGTCGGAGTCCCAGGTCATGACCGGGATGCCAGCTTCCACGGCCTTGTTGATGGGATCCTCGCAGCCGGTGGGATCGTTGCAGGACACGCCGATGGCGTCGACGCCCTTGGCGATGACGTCCTCGATCACCCGCGCCTGTTCGGCCATATCGGATGCCACCGAACCGGTGTAGAGGATCTCGACCGTGTACGGCCCTTGCTCGGTCAGCTCTTTGGCCTTGGTCTCGGCGCCCACCTTGCCCAGCTCGAACACGGGGTTATTGAGCGCCTTGGGGATCCAGGCGATGACGAGCTTGTTGTCGGCCAGGATCTTCTCGCGGTCGAAGGCGGCTGCGGCTGGCGCGGCTGGCGGCTGGAACTGGAAGGCATCCGCTGGCGCCTCCCATCCCTGCGTGTTCCATTCGTGCGGGATGCCCTTGGCGTCGAGCTGCGCCTCATAGTCCTTGAGGTTGGCGGCGGTGATCACGTCCACGCCGGTGTCGATAACGCCGTTCTTGGCGCCCATCTCTTGGAGCGCCGCGTCCACGCCCTTCTCGGCCATCAGCTTGATGACCTGGACGGACTTGTAGCCCATGTCGAACTCGCGCTGAGCGACAGAGGCGTGGATGACGCCTTCCTTGATGAAGTTGATGATGTCGGTGGTGGCGTCAAAGGCGACGACCTTGATCTGGCCAGCCTTGCCCGCTTCCTTCACCGCTGTCGCCCAGGCCGGGCCATTGTAAGCGTACACGCCGAAGGCGCCCGCCAGGTCGGGGTTGGCCGAGATCACCGAGTTGGCCAGTTGCAACGCGGTGGCGGCGTCTTCCTTGTCGTTCACCGGCTCGAGGGCGGTGATCTGGGTGCCCTCGATGGCCTTGAGGAAGCCGTCGGTGCGCTGCAGCGCGTTGAGCGCCGTGTCAGAGCCGCGGCCGATGCCCACCTTGCCGCCGGCCGGCAACAGTTGCTTCATCGCCTCGCCAGCGATCGTGCCCGCGGTGTAGTTGTCGGTGCCGATGTAGACCAGCGAGACGCTCCCCTCCACGGGCGGCGTGTCCAGCGTGGTGACGAAGATGCCCGCGTCGGCGGCCTTCTTCATCACCGGCTCCAGCGCGTTGGGGTCGGAGGGCGCGAGCGCGATGCCCGTCACGCCCTGGGCGATGTAGGTTTCCATCGTCTGGATCTGAGCCGCCACGTCCTCTTTCTGGGGGACGAAGAAGATGGCCTGATCGTCCGCGAGGCCCAGGTCCTTGGCGGCCGCGCGCACCCCTTTCTCGACGTTCGACCAGTAGGGGTGCACCGACTTGCCGATGACCACCACTTTGAAGGGTTTGGCTTCCGCCGGCTTCTCGGCGGGGGCTGCCGCCGGAGCTGGCGCCGCTGGCGCGCAGGCGGCCAGCACCATGCTGGCCAGCACGAGCAGCGAGAGCACGACGAACAGATGCCGCTTCATGGGATACCTCCTTCGTTTGGGTTGTTAAAGGATCGAGGACGGCAGCGATCGCGGTCATCCTCGACTAGCGGTCTCGCCCTCAAAGTTCCAAAATCGCCTTCTCTCACCTTTGGAGGTCGTCGTTGTCCATGACGATCACCAATGCGGCAACGACTACGGTTCACCTTGTTTCAAACAGCGAACGTGGTAAACCAGACTGCCTGATAATTCCGAGTAGTGTGCCAATTTTCAATTCATCATGGTCTGGTACAGGCACGGTGATGGTAGTTTCCCCTTCTTGCTTTTGCATGATGATGTGGCTACCCTTTCGCCGAACTCGCATAAAACCGTGTTCTGCCATGATATTACAAACCTCTTGACCAGAGAGGACGCGTAACTTAGGCACTTTCCAAACCTGCAGTTGGCACCATTGGCATAATGGGCATGATATAGGTCTCTTTCTTTAGCCTGCGTCGAATTTCGGAGGGTGATGCGACTTCAAAGAACCCTTCAACGGCCTCAAGCAGATTAAATCGCGCCTCTTCGATAGTTCTACCTTGACTTACGATATCCAATTCTGGGCATGTAGCCACATAATCGTCGCCTTCGCGTTCAATCACAGCGGTTAGTTGTAATACCTTATTCATCAATTATACCCTCGCTTCAGCGTAATCATCGCGGGCGCCCACCATGTAAGCGACCACCTGCTCCCGGAATTCGTGGATATCTCCTTGCACCGGCAGGTCGGCGACCTTGCGCCCATGCCGCATGACCATGATCCGGCTCCCCACGCGATAGATGTCCTCCAGGCGGTGGCTGATGATGATGATCGAAGCGCCGTGTTCCTTGAGCTGCTGGATCAGGTCGAGCACCTTGTCGATGGCCGCCACGCTCAGCGCCGCCGTCGGCTCGTCCATGATGATCACCTTGGCGTTGAATGCTGTCGCCCGGCCGATGGCGACGGCCTGGCGCTGGCCGCCGGACAGGGTCTCCACCTTCTGGCGGACCGAGGCGATGTCGATGCGCAGCCGCTCCATCAGGCGCTCCGCCTCACGCGCCATGTGTCGCTGGTCCATGATCCGGATCGGCCCCAGGCCGAAGCGGACGACCTCGCGCCCCAGGAAGATGTTCGCGGCCACGTCCAGGTTATTGGCCAGGGCAAAGTCCTGATAGACCATCTCGATCCCCAGCCGGCGCGCGTCCTCGGGCTGGCGAATCTGCGCGCGCTGCCCTTCGACGAAGATCTCCCCCTCGTCGGGCAGATAGGCGCCGGACAGGATCTTCATCAGCGTGGACTTGCCGGCTGCATTGTCGCCGACAAGTCCCAGCACCTCGTTATGGCGCAAGGTCAGATCGACGCCGCGCAGCGCCTGTACGGCGCCGAAGCTCTTGCGGATGCCTCGCATCTCGACGAGGGGAACGGGTTGTTGGTTCATAGCGTCGCCCCTCAGCAGGCTATCGTCGCGCGCGGCGGCGCACGGTATCGTAGACCACCGCGATCGCCAGCACGATGCCCAGGATCGCGTCCTGCAGATAGGACGAGATGTTGATCAGCACCATGCCGTTCTGCATCACCCCCATGATCGCAGCCCCCAGCAGGGCGCCCAGGACCGTGCCCTCGCCGCCGAACAGGCTGGTGCCGCCGATGACGGTGGCGGCGATCGCCCACAGCTCATAGGCGGTGCCCACCGTCGGCGTCCCCTGTCCCAACCGCGACGCCAGCAGGATGCCTGTGGTCGCCGCCATGAAGCCGCTGGCGGCGTAGCAGAAGATGCGCACCCGGTCCACGTGCACGCCGGACACGCGGGCGGCCTCCAGGCTGCCTCCGACCGCGTAGATGTGGCGGCCGAGCACCATGAAGTTGAGGATGAACGACACGACGAGCGCAATGATGATCAGGATGATGAAGGAGACCGGGATCGTCGCCAGGTCGCCCTGGCCCAGCGTCAGGAAGGGGTGGCCGGATGGGTAGACGATCGGGTACCCGCGTGTGATGTAGCCGGCCATGCCGCGGCCGATCAGCCAGGTGCTCAGCGTGATGATGAACGGGGGAATCCTCAGCTTCGTCACAAACAGGCCGTGCCAGGCGCCGATGAGGATGCCCACCATCAAGGTGACGAGGATCGCGGGGACCATGCCGATGGGCGCCAGCCCGAAGGCGCCCTTCAGCATCAGCGTGGCGACGATGACGCCGGTCAGCGCGGTCAGCGAGCCGACGCTGAGGTCGATGCCGCCGGTGATGATGACCAGGATCTCGCCGATCGCCAGGATGCCGAAGGTGGCCATGAACCGCATGATCACGGCCAGATTGGCTGGCTTGACGAAGGTCTCGGGTTGCCGCCAATAGAAATAGAGGCAGAGCAGGATGAGAGCGATCAGGACGTTCAGCTCACGGAACTGACCGAGTGCGATACGCTCTTGTCGCCGCGGGCGGGTGGCTACGGCCATGTCGTTCCTCCTCGAACGGCTTGAGCCAATACGATCGATCGCTGTCGCTCAGGGCCGGCAGACTTGGGGAGGAAGTCTCACGGTTCTGGGAGGATTGTTAAGATTATAGCGCTTTTCATGGTTTCCGTCAATGTGCTCTTGCGGGATGCATTTCAGTTTGGTGGCGAGTTATAGGCTTGCCGCCAGCGTTCATCAAAGTCGTTTGGGTATGCCAGAGAGCGCGATCGTATCACAGTCCTCTGGATTGTGGGGCGCGCTGCAGCGCAATGGCGAATGAGCAATCAGGGGCGCCACCCCTTCCAAAAAACTGAAATACACCCCCGCTTACGATTCTCGCGCTCTTGCGATCAGGTCAACAGCCAACGCGCGAAAGGCCAGGTCCAGGTTGGAGGGTATGCGGGGCAAGAGTCGGCACTTTCGCGCCTCAGCACGATATGCGGATGGCATACCGAGGCCGCCCTGGAATGTTGGTCACGTTGCCGCCGTCTGCCAGATACCGTTGGGACCGATGACAAAGGTCGCGTCGGCTTCGACGATGCTGCCGGGTGTATAGCAAATCGTCACAGTGGAGAGGCGCCAGACACTATCTCCGCTCTGGTTATTGCGTTCCCAGCCCACTAGCGGCTCGACCGGTCCCCTCACCCCACTCACGACTTGGTGGCCGTCAGCGTCAGCGGCCAGAGCATGAGCAGTAATCGGTTCTCCCTTGTGAAGCTGCACCTGCGGCGCGGGCAATCCCGTCTGATCTGGCGCGGACAGGTCTGTCGCCAGTTTCAGCCATCCCCAACCGTAACCCCGCTCGCCGCCCACTCGTAGCCGCGTCAGCGCTTCTTTCCAGCCAGTCAGCTCGGCGTCCAGCGCATCTCGCACGTACAGATGTCCCAGAAAGAAGACTTGCGGCGGTTCCTCGTCATCCAGCGGTCGCGCCCGCGGGCCGATGAACTCCACCTCGTGCAACAACCCCTGTGCAGCGCTCTGCTGCCCGTAGTCTAGCGCTGTGCTAGCGTAGCTGCTCAAGAAGCGATAGGCGAAGATCGCCTCGTCTTGCCACGGATAGCATGGAGGTCCGGCCTTGTCCAGAGCCGGGAACAGGTACATGAAGCGGAACTGCTCGTTGACTTTCTGGCCGATGCGCTCATAAGCGGCGCCAGATGCGCCGGAAATGACGTTGCGCGTCAGTCGGGCGGTCAATGCCGCCCATAGCGCTTTGCCGGTCACGTAGCCGCGCGTCTGCTGCAAGTTGCTCACCTTGCGATAGCCGATGTGCAGCGGGCTGAGCAGTTGAAAACAGAGGCGGTAACGTGTCCACGTCATGGCGCGATCTCCTTGTCAGTCTGAGCGTCCACCAGCGGCAGCTCGTCGCTGCGCTGCCAGAGGATCTGTCCGTGCGCTAAAGCCTCATGTGCCAGGGGCTGTCCTGCCTGGATCTCGGCCAGCGTGTAGGGGAAAACGTCCAGGTCCACAGGAAAGGTTTCCGGCCTGTAAGTCATTGTGCGCTCGAGAAAGGACCGTTCGCTGTGCGAGAGCACGATAAGCAGATCGACATCACTACCTACGCCGATCTGGCCTCTGCTAAGCGAGCCGAACAGGACGACGCACACCACCTCAGAGCGACGGCTCAAGTCCACAACGAAGGCATTCAGCGCGTCCCGGATGAGCGGTTCATGGGTTGAGTAGACGGTCACAGAACCGTAGGATCGCTTCTGAATAGCGGATGGCATCTTCAGCCTCCAAGGACGTGTAGAATTCAGTGGGCGCGCCTTCCGTCAACCCATTCGGATAGCGGGTCGGGATGTAGTGCTTATCCAGAATACGGGCTTGATCCATCAGCTCCGACGGGATTTCCGTCGCTTCGGCCAGGGCTTGGAGCAGATGGGTCACGGTGTGTCCCCAAGCGCGTTGCCCCCGCTGTTCGAAGATGGCTTTCAATGCCTTCTCGGCGGCTTGATGGGCGGCAAAGCAGGCCCATTCATAGGCCCCCTCGGCTTGCGCGTTACGAGCATGGCGCAGGTCGGCCTGCGCCTGGACCCACCAATCGCGAGCGCGGTTCATGAGCTGCCTCCGGCCGCCTTGGCCCCGTAGCGGGCGTAGATAAGGGTCTGCTCGTAAAGATCGCGAACAAGAAACAGGGTGTCGAAGTCGTCCAACACTTGTTCGATGTAGAACTTTAGCGCTTTCGACGCTTCGTCTTCTATCCTCACGCCCGCGAATTTGGGCAGCGCCTGGAGCGCGCAGTAGAGACTGTGGCGGATGATCGGCGCGACTTTGGCCTCGTCGCTGCTGCGTGAGAAGAGAAAGAGCATGCAGGCATAGATTCCCTGCTCCTGGAGCACGCCCAGGGCTTTGGTCGCCAGCCGCTCCATGGTCTCCACCGGGTTCTTGGCGTCGATGTCCCTGACTTCCTTGACCATCGCCTGCGCTGTGGCCGCGGCCAGCCTGTCCAGGTTCAAGGTGGTTGTCTCAGCCATTGTTCACCTCCCAATCGGCCGCCAGCTTGACGCGGCCGAAGCCGCGCGTGCCCATGCCGCCGATGCCCAGGTACTCGGCCAGCTTCAGGCCGGCGCGCACCGCGTCCAATGGCTGGCGCCATTGCTCGCCGAGCGCGTTGCTTTTGGCGGTCTTGTCGGTGACCGGAAAGGTGCGTCCGCCCGGCCCGAAATCGTCCTCCACAACGTCCAGCCAGAGCAGCGCGGCCCGCGGCAGAGCCTCATAGGTGAAGAGCGCTTTGTCCGACGCGGCGCCGGTCTCCGGGTTGATGCTCACTGACGTGCGCACTTCCAGGTTGCTGTTAACCACCTGACTGAAGACCTTGTCGGAGACCAGGACGGCGCGCTGGGCGATCTCGGCTGGCACGCCTTCCGGCAGGGTGAAGTCGCCCTGCTCGACCGGCAGCATCAGCCAGCCCAGGTTCAGGTGTTGGTGTTTCGCCAGGCCCGACGCCACTTTGACCGCATCATCGCTGACCGCAGCGGTAACGTCGAACTCCCGCAGCACATCGGGGCTGGTGACCCACACCGGCCCGGCCAAGGAGTAGACGGGGAAGAGCAGCAACCGTGCGTCGCCGATGCTGACGGTGCCGCTCTGGCCGCCCTCTGCGCCGCGGATATAGCCGAAGGTGTAGCATACCGGGCACTTTTCGTTGCGGCAGTGGCTCTTCTCGTCCTCGCCTATGCCCGCGCCCGCGCAGCGGCGGCTCTCGTAGCGCATGGCTGCGAACTGGCGGATGGCACCGCTGAGCGAGGTGCCTGGGATCTTGGGCAGCCGCGTGCCCGGCTCGCGCACAATACTCAGGTCCACGCGGCCCAGCCGATAGCCGCCCGTGCCCACGTGAACGGGGTCGAGGGTCATCAACAGGAAACGTTGTTGGCGATAGAAAGTTGGCTCGCTCATTGGTTGGTCTCCTCTTGGTTGGGGGTGCGCTGGCTGCTCTCTTTCATGATGCCCATGCGCAGCTCGATGACGTCGTTCAACAGGCCGCTGGCAGCCCAGTCGGTCAGGTTTCGCAGCGCGTCGCCGCCTGGCCGGCCGTCTTTGGGCCATTGAGCGGTCAGGATGGCGTCGCGACAGAAGCGCCAGAACATGCCGGACGCGCCGGCGCAGTCGGTCGGCGTTGGCCGCCATTCCTGCCGCTTCGTCTCGATCAGGTCGCGCAGCGCGTGGATCTGGCTGTTGGTCAGGCCCTTCGCGCCGGCGATGGCCTCCCACGCGGCGTCCAGCGTCGCCAGCTCGTCCAACAGGTAGGGTCGCGTCGGTCTTCCTCGTCGTTGGCCAGCCTCGTTGTAGGCGATCTCGAAGCGCCGGCCGGCGGTGTCGAGGTACTCGAAATCGAGGGAAGCGGGGGTGAAGTAAACCGTGTCGCCCTTTTTCAGATCGCCGGCGTGCACCAGCCAGCCCATTTGCCCCGTCCATGGGTTGGGCGCCTGGAAGCGGCGATTGCGGTCGGTCGGCTCGCCACCAGCCTTCAGGAAAACATAGGGATACCAGCAGTCTTCGGTCGCGCCATCTCCCATCACCGCCGGGACGTACCAGGTCAGGGTTCGGTCAAGGGCCTCGTTCTTGAGCGAGACGGCGTACCACGTCTGGAATTGCTGCGTGCCGTCGGCCAGATTGCACACGGCAGCGGGCAACGGGCCAGTTTGCCTGACCACATCCTGCTGCACCTGCCACGCATCCACAGCGCCGAGGGGCGGCTGCGCCAGCATGCGCCGGCCCGCGTCCAGGACAGCGCGCAGGGGCGTGCGCCGCCCGGCGTAGACGACGCCCAGGTGCAGCGGCAGGCGGTTGCGCACCTTGCCCATCTCGCGCTCGTACCTGGTCTTGATCGCCCGCACCACGTCGAGCGCCTTATCGGCCGGGACGAGCGCCATGAAGGTGCGCGGCTCGGCGAGGATGGGGATGGCAGGGGTGTAGCGGTCATCCAGGGTCTTGACCTGCGCGATCAGCACCTGGCCCAACCTGCGATTGGCGCCGCCGTAGCCGGCCGGCTCCTCCAACAGAAACGTGCGGCCAGGTTGCACAACCTCAGCCACTGGCCGGCCCAACTGCTCCGGCTTCGCCAGGTAGTCCGGGTTGTCACAGGTGATGAAGCGCTTCTTGTCGCTGTCCCACACCACGCTCAGGCGGACGCCGTTGACGACCAGCTCGTAGGTGTGGAAGCGGCCCAGGTCAAGGCTGTTGGTTTCCCTGGGGTAGATGGCCAACCGTCCTCCGACGGTGCCGACTGCGCTGGAGAGGCCGTCTTGCGTCTCCCGCCAGAAAGTGCGCGTCGTCTCCCAGACGCGGCGGAGGCGGGCGAAGGAGGGGTTCTGGCGCAACATCGCCAGCGCCAAAACCTCGGCTTTTGGATGGGGACCAAAGTTGTTCAGGTCCGAGTCGGTGACTTGAATATCGTAAAACTGAGTGAAACCACCCCCGCGCGCCGGCGACAAGACCAGATTGTCAAGCAAGGTGTTGCCTGTGAACTGCCTGCGCCGAATAGCAAGCTGAATGTCTTGCACCAGCACGCTGTAGTCGAAGTCATATTGCTTGTCTTTGCGTTCGG
>FWWM01001758.1_pt1 | contig 63661 bp, 68 predicted proteins | sample 2228351 | NCBI WGS metagenome assembly FWWM01 (sample SAMEA103939774, study PRJEB20133) | metagenome
TTTCCAATACCATTCCATCCTCCTGATTCCTTGATTGCTTATATTGACTTTTTATTATCTCTTCTGGTTTATTTCATCTGTACCCCTCCTGTTTAACCATGATTTGCTCTATTATATTAATCTTTTAAAGAAGCCACTGTTTCCGGCTTCAACTAAAAATAGTGTAACCCAAAAAGTTAGGTATATCGGTATAACGAAGGAGCTGGGGCGCAGAGTATACGAAAATAAAAACAGAATGGCGGAAGATTTAATGCTACGCTCGAAACACAGGATTTCTCGCTTTCCTTGAAATGACAGGGAGGAGTTAGAGCTGAGCAATGAAAAAAGGCTGTCATTTGGACGAACGAAGTGAGGAGAAATCTTATAGGAGTGCAAGTTTTAAATTTGAAGTGTAAAGACCCACCAGAATTATCTTAGCTGCGGTGAAAACTGCAAGATTTCTCGCTTCACTCGAAACGGCGGATTTCTCGCTTCGCTGGAAATGACAGGAAGGGGGTCGAAATGACAGAGGGGGTGGGGAAATGACAAATGGGTGGTTGAAATGACAGAGGGGGTGGGGGCGCAATGAGAGGGGATGGGTCAAAATGAGATGGTAAGGGGCGAAATGGCAGGCGGTGCGTTGGAACTGACAGGGGGTGCGCTGGAGATAATAGCGGAGACAAGGGCCTTATCACAACAACGGGCAGCCAGCCCACCTGTCATTTCGACGAACGAAGTGAGGAGAAATCTTTTGAGGGATTGCGGTTTTTTATCTTTAGATCCTCGGCCATTGTGATAAAAAATTTGCGAAAGTTATAGTATTTTTAATCAAAATCTGATAAAGTTGCTTTTTTATTGAACAGTCTATACAAACTAAATATTAGAAAGGACGGGCAAAAATGAGGAGATCACAAGGCCCAAGGAATGGTCAATAGAGCAACATGAGATGCCTCAATGAGAATACCAGCATAAGGAAAAATCTCACTGTGACCTGCTCAGATAATTTCATTAAACTCCATTGTGGAATGTGAAAAAATCTATACAATAGTGTATAATACAATTACTTAAACTTGACCCTTGTGCGGGAAGCCGTGGTGTATCATCATCGCAAAAAAGGAAGACGGCCATGAAAAAGAGATGCTGGTTTGTAGTTCTCTTGTTAATTTTTTACATATTTCTACTGATGCCTTCATTTTTATTGGCACAGGCTAAAAGGCCTGAGGTTGAGGTTGATGTTCAGATATACAAAGAGGTAGAGGTAAGAAGGGATGGAAGAGTTGAGCCTTATTACGAACCAGTAGCGGAAGTAAAGGCAGGAGACAAACTTTTGTACAAGATACTATATACAAACAAAAGCAACACAGTGGCCTATAATGTGGTGATTGTGTACGAGATACCTAAAGGAACAAAATATGAACCCAACAGTGCAGGGGGTGAAGGGGCAGAAGTGGGGTTAAGTAATGATGGTGGCAAGAGCTACAAGAAGGCAGTTTATCAAAAACCAGTAAACAATGCTGATACTCTTTTGGATGAATCTAACAAGGAACATGAAGCTATTACAAATATTATGTGGGTAGTTAAAAAGCAAATACCACCTGGTAAAACTGGAGAGCTATTCTTTAAAGTTATTGTAGATACGCCTTACAGAAACTAAAATTTAAGTCTAACATCATCGTCTTTGAACTTATCAAGCACTACTTTTCAAAAGATTCTCCCAATATCTGACTTACCATTGGATCTCAAGTATTAACGCCGTTATTCCCAGCTTTACCAGCCATTATTAATGCCAAACATAACTTTAACCAAAATAATTTTAAGGGTTGGCTACAGAATTATTATAAAAGAAAGGGTGAAGACCATTACAAAGCATCAGCCCGAGGCTCAAGATATTGGAACAGGTTCCAGCCAATGTATTTCTCCATCTTTGATCACCCCTAAAAGTACAAATTCTCCTTCTCTTACTAATATCCTGGTTTTTTCAAAGGCTAAAATTGCCTTTCTTGTTTTTCTCACAGCTTTTAAAACCGCAGCTAATATAATTGTATAAGGTCTTCTTATTTTGAGACTGCCTTTTTCCCATACTCTAAAGACTATTTCAGTAAGGACACTTTATTGGGTTATTGGCCCAGGATATTTGCCACCTCTCAGTAGCAGTATGGCATTGACACCATCACCTACAAATCCTATAACCATTTTGCAGCAAATCCCCACAACAAGGAGCAGCAATGGACTTTAGCCTTTCCATGGAACACGAGATCTTAAGAAAGACTGTGAGAGATTTTGCAGAAAATGAAATAAGACCAGTGGCAAGGGAATTGGATGAAAAGGAAGAGTTCTCCTATGAGACCATGGCCAAGATGGCTGATCTGGGGCTGTTTGGCATGTTTGTCTCAGAGGAATATGGCGGCCAGGGAATGGATTACCTTGCCTACATCATAGCAGTGGAAGAGCTGGCAAGGGTGGACGGTTCCCATGCTGCCACTGTAGCTGCAGGGAACTCCTTGGGTATTGGTCCATTGTATTACTTTGGCAATGAGGAGCAGAAAAGAAAGTACCTGCCTTCTCTGTGTAAAGGCGAAACTTTATGGGCTTTTGGTCTCACTGAGCCCAATGCAGGTTCTGACGCCTCTAATAGCCGTACCACTGCCATTCTAGATGGGGACCACTGGATTATAAATGGCAGCAAGATATTTATTACCAATGCCTCCACCAAGATCAGCAAGGGTGTCACAGCACTGTGCAGGACAGGCACCAGGCCTGACGGCAGACCAGAGCTCTCCTGCATCTTAGTGGAAACAGGAACCCCTGGGTATGAGGCAAGGGTAATGAAGGGCAAGATGATGTGGCGGGCATCCAATACCAGTGAGCTCTATTTTGAAGACTGCAAGGTCCCAAAGGAGAACCTCCTTGGGGAAAGAGGCAGGGGTTTTTATCAAATGATGCAGACCTTGGACGGAGGTAGGCTTTCCATTGGTGCAATGGGCCTTGGTGGAGCCCAGGGCTGCTTTGAAATGGCCCTTAAGTATGCTAAACAAAGGATACAGTTCGGCAAGCCTATCTCCACCTTTCAAGTGAATGCCTTTAAATTGGCAGACATGGCCTTGGAGATAGAGTGTGCAAGGCTCTTGCTCTACAAGGCCTGCTGGCTTAGGGACAACAATAAGCCCTTTGCTAAAGAGGCAGCAATGGCAAAGCTGTATTGCTCTGAGGTAATGGGGAGGTGTGCAAACCATGCAGTACAACTTCACGGTGGCTATGGTCTTATGAAAGAATATGAGGTGGAAAGGTTTTACAGGGATCAAAAGCTCTTGGAAATAGGGGAAGGCACCTCAGAGATTCAACGTATCGTGATTTCAAGGCATATTGGAGCGGTATAATAACCATGAATTAATCTTCCTGATCATTTCTACACCATAAGGTCATGGGCTGTCTTTCCCCATAATATCAGTTGACATCCCCTATGTGCTCCTGTAAACAAGCCCAAACATGAAAACATCCCTGAAAGGAGATATTGGATATGGATTATTTATCGCCCCTATATGAGGTAAACCAGGCCCTTGTGGCCATGGGTGCTGAAAAGCTTAATTTGTGCATGCAATGTGGTATGTGTGCAGGGTCTTGTCCATGGAGGATCGTGGATGGTCCCTTCAATGTTAGAAGGCTGATAAGGATGGCCCAGCTGGGTGTGGAGGGGTATGAGTCCGACGATATTCTTTATGGATGTACCACTTGTAACAAGTGCGTGCTCAAGTGCCCCAGAGGAGTAACCATAATAGATGTGGTCAGGGCCATGAGGTCCATGATTGCTGAGACAGGGGCAATCCCTGCTGTGTTAAGGACAGCTACAGGTAGTGTGCACAGCAACGGCAATCCATGGTCCGAGCCAAGGGAAAAGAGGACAAAGTGGGCTGAAGGCCTTGATGTGCCAATCTTTGACGGCTCCCAGGAGTATTTCCTGTTTGTCTGTTGTACATCCTGCTATGATGTGAGGAGCCAGAACATCGCAAGGTCAATTGTCTCATTATTGAAAAAACTTGGGATCAGTTTCGGGATCATAGGTAATGAGGAAAGCTGCTGTGCAGAGTCTGTGAGAAAGATAGGTGATGAAGAGCTATTCAATAGGACCGCTGAAAAGAATATAAACCTATATGCCTCCAGGGGTGTAAAAAAGATAATTACAACCTCCCCTCATTGTTATTACACCTTCACAAAGGAATATCCTGAGCTGGGTGCTGATTTTGAGGTATTTCACTATACACAGATACTGGAAGAGGCACTGAGGGATGGCAGACTAACCATCAAGAACAACCTGGGCAAAAAGATCACATATCACGACCCATGTTATCTTGGCAGGCATAGTGAGGTATATGATGCTCCCAGGGCCCTGATCTCTGCCTTAACCGGGGATGGCCTTGTGGAGATGAAAAGGCAAAAGAAAGAAAGCCTGTGTTGCGGCGCAGGTGGAGGAAGGCTGTGGATGGAGACCAAGCCTGAGTGGAGGTTTAGTGATTTGAGGGTAAAGGAGGCAGTGGAAACCGGGGCCGAGGTATTGGCCACAGCTTGTCCTTACTGCATATCCATGCTGGAGGACAGCAGGAAGACCACCAATAATGAGGATAAGGTCCTTGTAAAAGATATCTCTGAATTACTGTGTGAGGTCCTTTAAGCCCCTGGGCCCCTTCTGGGGCCCTTTTAGCAAGACCCAATGGCAATCCTTTATATTGACTGTTTCTCTGGTATCAGTGGCGACATGTTTTTGGGCTCCATGCTGGACATGGGGCTGCCCATAGAGGAAATAAACAAGTTGATAGATAACCTTGGGCTGAACAATGTGGAGGTCTCTGCCTCAAAGGTACTTAGACAAGGACTATCAGGCACCCTCTTTAATGTAGTCACAACAGGGACCCATGAACACAGAAGTTTCTCTGAGATTGAGGAAATGATACTCAAGAGCCCTTTACCTAAAGAGGTAAAGGAATTGTCAATAAAGGCCTTCTTGTTGTTGGCAGAGGCAGAATCCCTTATACATGGCATACCCTTACGAGATGTACACTTCCATGAATTAGGGGCAATTGATTCCATCGTGGATATTGTAGGATCCATGTATGGAGTGTACTACTTTGGTGTGGATAGGCTATATTCATCCCCCATTCCCTTGGGAAGAGGCATGATAGAGAGCAGCCACGGCAAACTACCTCTTCCTGCTCCTGCCACATTGTTTCTCTTAAGGCATGTCCCTGTCTACGGGGTTGAATGGGAAGAGGAGCTGGTAACACCCACCGGTGCGGCCATCCTAAAGGTCCTGGCCAAATCCTTTGGGCCTATCCCTTCCTTTTACATAAAAAAGATTGGATACGGGGCAGGGGCTCGCAATCCTCAAGGCAGGCCAAATCTCCTGAGGGTCATACTGGGTGATGCCCTACAAGTCTCCCCAGTGGATGCCGATGTAGTGGCAGAGATAAGGGTGAACCTGGATGATGTGTACCCTTATGAGCTTGGTTTCCTAATGGAGAGACTTTACAGTCATGGGGCTTTGGACGTGGCCTTTGTACCATGTTACATGAAGAAGAATAGACCAGGGATACAGGTTCAGGTATTGGCATTGCCACAGGACCTGGAAAGGATCAGCCATATCCTCCTAAACGAAACTCCTGCCCTGGGTCTGCGCACTGCCATTTACTATCGGAGGATCTTGAAAAGGTGGGAGGAGGAGGTGGCCACGCCCCTGGGTAAGCTTAGGGTAAAATTGGCAATGGACACCAGGGGCAGGCATAGGTATTCCCTGGAATACGATGACATAAGAGCTATGGCCATTGAAACCGGGCTAGGACTCAAAGAGATAAGAGAAAGATTAGAGCATATTGTTAAACAGGCGCTGAGGGAAAAGGGTTACAAAATTGACCAGGATTGAAAGATTGTTTGTGGTGGGTATCTCCAGCTGGTTTTTTACTGGATTCGCTGGGGTCATACCAGGGACCCTTGGCACCTTGGCTGCGATCCCCTTTTATGTCCTGATGGCCATCTTTTTCCCTTATTCCCAGCTGTGGGTCCTGGTTCCCTTTTTGATTCTTGCCCTGTATGCATCTCAGAGGGCGGCAGAGATCTATAAGGAGCCCGATCCAAGGAAGGTGGTAATAGATGAGGTCCTTGGTTATTTTGTAACAATGTTTAATCTCCCTTTTTCCATCACGGGAACAGTTCTGGGATTTTTCCTGTTCAGGATCTTTGATATATTGAAACCATTCCCCATAAGACGAACAGAGAGGTTCTGGGGCGGAATAGTCTGGGACGACCTCCTGGCAGGGGTATATGGGAATTTAGTTTTAAAGACCTTTTTCTCATTGGGATGGATAGGCCAAACATGATAGGTGAAGTAATCACAGTGGGAGATGAACTAATCAGGGGCAGGACCATGGATATGAACTCATGGTATGCCGCGGGCATGCTCACCAACGCAGGGTTGAAACTGAGGAAGATATCCTGTGTGGGAGATGACCCAAGGACCATGGAAGAGTGTTTCAGGGGTGCCATTGAGGGTTCAGGGTTTCTTATCATCACAGGGGGATTGGGCAGTACACAGGATGATATCACCAGTGAGGTCTTGGCCCAGGCCCTGGGACTTCCCCTGGAGATTAACCAACTTATGCTAAATAAAGTCAAGGCCCTTGCAGATACAAGGCATGTGGAGCTTAGCCCGAATATTTTAAAGATGGCCTATCTTCCCCAAGGTGCCAATATATTTTCTCTAAAGGGATCTGCCTGCGGTTTTTGGCTGGTCTATAAGGAGGTGCCCATATACGTACTACCCGGTGTGCCGGGACAGATGAGATATCTCTTGGAAAAGTATGTGATCCCTGATCTATTGGCCAGGTACCCTTTAAAGAGCCATGTGGCCTTTAAAAGGATCAAGACCTATGGTATTACTGAACCGGAAATTGCTCAAAGGATAGAAAGACTAGGCCTAAAAGGCCAGGGCATTATACTGGGATTCTATCCCCAATTCCCTGAAAACCATGTGACCATAACCGTGGAAGGAGACCAAGAGGGGGGTGTGGAGGGGATTTTAAAAGAGGCTGAGGAACAGATCACAAAGGAGTTAGGCCATTTCGTATTTGGGAAGGATTCAGAGACAATGGAAGAGGTAATAGGCAAAGGATTAAGGGAAAAGGGTCTTACCCTTTCCTGTGCTGAGTCGTGCACAGGGGGTTTGGTAGCCCACAGGGTGACCAATGTGCCAGGGAGCTCTGATTATTTCTTAGGTGGTGTGGTTGCCTATTCCAATTCCATGAAGGTGAATCTCCTCCAGGTGAATGAGGTTACCTTGAGGGACCATGGAGCAGTGAGCAAGGAGACTGTACTGGAAATGGCAAGGGGTATAAGGGCCTTAACAGGCTCTGATATCTCTGTTGCCATCAGTGGAATAGCCGGTCCTGGTGGTGGAACCGAGGAGAAACCAGTGGGTACTGTGTTCATTTCCATGTGCGCACCAGGCCTGGAAGAGTTTTCACAGGGATACAGGTTTTATGGGAATAGGCAGGAGATCAAACAGGATTCTGCCACCATGGCCCTGGACTGGATAAGAAGGTATCTCAATGGGCATCCGTTCCTTTCTGGCCTTTGAACTCTCCCATGATGTGAAGGGATTTATAGCTCATATCCTTAAGGAGGCCAGGTCTGAGCTAAATGGGGTCAGGTGGGTTCCCGTGGAAAACATCCATCTCACAGTGGTGTTTATGGGAGATGTGGAAGAAGGAACCTTGGTTGAGGTAAAAGAATCAGTGGCCAATGCATGCAAGACCTATGGGCCCTTTGATGCGTCTGTCTCTGGTATTGGCATATTTGGCTCGTTGAATTTTCCCAGGGTATTGTGGGTGGGTCTTCTGGGTGATATAGAGAGGATGGGTCATTTTAAGGCAGCCTTGGAAAAGAGGCTGGAACCTTTTGGAGTCAAAAGGGAGGAGAGGGCCTTTAGGCCACATCTCACATTGGGCAGGTTCAAGCAAGGCTTCGATGAAAAGGAAAGGCTTTCAGGTTTTATCGAAAGGTTTCGGGCTATTAAAGGGCCTTCCTTGACCTTCAAAGAGCTTTGTCTGTTTAAAAGTCAACTTACTCCCCAGGGCTCAATTTACACCAAGCTGGAGGCCTGGGAATTATCTGGTAGCAAATAGGAGGGCATATGGACAGGGATAAGGCCTTGGAACAGGCAGTTGTTCAGATAGAAAGGCAATTTGGAAAAGGATCCATAATGAGGATGGGGATCCAGAAGCTCTTGGATGTGCCTGTGATCTCTACAGGCTCAATTGGTTTAGACGTGGCCCTTGGAGTTGGGGGCGTTCCCAGGGGAAGGATCGTGGAGATCTATGGAGATGAGGCCTCAGGGAAGACAACCCTTGCCCTCCACGTGGCTGCATGTGCCCAAAAGGCAGGTGGGATGGTGGCCTTTATAGATGCTGAGCATGCCCTGAATGTGAACTATGCAAAAAAGATCGGTGTGGATGTGGATGAGCTCCTGGTGTCACAACCAGATACAGGGGAGCAGGCCTTGGACATTGCTGAGATCCTTATAAGAAGTGGCGCAGTGGATCTTGTGGTGATTGACTCCGTTGCAGCCCTGGTACCAAAGGCAGAGTTAGAAGGAGAAATGGGGGACCAGCATGTGGGTCTGCAGGCAAGGCTAATGAGCCAGGCGATGAGAAAGCTCACAGGCACCATCAGCAAGTCAAAGACCTGTGTGATCTTCATAAACCAGACCAGGACAAATATCGGCGTGATGTTTGGGAATCCAGAGACTACCACTGGCGGAAAGGCCCTGAAATTTTACTCCAGTGTCAGGATGAATATAAAAAAGGTGGGGACCATAAAGGAAGGGAACCAAGAGATAGGGGCCAGGGTCAGGGTAAAGGTGGTGAAGAACAAGCTTGCCCCTCCCTTTAAAGAGGCAGAATTTGATATCATCTTTGGGGAAGGTATTTCCCAAGAAGGAGAGATATTGGACATGGCCACTGCCATGGAAATAATAGAAAAGAGTGGTGCATGGTATTCCTTCAGGGACACCAGGCTTGGTCAGGGAAGAGAGAATGCAAGGAGATTCCTTCAAGAAAACCCTGACATAAAGCAAGACATAACTCAACAGATATATGCCAGGCTGGGACTGGGCCAGAACACTGTGACGGAGACGGATTCAAATCAATCTTAGTGGAGTGTGTAAATGGACTTTAAGGAGATTAGGCGCCTTTTTTTGGAATTCTTTAGGTCAAAAGGCCATGAGATAGTGGAGAGTTCCTCATTGATCCCCAAGGATGACCCAACCCTTTTGTTTACCAATGCAGGTATGGTACAGTTCAAGAAATTATTTTTGGGCACTGAAAAGAGGCCTTACACAAGGGCTGCCACAGCTCAAAAATGTGTTAGGGCAGGGGGAAAACACAATGACCTGGAAAATGTGGGTTACACCCACAGGCATCACACCTTTTTTGAGATGTTAGGTAACTTTAGCTTTGGTGACTACTTCAAGAAAGAGGCCATAGAATGGGCCTGGGAGCTTCTCACCCAATACTACAGGCTAGACCCAGAGGACCTATATGTGTCTGTGTTCGAAAAGGACGATGAGGCCTTTGCCATTTGGGAAAGGGACATAGGCATCCCCCCTTCAAAGATTTATAGGCTGGGAGAGGAAAATAACTTTTGGACCATGGGCGAAACAGGCCCATGTGGGCCATGTTCAGAGATATACATAGACCTGGGGCCAGATGTGGGTTGTGGAAAAGGTGACTGCAGCCCAGGTTGTGATTGTGACAGGTATCTGGAGATATGGAACCTGGTCTTTACCCAATTTGATAGAGCTCCGGACGGCACCCTCTTTCCACTGGCCAAACCCAACATCGACACAGGAATGGGACTGGAACGCCTTGCCAGTGTGATCCAGGGAGTAAAATCCAATTTTGATACAGACCTGTTTAGTGGGATTATTAGCAGGATTGAAGAGATCTCTTCTTCCAGATATGGCCTTGACAAGAAGAAGGATATATCCTTCAGGGTCATTGCAGACCACTCAAGGGCAATAGCCTTCCTCATAGCCGATGGTGTCATGCCTTCCAATGAGGGCAGGGGGTATGTGCTGCGCAGGATCATTAGAAGGGCAATTAGATTTGGGCTAAACCTGGGTGTGAGCAAAGGTTTGCTGTGGCCTGTATGTGAGAAGGTGATAGAGACCATGTCTTTTGACTACCCAGAGCTCTTAAAGGCCAAAAATGCCATACAGGGCATCGTGGACAACGAGGAGAGGAGATTCCACGACACATTGGAACAGGGCATAAAAGTCCTTACAGAGGAGTTGGAGGCGCTAAAGGCCAAAGGCCTAAATACCATCCCAGGACACACCATCTTCAGACTATACGACACCTATGGTCTCTCTGTGGATATCTTGGCAGATGTGGCCAGAGAAGAGGGCCTTTCACTGGATCTTGAAGGCTATAGTAGGGAAATGGAGGCCCAAAGGCATAGATCCCAAGAGGCCTGGAAAGGTAGTGGGGCCACAACCATACCCTCACACATGGAAGGTCTCCTTAGCCAGCAGTGGGATATCCAGTTCACAGGCTATGAAACATTGGAGTCTGAGGGCCATATAATTGCCCTCTTTAGAGGGGGAGTACCTGTAAAGACCATGCAAGGGGGTGACTATGGAGAGGTTATCCTGGATAGGACTTGCTTTTACGGAGAGGCAGGGGGACAGGTGGGAGACAAGGGGGAGATCCTGGGTAGAGGGTCCAGGTTTATTGTGGAAGACACCAAGAAATACGGCCATGGTCTCATCGTACATTACGGGAAGCTGGTTAATGGCACCTTGAGCGTTGGACAAGGGGTGACTACAAAGGTTGATAAAGAGGCAAGGCTTGCCACACAGAGGCACCACACATCCACGCACCTATTACACGCTGCCTTGAGATCCCTTTTAGGGGATCATGTGAAACAGGCAGGTTCCCTTGTTGCCCCCAATAGGCTCAGATTTGATTTCACCCATTTTACTCAGGTAGGGCAAGATAGATTGGAAGAATTAGAGGCCTTGGTCAATGAGTACATCCTTGAGAACATACCCATTAAGATCCAGGTCATGGGCCGCAAAGAGGCCATGAGCGGGGATGCCATTGCCATATTTGAAGAAAAATATGGGGAAGAGGTACGGGTTGTGGAGGTGCCAGGTATAAGTAAAGAGCTGTGCGGGGGCACCCATGTGAAGGCAACAGGAGATATTGGCCTTTTTAAGATCATATCAGAGTCAGGAATTGCTGCAAATGTGCGGAGGATAGAGGCCCTATCGGGAATGGAGGCCTTTAGATATATTCAGGCCCAGGAGAGGACCCTGAAAGAATTAGCAAGGTTACTCAAGACCAGTACAGAGGAGATACTTTTGAAGGTACAAGGCCTTATACAGCAGCAAAGGGACCTCACCAAGGAGATAGAGAAATTAAATCAGAGGCTGCTTTCCAAGACTGGTCATGAGTTGCTGGAGAAGGTAAGGGAGGTTAGGGGCATAAAAGTGATATCCACTATTGTGGAGGCAGACTCACCAAAGGCATTGAGGGATGCCGGGGACAAGATCAAAGAAAGGCTTAAGTCAGGTATCATAGTCCTTGGGGCAAAGACAGGGGATAAGGCTATGGTGCTCGCAATGGTCTCAAAAGACCTTATGGAAAAGATCAAGGCAGGTGATATAGTCTCAGAGGTATCTGGTATGTTGGGTGGCAAAGGAGGTGGCAGGCCTGACATGGCTCAAGGGGGTGGGCCCAATAAAGATGCCCTGGAACATGCCCTTGAGTCTGTATATGGCCTAATAGAGAAGCTTCTTGGGTAGATTCCACCAGGGCACATTTCCTCCACCTGTGCCCTCTATTGCTTCCTTTGCCCTGGCTATAAAGTCCAGGGCCTCATTGTATTGCCCAACATCGGGATATTCTTCCACAGCTGTCTTGAATCTGGCTATGGCAGCCTCATATTTGCCATTCCGGAAATAGAACTTGCCCACATAGATCTCATGGTTTGCAAGGACCTTGTAACAGGCATTTAGATTTTCCTTGGCCATGCGGGCATATCTACTCTTGGGATATTGCCTTATAAGCCTCTCAAATATAGACCTTGCCTCCTTGGCGTTTTCAAGGTCCCTGTCTAGTCCCTTTATTTGATTAAAGTGACAAAGGCCCATCTTGTAAATCACATAGGGCACATTGGGATCCCTTGGATGCAACCTTTCAAAGTTGGCGTAGGCCTCTTTGGCCTCTTGGTATTCCCTACTCAGAAACAGGGAATCTGCCAGCCTTAATTCAGCCTCAATGGCAGCCTTATGATAGGGATATTTGTCTGCCAGCTCTTGAAATGCCTTTGTAGCCTCATCATATAGACCCCTGTCCATATACTCCAGACCCTTAGTCAACAGCTCCTCTGCAGGTTTTTCTGCAGGCCTCTTTTTACCAAAGATCCCACCCAGGGTTCCACAGCCAGAAATGGCAATGAGAACCAGGGCTATTATTATGGCATAATATCTGGGCCTAATGACCATTAGTAGCCCTCAATATATCTAATGGCAGAATAGGCTGCCACAGCCCCATCACCCACTGCTGTGGATATCTGCCTAAGGGACTTGGACCTGATATCCCCTGCTGCAAATACCCCCTTTATGTTAGTTGCCATATCCTGGTCTGTGATGATAAAGCCCTGGTCATCCATTTCCACTAGGCCCTTTAGGAATCCAGTATTTGGGGAGTACCCAATAAACACGAACACGCCTTGGACATTTAGTTCATATTCCCTTTGGTCCTTAAGATCCTTGAGCCTGAGCCCTTCAACACCATCCTTACCCAATACCTCTAGAGGCACGGTGTTCCAAATGAACTGGATCTTTTTTTCATTGAAGGCCCTTTCCTGCAATATCTTTATTGCCCTCAGTGAATCCCTCCTGTGGATCACATACACCTTGCTTGCAAACCTGGTAAGAAACAGGGCCTCTTCAATGGCAGTATCCCCTCCGCCTATAACTGCCACCTCCTGATCCCTAAAGAAAAACCCATCACAGGTGGCGCAATAGGAAACACCCTTGCCAGTAAGCCTCTCCTCCCCATCTATCCCCAGTTTTTTGGGACTGGCACCCATGGTGAGCACAATGGCCTTTGCCTCCATGGCCCCTGAGTCCGTTATTACCAGCCTTTTGTCTTCATCAAGGTTTATTCCCTTTACATCTGTGGACACAATGTTCAGGCCAAACTCTTCGGCCTGCCTTTTCATTCTCTCCATGAGCTCAAACCCAGATATCCCTCCTGGGAAGCCAGGGTAATTTTCAACCCAGTTGGTGGTCAATACCTGACCGCCAGGGGAGAGCCTTTCCAAAAGTACACAATTGAGCCTTGCCCTGGCACAATAGATCCCAGCAGTGAGCCCGGCAGGACCTCCTCCAATGATGATCACATCCCACATGACCTTGCCTTTAGCTGGATTCAGTAAGTCCACCTAGAGGAGGGCGTTGAGCCTCTCCACAAGATATGACTTGGGGTATGCACCTATGATGGTATCCACCACTTTCCCGTTCTTAAAGAATATCATGGTGGGTATGTTTCTAATGCCATACTTCATGGGCGTGGCCCTGTTTGTGTCCACATCCAACTTTGCGATCTTTACCCTGCCCTTATACTCCCTGGCCAGCTCCTCCACCACCGGCCCCACCATTTTACAAGGACCACACCAATCAGCCCAAAAATCCACCATTGCAGGAAGCTGGGAGTTTATTATCTCCTGTTCAAAGGTTGCATCTGTTACATGGATTACATCGGACATGGATCCCTCCTCAGTTGGATTGGAGTATACTCTTTAGACTCTTGATCAGGGTCACTGGTACGGGGCCAGATTTTGCGTATAAGTCCATTATCTGCTTGGGCACCTTGGTCTTTTCCTCCACCGTTGACCAGGGAATGCCCTTTTTCTCCACCTCTTTCAATAGATCCTGATATTCTTGTAAATTCATGACCTCCTCCTGGAATGGTAATGGACCTTTAGACAAGGTATGTTTAAAAGACTGCCCCTTATATGTCAATGGAGAATTCCATAGACCAATGCCATCAATAGCCAGTGCAAGAAAGTTATTCTTTATATTAGCTAAACTCACCCAGTGCCCAATACTTGCAAGGGCCATCAATAAGTGCTACTTTGGCCTTGAGCAAGGCGCGATGGATACAAGGATAATAGAGCAGGCCAAGACAGTACTAAAACTGGAGGCCCAAGGTATACTAGGGCTCATAAAAAAGCTGGGCAGGCCTTTTGAACAAGCGGTGGAAATAGTCCTCTCCTCTAAGGGCAGGGTAATACTCACAGGCATGGGAAAGTCAGGGATAATAGGGAGGAAAATAGCCGCCACCTTGACCAGCACCGGGACCCCATCAAGTTTCCTTCACCCTGCAGAGGCAATCCACGGTGATTTAGGCATGGTGACCAAGGATGATGTGGTCATAGCCATATCCAATAGTGGAAGGACCCAGGAGCTAAACAGGATCATGCCTGTCTTAAAAGAGATGGGGGTACGGATCATAGGACTCCTGGGAGATGTGAATTCCCCCATGGCGCAATACTGTGATGTAACCATAGATGTGGGTGTGGAAAGGGAGGCCTGCCCTCTGGGCCTTGCGCCAACAGCAAGTACAACGGCAGCCTTGGCCATGGGAGATGCCCTTGCAGTGGTCCTATTAAAGCAGAGGAGGTTTGGGGAGGAAGACTTTCAGAGGTTTCACCCAGGAGGGTCCCTGGGAGAGAGGTTGAGATCAAAGGTATGGCAGGTAATGACCACTGGGGAAAGGGTCCCAATGGTGTCCCTGGGGACCCCTGTCTTAGAAGCAGTGAAGGAAATAGATGCAAAGAAACTGGGTGCTACCCTGGTTGTGGCCGACTCCCAAAGGGCAGTGGGTATTATAACGGATGGGGATCTAAGAAGGGCACTGCTAAAGGGCCTTGACTTCACTAAGGCCCGAGTGGAAGACATTATGACCCCGTCTCCCAGGTCAGTATATAAGGAAGAGAGCAGCGCCAATGCCTTAGCCATGATGGAACTGTACGAGATCATGCACCTGGTAGTGGTGGATGAAAAAGGTCTCCTTGCAGGGCTCCTGCACCTCCACGACCTCCTTGGAAGATATGAGTTTAGATACAATGGCATTAAGTAGTCTACCAAGAGGCCTGATCATTGATCTATACACACCTATCTTAGATGGGGGGATTGACTACCAAGTTTTAAGACCACTACTTGCCAGAATAAAAAATAACACCCTGGCCCTCCTAGTGTGTAGCCCCAAGATGGGCCGCGGCCTTGTACTTTCCCCTGAGGCCAGGATGGAGCTAATATTATTTGTTCAGGAACATTTACCTAAAGATGTCATTTTAATGCCCTATGTGAGCCTTGGGACAAAGGAGGGGACAATTGATTTTATATCCAGGGTACAAGAGGCCCTAATGGATGGAAGCAGGACCTGCCTAGTGGACTCACCACTCTTATATCATAGCAACAGCGGCCTCTTGGACCTGTACCAGGAATACGGGAGATTCACAACTTTACCCTTTTGTCTCTACAATGACCCCTATCTCATTTCCACTCTGAGAAAGCCCTTTAAAAGAAGTAATATCCGCACCAAGATACTAAAGAGCCTATCCTTGGCAAACAACATCCTTGGTCTGATATTTTATGGGGAGATGGGTAGGCTAAGGAACTACCACAGGGCGGTGAGGGGGAATCCCAATTTCACGATCTATGAAGGTGATGAGCAAAGGTTTTTGGAGTCTCCTGGCAACTATGGGGTGGTATCTGGCCTTGCTAATCTGGAGCCAGAGAGATGGCAATACCTGGTCTACCAGTGTGTTAGTGCACCGAGGATCCCGGACGAATCCCCAGAACACCAAAACTACCTTTTGAAGGTCCTAAAAGAACTAAAGGAAATGGGCCCGGTGAATGACCTGAAATACACACTGGCCTTTGTGGAGGCACGGCTTTCTAATTTACAGGGTTGAAAACCCTGAACCTGGGGGCAGGCTCAATTGGAACAGTGGTTAAAAGACCTCATAAACCAAGTAAGGTTTAACTGTGACCTTGCCAGTTTTAGGCAGGCAGGCATGTACAGCATTTGCGGCCTGGCCATGCGCCTCAGGGAATTATATAAATGGGAAAAAGGCCTTATGTTTTGGGAGGAACAAGAGCCCCAAAAGGTCCTTGAATGGATCTCAGAAAAAGAGGAGTACTGGGACCAGATCTCCCATATGAGCTATAAAGACATTGAGCTTGAGGGTAGGACCTATTCGCCCCTGGACTCCCAGGAATTAAACAGGATCCTGAACCCAATGGGGCTTTGTTACGGTGGTGGGCTTGGTGAAGGCATAAACCCCACATTCTTTCTGGGAAATATAGCAGAGGTGCGAGAGATAGGGAAATGCACTGTAATAGTCCTGGGGGAAGAGTTTGCAAGGGACCTGATGGCCTCACCTGCCCTTTCAAAGGATAACCTTGTGTTTATTAGAAAACAAGTATTGATACCTTTCCTTTGGAATGAGTTGCTATTTGCCACTGGCTTTGAGCAGAAAATGTTCCTGATCAAGCTGAAGGAACATGGCATTGACACTTGGGACCTGGGCTTGATCAAGAGCAAGATGTATCAAATATGTGAAGGGGCCTTGGACTCCTTCATATATCATGAAATAGGTGAGATCTATGACGAGGCCTTTAATAAGGATATGTTTAAAGAATTTATCAAGGGCTTTCAGCGGACCATTGTGGAATATACCCTCAGGGCATTGAAAGACCTCTTTGCAGATACAAACCAACTGGGGAGATTTGCAAGGTTTATAGAGCTAAGGGACAAAGGCTCCATCGCCTTTTCCTTGGCACTCCTGGACTACATTAGAAAAAATCTATATGAAGAATTTATAAATGCCTTCCTGCATAACAACCACTGGTCTCAACTTTCAGAGGCCCTCATTACCCTCAGGGAAAAAGGTTACAGGATAAGAGACAAATTACTGGAAATACTTACCAACGGCCATGGGATCCCACTGGATATTATTTTACAAAAGGTGAAGGAAGAGGTATTAATACCGGAAAATCTCTTAACCAAGGCGCACAAATAGCTAAATGAGCTACTGGCCCCTTTGAATGGCCTTGGGATCAAAAATTATTTAAGAGGAACTTGACTGGGGAATCCTGCACTTCTTACTTTTATAAGTAGCCATACCTTGAAGGGAGGTCTCAAGGAACATGGAAGGCAGGCATGAGCACAGGCATCTACATAGTCATGAGCATACCCATGTCCACAGTCATCCACACACCCATGGGGATATCACCCATTCCCACGAACATTCACACACCCACGAGCACGAGCATATGCATGAGCACTCCCACGAACATGGGCACCCTCACGGTGTAGATTTACATGACCACCCCCACACTGGTGAGCATGGGCCCCACGACCATGACCATCCAGGCCATGAAAAGGAGCCCCACGAACACACCCATTAGGTTTAGGGTTTTATAGTTCTAAGATTCGTCCAGCACAGATTTGGGGTTTGTCCTCAATCTCTCCAGTTTTTCCTCAAACCCTGAGCCAAGGTCCACACCCATTTCCATGGCCCTTTTCTTGGCATGGAGGCCTATGTTCCTTGTGTCCTTATAAAAGGACTCATCTTGGGGCCTGGAAGGGTTATATTCCCTGAGTCTATCAAGCTCAGAGGTGTGAAAAACAACCCTAGAGATAAGCCTGGTTACCTCCTTGGCATTACACAAGGGGCATACCAGCTCCTGAAGCTCACCCCTTTTTAGTATGAGTAGTTGGAACTCCTTTTTGCAAGAGTTGCAACGATACTCATATATGGGCATGTTCTATTTCCTCCCCACAGGGATTATATATAAGGGCTCCTCATCTATCTTGAGGACACTCTTTACTTCCCTGTCATAAAAGGCCCCCACAACAACTCCTCCCAGACCAAGGACCTCTCCTTGCAATAAAAGGTTTTGGGCTGCATGGCCTGCCTCCATATGCACATACCTAATACCCCTCTCACCATACTTCTGTGTGGTGCGCTCATAGATGGCAGTTACAATAAAATTCACAGCTGCCCTGAGGACCCATTCTTGGGAGAGTGCTGCCTGATAGAGTCCTGCCTGGAGGTCACTCCCCTCCCTTTGTGGCAGCTTGAGCTCAATGCCATGGCCTCTTGGTAGGTATTTGTAAACCCCCTTCTCAAGCCCCTTTACCCTGTTGACCAGTACATAGATCTCTAAAGGGTACAGTGCACCGGCTGAAGGAGCAGCCCTGTATCCATGGGCATGGGTAATCCCCTGACATGACCATAATAACTGGGATAACTCTTCAAGGTGCAAAGGCTCTGCCTTGTAATACCTCACTGACCTTCTGCCATGGATGGCCTCTTCCAACGATACATTTCCTTTAAGTCTGGGTTTGGGAAGCTCCATTCTCTTATCACCTCCACTCCCCTTTTTGGGCAAAAACAATACCTGGGCAAAAAGTGCCAGGCACCATCTTAGAAAGGAACGTCTATGCACACCTAATCCTTCCAATTACTGGCAGCCTTCTTAATCCCTTCCAAGATCTTGGGCAGGGTTGCCTCCATCCTTACATTTATGGCTATGGTCAGGGTACGGGATAAGATCTCCTCGGTCTTGGGCAAGGCATCCTCCCTATACCCACACCTCTCTGTGCCATCAGGGTTCCTAAAGGGATATCCTGAAGCGGAGATGGCCTTTTTTCCCAACAGGTGCTCCCATCTCTTATAATAGTGCCAAAGGTTCTCGTACCAGTATGTGGTGGGAACCCCATTTTCCTTTAAAAGGGCGTTGAACCTGTGTGTCTCCTCCTTTGATGGGAGCATAAACATCAAGAAACTACCTATGTCCCCTTGTTCGTCTAATAGGTGCCTAAACCTTATACCAGGTACCTTTGAGAGTTCTTCCTTGATCCTGGCCTTGTTTTCCCTCTGACATTTAATTATGGGGTCATACAACTTTTTTAGCTGAGCAAGGCCCAAGGCCCCTTGTATTTCCATCATACGATAATTAAACCCGATAAAATTCCTCCCGTCCAATCCCCTTGGGAGGCCAGGTGCGTGGATGTGTCCGTGGTCATGGTACTCCGATGCCCTTATATATAATTCTTCATTATCAGTGATTAGCATTCCACCTTCACCAGTGGTTATGGTCTTCACTGAGTCAAAGCTAAAAGCCCCCATGTCACCAAAGGTTCCCAAATGTCTCCCATTAAGGGTGCCACCACATGCCTGGGCATTGTCCTCAAGGACTTTCAAACCCTTTTCCTGGCTGATTTTTATTATCTCCTGGATCCTTGCCTGGCCACCACACATGTGCACTGGCACAATAGCCTTTGTCCTGGAACTGATCTTGTTTGGGATGTCACCGGGATCCATGCAAAAGGTCTCGTCTATCTCCACAAATACAGGGATAGCCCCCACATCCAAGATAGCCTCCCATGTTGCCACAAAGGTAAAACCCTGGGTCAGAACCTCATCACCAGGTCCTATCCCCATGGCTGCCAGGCCAACCTTTAGGGCCGCTGTGCCAGAGGACACAGCAAGGGCATGTCTTGAGCCTGTGAGTCTCCTAAATTCCTCTTCAAACTCCTTTACTTTATATATTCCACCCCTCTCATTGGCAAATTCATAGCGAAACAGGACCCCTCTGGCCAATACCTCCATAACCTGTGCCTTTTCCTCATCCCCCAGTACCTCGTATCCCGGCATCTCTTTCCTCCCTAGTCACCGTAAGCCCTGTGATATACCTTTACCACATCTTCTAGACCCATGGGCCTTGGATTATTGGCCATTGGTCTTGTAACACCCATTGCCACCTCTGCCATCTTGTGGATATCCCCCTTCGGTACACCTAAATCCCTTAGGGTCAAAGGAAGTCCTATATCCTTCTGCAGGTTCAAGAGTGTAGTCCTTAGATGGGAGGCACATTTCCAATCTCCCACCTCCTCACAACCCAATAGCCTTGAGATCATGGCATGGGCACTGATGTCAGCAGGGTAGTTATATTCCATCACATAGGGCAAAAGCACAGAATTGGCAAGGCCGTGGGGTATGTCATAGAAGGCACCCAAAGGATATGCCATGGCATGAACTGCGCCTACCCCTGCCATGGCAAGGCCTAAGCCTCCCAGGTAACTCCCCTGCAGCATGGCAGTCCTGAAATGGATATTTTTACCTTGATATACTGCCCCCCTCAGATTCTTGGCTATCAGTTCCAATGCCTTTATGGATATGGCCCTGCTCAGAAAATGGGAGGAGGTACTTGTATAAGATTCTATGGCATGGGTAAGGGCATCCATCCCTGTGTACGCCGTTTCAAAAGGAGGCAGCTCCACTGTCAGCTCAGGATCCAGTACTGCCAGTTCGGGATATAAGTAGGGGCTGTTGATCCCGCCTTTCTTTTTCTCCTCCCTCATTGTGAAAACGGCGGTAAATGTGGCCTCGCTCCCTGTGCCTGCAGTGGTGGGAACCATTATAGAGGGAAGTCCCCTTTCCTTCACAAGGTTCAATCCAATGTAATCCCTTGCCCTGCCGGGGTTGGTTGCAAGAACCGCTATGGCCTTTGCAACATCCATGGTACTTCCTCCCCCCACGGCCAAAACCCCTCCCACCTTGTAAGATCTGGCAAGCTCCGCTCCCCTGTCTGCCAGCTCAGGTGCAGGCTCAGGGGTCACATCTGCATATTCCTGGAAGGAAATCCCTGAATCAGATAGAATTCCCTTAATCCTTTGCCCAATATGGCCATTGGACATCTTCTTGTCCAATACTAAGATTACACTATGCAAACCCAGTTCCTTCAGCCTTTCACCCAACTGCGCCACACAACCTGTTCCAAAAAGGGTACGTTTCACCGACTCTATCCACACTGCCCTTCCCATGATCAATCTCCTCTTTAACCTGGTTTAAACTTCTATAACACATTTTCCTCATATGGCAAAGAACCATCACCCAAAGGCGCCCCTTTGACAGTGCTGCCTTGAAAAAATATTATAAGGACCAAAAAATAAAGGTGTAGCCAATGGAGCAAGACCTCTATAAGGTATTGGGGATAAACAGAGGGGCCAGCCAAGAGGAAATAAAAAAGGCCTATCGTAAACTTGCAAGGAAGTACCACCCAGATGTAAACCCAGGTAACCCTGAGGCTGAAAAAAAATTCAAAGAGATCTCCATGGCCTATGAGGTACTGGGAAACGAAGAAAAAAGGAGACTCTACGATGAATTGGGAGAAGAGGCCATTAAACTTGGATTTGATCCTGAAAAGGTAAGGGAATACAAGAAGTGGAAGGACTATGCGTCCAGGACAAAAACAGAATACGATTTCAGAACATACACCTCCTACGAGGATATATTCGGAGACTTTTACGACTTCAGCTCTGATACCTTTAGATCCCAAAGGGCAGGCACCCCGGGGAGCGATATATATACCCAACTCAAGATAGATCTGGTATCAGCTTTAAAAGGATTCTCCACCCACGTGGAGGTAATTAGGCCTGTGATCTGCAGCAAGTGCCTTGGAAAAGGCATAGATACCTCTGCCACCTGGACCACCTGCCCCACATGTGGAGGATCTGGACGCATAAATGTCTCCCAGGGGCCTTTATTCTTCAGTAAACCATGCCCAAAATGTAAGGGCCATGGCCAAATAGCACCTCCTTGCCCAGGCTGCAGCGGCACAGGTTATGTGGAGGGCAAAGAGCTCATAAAGGTAAATATCCCCCCTGGTCTACATACAGGAAGCAAGGTGAGGGTAGCGGGCAAAGGTGAGCCAGGGAGGAATGGAGGCCCTCCAGGGGATCTCTATATAGTACTGGAGATAGAACCACACCCATTCTTGAGAAGAGAGGACGATGACCTATATATGGACCTGCCCATTACAGTCTCAGAGGCCTTGATGGGCGCCACCATTGAGACATTAACCATTGATGGGCCAATAAAGGTCAAGGTCCCTCCTGGGAGTCAAGGTGGTCAATTGCTAAAACTAAAAGGAAAAGGGGTGCTAAATCCCAAGACAGGACAAAGGGGGGATATGTATCTGCGCCTTGTAATTAAAGTGCCAAAACTCCCCCCTGATGAGGCAGAGGAAATCTCACAAAAACTGGCCCCTTTTTATACAGAGGATATCCGTTCCAGTATAAAGCTTTAAGGAGCAACAATGGAGAAGGAATACTTGGAGATTCATGAGGTATTAAGGATCCTGGACATAGAGGCAGACTTTATATACATGCTGGAGGAAGAAGAGATAATCTGCACCTATTGCCCAGAAGGCTCATCTAAGAAACTCTTGCCCGCCCAGGCCCTGGAAGAGATAAGGGTCGCAAAGGTCCTCATGGAAGATTTGGGTGTTAACCTGGAAGGAGTGGACATAATACTCAGGATGCGAAGGGAAATGATAAACATGCAAAGGCAGTTCCATGCAATATTGGAGGACCTAAAGGGATTTGTTAGGTCACTGGATAAATCCCCATGAGACCTCTATTCCCAAAAGGGCTTCTGGATGTCAGGATGGCTCCTTAAGGTCTTAAGAAATTGCTCAGTCCTCTTTTCCAGCCTCTTCTTTAGTATCGTTACGATTCCTCTCAGAATCCTATAACCCAATTCATAGTCTTCCTCCATCATCCGTTGCAATTCCTTGCCAGGTATCTTGATTACCTCTGATTGCCCACTGCTTATGGCATGGGTTGTATAATAGCTGGGAGGTGGCATCAATGCAGACCAACCAAAGCTGTAACCTGGGTATATTGTGCCCAAAGTAATATCCATAACAGGGGAGGCAGACACCTCCAACAACACCTTTCCACTATAAAGCATGCAAAAATACTCTGCCTCCTCCCCCTCCCGAAAGATCACATCCCTATCCTGATAAGTATACATCTTGGATAGTGGCCTGATTCTCTGGAGCATTTCATCTGTGAGCCTCTTCATTATGTAAATATTTTTGAGTTCATCTATCTCAACCATAACAAGCCCTCCCTGTGAAATGTTGTTCTAAAGTATCAGCCACATAACAAAAACTGCAAATAAAGAAAAACCAATGCCGAGGGATGCAGATTCCCCTTCAAGCCTCTTAAATATTCCCATTTCCAACTTCTGAGCATAATACTCTGAGCTAATTACCCTGGTTGTGCCTATAAATAATCTTGCCAGTTTATATGGCCCTTGCTCCACTAACACTTTCAAAAAATTGGGAATTCTCCTGATAAAGACATTATAGCTCTTTTCATTAATTGTAACCAATAATTGGGTTACAGCAGGCACCAGAAAGCCGCCAAGGCCTTTCCTATAAAACCAGTCCACATCCAGATTTATGGCCCTTATTTCTGGAGGATAATACCCTGATGATAAAAGCAGATAAAACCCAAGGGATCCAAACAACAACATCTGCAACTTGGCAAGCACATGGGCCAGGGAGTACGGTATATAATCTGCACTGTAAGGGAGTATCCCATACAGATAATTGGGAGCAATCCCAATGAATACACACATAATTGCAGCAATACCCATGGCAATCAACATATTCTTTGGTGGCTCCCATGCCTTAATGTTGGAATCACGGCCAAAAAACATAAAATAAGGCACCTTTATATAATGAAACACAATGGCACTGGCAAAATGGAGTAATAACCAGATGAGGGTTAGGCCTTGGCTGCCGGCTGCTTCTAATATAATGGATTTGCTCACAAAACCACTTAAAGGTGGTAGCCCTGATATGGATGCTGCACCTATTATACAGAAAGAGGTAGTTAAAGGCATGGCCCTGTATAGGCTACCCAGATCTGTACAGTGGATCCTCCCTGTAACATGAAGCACAGCACCTGCTGACATAAAAAGCAGTGCCTTATAAAGTACATGGCAAAAGGCATGGGCAACAACGCCATTTATGGCCAGTGCTGTGCCAATACCAATCCCACACATCATAAAACCCACCTGGTTTATCAGGCTGTAAGACAGGACCCTCCTTATGTCATTCTCCAATATGGCATACCATGTAGGCACGATGGTCATGATTGCGCCCAGGTACAGAAGTATCTCTTCTCCAGAAAAGATCCTTGCCATTACATAGACAGCTGCCTTTGTAGTAAAGGCACTTAAAAAAATAGCCCCTGTAACACTTGCCTCTGGATAGGCATCCTTTAGCCATGCATGGAGTGGAGGGATGGCACCGTTTAAGGCAATACCACAAAACACAAGCCATGTGCCAAGACCCTGTAGCTCAAGTGCCCTGATCTCCCACCCAGCACCATGACCCAACTCTATCACCATGCCCAGGAGCAACATAAGACCGCCAAACATGTGCACAAGGAAATACCTGTAGGCTGCCCTTCGGGCCTGCTCTGTCCTCCTTGCAAGGATTAAAAATGTGGATGCTATTGCCATGATCTCCCAAAACACATAAAGGGTTAATAGATCACCTGCCAAGACAACCCCTAAAGTTGCCCCTCCGTAAAACAGAGCAGAAGAATATTCCAATCTATCAGAGTGATGCAATGAGTATATAAAACCGATTATAGCAATTAGACTAAAGATAATAGCAAAGGGATAGCTAAGGGAATCTAACTTAAACAAGATAAGATCAAAGCCAAAAACTTGTATTGATTCCAAGGTTCCTTTTGGTATTGATAAAATTTGTACCAATGCTATGGTTGGTATGCATAATGCTATCAGTTTTTGAAGACTTCTACCTATGAAAGAAATTAGAACTGCCCCAACAAAAAATAAAACTGTAGGATGTATTAGAACATTATCAATCATAGTAGTCTTCTCTTCTTTTCAGAAAAAGCCTAAAAATTTTCACAACAAAATTAACTAAAGTACAGCTTACAAAGCCAAAGGCTGCATAAAATCCTGGGAAACTATCCCAATGGAAATATCCGTGTTTGTGAATAAATGGGTCAAGAATCAGAAGAACAAATAAAATTGAGTAAAATACGATAATAGGGATCCTGAGCGGACCAGACCTTAATGGCTTATTTTCAAATCTAGTCATGTAAGTACCACAAAAAATATTATGCCAAGATAGGCCGCCGATGCTATGAAAACTACCCAAAAGACCCTTTTGTATCTGGGTGTGGGTTGGTAAATGAGCTCCTGATCTTTCAATCCTTCCATGGTTTTTCCTACCTAAAAAGACCTAATACAAGTTTATCTGAGAGTATTAAAAAAGGCCATGGCCACAAAAAGAGCCAAAGGGATATCAGTGATGTAATAACTAATGGCAAGACACACATGAGGGGTGCCTCCTTTATCTGCCATGGCACAGGGGCCTTTGGAAAAAAGGCCTTATATATTATATTCATAAAATAGGCCCCACTTAAAAGGGAGCTTAGGGCCAGTACCAGCGCGAGGACAGTACTGTGGGCCTTTAGGCTCCCCAACAGGAGGAACCACTTGCTTAGAAACCCCCCAGAGGGCGGGAGCCCAATGATACTTAGGCTCCCAAGAAAGAATGCTGAAAAGGTGATGGGCATCCTCCTACCCAGGCCCTCCATGGAACCTATGTCTTTTAATCCGGTGGCAACGAAGATGGCACCGGCTGCGAAAAACAGAGTGATCTTACCAAAGGCATGCATGGAGAGGTGAAGGAGGCCACCTTTGAGACCTTCTGGGCTGCACATTGCCACTCCCAGGATTATGTAAGAAAGCTGACCCACTGTGGAAAAGGCCAAAAGCCTCTTTAAGTCCCTTTGATAAAGGGCAATAAAAGATGCACCAAGGATAGTAAGGGAGGTAAAAAAGTAGACCCAGCTAATTACCCATGAGCCAGATAGCCAGTTTAGTCCAAAGGCCTCTGTTATCACCCTCACAATGGAAAATGCACCTGCCTTTACCACTGCCACTGCATGCAAGAGTGCAGAAACAGGGGTAGGAGCAACCATGGCAGCAGGCAGCCACGAGTGCAGGGGCATAACCGCTGCCTTTGCAAAACCAAACAGGCACATCAACATCAGGATCCCCATTGTCCCGTCCCCAACTCTACCAGCTAGAAAACCCCCTGGTGAAAAACTCAGTGTATTTGCCTTCTCATACATAATTACCATGGCAGGGAGACACAGCCCCAATGATGCCCCTAATAGATATGCCAAATACCTCCTCCCAGCAGATCTGGCCTCCTCATCCTGGTGGTGGGTGACAAGGGGGTAAGTGGATAGTGACAGGAATTCATAGAAGAGGTAAAGAGTGAGAAAATTCTCTGCAAAGGCCACACCTATAGTAGAGCTGAGGGCAATGGCAAAAAATGAAAAATACCTTGTCTGGGAATGCTCCTTTAAGGCCCTCATATAACCTATGGAATACATGGATGTAAAGATCCACAAAAAAGAGGCCACCAGCCCAAAAAAACAACCAAGGAGATCGGCCTTTAATGCCAGGCCCACACCAGGTAACAGCTCAATCAGTTCCCACTTATATACATAACCATCCAAGATCCTTGGTAACATAGATGATACAATGAGAAATTTTCCAACCCCAGCAAGTATTGTAAATGATTCTCTTAGGTTTGGCTTCTTGCGACACAATACAAGAAAAGGTACACATAAAAGAGATATTGCTACTGCGTATATGGGTCTAGGACTATAAATTACATATCCCAAAGTAAGGTACCCTTGCTATAAATGGATCAATAAAAAGATCAATAATATCCCGTGTAAAAATGCCTAAAAACAAAATCCAAATTACTGAAAGAAAAATGATTAAATATCTCATTAATGGCAAATTTGATTTTTGTTTCTTAATCGGGATATGATTATGATTAACATTGTAATAGGAAATCTCCACTAATTTGAATAAAAGTATTGCATTGACTACACTACTAAATATTAGTGACACAAAAAATATAAAATTTTTTCCTTCTATTGAACCTTTTAAAAGGTAAAATTTACTAAAAAAACCACAAGTAGGAGGAACACCCACTAATGATAAAAAACCCACGGTGATCATTGCAAAATGAAATGGAGCTCCATTCAAAAGATATCTTAGTTCATCTAACTTATAACCAAATCTCTCAACAATAACTCCAGCACACAGAAAAAGGCAAAATGTCATTGCCATGTCATTAAAAATGTGAAGAATTGTTCCCCTTAACCCATCTAGATTATTTAAACCTATCCCACCTACAAAGTATCCCATCTCAGCTACAATAATAAAACAAAGAATTCTTTTAATATTGTTCTGCCTCAAAGAATATATTGAACCAAAGATTATTGATGCTGCACCAAAAGCAAGGCACACATCGGAAAAAGAAAGTGTATAAAAAGAAAATCCTCGCCCAAATACATACACTACCATTTTTACAAACACATAGGCCATTACCTTTGTAGCCAATGGGGCAACCACACTAATTACTGGCTCTGGTGCCCAAGAATAGGCCTTTGGTAGCCATATGTGAAATGGAAACACTCCCATCTTGATCCAAGTACCTAAGACTATGAAACAAAAACCAGTGATAATGGCTGGTAGTTTATAGTAGGAGCCCAGGATATTATGGAAATCCAGCATGTTAAGGGTCCCTGTCTTGATATAAAGGTATCCAACCCCAAGGAGGTAAAAACAGGCGCCAATGGTGCCTAAAAATACATAGTTTAGGGTCCCAAAGGGTGCCCTCTTGGGATCTCCCATAGCCAATATGGCATATCCACTCAGGGCAGCTATCTCCAGCAGGACATAGAGATTAAAGAGATCACCAGTGAGCAATATGCCGTTTAAACCTGTTATAAACAAAATATAGAGGGCCAAGAACCCCCCTATCCTTTCGTGGTAATCCCTCTGAATGAGCTGGGCATTGGCAATTAGATTTATGAAACCTATAAGGGTAGTCAATGTTACCAGTGCACTGTTCACCTGGTCCACATTATAAGCAATGCCAAAGGGTGGCGCCCAACCCCCCAGGTGGTACTCCTTGGGGCCTAAATCAAGCACCTCCAATAACAAGGCAATGGCACAATAAGAAAGGAAGCCCATGGTTAACAGAGCAAAAGGTAAGCAAAAGTCTTTATTGTACCACCTTATAGCATAAGTTACGAATGACAGTAGTAACCCAAGGGTTACTAGGATTACCTCATAGTGGCCAGTCATTGTTGGTCTATCAGTGTTAGAAGTTCATCTTCTTCCAGTGTCTTATGAAATCTGTATATTTTTAGGGCCAGGGCCAATGCAACTCCGAAAGTGGACACTGAAACAACAATAGCAGTAAGCATCAATACATGGGGCAATGGGTTTACATACTTCATTATATCTATAGCCTGATTAGTATGGTATTCCACAATGGGTATGTTTGCACCTCTCTTGCAACCTATTGATATATAAAATAATATGATTGCAGTCTGAAAAATATTCATTCCCACAATTTTTTTAATTAAATTGTTTTTTGCTATCATTCCATATAAGCCTACCATCATTAATATGATATAGAGCCAATAGTTATACCTGGCTATAACCACTGAAACTATATTATCCATTATAGTCCTTCTTCCATCCTTCCAAGGGATGAAACATAATTATATATTGCTATCATTACAGCCATAACTGTTATCGCTACTCCCACCTCCACACCAAATATACCCAATGACCTTGCAGTTACAGGGTCAACATTAAGCAACTTATGAAGAGAGGAATAATTTAGGAACTCTTCTCCAAGGATAATACACAAAACACCTATCCCTGTATAAATAAACACCCCAGTGGCACTAAAGAGCCCCACCTTCCTCTCGCTGAATCTTTGTAACCCTGACCTTAGATCCCTGGATATGGAAAAGAGTATAATGCTGGCACCCAGGATAACCCCACCCTGGAAACCTCCTCCAGGGCTATAGTGACCATGGGCCACCACATATAGGGCAAACAATTGGATAAAAGGGATCAAAAACCTAGAAACAGTCCTTAAAATAATGTCTTGAGGGACCCATTGGGTATCTATTCTCTCGAATTCTTGGGAAAACCTCATGGAAGGCACGATTGTCTTTAGCCGGATAATCACATCTGTCTTCTTGTGTCTGTAATACTCCTCTTTCCTTTCCTCAAGATATGTCCTCAAGAGTACAAAACAGGCAAGCCCAGCACAAAATATCACCGTTGTCTCAAACATAGTGTCATAACCCCTATAGTCTGCAAGGACACTGGTAACCACATTGGGTACAGCTGTCTCCTCCATGCTCTTCTCGATATATCTAGGTGATACATGGAGACTTGCTGGAGATAGTGGATCTCCCCAGGGAGGAAGATCCCATGTGCCATAGATCAGTGCCAGACCGCTTACTATAATCACTATAAGGCCAAAAAGCCTCAATCGCTGCTCCTTTTTCTGGTCCTAAGTATTGCAGCCACAAAAAATACTGTACTTACACCAGCGCCCACAGATGCCTCTGTAAAGGCAACATCTACAGCAGCCATGGCAGCCCACAACAGGCACATCATAAAGCTGTATGCCCCAAATAGTACTGCTGTTGCCATAAGGTCCTTTACCATTAAAGTGGCAATGGCACATATAATAACCATACTGAGGATAATCAGGTCAATCTGCCATATCATTTCTTAGCTCCTTGGTCCAAGGTTCAAGGCCAGCTCTCATTGCAGCATCCACAATGCAATGAGTGGCAGTGGGGCTGGAGAAATATATAAATACTGCTATCAAAAAAATTTTAAGACTCAAAAGTATGTTATCCAATATAGGATTCTTTAATATAAAAATACAAACACCGATAATTGTACACAGTATACCCATACTATCTAATTTTCCTGCAGCGTGCATTCTAGTATAAAAATCTGGTAATCTAAGAATTCCCACACAAGCACCGGTAAAAAATATGAGCCCAAAAATTATGAAAATTACTGAAATAATATCAATGATCATATCATAACTTCCCCATCTTGTAATAATACCTCGATGCTGCTATGACCGCTATAAAATTAAGTAAAGCATATGCCAGGGATATATCAACAAACATCTCAAGGCGTCTATAAATTAACCCAATAATTAAAAGCAGTACCACCGTCTTACTCCCAATTGCATTTACACCCATTAACCTATCAAACACAGTTGGTCCCAAGATACCCCTGTAAAGGGATAATAGCATTAGGATAGAGATAAACACACCAACGTATAAAAAGACAGAATCCATCACGTCTCTCCAAAGGCCTTTCTTATCCTCGCCTCCATTGCCCCTGAAACAATACCTTCCAATGACGGGGAATCAATGGCATGTACAACCAACTCGTCATAGACATTAATGGAGACTGTTATGGTGCCTGGGGTTAGTGTTATGGAATTGGCATATGTTATCTTTGCTAGATCAGACCTTAGCAGTGTCTTTTTGCGGATTATTTGAGGTTCTATCACATTCTTAGGATTAGGATGAAACACAATCTTGATTACATGTATGTTGGCAAGGAGTATCTGGTAAAGAAGCCAGGGGATGTATAATAAAAATCCACTCACAGACCTTAATATCCCATAGTTCCTCATTTCAGGTATCAGATCACCCACAAAGGCAACTACTAAAATACATGAGATCAAACCCAGTGAGATATGAAACAGGTCAAACTTTCCTGAAAATGCCAACCAAAGAAAGAATAAAATAAAGAAAAGGAGACACCTGGCAAAAAATAAAGACCTAAAGCGAGGCCTTTCTTCTGTCCTTTGGTCTAAGGCTTCTACAAACTCTGGAGCAGAGTCCTGAAAGCCTCCCCTCACCTTGGCCTCCTTGGGGAAAAGGGTTAATAAGGGTTTTCTTGCCTAAATTGAAGTTATATTTAAAGCAAGGCTAATATAAGTTTAACTGCCTTATCTACCCCTGTTAACTCTGTGTTAATTGTTAAATGATAAGATAGCGGATCATCATGAAGCTTTGGATCTGCAAAGTAAGTAAGATACCTGGTCCTTATAGTGTCTGCCCTTCTAATAGCCTTTTCTGCTTGTGATTCCTTTAAATAGTAATGATCTACCAAAAATTTTATTCTGTACTTTATATCAGCAACAAGCAATACATGATATGCATCTTTAAATCCCTTAAATATAAACTGCCCTCCTCTACCCACTATAACAGCATTTCCCTGATTATATAAATCCAGCATAGTATTTTTTAAAGCATCAATATAAGTCCCCTCATCAACATACTTGTAATCATCTGATATTAATCTTTCAATATAACTTGCACTAACTATCTTGTCCAAAAATTTAGATAATTTAGAGGTGCCTCTCCTCTCCATTGCCCTGATTTTCTCATCAGAGCATTTTGCTCGTAGTGCAATTTCCTTAACAATGTCCTCGTGTATATATCTATATCCCAGGGCCTGCGCTACCTTTTCTCCTATAGTCCTACCACCAGCTCCAAACTGCCTGGATATTGTGATAATAGCCATGGCACCTCTCCTTTACTAATGTTAATGATAGGGACATCCCAACCTCTAAATTTGAGCTTATTTTCACAATCCACCCATTGCGTGGCATGTTTATATATTTTGGGAAGACTATGTCAAGAAAAAACATACCTCAGTGCCATTCAAAAAATGCCTTGTATCCTTTATATGTCATAAAGACATCACCCTTATGAACGATTTCAAAAGGAGAATGCATGGATATTAGGGGTGGTCCACAGTCTACAATGTCCATCCCATATTGTGCCAAGTATTTGGAGACTGTACCACCTCCGCCTTCATCCACCTTTCCCAATTCCCCTATTTGCCATATTACATTGTTTTTATTAAATACATTCCTTATCCACCCCATAAACTCTGCAGAGGCATCGTTGGCTCCCACTTTTCCCCCATGGCCTGTAAATTTTGTAATAACCACCCCGTAGCCTGCCTTTGCAGCATTTTGTTTTTCGTGGACCTCTTGGTAATCTGGGTCCAGGCCGGCATTTACATCTCCAGAGATTGCCTTGCTATGAAAAAGTACGGAATCTGCCAGATCACTGGGCAGCCCTTGCTTTAGCAGTATCTCTCTAATGGCCAGAGGAAGGACCTTACACCTGGCTGAACTTTGACCTTCGCTGCCTATCTCTTCCTTGTCCACGAACCACACCAAAAGAGGTTGTGGTGGCTCTTCTACCTCTAAAAAGGCCTTCAGGGCACAGAAGGCACAAACCCTGTCATCTTGACCGTAGCCACCTATGAATATCTTGTCAAAACCCACCTCCCTTGCCTTCCCTGCAGGTACTACCTCTATCTCACTGCTGATCAGGTCCTCTTCCTGGATTCCATATCTCTGGTTTATCAGGTTTAAAACCATTTCCTTAACTCTGCTCTTGTTGGCACTTTCAGTGGGAATCTTATCCTCTTTAAAGACCTTTGGCGCAGGAATGCCACCAATGAGTACATTTAGTTTTTCTCCTTCTATGGCCTCCCCCAGTTTCTTTTCATATTGGCTTTTCCTGGCAAGGTGAGGCAAGAGGTCCAACACTGTGAATACTGGGTCAGATTCGTCTTCCCCTATCCTTAATTCAATGGAACTCCCGTCTTCTTTCACAATGACCCCGTGTAAGGCCAGAGGCCTGGACAACCATTGATACTTTTTTATGCCCCCGTAATAATGGGTCTTAAAAAAGGCCATGTCAGCCTCTTCGTAAAGAGGCCTTTGCTTTAGGTCTAATCTGGGTGAGTCAATATGGGTTATAATCACCCTGAGCCCTTTTGCTAATCCCCCTCTCCCCTTTCTGAAGGCCAACAGTCCTTTTCCCCCTATGTTCATAAACCACCCTGTGCCATCTGTTAGGAGCCTATCCCATTCAAGAAGGCCTGCATTGTATAAGGTCTTTTGGATCTCTTTTACAGCCTCCCTTTCTGTCTTTGCTTTGTTTAAAAACTCCATATACTCCTTGGAAAGCCCTTCCATATGCTCTCTTTCATTGCTATCCATATAATCCAAGACCAGTTTGGGTTCGTAGGAGAGCTTACCACTCATGCCTCATACCTCCTTTAGGGTGCCAATAATCTGGGCCAGTGAGGCAATACCCTCTTCTTCCAAGAAGGCCTCAATATCCCTAAGGATATTAATAGGCCTCATGGGGTCCATAAAATTGGCACTACCTATCTCCACTGCCTTGGCACCCACTATGAGAAACTCTAGGGCATCCTCCCCTGAGACAATGCCCCCAATCCCTATCACATCCACTCCCACCGCCTTTACCACTCTGTACACCATATACAGGGCCACAGGTCTGATCGCAGGGCCTGAGAGACCTCCAAACACGGTTCCAAGCCTGGGCCTCCTCTTCCGCACATCCACTGTCATACCCCTAAGGGTGTTAATAAGGGATATGGCATCTGCCCCTGCATCTTCCACTGCCTTTGCTATGGCCACTATATCCGTCACATTGGGGCTGAGCTTGGCAATTACTGGCTTCTCTGATACCTGTTTCACTGCCCTTATCACCCCGTAGGCTGTCTTAGGGTCCGCGCCAAATAGCATCCCTCCCTTTTCCACATTGGGGCAGGAGATATTCACCTCCAAGGCAGAAATACCTTCCAGGTTCAGTCTTTTTGCAACCTCCTGGTAATCCTGAACAGTATGTCCATACACATTAACAATTATGTGGGTATTGATCTCCTTGATAACCGGTAAGACTTCCTCTACAAACCTTTCTACTCCTATATTGGCCAGCCCAATGGAATTAAGCATACCGCAAGGTGTTTCAACTATCCTGGGTGGTGTATTCCCTTCCTGGGGGTAAAGGGATAGACCTTTGGTAATAATGGCACCTAACAGGTCCGGTTCATAATAATCCACATATTCAAGGCCATAGCCAAAGGTGCCTGAGGCAGCCATTATTGGATTTTTTAATCTAAGGCCACAGATTGTGGTACTCAGGTCAGGACCCATTTGTGCCCCAATCTAACTCAGTGCCATCAAACACAGGCCCATCCTTGCATACCCTTTTATATCCCTCCCTTGTCTTTATCACACACCCAAGGCATGCACCCACGCCACAGGCCATGGGCGATTCCACCAAGACCTGAGAAGGTAGCCCTCTTATACTGCACATGCCCACTACTTCTCTCAACATGGCCATGGGACCACAGGCAAATATGTTTATATCCTTGGTATTGGTAAGGCCTTGGTCTTCCATGAGCAGCTCTTCCAACAATGAGGTTATCATGCCCCTATATCCCAGTGAGCCATCCTCCGTGGCAATAAGTATGTTACTCAGAAGTACTTCTGGTATTTCCTCTTTGGTCTTAAATCCTCCCAGAAAGGTGTAATGTTCTTGTGCGATAGTGCGGGCAAGGTAGTGAAGGCCTGCCACCCCCATTCCTCCACCCACAAGGACATGTTTCTTTGCATCGGAAGGGATCCTAAAGCCATTTCCCAATGGGCCAAAGGCATAGATCTTATCCCCTGCCCTCATTTCCCTCATGATCCTGGTCCCCCTACCCACCACCTTGTATAGGATCTGGACAAGTCCTTCATTGGAAAAAAAGATGGAAAACGGCCTAGGGAGAAAAGGCTCCAGAGTTGGGCTAACCTTAATCATTATGAATTGACCAGGTCTTGCCAGGGATGCAATGAGAGGGGCATCCAATGTCATGAGATAAACATCCTTCCCCAGGCCTTTGTTTTCTGTCACAAGGCACAATTGGGCCTTCATTGAAGGGCAGTCTCCATATAGACAGGTTCCCGCATCAACAACTCTATTGCCCTCTCCCCTGCCCCTGCCAAAGAAGGGTGACTATCTTTTAGGTTAGTTAACTGCCTTAGGTGGTCAATAGTCCTTACAATCAAGGATGCCATGTCGCCCTCGTCAACACGCACCATTTCCAACAGCACCTTCCAATCAACCCCCTTGGCCCAGAGATAAATGGCAACCCCTGCCCAGAACTGAAGCTGTGGGATCCTAAAGCCCTTTAGTTCCAATCTATCCAAGAGGTCCAAGAGATCCTCCAAGATCCTCTCATAGAGCTCCTCATATTCCCTTATGGCAAACCCTTTTTTAAGCTTTATGATGCCCCCTTGACCCCTGTCCCAAACGAAGAGGCCAAGGGAACCTGCCAGGAGCTCAGGACCAAGTTCCAAAAGCGTGCCCTTCCTTATGAGTTCTGCTATAAGCAATGGATAGTCCAGCCTTAGTTTTGAGGCCCAGAAGCCCTCAGGGGTGAGTCTATTATTTTGGTCAACAAATCCTGTCTCTTTTAAGAATATCAGGTGCCTATCAAATTCAAACCAAAGCTCCTCTTTTACTAACCCTTTTTTTTCCTTCAAATACTCCACCCCTGTCTTGATCTCAGCAAACACATCCTTTCTCTCTTCATGGCACCGTGACTTATTTAAGCAAGAGTGGCATCTATGAGATTGGAGTAAGGCCTTTCTGGTCTCATACTTAACACTGCTCTCATGATCCTGGTACTGGCAGAGATCCATCTCCTTTAATGGGGGGATGACAATGGCACCTTTTTTATATCTTATTTCCTCTGAGCCAGCAGGCTCATAGAAGGCCCTTATCTCTTGTAAAAATAGCTTCCTCGGCCTCTTGGCCTTCAGGACCTGGTAGCCTCCGCCATGGAGCTTTAACCCAACGAAGACTGGTTTACCGTTTAATAGGTGTTCATGGACGATAAAGTACCTTGGCCCGTTTTTGTGCTCCATTATCTTACCCTTGAAACTGAAGGTCCTTGATCGGGCTGACAGCTGTCTTTCTATGCCTTGTTTCAGGGTGTGATCCAGTTCCCTGAGGAGTTCTTTGTATTGATCATAGCCTGCCAAGATATCAAATATCCCCTGGGACGCACATTCACCACCTTCCACAATGCCTTTGAGGAGCCTTAGATAATTTTCAAGGGCAGCACCATGATCAGCCCCAGCATACTGGTATGTGGCAAAGGACCTCTCCAGGATGTATTTAATCTCACCAGGGGTATGGGAGAGCAACAGGTTTAGGACCATGGAGAAGTTTATCCTCAACTGGCTCTGAATGGGCTCAGGGGGGCTCTTTGAGAGGCCTTTTATTAACTGAGGGTCCATGTGAGGGCCTGGGAGTATCAGGGCAAACCCTATGGTGTCCTTCCCCCTCCTACCTGCCCTGCCTATCATCTGGTGGAATTCAGTGGCTGTAAGGGGCAGAAACTCCCTGCCGTTGTACCTATCACTTTGCAATATCACCACTGTCCTTGCAGGGAAATTTACCCCTGCTGCCACAGTGGTTGTTGCAAAAATTGCTTCCAATAAACCTTGGTTCATCATCCTCTCCACAAGGAGCTTCCAGGAAGGGAGCTGGCCTGCATGGTGGGAGGCAACCCTGGCTTGTATTAACCTGGGAAGTTGTCTGTGATCTCTTAGGTGGGGATAATCCCTCAGAAACCCCTCCAGTTCCTGTCTTATTTTGTGTTTGATATCCTCATCCCCTTGGGTAGGCGGACACGAAAACACAGCCCTGTCACAGTCTTCCCGGGATTTTAGAAAGAAGATGGCTGGCAACAGATTAAAGTCTCTCAATACCTTTAGCATAAAGGAAAGCTCAAGTTTTTGGCCCTTTTTCCCTTCCCTCTCTCTGTCCCACCGCATTACACTGGCATGGAGACCCCTTTTGGTTATGAAGGGAGTAAGCCACCCCTCGGGGCTATAAAAAATAAGCCTTAAAGGCACTGGCCTTTCCATGCTTTTGATCACCTTAACAGGCACCCCTCTCACCTCAAAGAGCCAACTGGCCAGTTCATCAGGGTTTGAAATAGTGGCTGAAAGGAGCATTAGCTTTACCCTGGGGGGCAGATATATCATCACCTCTTCCCATACCACTCCCCTTTCAAGGTCATTCATATAATGGGCCTCGTCCAGGATGACCAGGTCAGATCTTAAGTCCTCCCCCCTAAACATGGCATCGTAGAGTTGATTTCTCAGGATCTCGGTGGTGCCAACAATGACATCAGCCTCGGGATTTTCTTTTCTGTCCCCTGTAAGGATGCCACACCTGTTGGCCCCAAATTCCTGGATAAAGATTTCGTAGATGGAATTACTAAGGGCCTTTAGGGGCGTGGCATACCAGATCCTCTTATTCTCAATGAGGAACCTGTGTATGGCCTGTGTGGCTATCCATGTCTTACCAGCCCCTGTTGGGGCACATACCATTACATCTCCCTGGGCAATGGCCTCAAGGGCCTCCAACTGGAAAGGATCAGGGCGAAACAGGCTCTCCTCTGGCCTCCCAATCATGGCAAAGAGGCTCTTTAAACCAGGATCTACCCTTACTTTTGCCTTGGGGAGGGCTGGCTCCTTTTCTTTTTGAGGCTCTAATCTTTTCTTCCTTCTAGCTCTGATCATCCCTTTCCCACATCAGGCAACCAGTTCCTTGGCAACGATATCCATGTCCTCCATGGTCCCTTTCAGGACCTGATCAAGCCTTAACTGGTCTAATGAATTTATCAGATTTCCATCCTCAACCCCAATCTTGAGGGCATTTAAGTATAGCCTTTCTATGGCCTCCCTGGTAAAGATCCTGGAGGCAGCCTCCATAAAAGGCCTTGACCTGGGGTAAGAGGCATCCAGGTCCTTCACCTTGATGGCAAATCTGGCAGCCACCTCCATGAGGGTCATGATATCTGCTAGGAGGAACATTATATATTGATAAGTGGTGAGTTTCCTTTGCCTGGCTGCAAAAATAAGGTTATTTAGCACCTGGAAACCCCTTTTAAGTACAGGCCCATAAAGTTCATCCCCCACTCCTTTCACCTCCTCTGCCAGTTCGTTATAAAAGCCTCCCTTCGACCTAACAGTCTCCCTCATCCTAAAGACAGAGATGATGTTGCGCTGTATCTCACTTGTACCTTCGTAAATGGTTAAGATTTTTACATCCCTCTTGATCTTTTCCACTTCATATTCCCTCATATACCCATAGCCACCAAAGGCCTGGATGGCATCGTTGGCAGCCTGATCTGCTGTCTCAGTGGCAAAATACTTGGCAATGGAGCCCTCCACCTCCATACCTCCATGGGGGTCCTCATCCAACCTTTTAGCCACTGACTCCACATAGGCCCTTGCAGCTTCCAACCTCACAACATGGGGGACAAGGAGCTTATGGGTATATCCCTGCTTCTCACAGAGGGGAGAGCCAAACTGGACCCTTACCTTTGAATAATTTATTGCCCTTTCCATGGCAGCAGTGCCACCCCCTATACCCAGGGTGGCAACCATAAGTCTTGTATAGCCAAACACCTGATTGGCCTGCTTGAGCCCTTGACCCTCTATCTCCCCAATGAGATTCTCTTTAGGTACTATCAAATCTTCAATGGATATAGGGCATGTATCAGAGGCCCGTATGCCGTGTTTATCCTCATGTCTCCCCGGTGTCAGCCCAGGAGTACCCCTCTCCACAATAAAGAAAGAGGGGCCTTCAGGGGTATTGGCAAGGATGGTATATAGGTCAGCCACCCCTGCATTGGTAATAAACTGCTTCTGTCCGTTCAGCTTATAGGCTACCACATTTCCAGTTTTATCAAGGACTCTCTCAGCCTTTGTCTGGATTGCCTGGACATTGGAGCCAGCATTGGGCTCTGTGACCCCGTATGCCACTATAAGCCCTTCTTCTGCTATCCTCGTTATGTACCTCCTCTTTTGTTCCTCAGTGGCACCCACCCTCAAGGGATCCATACCTAGGCAGATACCCAAAAAAGAGGTGGCTATTGCCAGGTCCATCTTGGCCATTCTCTCAGAGATGGCGGCTATGTCCTGGGCAGAGGCACCTAGTCCCCCGTACTCCTCTGGTATAAATATAAGGTGCAAGGCCATATCAGGCCCTAACATAAACCTGATAAGGTCATGGGGAAATTCTCCCCTTTTGTCCAATTCCAGTTTGATTTCCAGCTTCAGCCTTTCCTTTTCCAATCTATCCAGGGTATTCATGATCATGGAAAAGGTCTCGTTATCTAGCCTCTTACCCATACTATTCCTCCCCTTCATAAGTTAACATTATACATAATTACTGGAGGTATGAAGATGTTAGCCAGTTCCATATAAGCTAATGAAAGAAGGATATTAGAGGGGGTATCTTGCCCTGGCATCCACATAAAGGTCTTCTTTACAGCCCAGCTCTAAGGAATACATACCTGCCAAGGCTATCATGGCCCCATTGTCAGTACAATACTGGGGACTTGGGAAAAAGCTCCTTAGACTTTCTTCCTCTGCCCTTTCTTGTATCCTGGCCCTCAAAAATCCATTACAGGCAACTCCTCCTGCCATAACCACATCTTTGGCCCCTGTGTAACGCTGAGCAGTGAATAATTTTTCCACAAGGACATCTACCACTGCCTCTTGAAAGGCATAGGCAATATCCCCCAGGGTAATCCCATCCATTTCCTGGCTATTCCCTAGGCTGCTCCACTTCTTGTAGAAAAGTGCAACAGATGTCTTAACACCACTAAAACTGAAATCCATTGAACCTTTTGAGAGGAATGCCTTGGGGAATTGTATCTTTCCCTTTTCCCCATTCCTTGCCAGCTCCTCTATTACCCTACCTCCTGGGTAGCCCAGTCCCATGAGTTTTGCTACCTTGTCAAAGGCCTCTCCTGCAGCGTCGTCTAGGGTCTGGCCCAGGAGTTGATAATCCTTTGGGGCCTTCACATAATACAGGCATGTATGACCACCAGAGGCAGTAAGCACCACGTAAGGAAACCCAGGCCTGCTCTCTTCCAAAAGTACTGAAAGTACGTGGCCCTCCAGATGGTTTACCGGAATTAGGGGGATATCTAGCCCCAATGCCAGTGCCTTAGCAAAATTTAGCCCCACCAAAAGACTTCCCATTAATCCTGGACCCACAGTTACAGCCACGGCCCCTATGTCCCTTATGTGAATACCTGCCTTCTTTACCGCCTCCTTAACCACAGGAAGGATATTGTTAAGGTGTTCCCTGGATGCCAGCTCAGGCACCACCCCTCCATATCCTCCATGGAGATCTACCTGTGTCTGCACCACATTGGAAAGGACCCCATATCCTTTTTTAATTACTGCCACACAGGTATCATCACATGAGGTGTCTATTCCCAAGATGAACAAGGATTGGCCCCCAATGTAATGTAAGGTAGTATCTGCCTTATCCTATCTGAACCGGACCCAAGTACTGTGTACAAGGTAACTAGGTCCTTTATTACACCCTTATTCTGCCTGTAATCATAGACCAACACAGCCATCTTCTTTGTCATGCCGGGTATGGCCAGCAGGTCCTCAAAATTCAATGTGTTTATGTTCAAAGGGATCTTGAGGACTATGTTCTGGTGCGCATTCTGTGGCCTTATTGTTCCCAGAATGGATATAAATGACCCATCTTTGGACGAACTCTCCCATTTTAAAGGTATAGATAGAAGAAGGAGCAATAACATCAAAGTCACCGCCCCCATCGCCAAAGCAGGTTCATTACTATTCTTTATCCAGCTCAAAGGCGTCGTGGAGTGCCCTCACTGCCAGTTCAGTATACTTCTCTTCAATGACACAGGAGATCTTGATCTCAGAAGTACTTATCATCATTATATTTATGTTCTCCTTTGCCAAGGCCTCAAACATCCTGGAGGCCACACCGGCATGGGTCTTCATGCCAACCCCCACAATGGATATCTTGGCAATATTCTCATCACCAATCACCTTTGTTGCACCTATCTCTTGGGCCACTTCATTTATCACCTTCAAGGCCTTGTAAAGATCTGGTTTTGGCACAGTAAAGGTAAGGTCAGTATATCCCTCCTCACTAGTATTCTGGACGATCATATCCACTACTATGCCCTGCCTAAATAAAGGTTCAAATAACCTGTGGGCAATCCCAGGCCTATCAGGCACCCTTTTAACAGTGACCCTGGCATCGTTCTTAGAATAAGCCACTCCCGATACCAGGACCTTTTCCATCTCCTTTGTCTCTGCTATCACCATGGTTCCCTCATCCTCCACAAATGTTGACCTTACATGAACAGGCACATTATATCTCATGGCAAACTCCACAGACCTTATCTCCAATACCTTGGCCCCTAGGCTTGCCATTTCCAGCATCTCTTCATAGGAGATTACCTTTAGTTTCCTTGCCCTTTTATAGATATTTGGGTCTGTGGTGTATACACCGTCCACATCGGTATAGATCTCACAGACATCGGCCTTAAGGGCTGCTGCAATGGCCACTGCAGTGGTATCAGATCCTCCCCTTCCAAGGGTGGTGATACTTCCTGTCTCGTCTACCCCCTGGAAACCAGCCACTGCCACTATCCTGCCATTGTTCAACTCCTGGAGGATCCTTTCAGGTTCCACCCTTATGATCCTGGCCTTTCCATATAGGTCGCTGGTCTGGATAGCCACCTGAAATCCCAACATGGACCGGGCATCGTAACCCATGGACCTCATGGTGATACAAAACAAGGCCACACTCTCCTGCTCCCCAGTGGCCAGTAATACATCCAGCTCCCTGGGATCAGGGTCTGGTGTAATCTCTTTTGCGAGATTAATCAGGCCATCTGTCCTTCCTTTCATTGCAGATAGCACCACAACCACCTTGTGACCTTGATCGTAGGTCTTGGCCACTCGACTTGCCACGTGCCGAATACGTCTTAGGTCCGCAACAGAACTACCGCCATACTTTTGAACAATGAGTGCCATGTTTCCTCAGTTCTCCTTCTTCCACCTTTTTATCCCGTTATACAACTTCTCCAGGTCATCCCGTTCGGGAAACAATATCTTAATAGCTCTCCTTTCTTCGTCAATTATCTCCATCTTCACATGAAACACTCCTTGGGAAAGGATTTCATTAAACTTGTCCCCCCATTCTACAATGACTACACCATCTCCATAATTCCGTGGATCCAAGCCCGCACCAAATACCTCCTTGCTATCCCCTAACCTATAAAAGTCCATATGGTAAACTGTTATCTTGCCCTCATATATGTTCAACAGGGTGAAAGTTGGGCTTGTGATAGCCTCCTCTACCACCCCCAAGCCCAAGATAAGCCCTTTGGCAAACCTTGTCTTGCCTGCCCCTAATTCGCCGCAAAGCAACACCACATCACCAGGCCCAAGGCCAGTGGCCAATCCTTTTGCAATCTCAATGGTCTCTTCCTCCCCGAAACTTATCAACTCCAATAATCTGTTTTCCATCACCTCTCCAAGATGACCACAGCAATGGAATGACCCCTTTCGTGGGAGGCACTGACATGGACCTTCTTTATACCCAATTCTTCCAAAATTGTCTTTGCCCTGCCATATAACACCAGATAAGGCTCACCGCTGGCCATATGCAACATCTCTATGTCCTTTAAATATACACCTCTCCTCAAACCTGTCTTCACTGCCTTAGCAAAGGACTCTTTGGCAGCAAAACGTATGGCATAATGATCCACTGGTCTTTTCCTCTGTGAGCAAAAGGCCTGTTCTCTAGGTGTAAAGGCCTTATCTAAGAACCTTTGCCCCCATCTCTTTAGGGCCCTTTCAATACGGGCATTTTCCACAATATCCACGCCAATCCCTGATATCAAAAGCCCCTCACTATCTCCACCATGTCCCTCACTGCCCTTTCGAACCCCACTATAACCGCCCTTGCCACAATGCTGTGCCCAATACTGTATTCTTCCACCTCAGGAAGCTGTTTAAACCTTTTAATATTAACATAGTTGAGGCCATGCCCTGCACTTACCCCTAGGCCTAGCTCAAAGGCAGATTTAACCGCAACCTCTATCTTCCTGAACCTCTTTTCAATCTCATCCTCTGTCCTTGCCTCTGCATAGTGCCCTGTGTGTATCTCCACTATGTCACCACCGCACTCCTTTGCTGCCATCACCTGATCAGGGTTGGGCTCCACAAAAAAACTCACCCTGATCTTTCCCCTGTGGAGCCTTTCAACCAACTTTTGATACCTTTCCATCCCGCCGATCACATCCAGGCCCCCTTCTGTGGTGAGCTCTCTCCTCCTCTCAGGCACCAGTGTAACTATGTCCGGACATACACTTAGGGCTATCTCCACCATCTCATCCACTGGTGCCATCTCCAAATTTAGCTTTGTCTTTACTACCTCCCTTAAAAGCCTCAGATCCCTGTCCTGTACATGTCTGCGGTCCTCCCTCAGGTGGCAGATGATCCCTTCTGCCCCAGCCACCTCTGCAATACAGGCAGCCAAGATAGGATCTGGTTCTACTCCGCCCCGTGCCTGACGAAGGGTAGCCACGTGGTCTATGTTAACAGCTAGCCTTGCCATACTCTGCCTCCATCACCCTAAGGATTTCCTCTTCCCTGGATTCCATAAAAGTTGCCTCCTGCTCCTTTTCGTGGTCAAGACCCAAAAGGTGGAGGAGGCCGTGGGCCAGTAATCTAAGGACCCTATCCTTTATGTGAATACCTTCTTCCAGGGCCTCCCTCATGGCAGTATCCAGGGAGATCACGATATCCCCCAATACCTGGGAAATGAAGCCTCCTTCTCCTTCCCCCATGGAGAAGGCCAGGACATTGGTTGCCTGATCCCTGTTTCTGTATTGCCGGTTGAGGGATGCAATGCCAGGATCATCCACGAACAATACACTGAGTTCTTTCCCCTCACAGCCCAAGTCTTTTAAGGCCCTTTTGAGCGCCTTCTTCAAGGCCCTGCTTTTTAGGTTGTGCCTCTTGGTCTGGAACTGGATCTCCACCACCGTTCTTTTCAAGCCTTACTCCTTCCTTCTGTTCCCTTGTCTTTTCCTTTTCTAAAGCCGTTACCTTTTGATCCTGATCTGGATATTGTATCCTATGATGGAATATCCCTGTAAGGGTCTTGTTGAAGCTCTTTGCAATCTGATGAAGGTCTTTTAAGGTGAGCTCACATTCATCCAACTGCCCATCGGTAAAACACCTGTTTACCACCTTTTGGACAAGCCCTTGAATCCTGGATGGCGTTGGGTCCTCCAGTGCCCTGGATGCGGCCTCCACTGCATCGGCCAACATAACAAGGCCGGCTTCCTTTGTCTGAGGCCTGGGCCCTGGATATCTAAAATCTTCTTCCTTTATGCCCATGCCTTTATCCACCTTCTTCTCCTCTTGGAGCTTTGCCTTATTGTAAAAGTACTGGATAAGGCTTGTGCCATGATGTTGTTGAATAATATCTGCTATCTCCTGGGTAAGACCACTCTTCAAAGCAATTTGCACTCCATCCTTTACGTGGGAGATAAGAATAAGGGCGCTCATGGATGGCGCAAGTTTATCATGTTTGCTTTCTCCTCCCACTTGATTCTCCACAAAGTAAAGGGGCATCTTGATCTTGCCTATATCGTGGTAAAGTGCTGCCACCTTGGCCAACACTGGGTTGGCACCCACATTTAGGGCGGCTGCCTCCACCATATTGCTTACTATGAGGCTATGATGATATGTGCCTGGGGCCTCCACCATAAGCTGCCTTAGAATAGGCCTATCCAGACTCACGAGTTCCATTAGCTTGATATTGTTGGTATAACCGAACAACATCTCCACCAATGGAAGTAGTCCTGTGGCCAAGATACCTGATAGCACACCACCTAAAAAGGCAGAGACCCCACTCAATGCATACACATACCATGAGGTCTCTTGGTGGAGTATCTCTATCATACTGGCCAGTACAATGTTTAAAAGCCCGATCTTTACCCCCCACTTGATTATCAATCCTCTATCCCTGGCCTTGCCCACATTGTGGATGCCCACAAGGGTCCCTGAGAGGTAGTAGGCAGCCAGGGTAACCTCACCCCCAGGGAGAAGGACCATGAACAGGCACAGGACAGTACCCAGGGTTATGGCTGCATTTATGCCCTTGAAGATGGAAACTACAAGGCCAATGGTTGCAACAGGGAGTAAATAGAACCCAATCCTGGGGCCTATCTTTTCACTTACAGAGGACATCTCCTGAAAGGCCGCCAAAATCCCATAACACAAAAGGAAAAAAAGCAAGAAATTTAGCCCAAAAAATACAATGTCTTTTCTCTTATACCTGGCAACACCCCTCCTTCTTAGGCCAATGAAGTACATAAGGCCCAAAAAAACAGCGGTGAGAAAGAAGTAGCCACTGAGCCTCAGAACAAGATTAGCCCCTCTCTTGTACCTATTTTCTTCCTGGAGCTTCACAATATGCGGCCAATCTAACCTCTCCCCCTTTCTTATGATCAGATCCCCTTTCTTTACAGGCTGGTAGAAGGGCCTGACACTGGCCCTTGCCTCCTCCATTTTAGTTATTGTGGCCCTCTTATTATAGGTAATGTTGACGCTGATTAAGCCCCCCAACATCTTGGTGAGTGCCTGGCGAAGCTGGGTGGGTATGGCCTGTTTTTTTAGTTGATCCCTGGCCAACACCCTTGCCTCTTCCAAATCAAAGAACCTCTTTCCTACATCTTTTACTATGGTCTCCATGCCTGTAACGGTATTTCTCACAACAATACCTTTTTGGATATCTGAGATTGGGATCTGGGAAAAGCTGATTACCCCTGTGGAATATACAGTATCCAAGATACCTTTGATCAGTGCCTCTATATCTTCTGAAAAGTTATTTTGCCAAAGGGCATTGAATAGCTGCTCGTCCTGGGGAATGCCCAGGATATAAAAGAACTCCTCCAAAAAAGACTGCTTTATAGCTGCAGCCTCACTATGGGTAGCACCTCTTACCTTTATCACTGACTCCCTGCCTCTCCTAAATGCCTCTTCCACTCTCTCAATCACATAATTTCCCGTTGGGTCATGGTCATAAAAGGTTGGTACAGAGGAGGATGCCATAGCCCGGGCCCTTTCAGTGGCCTCCTTATCCTCCACTGAAAAGTCATGGCTAGCCCTTATATCCCTCTCTGCCAGGTCCCCCACGCTGTAGATGGGATTGGAGGAAAAGATCTCAGGGGTGAGGAGCACTGCCACTATCATTGAGATGCATATCAAGAGACCAATTTCTGGATAATACTGAAATCTCTTTTTCTCACCTCCACCATTACCCTTGGGATAAGATAATATTTTTTTCCCTTGGTGGCGGCCTTTTATCCTGGCCTTTAATCCATTTATGAATCTCATAGGGGAGGTTATCCTTTATTGGTACCTTGTGCCTCAGCCCTTTCGTAGGCCTCTATGATCTCCTGTACCAGAGGATGGCGCACTACATCCTCTTTGGAAAAGAGGATAAATCTGATCCCTGTGATGTCCCTTAGGATCTGATAGGCATGAACAAGCCCTGAGAGCCTGCCCTCAGGGAGGTCTGTCTGGGTTATATCCCCGGTTATCACCACCTTTGCCCTAAAACCCAGCCTCGTCAAGAACATCTTCATCTGTTCACAGGTGGCATTCTGGGCCTCATCTAGGATAACAAAGGCATCGTTCAGGGTCCTTCCTCTCATAAAGGCCAAAGGAGCCACTTCAATGGCACCTTGCTGTAATAACCTATTGGCACTGGAATAATCCATCATGTCATGGAGGGCATCATACAAGGGCCTTAGGTAGGGATTTACCTTTTCATAGAGGTCACCTGGCAGAAAACCAAGCTTTTCACCTGCCTCCACAGCAGGTCTAGTGAGTATCACCCTGTTTACTTCTTTTTTAAGGAGATAAGATAGGGCCATTGCCATTGCCAAATATGTCTTGCCCGTTCCTGCCGGACCAATCCCAAATACCATATCATATTGCCTTATGGCATCCACATAGGCCTTCTGGTTAACTGTCTTAGGCGTGATCACTTTCTTGTTGGAAGAAATAAAGATCTCATCTTTGAACAATTTAAAAAGGTCTGCATTGGGATCCGCACAGATACACCTTATAGCATAGTCCACATCTGCTGTGTAGATGGGATAATTGGCCTTGGCCAATTCATATAACTGGGATAGGACCTTTTTGGCCAGATCAACATCCCAATCATCCCCTTCTACCCATACATCACTGCCTCTGGTGTGCAGGGACACATTTAACCCCTTTTCCACTGCCTTTAAATTAGCATTGGCCTGACCAAATAAGACCCTGCTGCACTCTGGGTCAGAAAAGGAAAGTTTTTTCTTAATCCCTAACTCCTTTGCCTCCATAAGGATATAATTAAACTCCATTTCATACGATATGGAGACATTTTCAAAATGTCAATGTAAACCATTTAGTTCCAGGCCTTTTGAATTTTTTAACAGGTATATCTAAAATCCCAATTCCTCTCCCACTATAACAACAGATATATCCGTCAATGCAGGTTTTCTGTGAAGTATGGTGGTGATCCTGCATATCCGCTGAGGTGAATTGCAGTCATGGCATGTACCTGTCTCCACACATGGGGTATTCCTGTTGAGGCTCTTCGCCCTCATGGGACCTGCAATCTCCTTGACCCTGTTCAGGGCAGATGGGAGATCAGGCCTTACCTTGTTAATCCCTGCAAGGATTAAGACCTTTTTTGGCCCAAATATAGTCCCAGTCACCCTATTCCCAATCCCATCCACGTTCACGATCTCCCCTGTCTTTGAAATAGCATTGGCACTGGAGATAAAACATTCTGCCCTCCCCTGTCTGAGCCTGATCTCCAAATCCTCTTCTGGCCTAAGCCCATCAACCCAATGGTCATAAACAATCTTCCCCAATTTTTTGAGCTCTTCCACAATCCCCATTGCCCTCACTGTATCACTTCCACCGATCCCAAAGCTATTAAACCCCTTGATAAGATCCAGGGCCTTTTCCCTTGCTGATGCCACCTCCCCATAATAATGGGCATCAAAACCATGGGCCCTCAGATTCTCCACAGCCTCCTTAGCAGTCTTTTCATAGAACCATTTTTTTAGCATTTCATTCTCCTATTTCTTTTAAATTTTAATGTGTTATGTAATTACTCTCATGTTTTACTTTAATTATCTCCGCAATTATACTAACTGCTATTTCCTGGGGTGTTTTTGCAGAGATGGCAAGCCCGATGGGGCAGTGGACCCTTTCCAGTTCCCGGCGTTGGATACCTTGTTCCTCCAATGACCTAAAGATAAGTTCCCTTTTTCTCTTGCTACCTATCATTCCCACATATTTAGGCCTTGGATTTATATTCATGATCCAGGCAAGGATTTCGGCATCTGTTACATGACTACTGGTTACAATGACCACAAATGTATCTTCATCTATCTTTATATGTTCAAGGAGGTCTCTTGGATCAAAGTCCATTACTTCCACATCTCCCAAAGAATACCCCATTAAATCCATTTCTTGTTTTCTTTCTCTCACCAAGGTTATGTCCATCTGTAGGATCTTTGCAAACATAGTCAGATATCGGGCTATATGCCCAGATCCAAAGATTACAATTCTATCAGCTGGTTTTATAGGTTCGATCAGGAGTTCTTCCATTTCATAAGAAGTTATTATTGGGAGGGTTTCCTTTAAGGGGAGCCAATGGATATGGGGCACTAATCTATCTCTAAGGCCTTTACTACCAAATAAGAGGTTATTTCCCCCCCACAGGACCTTTGGAGGTTCTTCATTTTTCCAGTCATCTTTTTTTAGGGATGTGATCATTCTAGAATCTCTGTTGAGTCCCTTACATTCTTGGTGAAATCTTTCCCAAAACGAGAGGTGTCCAGGAAAAACAGGTTCTAGTAAGATATCCACATTACCCCCACATATCATCCCTTGCTTTTCCCCAGGGTGAGAGTCAAGGGTATATGTAAAAATATGAGGGATACCGTTTACAATCACATCCTTTGAGGATACTAATACCTGGGCCTCCATCAGGCCCCCACCCACAGAGCCAACTAGGATATTTGAGCCGTCTGTTAGGCACTTTGCCCCGGCCTCCCTGGGCCCAGATCCAGTTTTCTTTACAATGGTGGCCAGGCACAGCCTTTGCCCTTTTCTTAAATGGGATATGACTTCCACTGCTAATTCCTGCATGGCCTGTACTCCTTTAAGGTCTCTTTTTTCACTGAACCTATCCAAACCATGTCAACATTAAATCTAAGGTGCCCTAACTTGGCCTCAAGCCTGTTTTTTTCCTCTTCTGAAAGAAGGTCTGATTTATTTAAAAAAAGTATCTTTTTTGCTCCTGCCCTTACATTCTTAAAAAGCCCTTCTGGATGATTTGTAAGGTCCAAAATCGTCTTAAGGTCAATATCCTCAGATTCTTGGATGCCTGAAAGCCTTGCCAGCTCTTTACTCCTAAAAGCCACCTCCTCCATTGACCTGCCCAAGCAGTCCAAGCCAATCATACCAATGGCCAGGTCTGTGTTTGAGGGCACAACAGGCTCATGTTCAAGATTTGCCTTTATTGGCCTGCCCTTTGCTCCATCGGCCTCAACTATTATTTTGTAACTGGGATAAACCTTGGCTATTTCACCGACCTCATCCAAAGAGATCCCCACTGCCTTCATCCCCTCTTTATGGCCCATAAGGGAAAACTGTGGCATGGGCCCCTTTTCCTCTGAAATCCCCTTTTTTAAGGCCTGTATGTGGAAAATAGGGCCAGCATTCTTTAGCTCAGAAAATCTCATCCTTGTGGTGGTGGTGAAAATGGCCCTTAACCCCTGGGCCTTACAGACCCTTGCCATGTAGATGAGAAGGCTGGACTTCCCACCGCCCCCAAGGAGGGCTATTACCTGGACACCAGTATCTCTAATTAGCGAAAAGATCTTTTCATGTAATCTTGATATCAATCTTTGCTAATTACGAAAAGAGGGGTGGGGTTACCACCCCTTCAATGATTACCAACCCCAGGTCAGGTATTTGTGAATGGAATCTGATGCCTTTCTACCGGCACCCATGGCAAGGATAACCGTGGCCTGGCCAGTCACTATATCACCTCCGGCCCATACCCCCTTTTTTGTGGTCTTTCCAGTCTCAGGGTCTGCTATGATATATCCCCATTTGTTTAGTGCAAGGCCCTCTGTGGACCTTGTTAGAATTGGGTTAGCTCCAGCACCCACAGCAATTACAGCCAGGTCACATTCCATCTCAAACTTGGAGTTCTCAATGGGTACAGGTCTTCTTCTCCCAGACTCATCGGGCTCCCCCAATTCCATTTTGATACACTCTATTCCCACAAGCTTGCCGTGCTCGTCCCCCAAGAATCTAGTAGGTGCTGTAAGGAGGTGGAACTCTATACCTTCCTCTTCAGCGTGGTGGATCTCTGCGAGCCTTGCAGGCATTTCATCCCTGGATCTTCTGTACACGATCCTTACCCTTTCAGCTCCAAGGCGCATGGCTGTCCTGGCAGCATCCATGGCCACGTTTCCTGCGCCCAGGACTATCACATTCTTGCCCCTTGCTATGGGGGTATCATATTCAGGAAACAGGTAGGCCTTCATCAAATTAGACCTTGTGAGATACTCATTTGCTGAATATACTCCAATAAGGTTCTCCCCTGGCACATTTAGGAACTTGGGCAGACCTGCACCCACTCCTATGAATACAGCATCATAGCCTTCTTCAAAGAGCTCATCCACAGTAATAGTCCTTCCCACAACTACATTACACTCTACCCTTACCCCAAGCCTCTCAAGGAAGTTCACCTCTGCAAACACGATCTCCTTTGGGAGCCTAAACTCTGGGATACCATATACCAGCACTCCACCTGGCTTGTGAAATGCCTCAAATACCGTGACCTCGTGGCCCTTCAAGATTAGGTCTCCAGCAACGGTAAGGCCTGCTGGCCCTGAACCCACCACAGCCACCTTCTTGCCTGTTGGTTTGGCCTTTGGTGGAAGCTCACCTTTCCCATGGGCCCTTTCCCAGTCAGCAACAAATCTCTCTAAATTCCCTATGGCCACAGGCTCTCCCTTCTTGCCCAGTATACACATCCCCTCACACTGTATCTCTTGGGGACATACCCTACCGCACACCGCTGGCAAGGCATTCCTCTCCCAGACCTTTCTTACTGCCTTTGTGAACTCTCCCTGTTTTATAAGACTTATAAAGCCAGGGATATCGATGGACACAGGACAGCCATCCATACAAGTGGGTTTTTTACACTGAAGGCATCTCTCTGCCTCCTTCATGGCCAACTCAGGTGTATACCCCAATGGGACCTCTAAGAAGTTTCTCTTTCTCACCTCTGGTGGCTGTTCTGGCATTGGCTGCCTTGGGATACCTTCCTTTTTTCCCTTTTCTTGTACTGACATTCTATAACCTCCCCATCATGCATTACAGCTACATTTTTTAAAGTGTTCAACGGCTAGGGCCTCTTCCTGCCTGTAAGATTGAAGCCTCTTTGCCAGCTCGTCAAAATCCACCTTGTGACCATCAAACTCTGGCCCATCCACGCAGGCAAATCTTATTTGGCCGTCTATACTTACCCTACAGCATCCACACATCCCTGTCCCGTCCACCATAATAGCATTCAGACTCACTATGGTCTTGATCCCATATCCTTTGGTTATCTCACAACAATACTTCATCATGGGCACCGGCCCTATGGCAACCACAAGTTTTATATCCTCTTTCTCTAAGATATCCTTTAATACATCAGTAACAAACCCATGATGACCATAAGAACCATCATCGGTGCACACATAGAGCTCATGGGAGGCAAGCCTCATCTTGTCTTCAAGGATCAATAGGTCCTTGGTCCTTGCACCAATAATTGCCTTTACATTATTCCCAAGCTGCTTTAAGGCCCTTGTGATAGGGTGTAGTACTGCCACCCCGGTTCCACCGCCAACACACACAACATTGCCCACTTTTTCCAGGTGCGTTGGCTGCCCCAAAGGGCCTATCACATCCTGGTACCTGTCCCCTACCTGCAGGGTCTTGAAGAGCATGGTGGATTTCCCCACCACCTGGTAGATTATGGTAATGGTCCCCTTTTTGGGGTCTGTCTCTGCCATGGTGAGCGGAATCCTTTCCCCCGTCTCTGTGGCCTTTAATATGACAAACTGACCTGGTCTGGCTTTTTTGGCTATCCTGGGGGCGCTTATTTCATTTAAGACTACTGTCCCCCCCGCCATCTCTTCTCTCCTTAGGATCTCAAACATATTAACCTCCGTGTTTACTGTGTTTTACCAGTATGTGCAAAAAAGCACATACCACAGCCTCAAGGGTGTGTCAAAAAAAAGAGAGAGCAATGGGACAATGTCTAATCTAGAGACAGTATAATACCACCAGAGATCCAGGAGAGGCCACCCTCTGTGTTGAGTACTCCAGAGTTGTCAAAGTGTACCTTGACACCTCCCACCTGTATCCCTATACCCTTGGTTAAAAGGCCCTTTAGCTCTTCCCTATCTTTTGGTCTGAAATCTCTTAAGAGTTGGAACAGGTATGAGGCAGAGAAAAATCCTGATGCCCTGTAGCCGGTAAGGCTCCCGTATGAGACCTCCCTGTGGGGATTGAAAGCTTCCCCATTAATGTTTTTTATGCCCTTATATGGCAGGCTGGTGAGGCCTTTAAAGCCCCTGGCCTGTAACTGGTCCACAAGGTCTTCTAAAGGCCATATATCAAGGCCAAGGACTAAAGTTTCATTGGCCATTTTTTTTGGCAAATAATAAAGGACCAGGGATAAATTGTTTAGGGTATCTGCAACAAAAAGTATGTCCATTAGAGGTAGACTGGCCTCTGCCAACCACGAGAACTCTTTTTCATCACCTTTATAAGAACCCTTGTAGACAAGAGTACCATTGGTCTTCAAGATTGCCTTTTCATATGCCTGGGCAAGGGCTTTGCCCCAGTGATTTTCAGGGTATATGAGGCCAAATCTCTTGAATCCCATTTCGTTCACGGCCTTGGTTACCAGTTTATCCAACTGCCATATAGGAGAGGATACACCACCCAAGATACCAGCGCTATGATCCAGTAATTTTGTATTCTGTGTAAAGGCAATAACTGGGGTATTGAATTCTTTGGCCTTAATTATTGCATCACCCATGCCAGTTCCATCCAAGGGCCCCACAAATACACATATCACCTTCTCATTCAGAACCAAATACTCCACTCCCTTTTGAACCTCTTGCTCGGTCTTTGTATGATAAACCTCTAATCTTATATTGGATCCATATTCCTCTTGGGCCAGCCTTATCCATGAAAAAAGCCTTTCCCCAATCTCTGCCATTGGACCAGATCCTGCCAATAATACCCCTACCTTTAAGGGGTCCACCCCCTGTTCTTTTATTATATTGGCCTTGAGCTCCAGTGCCTTTCTTTGAGCTATAGGAGCATCATGGGATTCCAAGAATTGGGAGATCGCCGCCAAGGCGCCTTGTATCTTTCCTTCTTTTATTAACCTCCTTATGAGCTCCAGTTCCACCTCTGCCCTTAGCTCCCCTTTGAAATAACGCCTCACATCTTTTAAGGCATCTTCTGGTATTGCCTTTAGCACCTCCTCCAATCCCTGATGATCCCCCCCTTGCTCACACAACCCTGCATTGTGGGCAGTGACCAGTGCATGCTCCCAGTCCTTCATATAAGAATAGACCTTTGCCAGTAATTGATGTGCCCTTTTACATGCATCTCTCCCTGGGTTTTCATCCAGGAGGGTAAGGAGTGCATATAACGCATCTTTATATAGGCCTGTTCGAACCTGCAGATCTGCCATCTCCAAGATGGCCTGTTGTCTTAAGGGATAAAAAGGGTACCTCCTAAAGACCTCATTGAAATAGCCAAGGGCCTGGACATATTCTCCCATACCCAGATATGTAAGGGCAACCTTGTGCCTTAACTCAGCAGCCTTTGGACCATTAGGATCATTTTTTAAGAGGGATAAGTAAATGGCCAGTGCCTCATTATAATTCCCTTTGTCATATAATTCTTGGGCAATGGTCAATGGCTCCTTACTTTGAGAAAGGGGCTCAAGCCCAGGGGATGGTGGCCTGGCACAACCTCCAGGGAATAAAATAACTGCTGCCACAATGGCAGCAGTTACCTTAAGCAATGCAATACCTTTACTTGACCTCTTCGAAGTCTGCATCCACCACGTCTTCGTCCTTTGGGCCTTTCTTCCTCTCACCAGCCGATGTAGCGCCTGCTGCTTGCTGCTGTGTGGCCCTTGCATACATTGCCTCTGCAAGCTTGTGAGACTTTTGGGTAAGTATATCACACTTTCTCTTAATCTCATTGATGTCATTACCTTCCATTGCCCTTCTAAGGTCAGCTATTGCACTATCAATATCTGCCTTGGTGGAGCTGTCAAGCTTGTCTCCCAACTCCCTTATGGACTTCTCTGTGGTATAAATGAGATTGTCTGCATTGTTTCTAGCCTCTGCCAGCTCCTTTTTCCTGCGATCCTCTTCTGCATACATCTCGCTTTCCTTTATCAGCCGCTGGATCTCTTCCTCTGTAAGGCCGCTGGAGGCCGTTATCTTTATTGATTGTTCCTTGCCAGTGGCCAGATCCTTGGCAGACACATGAACAATCCCGTTGGCATCTATATCAAAGGTCACCTCGATCTGAGGCACGCCCCTTGGTGCCGGTGGTATGCCCACTAGCTGAAATCGGCCAAGGGTCTTGTTGTCTGCAGCCATTGGACGCTCACCTTGGAGCACATGGATTTCTACAGCAGTCTGATTATCCGCTGCTGTACTAAAGATCTGACTCTTTCTAGTGGGTATGGTGGTATTCCTCTCAATGAGCTTAGTAAACACACCGCCCAGGGTCTCAATGCCCAGTGATAGAGGTGTCACATCCAAGAGGAGCACATCCTTTACCTGCCCCTTAAGCACCCCTGCCTGAATAGCAGCACCCACTGCTACCACCTCATCTGGATTAACCCCCTTGCTGGGCTCCTTACCAAAGATGTCTTTCACTATCTCCTGAACCTTGGGCATCCTTGTCATTCCACCCACAAGGATCACCTCATCAATATCAGAGGGCCGCAACCCTGCATCCTTTAAGGCTATCTCGCAAGGTGGGATGAGCTTTTCCAGGAGATCCTCCACCAGGGACTCCAACTTAGACCTGGTTAGCTTCATCACCAGATGCTTTGGCCCACTGGCGTCGGCAGTGATAAAGGGAAGATTGATCTCTGTCTCTAAAGTACCACTCAATTCCATCTTGGCCTTTTCAGCTGCCTCTTTTAGCCTCTGAAGGGCCATCTTATCGTTCCTGAGGTCAATGCCATATTCTTTCTTAAACTCTTCAGCCAGGTAATTTACGATCTTTAGATCAAAATCTTCTCCACCCAAGTGGGTATCGCCATTGGTGGACTTTACCTCAAATACACCCTCTCCTATCTCCAGTATGGAGATATCAAAGGTTCCACCGCCAAGGTCAAAGACCGCTATCCTTCTATCCCCCTTCTTGTCAAGGCCATAGGCCAGGGATGCTGCTGTGGGTTCATTGATTATCCTTTCTACCTTGAGCCCTGCAATCCTACCTGCATCCTTTGTGGCCTGCCTCTGACTGTCATTAAAATATGCTGGGACAGTAATCACTGCCTCAGTTACCTTTTCACCAAGGTAGTCCTCTGCAGTTTGTTTCATCTTTTGAAGTATCATGGCCGATATCTCTGCAGGGCTATAGGTCTTGCCTTTTACAGATACATGGGCATCTCCGTTGGCAGCCCTGACAATCTTATAGGGGAGTATCTTGATGTCCCGCTGGACCTCTGGATCATCATATCTCCTCCCTATAAGCCTTTTCACAGCAAATATGGTGTTCAAGGGATTGGTTATGGCCTGACGCTTTGCGGCCTGGCCCACCAACCTCTCACCACTATCTGTAAACGCCACAATGGAAGGGGTTGTTCTACTCCCTTCCGCATTGGCAATAACCACTGGCTCTCCACCTTCGATTACAGCTACACATGAATTAGTGGTTCCAAGATCTATACCTACTATCCTTCCCATATGTATCCTCCTTATTGTGTTTGATTCCCTTTAGTACCTTTGCTTATTACCACCTTTGACGGCCTAAGCAGTCTATCGTAGAGACGATAGCCTTTTTGGAGTTCTTCAATTACCATCATCTCTTGTGTATCCGACTCCTTTTCCATAATAGCCTCATGGAGATAGGGATCAAAGGGTTTACCCACTGCCTCAATAACTGTGACCCCTGCCCTCTCTAAGGCCTCTTTAAATCCCTTTATTGTGAGCTCCAGACCCTCTTTTATGGCATTAATATCTGAGCCCTTGTTTACATGTTGTAAGGCTGATTCTAGGTTGTCAAGGACCCCCAATAGGGATTTGAGTAAGGATTCATTACCAAACTTCTGTATATTTTCCCTCTCTTTTTGAAACCTCTTCTTGAGGTTATCCATCTCAGCATATGTCCTGAGATATAAATCATAGTTCCTGGCTGCCTGCTCTTCTAATTCTTTCACCTTATCCTTTAATTCCTCCTCACTGAGACCAATTGCTTCGTCTCTTTCTTCAAAGGCCTCTATATTAGTGCTCTCTGGGTTCTGAACGCCCCCTGAGCTCTTCTCTCCTTCTCCCTGCTCCATTGACACCAGCTTGTCCATGGTGCTTAAATCCTCCCTTCCAACACATTCTCAACCCCGCTTTTGATTATTTATCAGGCCTTTTACCTAACCTTGGAAACACTAAGCATGGAGAAAAACCTTGTCAAGGCTGGCTAAATTGACAGATCTTGTTCTTTAAATCCCTGTAGTGTGAGATAATCCAATTTCTGTATTTGACAGTCTCCTCAAAGGGAGGAATGCCACCATATTTCTGCACATTTCCTGGTCCAGCATTATACGCTGATAGTGCTAGACTTATATCGTTGTTGTATCTTTCCATCATTGATGCAAAATATTTCATCCCAAAGTAAATGGATTTGTTAATATCAACTCTATCATCATTTTGGCCCTTGGATACTTCTTTAGCATATCTGTCAATTAATTCTTTGTAACGTCTCCTTATGATTATAGACTCAATATATTTGTCCACTGCCTTTTTAACTGCTGCTGTATCATACCCATTAATGGACAAAAGTATGGAATAGGCCTCATCTCTCTTAGAGTTAGCTTCCTTGAAAAGCCTTGTGGCAGTCTTAAGGTAATCTGGATCATAAATATTCCGCATGCCTAAAGACCTAGCAGTATCTGGTATTATCTGAGTCAAACCCACAGCAGCAGCATGCGATACCGCAATTGGATTTAAATTAGACTCCCTTTTTATCAAGACAAAAAAAAGCAATGGATCTACATTATTTTGGAATAACTTGGCATTTTCAATAAGTGATTTTACAATGGCAGAGTCAACACTTAGTGTTTTAATAAAATTATACACTTGATCTTCAGCAACATCTTTTGATAGAATATCTAAATCAAAATCACTTTTTGGTATAAGCTTAGTGAAAACATCAAAAAACTTATTGACAAAGGCAACATTCTTTGTGGTTATGTTTTTGTCATCATTCATTCCTCTGCACATATTATAGAAGTAGCCAATTCCATCCCTTAGATTATAACCAGTTTCCTTGAAGGCATGTAAAAACATCACATCAATTAAATCATCAATCTTTGAATCGTCAAATCTCTCATCGTCTTTTTTGTTTCTTGCTAAATTTTCAATATAGATTTTTTTTGCAGACTTTGCCTCAAAGCTAAGCCTTTTGTATTCGTTAATATCATCAAGGATAGCGTTAATTAATTGCTGGTTATTGGGGTTGTTTGAAAGTGCAGCCAGCGTCCTTATGGCGTTTTTTTTGAAATAGTTAGCTTGGTTACTATAAGTTACAGCCTTCTCATAATATTCGTCCAGGTAGCTCTTGATACCCCACTTCTGGGCCTCCATGGGATCAAGGGCCAGAGGACCAGCAAGGTGCCTTTCATTATTGGAGGTGTTTTGTCCCTCCATCATATTATATTCCTTTATCTTCTTTTTTATCTCCCAAGGCAATTTCAAGGCATGGGTAGTGCAGGGACCCAGGAACAACCAGCAGGTGGTGACAAAGGCTAGGACAAGCACAGGGACAGATCTTGTATTCCTTTTAACCCTTGTGGCCATGGCAAAGATATTATATTAGTTCGCCCATGGCTTTTCCAAGTGTTTTATGAGAAAAGGGCAAAGGCATTAGAGGTGTGAGATTATGGGAGATTGGTACATAGAAGCCTTAAAAACAGTTCTCTACCCTGGTAGTGTGGCAGTGATTGGGGCCTCAAGGAGGTTTGGAAAGTGGGGGCAGTTGATATCCACCAATATACTGGCAGGGGGGTTTGGTGGATCTGTTTACCTGGTAAACCCAAGGGAATCCTCTATGTTTGGGATGCCTTGTTATGGAAATGTAAAGGACATACCTGGAAAGGTGGACACGGCATTTATAACAGTACCTGCTGAACTGGTAATGGGGGTGCTGAGGGACTGTGCTGAAAAAGGCATAACGGGCGTGGTAATGATAACTAGTGGCTTTGGTGAAACAGGGGAGGAAGGCCAGGCCCTTCAAAGAGAGGTGGTGGAGTTCTGTGAAAGAAACAGGCTTATACTCATAGGCCCCAATACCATGGGCTTCATGTCACCTTATGTACAGCTTTTTGCCACAGGGCCTCATTTCAGGCCCAAAAAGGGAAAGATCGCCTTTGTCTCCCAATCAGGCAATTTGGGCAATCAGCTCATATATTGGGCAACGCAACAAGGGATTGGCGTATCCTTGTTTGTTGGCTCAGGCAATGAGGCAATGCTGAATTATAGGCACTACCTGAGATTTTTAGAGAGGGAACCAAATACCGAGATCATAGTTCTATATATAGAAAATATAGGAGATGGGAAGGAATTTCTGGAGATTGCAAAAGGTATTACCCCCTATAAGCCCATAATACTCCTAAAGGGAGGCAGGACTCTTGCTGGGGGAAGGGCTGCCTCTACCCACACAGGGGCCATGGCGGGTGAAAATAGGGTCTTCAGCCATGCCTGTAAGCAGGCAGGGGTGATCTTGGTGGATGTGAGCTCCGAACTTTTACAGGTCTCTGCCGCCTTTACAGCACTGCCTTTGCCCAAAGGAAATAAGGTGGGAATCGTTACCTTGGGTGGTGGATGGGGTGTGGTTACAGCTGACCTATGTGAACAGGCTGGGCTTATATTGCCCCCTTTGAAGAAAGAGACCGTGGATGAGATAAGTAAATATCTCCCCCCTTTTTGGAGCAAGGCCAATCCTGTGGACCTGGTGGGGAGCAGGGATCCCGATGTCCCCATTGTGGCAGTGGAAGAGCTTTTAAAAAGCCCTGAAATAGATGCTGTCATAACCTTGGGGATAGTTGGTAGGGCAGAGGTGGTGGATTTTCTGGTGGACTCCACTAGAAAGACTGATAAAGAAACGCCTGATACCTTCTTGAAAAGGGTGCAAGAATTTGCCAGAGAATACGAAGAGATGTACAGTGGAAAGATGGTAGAGTTAATGGAGAGATACGAAAAACCCGTCTTAGGGGTGACACTAACCACCACAGAAAGGGGAATCCTCAAGGAATTCCAGGGATCAAGATACTCAGCCCTTTTTTACCAGACACCGGAACAGGCAGTAAATGCACTTTCAAAGCTGCTAGCTTACAAAAGATACGCAAAAAGATAATTACTTTTGCCCCACAAAATCAAAAACCTCCCTGACTTATTTGCACAAGTATGTCAATCCTTGGTTTCAGAAAGATCCAGCATGTGTGGGCCTACATTCTTTAGGGTTGACAAGCCTCATCAAGTTCATTATAAAGATAACTGGATGCGGGAATAGCTCAGGTGGTAGAGCTCCACGTTGCCAACGTGGTTGTCGCGGGTTCGAGTCCCGTTTCCCGCTCCAATTTGGCGGCATAGCCAAGTGGTAAGGCGGCGGTCTGCAAAACCGCTATTCACCGGTTCGAATCCGGTTGCCGCCTTTAGTTTTTGCCTGAATTCTGGCTCCATACTAGTTCCCATAAAACTCCCACTCTTGGGGTAAAATAAATGGCCTATGACCATGTTATCAGGTCTTATCTCGCAGAGGTCTTCACAGGACCTAATCTTATAGGAGATACGGAATTGAAACATAGGGGGGTAATAGTTAGAAAAGGGGAGTTTATGCTCAGGTTCTTTTCCCACGATTACCTGATCTCTCCCCATGGCATCCAGGATATAAAAGGCACTGAGGCACCAGCATCTGTGTCAGTGGTACTATTAAAATATCTATTGCACAGAGGTCCAGCACAGGCATTACAAGACCAGTGGTTAAACTTCAGAGATTTTAAGGACTCTACACCCTTTGTTGGGGCCTTTCAAAATAATGTGCTCACACGAATGGAAAGATATTTTCACAATGATCTGGATTCTCTAAGAAATAGCTCCCTTATTGTTGGCGGTACATTAAAGAATCTCACTGGATATGACCTTGCCTGTGATTTTTTGGCGTTGCCACAGGTGCCATTAAGGCTACTTTATAATGCCGGTGATGAGATATTGCCTTCAAAGGCAATCTTATTATTTAAGTCTAATGCTGGATATTATCTGGATATAGAGTGCCTGGCTGCAGTGGGCTGGTTACTCTGCGATCTACTGATAAAGGCCTCAGGTAGGGACACAAACTTTCTAATTGGTACAATGTAAAAATGCCTCTATCCTTTAACAGCCTCAGCCATGGAAGGATTTCATTTGGGTTTTTCAATATAAAGACTGATCTAGTTATGCTGGAGAACTATTTCTTTTTTGCGAAAGACTTCTGTGAGCTTATAAAAACTGTCTCTCAACAAAATATTCTTAATGAGTGCTACTCTAACCTTAACTGTTATGAAATCTTATTTTCAAGAATCGGAGACCTTGGGAGTGCAATTTCCGGTTTAAATTACACTGGATTTATAGGTGAAATATATAAGTTATTTCCTTTTCCTAAAGAACTATCCCAATTTAGACAGGACCCAGAAGGGGAAAAGACAAGACAACTTGTGCTTACTATTTTAGAGAAATACTCCAAGGCAAAAGACATAGTTTTTTACTTAGATGCCATCAGAGGACTTATCAAGATTGGGAGGTTCTTATTTAACAAGGATCAGTTTTATTCACTTCTAAATTACATATGGTTGGGTGGATATCCCAGATGGAAAGAGAATAAAAGGCCTGGTTACTTAATTGAGATGTACCAGGCCATTATGGAGTGCAAGAATCCCATTTTTAAAGGCTTTAATACCCACCCTTTGCCATGGCCAGAAGCCTTTCCACCCTTGCCTCAATGGGCGGATGGGTTGAAAACAGGCTGAGGAGCCCTCCCCCTGAAAGTGGGTTTACTATGAACATATGGGCTGTGGCAGGCCTTGCCTCCATGGGTATTCGCTGGCTATAGGCCCCCAGTTTTTCCAAGGCCCTTGCCAACCAGAGGGGATTCCCCGAAAGCCTTGCCCCTGTCTCATCGGCCAGATATTCTCTAGACCTGGAGATAGCCATCTGTATCAGCATGGCAGCAATGGGTGCAATTATGGCCATTGCAATGGAACCCACCAGCCCAAAGATGTTCCCGCCGCCTTCCTCATCATCTCTGGAGCCCCCAAATATAGCTGCGAATCTCGCCATATCCGCCAGGATCATTATCGCGCCAGCCAAGGTTGCCGCCAAGGAACCTATAAGTATGTCCCTGTTTTTTATATGGGCCATCTCATGGGCCAACACACCCATTACCTCTTCCTTGTTCATTAAGTTTAAAAGCCCCTCTGTCACTGCCACTGCCGCATGGTGAGGGTTTCTCCCTGTGGCAAAGGCATTGGGGGCATCTTGAGGTATAATGTATACCCTTGGCATAGGAAGGCCTGCTCCCTGGGCAAGGATCCTCACCATATTATATAATTCTGGGTGATCCTCAGGCCCTATTTCCTTGGCACCGTACATGGCAAGCACTATCTTGTCAGAAAACCAGTACCCGAAAAAGTTCATTGCCACGGCTAAGATAAAGGCAAACACCATACCCTGTTGCCCACCCAATGCCCTGCCTATCAGCACCACCAATATAGTGAGGAGGGCAAATAAAAACCAGGTCTTAAAGGTGTTCCCCATGTATAACCTCCAATTTTTTTCCATAATATACCAGTGGAATAGCTTCCTGTCAATGGGTACACCCCCATGCACTTACCGATGAAAACCTCCAGGAGTTGCAAGGCGAAAAATAATAATTCTGCACAAGTTACTCTACTTAAGCAAATGAAAAATTGTATCAATATCCTATAAGAAGAATGCCACATAAGAAGGAGGTCAACCATCTTTTAGTACTCACAGGCCTCACATATATGCTAAATTATAGATGGATAACAACTATCACAAGATTATTTAAAATGTTAATTCATTTGATTGTTTGCCTGCCATCAAAGATATTTTTCTCTGACTATATTTCAAGTTTTGTTCTATATTAAGTTATTTCATGTAAAGTTTTGAAATAGCTGAGATGTTAATTTTCTGTGTAATCTGTCCAAGAAATTTTAACTTTTTACAGCAAAAACCATGTAAATTTACTTAGACCTTTTGTGTAAAAACTTTGATTGAATTTTTTTGGTTATAATTTTTCGGTGCCTGTTGATATTAAATTGTTACATTTACACTAACTTTTCTATTATTTTGCTAGAATTGCCTAGTTTTATTTGATAATGCACTACATACATCATTGAAAATGTCCTTGATCCTTTTATATTATGGTGAATAGAATGGCAAGGAGGTTACAGGATGCGTTGTGAAATATGTCAGAGTGAAATCACAGAACACCCCTTCAGCTTTGGAGGCAAAAGTCTATGTGAGGATTGCTATCTTGATAAACTGGCCACTCCCAAGACCTGTGATCCTTGGGCAGTCTTTACGGCCAAGAGGACAATGGGCCAAAACCCCACATTAATGCCTACACAGCAACTTATCTATGACCTGGTCCTAAAAGAAGGGCCTCTCACCATGAAACAGATTACCAGCAGACTTTCTATCACAGAGCAGGAGTTTAAAGATGCCTTTGCTGTGTTGAGGCATATGGAGCTCTTGAGGGCCTTTAAAAAAGATGGGGAGATATTCTACACCAAGTTCAATGCACCTTAAGACCACATATCTTGCCAAAAAACAAGGCTAAAAAGGGCTTATTGCCCCAACAATTATTCTTTTTCCCTTTTCTTTTCGCAAAGTAATCCATCAATATATATCTCTGTTATTATGTCAAAAAACTCTTCTCGAGTAAGTCCTGTCCTCTTCTCCAGGTCTGGCTTTAGTATACAGCTACCCATTCCCAAAAAGATTGCCACTGCAGCCTTAGGGGATATATTCTTGAAAAGACCTTTTTCTTGGCCAGCGCTACGTAGGCGTTGCCCGGCCCCACGATTTTATCCACGCGCGGGATCGTCTCCGTACCGAAGGCCAGCGCCGCCACCGCCTGCGCCCCGCCCACGGCATACACATGACGAATACCCAGAAAGTGGGCGGTGGCCAGCACCAGCGGATGCGGCCACCCGGAAGGCCCCGGCGGCGAGACCAGATGCAGCTCCGGCACGCCGGCCACCTGTGCCGGAATTGCGTTCATCAGCAGACTGGAGGGGTAAAACGCGCGGCCGCCCGGCACGTAAAGCCCTACCCGCTCCAGCGGCACAATGCGCTGGCCCAGCACCACGCCGTCACCGTCCTCGACGAACCACGACGTGCGCCGCTGGTGCTCGTGGAAGCGCCGGATGTTGTCGGCCGCCTCTGCAATGATGGCCTTCAGCTCGGGGTCCATGGCCTCGTACGCGGCCGCCAGCTCCGCTTCCGGCACCCGGAGCGATGGCGGACGCACCCCGTCGAATCGCTCGGTCAGCGCCAGCAGCGCGGCGTCACCCTGCCGTTGCACCTGCTGCAGGATCTCCTGCACGGCCCGCTCGATTTCCGGATCGAACGTGCCGCCACGCGCCCAGAGTGCCGCCAGCCGCTCGGCGCGCTGTTC
>FWWM01001759.1_pt1 | contig 63645 bp, 64 predicted proteins | sample 2228351 | NCBI WGS metagenome assembly FWWM01 (sample SAMEA103939774, study PRJEB20133) | metagenome
TTCTGTGTTTATTCACCTCGACCATACCAGAAGGCAGGCGCTCTTTCTATCCCCCACAACCCACCAACCATGAACCAGTCACCGTACGCTACCGGGGACGGAAAATTCAGTGCGCGGCTCAGTGGCCCCGTCACGCGTCGGCGGGGACGCCGCGGGCGGCGACGCGCGTGCCGCGCTTCTTCAGTAGCCGCGTGCTGAACAGGATGTCTCGCGGCAGGTCCTCGATCTCCAGCTCCCGCGCGATCCGCTCGACCGTCGCGACGACTTCCTCTCGGGTACGCCCGTGCACCATCGCGAAAACGGTGTAGGGCCAGACCCCTTCGTGGCGCGGCCGGTGGTAGCAGTGGGACACTTCAGGCCGGGCGGCTAGCTTCTCCCCGACTTCGCGGATGCGGCCCTCGGGGACGTCCCAGACGGACATCCCGTTGGCGGTGATCCCCAGCGCGTAGTGGTTCGGGATCAGTCCGATGCGCTTGATCTTCCCTTCGGCCAACATCGACCGCACGAGCTCGAGCACCCGCGCTTCGGTCATCCCAAGCTCCCGGGCGACATCGGCGTAGGGTGTGGGTGTCAGCGGCAAGCCGTCCTGGATGGCGAGGAGCACGCGGCGTTCGTCGTCGGTCAGCATCGTCAGAACTCGAACCGTAGGTCGACGAAGAACTCTTCGAGAGTCGGCAGGTTCACCACGCGCAACCCCGTCTCGCGCTCGATGGTGGCGATGGTTCGCTCGATCGCTTCGGGGTCGTCCGACGAAATGACGAACCACATGTTGAGCTCGTGCTCGCGTTCGTAGTTGTGAGAGACGGTGTCGAGCCCGTTGACGAATGCGGCGACTTCATCGAAGCGCTCGGGGGGCACCCGCATTGCGGCGAGCGTGCGTTCGCCGCCCAGTTGCGGCGCGTTCAGGATGGGGCCTACCCGCGATAGCGCACCGGCATCCAGCAGCCGCTTGATGCGCGCGATCACCTCCTCCTCGGAGATGCCGAGCTCCTCGCCCATCTCGGCGTAGGGCCGATGGGAGACAGGTAGACCTCCCTGATAGCGGTTCAGGAGGCGGCGGTCGACGTCGTCCAGCTCAACGGGCATCGTAGATGCGGCTGACGTCCGGGCGCTCGCGGCGGAGGCGTATGTGCGCCAGCCCCATCACTCTACCACAGAGGAACGCCATCGGCAGGGCGACCGCTCCAGCGATCTCCGCCTCGATCATGTCACCTCCCTGAAACGAGAGGAGGTCGTGCAGACGCGCTGCGAGTAGGACCGTCCACACGGCCGGCAGGGCGAGCATGCCCGCCAGGCCAGCGACCGCCGTCACCAGCATGTGGTCCAGACGGATGCGTTCGCCTGCCGTGAACGGTAGGGCCGCGGCCACCGCGGTTCCCCAGGTGAGGCCCGCCATGACGGCGAGCACCTGAGCCTGCGCCGCCGAGACGAAACCCGAGGGGTCGTGGCCGGGCGGGCCGAACAGCGTGAGCGGGATCACAATGGATTCGGCGGCGAGTACGCCCGTGAGTGCCGCTGGTTTGAGCGCCGCCGGCGTGTCCCAGTCGCCGGAGGCCACGAGGAGCGCCATCGCCGACCATACCGACATCATCGCCGGCAACGCCGCGATGAACGCGGTCACGACCGCTCCCTGCGCGCCCGAGGCGGCCAACAGGCCCACCAGAAGGGCCGCGTAGGCGAGCTCACCGGCGATCATCAGGAGCGCGAGCCGTGCGTTGTGTTCGAGCTCGAATGGCACCATCGTCTCTCCATGGAAACGCACGGCTTCGGGCAGAAGTTGACGCTACACCCGGGGCAGCGGCGCCTCTCGTAGCGCTGACGCGATGCGCTCGACCGCTTCGCCTGGGGCGACGAGCGCCGCTTCGGCATCGGTACGCCGCTTGAACTCGACCGCGCCTCGCTCCAGCGTGCGCGGGCTCACGGTGATGCGGAACGGCAGCCCGATGAGGTCGGCGTCGTTGAACTTCACTCCAGGGCGTTCGTCCCGATCGTCGTACAGCGTTTCGACGCCCGCGGCCTCGAGGCTGGCGACGAGCGCTTCGGCGGCCTCGCGTACCGACGGCTGATCGACGCTGAGTCCGACGACGTGCGCGTGGTACGGGGCCACCGTCAGAGGCCATACGATACCTCGCTCGTCCCGATGCTCCTCGATGACCCCAGCGAGGATGCGGCCGATGCCGATCCCGTAGCATCCCATGACGGGGTGCCGTTGCGTGCCGTCTTGGTCCAGGAACATCGCGTCCATCGCTTCGGAGTAGATGGTCCCCAGCTTGAAGACGTGGCCCATCTCGATACCCCGCCGCAGGTCGAGCGGGGTCTCGCAGCGGGGGCACGGCGCTCCCGGCGTCGCCAATGAGATGTCCGTGACGATGTCCGCTGTCCAGTCGCGTCCGTAGTTCACGTTCTTGAGGTGCCAGTCGGCACGGTTGGCGCCCGTCACCAGATTGTGCGTTTCCGTTGCCGAGTCATCCGCGACGATGCGCACGCCGGGGAGCCGCTCGCGCAGCCCGACGGGTCCCGCCGAGCCTGCCACCAAGCCGTACGCCTCGACGCGCGCGTCCTCCATGAACCGCAAGTCCGTCGCCTTCAGCGCATTTCGCAGCTTCGTCTCGTTGACCTGAAGATCGCCCCGGATCGCGACGAAGACCGGCTGTCCGTCAGCCTCGTAAAACATCGCTTTGAGTGTCTGGTGATGCGGTACACCGAGGAAGCGCACCAGGTCGTCGATGGTTCGCTGGCCCGGCGTCGCGACCTCTTCCACAGGGAGTTGCCGTTCGTCCGGCAGGGTGAGCTTCCGATGATCGGCTTTCTCGGTGTTCGCCGCGTATCCACACCGGGGGCATAGGATGACCTCGTCTTCACCCACGTCCGTCAGGTACATGAACTCTTGACTGTCTTTGCCTCCGATGGCGCCCGAATCGGCGAGCACAGCGATGGTTGGCAGGCCGCATCGCTCGAATGCCCGGCGATACGCGTCGCAGACGGCATCGTAGCTTCGGTCCAGCCCGGACCAGTCGACGTCGAAGCTGTACAGGTCCATCATCGTGAACTCGCGCGTGCGCACGAGCCCGCCGCGCGGCCGCGGCTCGTCTCGGAACTTCGTCTGGATCTGGTAGAGCATGAGCGGGAGTTCCCGGTAGCTCTGTACGTGCCGCTTGAAGAGGTCGACGATGACCTCCTCATGGGTCGGTCCGAGGACGAGCTCACGGTCCCGGCGGTCCTTGAGCTGGAACAGCACGTCGCCCATCACCGTACGCCGCCCCGATTGCTCCCAGAGCTCCGCCGGGTGCAACGCCGGGAGGTGTACCTCCTGTCCCCCCGCGCGGTCCATCTCCTCGCGCACGATCTGCTCGATCTTGCGGAGCGCTCGCCATCCCAAGGGCAGATAGCTGTAGATGCCGGCGGCGAGCTGTGTCACGAGCCCCGCGCGCAGCATGAGCTGATGATTCGCCGTCTCCGCTTCCGCGGGCGCTTGCCGCAACGTCCTACCGAAGAGGCGTGACATCCGCATCGCTGGGCGCTTCTCGTCCTGCATCGCGCGATCCCCCACGTTCCCAACTGTACCCGAAGCGGCCCCGTTCGCAGTAGCGGCGTGCGCCTCGGTGCGTCCTCACGTCGTTCTGGCGTTAACTCGCGAGGAGGCGGACGCGTTGTGAGTACACGGAGGTCTCGTCGAGTGAAGGAACGTGTGGTACCGGCGGCTGCCTCAATCGCCATAATGACGCTCGCGCTGTACTCGGCTGCCTGCGGAGACGGCGAAACCACCACGCCGACTCCCACCGCTCCCGCCCCGGCGTCCCCGACGCTGGTCGCTAGCCCGACGGCCGCGCCCACGCCTACGGCGCTGCCCACGGTCGCGGCTTCACCCACCGCCGCCGCGCAGGCGTCGCCGACGCCGTGCCCGCAGTATCCCCTCACACCCGCCGTCGGGGCGCTCGCCGCGAACCTCAATCAGGCCATCGCGCGGTGGAACCAGTGGATAGGTTGCGCGGTGTTCGCGCTCGACCCGACCGGCACGCAGCCGGGCGTCATCGCTGTCGACTTCGCGCCGGCCGAGATTCAGGACAACGGCTGGGCCCAGTTCAGCGGCGGAACGGTCTACCTCGCGCCGCCGACGTCGCTGCCGCCCAACAGCGCGCAGCCCTACGCCAACGATTTCGACATGCTCACCTGCGTCGTCATGCACGGACTCGGACACATCCTGGGCTACCAGGACGATGCGACGGGCGCGCCGCTGATCATGCGGCCCCTGTCGTGGGCCTGGTGGCCGCCTTCTTCGTGTTCCACCCCCGACAGCCCCTGAAGAGGCTGGACCCTTCGCTGATCGCTAGCCGGCCCCACACGGAGGCCGTATCGTGGGCGGCTTCGAGGGTCATCCGACTCTGACGGCTCGCCCGGGTCCCTTCGCTATACTGAGACTCGCCTCGGCCGGAGTGCGAAGGAGCCTGCGCCATGACCAAGCGCCTCTATCGAAGCAGGGACGAGCGAATGCTCGCCGGTGTCTGCGGCGGGATCGCCGAATACCTCGACCTCGACCCCACGGTCGTACGCGTTGCCTTCGTCGTTGCGACGCTGCTCACGTGGCCCATGGCCATCGTGCTGTACCTCGCGCTCGCGTTCATCATGCCCGAGCGGCCGGAGGAGCCCGATGTGCTGTCCCCGACGCGTCCCGCGTCGGAGGGAAAGGCCGCGCCCGCAGCCGAGGAGCCCAGGCCCTCGCCTGAGCCCGACATGCCCACGGAGGAAGCGTGAAGAGCCCCTTTCTCGTCGCCATCGAGCAACGCGTCCTGCTCGCCGATGGCGCTACCGGCACGATGCTGCACGAGCGCGGCATTCCCCCGTCGGCCTGCCTCGAGGCCGCGAACGCCGATGCGCCTGATATCGTGCGCTCACTCCACGAGGCGTACATCGCGGCCGGCGCCGACGTGATCGAAACGAATACGTTCGGCGCGAACCGGATTCGTCTCCGTCGATTCGGCCTCGAACGCCGCGTTCACGATCTGAACTTCCGAGGGGTACGGCTGGCGCGAGACGCGCGCGAGATCAGCGGGCAGCCGGTCTTCATCGCCGGTTCCGTCGGCCCCATCGGGAGGCGGTTCGGGCCCGACGAGGTCACGGTGGCGGAGGCGCGCGATGTGTACCGGGAGCAGATCGAGGCGCTGCTCGAGGGCGGCGTAGATGTCATCTTCCTCGAGACGTTTCCGGATCTGGATGAGCTTCGTCTCGCGGTCGAAGTCGTGAAGTCGACCTGCGACCTGCCGATCGTCGCGATGCTGAACTTCCAGCGGGACGGTCGGACGCTCGCTGGGGAGCCGGCGGACGTGTGCGCGAACGAGCTGCAAGCGGCGGGGGCCGACGTCGCGGGGGCGAATTGCGGGCACGGCCCGCAGGCGGCCCTCGACGTGGTCGAGCAGATGGCCGCGGCGTCGTCGATCCTCGTGGCGGTCATGCCCAACGCGGGGCTCCCGCGCATGGTGAGCGGGAGGCTGGTCTATCCCTCCACGCCTGAGTACTTCGCCGAGTACACCAGACGATTCGTACAGGCGGGCGCGAATCTGGTCGGCGGGTGCTGCGGGACGACCCCCGAGCACATCGCGGCGATGCGTCAGGCGCTCTCCGGTGAGACGGGGGTGCGGTACGTGACGGTGGCCGCGCCGGAGCCGCCAGGGGCCGGCCAGACGATCGCAGAGCTTCCGAAGCGTCGCCTCCGCGACAAGCTGGCCGAGGGTGAATTCGTCGTCAGCGTCGAGATCGACCCACCCCGGGGTCTCAACCCGCGCAAGGCGATCGAGGGCGCACGCGCACTCAAAGAGGTTGGCGCCGACTGCATCAACATCGGCGATAGTCCGATGGCGCGCGTGCGGATGAGCGCCATCGCGCTGGCCGTGCTCATTCAGCAGCAGGTGGGCATCGAGACCATCATTCACTTCACGACGCGGGACCGGAACCTCATGGCGATTCAGTCGGATCTGTTGGGCGCGCATGCCCTCGGCATCCGCAACGTCATCGCCCTCACGGGGGACCCGCCGACGATGTCGCCGGGCGCTGTACACCAGCGAGTTTCCGGCGTCTGGGACGTAGACTCGATCGGCCTGATCAAGATCCTGAAGCAGCTCAATCGCGGGGTCGATTGGGCCGGAAACTCCATCGGCCGTCCCACAGAATTCTTCGTTGCGTGCGCAGCCAATCCCACCGCGGAGGACCTCGACCTCGAGCTCGAACGCGTGCGGAAGAAGATCGATGCGGGCGCCGATCTCCTGATGACGCAGCCCCTCTACAGCGTCGAGATTCTCGAGCGGTTCCTCGAGCGCCTCGGCCCTGTCCGCACCCCGATCCTGCTCGGCATCATGCCGCTGCAGTCGTACCGACATGCCGAATTCATTCACAACGAGCTCGCCGGTGTGGTCGTGCCCGAGTCCGTGCGCGAGCGGATGCGGCTCGCGGGGGAACGTGGGATCGAGGAGGGGCTGGCGCTCTCGCGCGACCTACTGGAGCAGGCGCGGTCGATGGTCAACGGCGTCTATCTGATGCCATCGTTCGGGCGCTACGAGGTGGTCGCGGAGTTAGTGGTCGCCGCGAAGCGGACCTCTGTGTCCTGAGCGAGTTCCTTCGCCCTGATTGACCGTGTGTGGCCTCCAGGCGACCCTCTCGCCGCGCGACCCCAGCCTACGGCGATTGCGCCTTGTAGGGGCTTCGACGAAGTCGAGACGATCTTGACGTGACGGACGGCTGCGCGCATGATTACATCCGTCGGTGTCCGAACAGGACAAGAGGCCTGACGTGACCGACGACGGACTGCCCTCGTACGCTGAGCTCTCGCGTCGGGAGGATGGGCCCAAGGGCTCCTCCTGGGGCCTCTTTGGCGCCGACGATCAGCTCGGCACCGTTAACTTTCTCACGCCGGAACGTGTGCGAGCTGCGGCCGCGCTGGTTCGCAAGGGGGCGGTCTTCTCTCTGAACCTGCCGCTGGACCTGCCCAGCCCGCCGTTGTTCGAGCGCGGCTCCTATCGACACCACATCGAGCGCCACCCGAGCGGTGCCGCACATGACGACTACCTGGACAACTTCTACCTACAGGCGTCGAGCCAGTGGGATGGCCTGAGTCATGTCGGCAGCGCACGGTACGGCTTCTACAACGGTGTGCAGGCGAGTGACATCACGGGCAAGGAAGGAACGAGAAACGGCATCGAGCACTGGGCCCGCCGGGGCATCGCCGGGCGAGGCGTGCTCATCGACGTCGCGCGCTTCATGGCCGCGCAGGGGACGCCCATCGACCCGTGCAGCTCCACCGCCATCAAGGTGGACGATCTGGAACGCACGTTGGCCCATCAGCGCACGGAGCTTCGGCCCGGGGACATCCTCTTGGTCCGCACCGGTTGGCTCGACTGGTATTTGCACGAGACGACGCAAGCCGTCCGCGAGCAGATCGCACGGGACCTGCATGCTCCCGGCCTCGAGGGGTCGGTGGAGATGGCAGGCTGGCTCTGGGATCACCGGATCGCTGCGGTCGCGTCCGATTCGCCCGCGCTGGAGCCCTGGCCATGGGATCTGTCCGTCGGCGCGCTTCATGTCCGCGCGCTGGCGCTGCTCGGCATGCCCTTGGGCGAGCTGTGGGACCTGGAGGCGCTCGCTGCCGACTGCGCCGAGGACGGCGTGTACGAATGCTTGCTCACGTCGGCGCCGCTGAACCTCAAAGGAGGCGTCGGCTCACCTGCGAACGCGCTGGCCCTGAAGTAGTTTCCCCGCACAATGGGGTCAGGCTGCGGTCGAGCCTCGCTGCTTCGCCTGGGTCAGGACGCGGTCGATGACGTTCGCCGTGTCCAGGAGGTCTTTCAACGTTTCGCCGTCATCGGGGTACTGGACGGCGACGCCCGAGACGCCCTCGCCGGCTCGTTCACGCACCCGGTCCACTACGATGGCTGCGCCTTCGGCGTTCGTCTCGGGCAGAAGCACGACGAAGTGGCCGTTTCCCAGGTAGGCGGCGAGGTCCGTCGCGCGGAGCGTGCCGGCCAGGGTCGCCGTCGTGCGCTCGATGGCGTCCTTCGTCGAGCACCAAAAGCTCGCGACGGACAGTGGCTTGTGGTACCGACCAGCGCGCGACATCTCTTCTTCGGCCCGCATCTGCAGGTACCAGTACGCGTACAGGCCCGTCGCGCGATCGTAGATGGCGAGCTTCCGCCCCTCGTCCGCGAGCCGCTGCAGGGCCGCGCTGGACTGGGATGCTCGACCCGATGCTCCTTCGGGCGCCTTGCCGAGCGAGCCGATGCGCCAGGCGAGCACCGCCCCCGCCCACGCTGCTGTCGCCGCCACCCCGTACGAGGATGCGCCGGCGTCCGAGCGCATCGCGAGCAGCACGGTGGCCACCGTGGCGAGGCATACGATGGTCAGCCAGACGAGCGTGCTTCGCGCGGCGGTCACGGCGTCGACTCCGGAAGCGTTCCACCTCGCCGACAGTAGACGATGTCGGCGAACCGCAACTCGGGCGGCGGCTCACCGGTGCACTGGGACCCTTCGTTAGTCGCCTCCATCCAGGCCCACAGTTCATAGTAATGTCCGTCGGAGCGGTACCAGTAGCCGCCGATGCCCCCGCGGACGATGTCCTCGGGAATAGGGTCGATGTACGGCTGGATTGCGCAGCCCGCGTCCCGCGGGGGGAACGCGCACAGCGTTTCGAGCAGTCCGCCGTTGGGCGGATACATGCCGTGGTCCGCGTAATAGGCTTCGAGCGCCAGAGCGATGCGGTCGAGGTCCGCGCGTCGCGCCGCATCTCGAATGAGCGCCCCGGGGTCGGGTGTGGCCGTGGGCGTCGTGGACGTGGGCACGGGCGTCGACGTTGGGATGACGGGCGCGACGGCGCGCGAATCTTGGGGCTGTTCGCCGTTCCCGAGCGCAGACGTCACGGCCGCGAAGATGAGCGCGGCGACGAGGATCCCTGCGGGACCGGCGATCCACGGGTCCCGCAGGCCTTTCGCGATCGCTGGCGGTACGTTGATCATGGTCCGCCGGGACGGCGCGCGGGGGCGAGCGCCGCCAATCCTTCCTGCAGGAGTATCGGCGGTTCGCGACCGCGCATGAGTGTTCGTTGCGGGAAGGTCAGCGAGTCCCCAACGCCGCGCGCACGGGCAATTACAGGCTGCCGCCCTTGCGGGCAGCGCCCTCCATCGCCCTCGACACCGAAATTACGCCCTTGATGGACTCGAGCCGGCCCAGGAGGCGCGTGAGCTGTGCCACCCCCGTCGTCTCCAGCGTCAGGTAGACGCTGGTGGTGCGGTCCGGGTGCTCTTGCGTGCGCACGCCGACCATGTTCACGCCTTCGGCGGAGACGAGCGTGCTCAGGTCACGCAGGAGCCCCACGCGGTCCCAGGCCTCGATCCGGACAGCCACAGGATAGTGCTGCCCACTGCGTCCCCATTCGACCTCGACGAGGCGCTCGGGCTCGTCTTCGTGCACGATGTTCCAGCAGTCGCGCCGGTGTACCGTCACGCCGCGCGAGCGGGTCACGAAGCCGATGATTTCGTCGCCGGGCACGGGGTTGCAGCACCGGGCGAGCTGGGTCAAGAGGTCGCCGGTGCCGAGCACCTGGACGCTCGACGTGTATACGGGCCGTTCCCGAGCAGGCGCCGCCGTCTCCGCTTCTTCGGCCGACTCCTCGGCGGGAGGCGGCAGTAGCGCCGCAAGCTTCAGGCTGATGGCGTGCAAGCTCACGCCGCCGTATCCGATGGCCGCCAGCAAATCGTCGAGCGTCTCGTACTTGAAGGCGCGCAACAGTTCCGCTTCCACCTCGGCCAGCGTGAGGCCGACGCGCCGCAGCTCCTTGTCCAGGAGCTCGCGGCCGCGGGCGATGTTCTCCGTCCGCTCACGGCGCTTGAACCACTGACGGATCTTCTCCCGCGCGTGGGACGTCTTTACGTAGCCGAGATGCGGGTTCAGCCAGTCGAGCGACGGTCCGCGGTCGGCCTTGCTCGCGATGATCTCGACGACGTCGCCATTCTTGAGCTGGTAGTTCAGCGGGACGAGCCGGCCGTTCACCTTCGCTCCCACGCACCGGTACCCGAGATCGGTGTGAATCCGGAAGGCGAAGTCGAGCGGCGTCGCGCCCGCCGGCAGGTCCTTGATCTCTCCCTTGGGCGTGTACACGAACACCTGGTCACGGAAGATGTCCGTCTTCACCCACTCGACGAACTCCTCCGCGGCCTGCATGTCGCGCTTCCACTCGAGCAGTTGTCGCAGCCACGACAGCCGCTCTTCGAAGCGAATGTCGCGCTTACCGCCCTCCTTGTAGCGCCAGTGCGCGGCGACGCCGTACTCGGCGATCTGGTGCATCTCGTGCGTTCGAATTTGCACCTCGATGGGTCGCGCGCCCAAGCACATCACGGTGGTGTGCAGCGACTGGTACAGGCTTTCCTTGGGCGTCGCAATGTAGTCGTCGAACTGCCCCGGGATGGGATGCCATAGCCCGTGTACGACGCCGAGCGCGTTGTAGCAGTCGGCGACCGTGTTCACGAGCACGCGCAAGGCCAGCAGGTCGTAGATCTCGTTGAAGCTCTTCCCCTGCGTGGCGTAGCGCTGCATCTTCTCGTAGATCGAGTAGAGATGCTTGGCGCGGCCCTTGACCTCGGCCTCGATCCCGTGCTTCGCGAGCTCCTCGCGTAGGATGGACTCGACCTGGGCGATGTAGCGCTCACGGGTCGCGCGCTTGGATGCGATGAGCCGCGAGACCTCCTTGAAGGCCTCTGGGTGCAGGTACCGGAACGCCAGGTCCTCGAGCTGCCACTTGATCTGCCAGATGCCGAGGCGGCTCGCGAGCGGCGCATAAATCTCCATCGTCTCCTGCGCGATGCGCAGGCGCTTCTCGGGCGGATGTGCGTCGAGCGTCCGCATGTTGTGCAGACGGTCGCACAGCTTGATGATGACCACCCGGATGTCCTCCGCCATGGCGAGGAACATTTTCCGCAGGTTCTCCGCCTGGATACCCTCGTCTCCAGGGCTCTCCGGGTGCCACGTCAGGCGATCCAACTTGGTCACGCCGTCGACCAGCTTCGCCACCTCGCGGCCGAACCGCTTCGCGATCTCCTCGTTGGGGACGCCGCAGTCTTCCTGCACGTCGTGCAGCAGCGCCGCCTGAATCGCAGGCGCATCGAGCCCCAACTGGGCGCACGTGAGGGCCGTCGCGACCGGGTGGGTGATGAAGGCGTCGCCGGAGAGCCGACGCTGGCCATCGTGGCACTGGGCGGCGTACGCGTACGCTTCCTCGACGAGACGCACGCGATCCTCCGGCAAGTACTCGCGCACCGCTGCGAGCACGTCACCGATCGACGCCGTTCTCGGCACGTAGGTTGAACCGACCGTCGTAGGAGTCGTCATCTCCGACTTCACTTTACTGGAATATCGGCACGCCTGGATACCGTGTTGGAAGTGGGAGACTGGGCCTATCGAGCACCGCCGCTTGCAAAGACGCGGTGCTCGAGCGTCGATCCCTGCGCAATTCCCATCCGCTCACGCCGGGCGCTATCCTGACCCCGCAATGACGACAGAGCCCGTCGACGCCAGACCGGTCAAGTTCCGACGTCCGCGCGGAACCAACGACATCCTCCCCGCCGAGTGGCCGTACTGGGACTACGTGATGGACGCCGCTCGGCGAGTGGTGCAGCGATTCGGCTACCAGCGTATTCAGACGCCTGTGTTCGAGGACGCCGGTGTCTTCCTGCGCGGCGTGGGGGCCGGGACGGACATCGTCGAGAAAGAGATGTACATCTTCGAGGATCGCGGCGGCGATCGACTGGCGCTCCGTCCCGAGGGCACGGCCAACACGATGCGCGCCTATCTCGAGCACGGGATGGCGAACCTTCCCCAGCCGGTGCGCTTGTACTACTTCGGCTCCGTGTACCGGTACGACCGACCGCAGGCCGGGAGGTATCGCGAGCACCATCAGTTCGGCGCCGAGGTGATCGGCGACGCCGATGCGATGGTCGATGCCGAGGTCATCGATCTGCTTGCGACCTTCTACCGCGACCTCGGCATCGACGACCTGACGCTGCTGGTCAACTCCATCGGCGATCCGGACTGCCGGCGAGTCTATCTGGAGACGCTGCGCGCGTACTACCGTCCCCAGTTGGAGGACGTGTGCGCCGATTGCCGCGTGCGGTTCGAAAAGAACCCGTTGCGCTTGCTGGACTGCAAGAACGAGCGCTGTCAGCCGGTCATCCAGGGGGCGCCGCGCATCACCGACCACCTGTGCGACGCATGTCGCGACCACTTCGACGCGCTCCGTGGGTATCTCGAGGCCCTGGGCATCACCTACGTCGTGACGCCGACACTGGTGCGTGGTCTCGATTACTACACCCGGACGGTGTTCGAGTTCGTGCCGCCCGGCGAAGGAGCGCAGTCGACGGTGGGAGGAGGTGGGCGCTACGACATCTTGATGGAGGCGCTGGGCGGCCCGCCGACACCGGGTATCGGCTTCGGGACGGGCATCGAGCGCATCATCTTGAACCTCAAGCGTCTCGGGATCGAGCCACCACCGACGCGACCGCCCGATGTGTACGTCGCCCATGCCTCGCCGGCCGCCCGCGCGGAAGCGCTCCGGCTCGCCGACGACGTCCGCCGCGCGGGCCTGTCGGCCGTGGTGGGCTCGGCCGCGCGTAGCCTCAAGAGCCAATTCCGTCACGCCGACGCGTTGCACGTGAGGCACGTCGTGGTGCTCGGCGATGCCGAGCTGGCGCGAGGCGTCGTCACGCTGCGCTCGCTCATCGACGGCGTTCAACGCGAAGTCCCGCGCGGTGAAGTCGTCGTTCGCCTGCTGGAGGGCGCTGGCTGACGGAACGTCAATTCCGAGGATTCGCGGGGATGCTATACTGATGCTGTCCCGCGACCTTTCGCCGGGAGCTTCCGCAGACGCCCCAGGATCAGGTTCGGAGTACGTGCCGTGCGGGCGCACGACGTGGTTCGCCTTCGGCGGAGCCGTGTGCGAACTGGCCACGAGCCGAATCCGATCGCCATGGTCGCGGCTTGGCTGGCACTCGCGACCGTCACGGCCATCGCTGCACTGCTCTCCAGCTATTACACCAGCGCTGTCGCCGACATCCCGTCCCCATGGGAGCAGATGGCGGTGCAGGGCGACGGCGCCCGCATCTACGATCGCAACGGCGTCCTGCTGTATCAGTTCGTCGGCGAGCGGGGCTACCAGATCGACGTATCCCTGGACGAGGTTTCGCCGTACGTCATCTGGGCCACCATCGCCACAGAGGACGCGAGCTTCTACACGAATCCCGGTGTGAATCCCAGAGGCCTGGCGCGGGCCCTCATCGAGAATCTGCGTCCGGGCGACGCGTTTCTGCGGGGGAGCGGCGGCAGCTCCATCACTCAGCAGCTCGTGAAGCAACTGTACGAGACCCCGGAAGAGCGGTCACGCCGCTCCGTCGCAAGAAAGTTGCGCGAAATTGCCCTCGCGCTGGAACTGGGCTCCCGGTACTCGAAAGACCAGATTCTCACCTGGTACCTGAACAACATTTCGTACGGAGGCCTGTTCACGGGCATCGAGGCAGCGTCCCGCGGCTACTTCGGGAAGCCGGCGCGAGACCTCACGCTGCCCGAGGCGGCGTACCTGGCCGGTCTCCCACAGTCGCCCGCGAAGTACGATCCGTTCGTGCATCCGGACGCCGCCAAACGGCGGCAGATCGAAGTGCTCGACCTCATGGCCCGCCACGGCTACATCACGCGATTCGAGGCGGACATGGCGAAGCTCGTCCCCATCACGCTGCGGCCGCAACCGGCGCCCTTCCGCGCGCCGCACTTCGTGTTGTACGTAGCGGACGAGATCCGGCGTACCCTGGGCGAGGACGCGCTCTACCGCGGCGGGCTCCGCGTGACGACGACGCTCGACTACGAGCTGCAGCGCTTTGCCGAGGAGTCGCTCGAAGGGTGGCTGTCCGAGTACGAGGCGTCCACCAATGCCCACAACGGGGCGGTCGTGGTCTTCGACGCGACGAACGCCGAGATCCTGGCGATGGTCGGCAGCCGCGACTATTTCCGCGCCGACATCGAGGGGGAGAACAACAACGCGCTGGCGTTGAACTCCCCGGGTTCGACGTTCAAGCCGTTCACGTACTTGACGGCGTTCCTGCAGGGCTGGGGGCCAGATTGGCCGCTCATCGACTCGCCCATCACGTACCGCGAGGCCGACGGCCGCACGTTCAAGCCGGAGAATCCGCAGCACAACTACTACGGCACGATCACGCTGCGAGAAGCGCTGGGCGCGTCGCTCAACGTCCCGGCGTTCAAGACTGCGCTCTGGGTCGGTGTCGACCGCATCGTCGAGACGGCTCGTCGGCTCGGTATCACGACGCTGAACGGGCGGTATGGGCCCTCGCTCACGCTCGGGTCGGGCGACGTCACCCTGCTCGACATGGTCTACGCCTACAGCGTGTTCGCCAACAACGGCGTCATGAGGGGACAGCCGCGGATCAATCCGACGGGGCAGCCTGGCCGTCCGCTCGATCCCATCGCGGTGCTCCGGGTCGAGGACCGACAGGGTAAGGTGCTCCTCGACAACACACAGCGGGTGCGCGATGTGCAGGTGGTCGATGCGCCGTTCGCTTACCTCATCACGGACATCTTGACCGATGACCAGGCCCGCGTCGCGACGTTCGGGCGCAACAGTGTGCTCGCGATCCCCGACCGCCCGGTCGCCGTCAAGACGGGGACCAGCGCCCCGTACGAAGGGCGACCCGAGCTGGTGGGTGACACGTGGGCGGTCGGATACTCACCGGACCGTGTGATCGGGGTGTGGATCGGCAACAGCGACAACAGCCCGATGCGGAACATCTACAGCACCACCATCGCCGCCCGCGTTTGGCGCGACGTCGTCTTGCGCGCGCACGAAGGGCTGCCCCGGCGGGACTTCGTTCGTCCTCCGGGTATCGTCAGAACGACGGTGTGCGTGCCCTCGGGCAAGCGACCGACGCCCGCATGCGGGTGGACGGTGACGGGAGACTTCGTTGCGGCGTCCCTCTCTGATCAATTCGATGACTGGTGGGGGCGCGTCGAGGAGCGGAACGGGCGGCTCGTCCTGCTCGAACGAGGATACCGTCCGCCACCGGATGTGACGGGCTACAAGCGAGCGCTCGCCATGGAGTATTCGTGGGGCGGCGGATGGCGCCAGCAAACGCCACGCCCACGACCGCAAGCGACGCCGACCGCTACTGCCACCGCCACGCCAGCGGCGCGGCCATGATGGTCGGGCCGGGCGGCCGCGCGCCTACCCCAGGACTTCGGGTGGGAGCTCGAGGCCTTCTCCCGTAGCCTGCACTACGACGCCGAGTTCCTCGAGTCGCCGTACCTCTTCGTGGGTCAGCCCGAGCCACCCCGTGAGAATTTCTTCCGTGTGCTCGCCAACATCGGGTGGGAGTCCCTTCACACCGCCGGGCGTCCGCGAGAGCTTCACGGGCGTGTTCGGTACTTTGAGCGGCCGACCCATTCGCGGGTGGCGTAGCTCGACCAGCATGTCACGCGCCTTCACCTGCGGCTGCTCCACCGCCTCGGCGATGTTGTTCAGAGGGCCGCACGGGAGACCGATTCGGTCGAATTCCTCGATCCATTCAGCCGTCGTGCGCTGTTGGAGGGCTTGGTTGAGAATGGGCTCGAGGATGGCGTGGTTCTTCGTGCGGAGCGCACTCGTTTCGAATCGCTCGTCGCCGATGAGGTCCGGACGGCCGATGGTCGCGCAAAAGAGCTCCCACTGGTTCTCTACGCCCCACGCGAGGGCGAGGACGATGTAGCCATCCTTCGTCGGGAACGCCTGGAACGGCGTGGCTGCCGGATGCCGCGTACCCAGCGGTCCGGGAATCTGTCCTGTCGCGAAGTAACGCACGATGGCGTTCTCGAGGATCGCGATCTGGCAATCGAGCATGCTCACGTCGACGAACTGGCCTTGTCCGGACCGCTCGCGCTCATGGAGCGCCGCGAGGACGCCGATGGCCGTGAAGAGCCCGGCGGCGATGTCGCCAAGGGACAGACCGGGCCGCACCGGCCGTCCACCCGGCTCGCCCGTGATGCTCATCACCCCGCCCATGCCTTGGACGACGATGTCGAGCGCGGGCCGGAGGCGGTCGGGCCCCGTCTGGCCGAACCCCGAGGTCGCGGCATAGATGAGCCGCGGGTTGCGCTGGCGAAGCGTCTCATACCCCAGTCCCAGGCCGTCCATCGTGCCTGGCGTGAAGTTCTCCATGACCACGTCGACCTTCTCGACCAGACGCAAGAAGAGCTCCTTGCCCTCGGGGCGTTGGAGGTCGATGGCGACGCTCTTCTTTCCCCGGTTGATGCTGAAGAAGTAGGCGCTCTCGCCGTTGACGTGCGGGCCGGTCGTGCGGGCGACGTCGCCCCACGGTGGGCGCTCGACCTTGACCACCTCAGCGCCGAGGTCGCAGAGCACCATGCTGGCGTAGGGCCCTGACAGCACCCACGTGAGATCGAGGATCGTGACGTCCGCGAGCGGGCCGGGCATGCGCGCTCCTGTTCGCTGGTCTCGGTAGCAGCGTAAGAGATGACGGTTCGAGGGCGAAAGATGAGCAGGGACTCACCCGGTGGGCCGTGAGCGGGCCGCCGGCGCGAGGCGCTGCATGAGACGCGCGAGGAGCGGAGGCGGAAGCTCGCGGCCCTCGTCGTCCCGCCGGAGCTGATATGCCACCGTCGCGCGAACGAGCGGGTCGCGCAAGAACGCAGGGCCGAGATCCACCGGCTTGCGGTTCACGATGGCGAGCCGGCGGTCGTCGCTGTCACGTTCGAGGATGAGGTCACGCACGGCGCGCGACGCGAGGTGCGAGATGGCCACGCCATGGCCGTTGTATCCGAAGGCGTAGGCGATCCGCTCGCCCTCGAGCCAGCCGACCAGCGGTAGGAACTCGCCCGTGACGCCGATGGGCCCACCCCAACGATACTCGAACTGCACGTCGTGGAGCTGCGGGAACGTCCACGCGAACGTCTCCTCGAGGCGACGGAATACGCGCTCGTCGCGATCGTACCGCGGATGGGGACCGTCCGGATGATACGGAGCGTCTCGCCCCGCCCAGAGCAGACGGCCGTCGATGGTGGGCCGGAAATAATGCAGGAACACACGGCGGTCTTCCATCCCCTCGCGTCCGGACCAACCGATGCGCGACCACTGCTCGTCGGTCAGTGGCTTCGTCAGCAGGATGTAGGAGTAGAACGGCATGACGTAGCGGCGCAACTGCGGAATGCGGGCGCTGTACGCATTGGCGGCGAGGAGCGCCCGTTGCGCGAGCACGCGTCCTTGCGGCGTCGACACTACGACCTCCCGTTGGGTGACGGCGAGGTCGGTCATGGGGGTGCGCTCGTAGACGCGTGCGCCGAGGCGTTCGACGACGCGCTTGAGTCCGCGCACGAGGCGGGCGGGATTCAGCAGCGTGCAGGTCGCCTCGCGCATCCCGCAGCGGAACGTCTCCGAATGCACAGCGGCCTGGACGGCGTCGCGATCGAGGTATGTGATGCCGTGGATGCCGAGCTGTTGTGCGGCCTCCACGTCGCGGCGGATCACGTCGTCCTGCAACGGGTTGTTCGAGACCGTGATGAGGCCATTTGGCTGGAGGTCGGCCTCGATGCCTTCCTCTGCGCAGACGCGTTCGATACCGCGCACCGACTCTTCTGCGGCACGGTGCAGCGCCTTCGCCTGCTCAGGGCCCACCGCGTCGACCAGGTCCGCGAGGCTGCGGTGGATCAGCGTCATGGCGAAGCCGCCGTTACGTCCAGAGGCGCCATAGCCGATGGCCTTGGCCTCGATGACGGCGACGGTCATGCCAGGATCCGCCTTCAGCAGGTAATACGCCGTCCAGAGCCCGGTGAAGCCGCCACCGACGATCACGACGTCGGCGCGGAGCTCATCTTCGAGCGGCGGATTGGGCTCGTACGGGTCGAGGCTCAGCCAGTAGCTACGGGTCGCGAGATCGTCGATCACGAGGGACCTCCCTGTGGCAAGCACAAGTGTACGCCGGGCAGGCGTGGGCACAAGACGGTGAGCGCCTACCAGCGCACCTCCTCCCGAGCCTCGCGCTCGAGAAGCCAGCGGATCGCTTCCATCAGCGGGATGCCCGCGTGCAGGAAGCGGTACATCGCCTCCGTGATCGGCATGTCGACGCCGTAGCGCTGGGCGAGCGTCCAGGCACCCACGGTCGTCTCCACCCCCTCCGCGACTTCGTGCAGCTCGGCGAGCACGTCCGCGAGTGCGCGTCCCTGGGCGAGCGCTTCTCCGACGCGGCGGTTGCGGGACAGCGGGCTGTAGCAGGTCGCCACCAAGTCGCCCATTCCCGCGAGGCCCAGGAAGGTCAGCGGATCGGCTCCGCACGCGACGCCGAGCCGGGTGATCTCGGCGAGCCCTCGAGTCACGAACGCCGCCTTCGCGTTGTCACCCTGACGGAGTCCGTCCGCGATGCCTGCTCCCAGCGCGATGACGTTCTTCAGGGCGCCGGCCAGTTCGACCCCGATCACGTCGCGCGAGGTGTAGGTCCGAAACGCCGGGCTGTTGAAGGCCCGCTGGGCGAAGCGCGCGGTGTCGTCGCGTTGGGACGCGATCACGGTCGCACAGGGCAGTCCCGCTGCCACCTCGTCCTTCAGGTTCGGGCCCGAGAGCACGCAGTAGCGGTCGGGAGCCACCGAAGGCGCCGCCTCTCGGATGACCTCGGACATGCGGAGGGCAGTGGTTCGTTCGATGCCCTTGGTGGCACTCACGAAGACGGCATCGTGCGGCAGCGCCGGTGCTACGGCGAGGAGGTTCTGGCGTGCCGTCTGAGCCGGCACGGCCATCACGACCAGGGTCGCGCGGTGGAGGGCGTGCGCGGGGTCGGAAGTCGGCTCGATCGCTTCCGGGAGGGGGTGAACGGGCAGCCGTGGGCTCCGACGGGCGGTCCGGAGCGCCGCGGCTTCGTCTTCGGTTCTCGCGAGCAGACGTACGCTGTGACCGTTGCGCGCGAGCAGAAGCGCCAGCGTGACGCCCCATCCCGTCGTCCCGATAACCGCGGCGCGCAAGCCGGACGTCATCGCGTCTCGGGCAAGGTCTTGGCGGGCTCGGCGCCCACGCGACGCTGGCCACCCTGGCCGAGCTTCGGCTCGGTGCCCGCGAGCAGCCGGGCGATGTTGTCCTTGTGGAGCGCGATGATCGCTGCGCCACCGCCCGCCGCCAGCGCCGCATGGGCCCAGTCGGCGAGACCCGCAGCGGCGAGCGCGATGAACAGCGCGCCTGCGAGCGCGGCGACGCTGATGGACATGACGGACATGATGCGCGTCGCGCCGAGAATCGCGGCGCCGACGGGGATCAGCGGAGCGGCCGCGGCCGGATGCATGGCGAGCACGGCTCCTGCGTACGACGCGACGCCCCGCCCGCCGCGGAATCCGACGTAGACGGGCCAGACGTGCCCCACGAGGGCAGCGCCGCCCCCAATCGCCATGCCCCACGGGTCGTCCGTGAGCGCGCGCGCGATGAGCACAGGCACGCCCCCCTTGATGGCGTCCAGGGCCATCACCAGAAGGCCCCATTTCGCTCCCGCCGTGCGGATGACGTTGGTCGCCCCCATCTTGCCGCTTCCGTACTCACGGATGTCCTCGCCCAGCACCAAACGGCCGACGATGACGCCATTCGGGATCGCGCCGAGGAAGTACCCGATAACCGCGAGGGCTGCGAACTGCCACATAGTCACGACTCCTTCGCCTTCTGCGCTTCCTCTCGTCCGCGGAACACCAACCGGATCGCCGTTCCGTCGAAGCCGAAGGCGCGCCTGATGGTGTTTTCCAGAAAACGCCGATAGCTGAAGTGCACCGCCGCCGGGTCGTTCACGAAGAACACGAACGTCGGCGGATCGACCTCGGGCTGGGTCACGTACAGGATCTTGGCGCGCCGTCCGCGTACGGACGGGGGCGGCCGTTCGGCGACGGCCCGCCGGATTGCCTGGTTCAGAGGCCCAGTGTCGATTCTGCGGGCGCGCTCCTCCCGGATACGCCACGCCTCGGTGAGAAGCTCGCGCACCCCCGTGCGCTCCAGCGCCGACACGATCGCCAGCGATGCCCACGGCGCGAACCGCAGCCGCGCGCGCACGGCCCGGGCGATGCTCTCCTTCGTGACGCCCTCGATTCCGCGGACGAGGTCCCACTTGTTGCCGACGACGACGAGGCCTTTGGTGGCTTCGATGACGTAGCCAACGATGTGCGCGTCCTGGGCGGTGAACCCCTCCAGCAGGTCGAACACGGCGAACGCCACGTCGGCCCGCTCGATAGCGCGGCGGGAGCGGAGCGCCGCGTGGCGCTCGATTCCCGTTCCCCGTTTGCCCGGCCGGCGCAATCCCGCCGTGTCGATCAAGATGACCGGCCTGCCATCGAACAGCAGCGCCGTGTCCACGGCGTCGCGAGTGGTCCCCGGGATGTCGCTGACGATGACGCGCTCCTCACCCAGGATGGCGTTCACGAGCATCGATTTGCCCACATTCGGGCGTCCCACGATGGCGATGCGCAACACCTGCGCCGCCTCGGGCGGTTTCTCGGCCGCCGGTGGCGGGAGGATGTCCACGACGATGTCGAGGACGTCGGCGACGCCTCGGCCGTGGTGCGCCGACACCGGGATGGGCTCCCCGAGGCCGAGCTCGTAGAACTGGACGATGCTCTGTTCCCGCTCCGGATTTTCCACCTTGTTCGCCAGCAACAGCACTGGGCGCTCCGCTCGCCGAAGAAGGTCGGCGACTTCGAGGTCGGCCGCGGTCAGCCCTTCCTTTGCATCGACAACGAACAGGATGACGCTGGCCTCAGCGATGGCCGCTTCCACCTGGCGGCGGACGAGGTCCGAAAAACGACCCTCGGCCTCGAGTCCGCCCGTGTCCACGAGCCGGAACGCACGCCCGCGCCACTCGGTCTGCGCGTAGACTCGGTCGCGCGTCGTCCCGGGGATGTCCTCGACGAGCGCGATGCGGCCGCCAGCGATGCGATTGAACAGCGCCGACTTGCCGACGTTGGGCCGGCCGACGATGGCGACGACCGGCAGACTCAGGTCGATAGGCTCCGGGGAACCCGTTCTGCGCCCGGCGGAGCGCCGCCTTCTGATGCCCGGCGTGGTGCTCATGGCGACAAAGCGATGCCGATGAGGGGCGGCTCGATGCTGATGATCGAGGTTCCGGTTGGGGGCTGGACCCGTACTTCCAGCAGATGGAGGCCGGCGTCGAGACCGTTCGCATCCAGGAATACGGGGATGTCAGCCGGCGAGAGGGCATTCAAGATGTTCACCTCGCCCTGGAGCACGAGCCGCACCACTGGGGTCGCCAGCGTGCTCTTGAGACCCGGCGCGACGTTCCGCACCTCCGGGACGACCTCGAAGAGGCGCTCTCCGGTCACCGCCGCAATCGTCACGCGCACGGTGACCTGGGATGCACCCTGGACCTGCGCTCCCGGTGGGACCTTCAGGCCGACCGTCTGCGTAATGACGCCCGCCGTGGCGCCGTCGACGCTGACGTCTTCCGTAGGAATGCCAGCGATGGCGTTGATGCTCTGGAGGACGTCGACGGGTCCGCTGATCCGGACGATGCCTGGCTCGACCGAGACGGAGGCGATGCGGAAGCCCTGTGCGGGCGTGCCGCGCACGACCGGTGCCACGACGAATCCCGCCGAGAAGACCACCTGACGCATCTCGACATCGACGGTCACGTCGCTCGGCTCGAACGTCACGCCCTGGATATCGCCGCACCGCAGGTTCTTGCCCTTGAGAACGACCGTCTGCGTGAACGAAACCTTGATCCCGGTGGCCAGATTGACCTCGGCGCAGCCCGTGCGCAACTGATTGATCAACGTTTCCGGTCCGCTCACGCGAACCTCCGTGAGGGAGGGCGTGACGTCGCCCACCTCGAAGCCGATGGGTGGTGCCCCCACGAGGTCCACCTCCACGGGGACGGTTCGGCTGGTCACCGGCTCGAGGGTGACCGTGATCTCGCGCGGCGACGGTTCGATGATCTCGACCCGACGGTTCTCGGTGGTGACGATGACAGGAACGCGCACCTCGCGCGCCGTCGCCGCCGAGAGGTCGACTCTCGCGTGGAAGTCGTCCACCGACAGCCGCTCGAAGACGCTCTCGGGTGCGGAGATGCGGACCGACACGAGCGTTTCGGAGAGGGAAGAGACCGCCAGGTTTGGGGGCACGTTCACGACCTCGATAGGGATCACGCCCGGAAAGAAGTCGGTACGCGTCGGGTTTTCCGCTTCGCTCACGAAGACCCAGAGGCTCAGTGACAGGACCAACGCGAGACCTGCGAGGGTCCAGTTGCGCAGGATTGACTGCGCTGTGCCGACGGTGAGATAGCGAGCGACCTCGACCGCCTGTCGCCACCTGGACTGTCCGCCGCGAGGCTCCTGCCACGTCATCGCACGCCATCCCGTGAACCCAGGAGCCGCTGCAACGCCTCCCGGAGGTCCTGTTCGTCCCGGGCGCGGTAGACGAGCTTGCCGTCAGCCGCGACCGACACGCGGCCGGTCTCCTCGGAGACGACGACCGAGACCGCGTCTGTCCGCTCGGTCACCCCGACCGCTGCCCTGTGCCGTGTACCCAGCTCCTCCGGAAGGCGGTTCTCCGACAGCGGAAGCGTACACGCGGCCGCCGCGATCCGGTCACCCCTGATGATGGCGGCGCCGTCGTGCAGGGGCGAGTTGGGGAAGAAGATCCCCTCGAGCAACTCCGGCGTGACCATGGCGTCGACGGTGATACCGGTGTCCATGTAGTCTTGCAGCCCGGTGTCCCGCTCCAGCACGATGAGCGCGCCGTGCCGCCGCCGCGACAGATCGAACGCGGCCTTCGCGATGGCGTCGATGGTCTCCGAGTAGGCATGTCTGCCCAGGGCGAGGCCGGTGCGCCCGACCCGCTCGAGTGCGCGGCGGATCTCGGGCTGGAAGATGACAACGACGGCGATGAGGATACCGGCGACGGAATTGCGGACGATGAAGTTGAGCACCTGGAGGTCGAAGGCGCGCGCGAGCACCACGGTGACCAACAGCAGGAGGGCGCCGCCGCGCAACAGCGTCATGGCCGTGGTGCCCCGAAGGAGCAACAGCAGCCAGTACAGGGCGGCGGCCACCAACAGGACATCGACGGCGGCCGTGGCGTTGAACCGGTCGAAGTCGTCGCGGATGGCGTCGAAAAACTCCGGCATGGGACGATCCGCGACCTCCGGGAGTGCGAGCTACGGTGCTTCGTCGGCCAGGGTCAGAGCCAGCACGGCCTTCTGCGCGTGCAGGCGGTTCTCGGCCTGGTCGAACACGACGGACTGGGGGCCTTCGATGACCTCGTCCGTGACCTCCTCGTTCCGGTGAGCCGGAAGGTCGTGCATGAAAATCGCGTCCGGTTTGGCGCGCGCCATGAGCTCCGCCGTCACGGTGAACCCCGCGAACGCCTCCTTGCGTTCGAGGTAGCTGTCCTCCTGGCCCATGCTCGTCCACACGTCCGTATACACCACGTCGGCGTTCGCGACGGCCTGCCTAGGGTCGTCCGTGGTGTCGATGCGCGCCCCCGTTGCCGACGCGATGGACCGGATGTGGCGCATCGCGGGCTCGCCGATCTCGTAACCGCGTGGAGAAGCGATCGCCATGCTCATCCCGGCCATGGCCGCTGCCATCGCCAGAGACGTCGCCACGTTGAACCCGTCGCCGACGTACGCCAGCCGGACGCTGCGCAGGTCACCCTTCTTCTCGTAGATGGTCAGCAGGTCGGCGAGCGCCTGGCAGGGGTGCTCCTCGTCCGAGAGGGCGTTGATCACAGGGACCGATGCGTGTCGGGCGAGCTCGACCACCGTCTGATGAGCGTACGTGCGGGCGGCGATGGCGTCGACGTACCGGGAAAGCACCCGGGCCACGTCAGCGACGGGCTCTCGCTGTCCCAGACCGACTTCCGCCTGCGAGAGATAGAGCGCATCGCCGCCGAGCTGCCGCATCGCGACTTCGAAACTGACGCGCGTGCGCAACGACGGCTTCTCGAAAATGAGGGCGAGCGTGCGCCCCGTGAGAAGCGCGGCCTTCCGTTCGCGCTTCAACCGCAGCGCGGTTTCGAGGATCAAGCGCAATTCATCGGGGTTGAGGTCCCCGATGGAGAGGAGGTCGCGGCCGCGCACGGGGGCACTCCTTGAATCCGGCGGAAGTATAGCAAAGCGAGGGTGCACCGACCTTCGCCGGGTCCCGCGGTCGTCTTCAGAGTCCACGTTGCATCGCGGCGCGCGCCGGCGTACCCTTGCCTCGCATCGCTCATCGGAACGTGAGGGATCACGTCATGTCACGCACGGATGCGGCCCGCTGGGCGCTCTTCTTACTCAGCACGCTGGCGTTCCTCGGGCTCACGACAGCCACGCTCATCGGGTGGGCGCGAGACCGCGCCGCCGGTGGGTCCGTGTCCGTGCGGGCTGGTGACCGGGTGGACACGGGCGAACCGATCGTCGTGTACGTGACCGGGGCCGTCGTCCGCCCGGGCGTCTACACACTGCGCGACGGCGACCGGGCCGAGCAGGCGGTAGCTGCCGCGGGTGGGTTCGCGCCCGACGCCGATCCTGAGCGCATCAACCTCGCGCGCCGACTCCGCGACGAAGATCAGGTCGTCGTACCGCGACTGGGGCAGCCGCTTCCCGTCTCCCAGGGCGACACGGCGTCGTCGACCACGCCCCTTGACCTGAACAGCGCGACCGCGGACCAACTGGAGGCGCTTCCGGGCATCGGCGAGGTGTACGCGAGCCGCATCGTGGAAAGCCGCGCCACCGATGGTCCCTTCGCCAGTCCCGACGATCTCGTCGCCCGCAAGCTCATTCCCGCGGCTACGTTGGAACGCATTCGGCCCTACGTGAACGTGGGCGCAGGAGCCAGATAGCTGTGGCCTTGGTGGCGCTGGCGGTGGCGTGGCTGGCGGGCATCGCGTACGCCGCCCTCGGCGGTTCCAGCCCCGAGCTCCTGAGCGCGTCCGTCGGGTCGGGCGCGGTGGCCTTCGGCGCGCTCCGGCGCTCAGTGCGCGTCGTGATGTTGGGGCTCGCCTGTGGCGCTGTCGTGGGAATGGGGGCATGTCGGTACCAGGACGCGCGCTGGGAGCCGAGGGCGAACAGCGTCGCTCGTTTCAACGACGGGCGGCCAGTCGCGCTGCGGGCCGTCGTGATCGATGAGCCTGTCGAACGTGGAGGGGCGCAGCGGGTGCGGGTCGAGGCTCGAGAAGTGCTCGGATTCGGTGGTTGGCGGAAGGTGTCCGGGCGCATTCTCGTTCGGGCACCCCTCCACCCGCGCCTAGCGTACGGCGACAGAGTCCAGCTCACGGGCACGCTCGAAACGCCGCCACGGCTGCCCGACTTCGACTACCGAACCTACCTGTTGCGCCAGGGCGTGGTCTCCCTGATGGATTACCCGCGGATCGAGCGACATGGCGGTGGCGGGGCGAACCCGCTGATGGCGCGAGTGGTCGCCATTCGCGACGCGCTGAGCCTTGGGATCGAACGCACGCTTCCCGAGCCCGAAGCGGCGCTCGCCGAGGGGTTTCTCCTGGGGAGACGCGCGGCGCTGCCACCAGGGCTGACCAGTGCGTTCAACGTGACCGGGACGGCGCATCTCATCGCGATCAGCGGATACAACGTCTCCCTCGTCGCGGCCCTCGTCACGAGCGCTCTCGCCTGGGGCATCGGCCGCAGGCAAGCGAGCCTCGTTGCGCTCGTCGTCATCGGCGCGTATGCCGTGCTGACTGGCGGCTCACCGCCCGTCGTGCGGGCTGCCGTGATGGGCGGAATGTACGTGATGGCGGGGCTGCTAGGCCGGCCAGCCAGCGCGGGGCCAGCCGTGGCTGCAGCGGCGGCCGGGATGACTGGGGCCGAACCCGCGGTCATCCACGACGTGTCGTTCCAGCTCAGCTTCGCGGCCGTAGCGGGCATGGCGTGGCTCGCGACGCCGCTCGAACGCTACCTCTGGGCGGTGTGGAGCCGGGCATGGCCGCCGTGGCTCGCCGTCCGCGCGCTCGTAGTGGAGCCGGCGGCGGTGACCGCGGCCGCCATTATCGCGACCGCCCCGATCGTCGCCTGGCATTTCGACCGCTTCTCGCTCGTGGCGCTGCCAGCCAATCTGGTCGCCCTTCCGCTCGTTCCCCTGACGCTGGCATCGTCGCTGCTGGCAGCGCTGATAGGACTGACCGGCCTCGACAGCGCGCCGGTGGTTCTTGTGGCCTGGGCGCCTCTCCGAGCGATGACGTTCGTCGTCGAGCTCTTCGCGCGCGTGCCCGCTGCAGCGGTCGGGGTGCCGGGCTTCGGCTTCTGGCACATGGTGGCGGTGCTGGCCGCGGCGGTCGCGGCGGCATGGCGACTGTCGTCGTCGATCCCGACGACCGCAGTCGACGAACGCGTGGGACTCGGCGCGCTCCTCTCGCAGGTCGTCGTTCGATGGCTCCGGCCGTCCCCGACGCCGTGGATGAGCGCGGGCATGGCCTTGGGCGCGCTGGCGTGGGGAGCGGCCTCGTTCGTGCCCGGCGATGGGCCTCGGTTGCGGATCACTGTGCTCGATGTGGGACAAGGCGATGCCATCCTCGTGGAGACGCCTTCGGGGACGCAGGCGCTGATCGACGGAGGTCCTGATGGGACCGTGTTGCGAGAGCTGGGACGCGTCATGGGTCCCTTCGACCGCGACCTCGATCTGCTCATTCTCACGCATCCCCAGTCCGATCATCAGATCGGGCTCATCGAAGTCCTCGAACGCTATCAGGTTCGCTTCGTGGTGCTTGGACCAGCGCGGAGGGCGGGTGCGGTCGAGACGGCGTGGCGCGATGCCCTTCGTCGCGAGGGAGCGGAAGTCATGACGCTGACCGCACCGGCTTCGGTCGATCTCGGGGACGGCGTCTCGCTGGACCTGCTGTGGCCGGATGGGCGCGACACTGCGCGAGCGCCGAACAACGAGTCGCTCGTGTTCCGTCTCCGGTACGGCAACGTGACGACATTGCTCGTCGCGGACATCGAGGCCGAAGCCGAGGCGGCCCTACTGGCTGCGGGGTTCGGTCTACGCGCCGATGTGCTCAAGGTGGCGCATCACGGCAGCAAGACGTCCACCACGCAGCCCTTCGTGGATGCGGTGCGGCCGGACGTGGCCGTGATCTCCGTGGGAAGAGCGAATCGGTTCGGGCACCCCTCGGCGTCGGTCGTCGAACGGCTAGAAGCGTCCGGAGCGGATGTCTACCGCACGGACAGCCATGGTCGCATCGTCATCACGACGGATGGCCGGCGTCTATGGGTGCGGTAGGCCGGATTAACCTTTCCGCATTCGAGACGTTGTTATGGTTGTCATGCGGCGTGCTTCGTTTGCGCTCATCCTGCTCCCACTCTTGTCGGTTGCCGCGACGTGCGTGTCACGAATGGAGCAACGCGGCCCAGCCGGCCCATGGGTGGGCGAAGTACGCAACCTGGGTGAGGAGCGCGCGAACCACATCTTCGTGTCCGGTCGGGTCGTAGACGCGGACGGCCGCCCAGTTCCCTGGGGCGACGTGGCGATCGGGACCTGTCCCGAGAGCATTCCGCCTGGCGGCCGCGCCTGGTTCCTCGTGGGGGGACCGGGTGCGTCGGCAGGGTATCGTCTCCCGTACCGACTGGACGGCGTCCGAAGCCAGGCAGAAGTGATGGGTGAAACGGGCTACAAGGAGGAAGGCCTCTCGGTCACCGTGCTCGCCAGAGACTTCGTTTCGAATCGCGTGGTGGTGGAGCTCGCGAACCGCTCACACTTCTGGTATCAACGGCCGATCGTCTGCGCTCTAGCAGCGGATGGGAGCGGCGCGCCGGTGTCGTTCGGTATGGGAAGCCCATCCCTGTTCAATCTTGCCCCTGGAGACAAACGGCGGTTCACGATCGACTTCTCCGGCCCTCTGACGAGTCAGGTGGATTTCGTCGCCCAGGCCATCAGGCCACTGCGTCCCGAAGGGACCATCGACCCGAGGCTCCTACGTCTCGTGGCTGTCCGGGTCATCGAGGAGCAAGGTAGGCCCTACGTCTATGCGTTGGGAGAGTTGGAGAACTCAGGTCTGACCTATCTCGGTGGCCTCAGTTTGTCTGCCCACATCGAAGAAGACCCGTGGGCGCTGAGATGGGCGGAGATAGGTTGTGGAGGCAGGATCGGGCCCGGTGAACGTGGCGCTGCGCTCATCGTCTTCGAGCTGAAGAAGAAGGTGTCCCGGCCGACCGTCGTCGTCCAGGGGGTCGATGTGTGGTCCGCGGGCCCGCCTGTGAAGCTGGTTGTATCGAACTTGCGATGGCGTGAAGGAGCCATCGGCGATTTTGGGCTACCGCGCGTCTCCGTCGAGTTCAGGGTGACGAATCCCACCAACGAGTGGCTCGAGCTGCCCGGCGTCTGCGTCTATCTCAGGGACGCCCAGGGTCGTATCGCTGGTCTCGCCAAGGTGAGTGCGGAGTCACCGTACGTGGGGCCCCGAGCGTCCCTGGCGCTGGCAGGCGAGGTTCACCCGATGCTGCGGTACGCCACGGTCGACGTGATCGCCGAAGGGGATCTGAGCGAGCCGCCGCCTCCGCCGCCTCCGTCCATCCCGCCGCCTCAGTAGCACGCTCGCCTCAGCGGCCCCACAGACAACCGACACCGGCTGCCCGTGCCGACGCCTCCAGCGCCACGAAGGCGTCGCGGTGCTGACCGTCCTCGCGCCATGCGGTTCCCAACCCCTCGGCGATGAGCTGCGCGTCCACGGAAGCGCCGTCCAGCGTGTACACGTACGCGAGCAGCCGTCCGTACCGGTCGCGCGCTCGCGGGCCAGGTTCGAGAAGCACGCCGCCATGCGTCAGCGCCTCGGTGCGGGCCGCAGCCTCGAAGAAGCACGGGTCGCCCCGCTCCGGGGTGTCGACTCCGTACAGGCGGACGCGCTCTTCGACGCCTCCGACGAGCACGTCGATGGTGTCGCCGTCGACCACGTCGAGCACGCGGGCCTGTCGCAGCGACGCCGGGTCCGGATGTTCGAACGTGAACCGGGGGCGAGCCGTCGGCGTCGGCTGTGGCGTCGGCTGCGACGTGCGGACCGCGGACGTCGGTGACGGCGCCCGCGGCGCCACGGTTCGGGTGGCCGTTGGTGTGGCGGGCAGGGCGATGGTTGGAGCATCGGGGGGCGCCTCGTCCCCTCGCACCGCCGCGACGATGGCGATAACGAGAGCGGCCGCGAGCGCGCCGAGGATGACGGTGACGTTGTAGCGGCGAGATCCGCGCCGAATCACGATTGCGCCTCCCAGCGGTCCGCCCTGCCCGCGACCCAGGCGATGGACGACGCCAGTGGTCCGATCTCGCCGGGCCACAGCACGAGCCATTCGTCGAGGTCGAGGCGCTCGGGGAAGATGACGACGCCGCCGAAATCGAACGGCGAGCGTTCGCCTGTGGATGTGCCCGCCGACGCGCCCGTGGGTAGGCTCGCCGCGGCCCGCTCCCACTGCCAGGCGAAGACGCCTCGTACTCCTGTCACAGCGAAGAGCAACGCGGCGCGACCTCCAGGTGGAGGCGCCGTGACGTCGAAGTCGCCGGACTCCATTCGTCCGAGGGCCGGAGCCAGCGTCTCGCGCAGGAAGCGTATGAGAGGCTCGCTGGCGCCGAAACGCTCGAGCGCGGCACGGTCCTGGAGGAGCACCCACAGACCGGCGTCGTGCGTGGAACCGACTGCGTCGGCCCGGATGCCGCCGCCGTCGAGCACGCCAGGCGCGCCTCGTAGCTCCCGCGCCGCCTCCAGCACGGGTGCGGGGTCAGCCCCAGGCTTCAGGTCGATGAAGACAGCGTGAAGAACCGGCACGGTTCCCTCCGGACGCTCGACGCCGCGCATCGTAGCATGGCCGACGCGACGATTACGGTCACTTCGGCCACGGCGGCGGACGGCGCAGCGGCGGCTTGCTTCCCTTGCCGAGAAGGTAGCCACCGCCTGCCGCGAGGAACAGACAGCCGGTAAGCCCCGCCAGGAGGCCGTAGGTGAGCCGGGGAGACGGGCCCCAGCCTGAGCCGGCGTTGGGCAGCGCGCCCGCCCCGGCCACCGCCTGGACGGGCGTCGCCTGCTCGACCGGGGATTGCGGAGGCGCCGGGACCGGCGTGCTGGTGGGGGTGGGCGTCGCCGTGCGGGTTCGCGTCGCCGTGGCCGTCGCGGTGCCGGTCGCGGTGGGCGTGCGGGTCGGCGTCGACGTGGCGGTGCTCGTGGGTGTCGGCGTGTCGGTGGGCGTCGCCGTGGGGGTGTGCGTAGGCGTCGCCGTGGGAGTATCGGTGGGCGTCTCGGTGGGCGTCGGCGTCTCCGTCGGATCCTGCGCGGAAGCGGGCGAGGTGGGCGTAGACAGCGCCAGGCCGGCGACGAGCGCCGCCAGCGCCAGGGCGCAGGCAGGTGTGCGGGCGGACGGACGTGGGAGCCTCACACAGGAATGGTCGCAGCCCGGCCGGGCGAAAGGTATCGGGGAGTGCCCTGACCGGCGAGAATCGCAGCGGCGGATTACGGTGTGGGGCGGACCGCAGCCATTCTCATGGCATGACCTCCTCGGCGTGTGCGATGGCCGCTTCCGCGGATGGGGCGAAGCGCACGGTGACGACAATCCCGGGCCTGTCACCTTCGGGGTGGCGTTCGATCACCGTGAGGCTGGCGTGGGCGTAGGGGGATCCTTCGATGGGGCGTTCGAGCAGCCCAGCGTGGCCTTCTACCGTGACCAGTTCCAGTTGGTCTCGGGGCGCGTCGAGAACGATCGGCACCGGCACCGACCAGACATAGCCGCGGCCGAGACTCCATCCATCACCCGGGGGAGGCTCTTCCCCGTGCCGCGGTCCGTTGCTGATGAGCACGACGCCCTGTCCGGGACATGACCAGCCGGCGCCTCCCTGCTCGAAGACGTCAGACCACAGTTCCTCGCGTCTCAGAGAGTCGGAGAGGGGCACGATGGCGCCGCCGGCGCAGTCGTAGATCGTGACTTCAGGAGGCGCCTCGCCGCGCCGGACGATCTCCAGTTGAGAGAAGACGAGGAAGTCGCCGATTCGGCCGGTGAACCTCGGCCTGGCCGCATCCTGGCTCCACGCCCTCCCGTATTCACGCGCGCGAGCAACGCGCTCGGCGAGCTGGTACAGTCCGTGACGCGACAGGTTCGCAGCGCTGATGAATGTCATGCCGAATGGCTCCGGAAATGCGACTCCAGAGCGAGACCCAAGACCATCAGGCGTCACCGGCTCGATCACCCACTGCGTCGCGACCGGCGACGACGACTGCGTGAACCCGACTGGCGGCCACGTCCCAGCCGTCCCAGTGGTTGAACACCGTCCTTCCGATGACGATGTCAGCGGTCATGCCATTCGCGCTTTTGTACAGGTAGTGCCGCCTGGCAGCGTACACTGTGCCGTCACAGGCGATGACGCCGGCGTTCAGGCTGTCGTCTTGCAGGACGAACTCCCCCGGCAGGTCGAGCCTGAGGTCCAGAGCGCCGGCCTGTTCCCGCGGCACCTCGACGGTCGTGGCTCCGGGTGGACACACGTCATCGTACGTCACGTACCGAGATGGCGGCGGAGAGTCTGACGGACCGATGAATATTCCCACGATGTCCCCAGCAAACCGCGGCTTCTGCCGTTCCCGATCGAAGACATCCTCCGGGGCGTGATGACGGCGTCGCTGTCCTGAGCCTCCGCGAAGAACTCGTCCATCAGGAGCCGTACGCTGAAAAACGCTCCGGCTCCCATTGCCGCGAACACCGCGAATAAAGCGAGGGCACGCAGTGGTCGCATCCCTGTTCCCCGGGTCGGCGGTGGTGTCACCCTGTCGCTTCCAGCCATATGCGCAAGCCGGTGCACCTGCCAAGGGGATTATTCCCCGGGGATTTCTCCCCGGGGATGTTTCCCCGCCGGGTCGATCTGAAGCATCCCCAACCGGAGCGCCCGCACGACGGCCTCCGTCCGGTTGCGCGCGCCGAGCTTCAGAGGATGACCGAGACTTGGTTGCTCACGGTGTGAGGCCGGACGCCCAGGCGCGCCGCGATCTCCTCATCGGTCAGGCCGCCGGCCATCATGCTGAGGATATCCCGCTCGCGGGACGTCAGGTCGCCGCCGCCCTCCATGTCCACCCTCTCTGTCCCACCATCCGCTCGGGCGCGCCGCAGCCTTGTGTGGCGGATGCGCTAGGTTGGCGATGGCGGGGGGAAGGCGTCAAGGACCGGGCGGAAGAGGGCGCGGGGCTACAGCACCAGTTGCACAGGCTCGCCGCGGCCGCCGGACGCCGACCGACGCTCGCGGTTGACCCGGACGCGCTCCTCGAAGCGGGGCAGGCAGTCCTCCGCGCCCCAGTTCTGGACGCCGCAAACGTTGCAGGGCGCTTTGTGACAGTCGGGCGTGGTCTCGCCGCGCAGCGTCTTCAGCCACTCGCCCCGCAGGTAGGCCTCGGTGACGCCGATATCGATGTGGGACCAGGGGAACGTCTCCCACAGGCCGCGCTCACGGTGGGCGTAGAACGACGGGTCGAGTCCCTCCTCGGCCATGGCGTGCTCCCAACGCGACCAGTCGTAGAACTCGGACCAGGCGTCGAACTTGGCGCCGGCCCGCCAGGCGCGCTCGATGACCCGGCCAAAGCGGCGGTCGGCCCGCGAGAGCACGGCTTCGAGCAAACTGTGCTCCGGCTCCTCGTACGAGAACGCGACGCCCGATTTCTTGAGTCCGGCAGCGAGCCGGCGATGCCGCTCTCGCAGCTCCTCGGGCCGCATTTGCACGCCCCATTGGAACGGGGTGTGCGCCTTCGGGATGAAGTTCGAGGTCGAGACGCGGACGCGGGCGCGCCCTCCGTGGTAGCGCCGCCCGATGTCACGCACCTTCTTGGCTAGCTCGACGATCCCGTCGATGTCCTCCATGGTCTCGGTCGGGAGGCCGACCATGAAGTACATCTTCACGCTGGTCCATCCCTGGGCGAAGGCGCGCTCGACCGCGCGGTACAGGTCCTCGTCGGTGACGAGCTTGTTGATGCGGTGGCGCAAGCGCTCGGTGCCGGCCTCGGGGGCGAAGGTGATGCTGTGCCGGCCACGGCTGGCGACCGCCTCGGCGATGCGCACGGAAAAGCTGTCGACCCGCATCGACGGCAGCGAGATGGTGATGCTGTCACCGAACGTGGCCCGAAGCCCATCGACGATGTCGACGATGCGTGAGTGGTCGGTGGTGCTGAGTGAGACCAACGAGAGTTCGTCGTAGCCCGTGTTGCGAAAGAGCTCGCGGGCCGCTTCGATGACTTCTTCGGGGGAGCGCTCGAGGCGTGGGCGGTAGATGATACCGGCTTGACAGAAGCGGCAGCCCTGCGTGCAGCCCCGCTGGATCTCGATGGCCGCGCGGTCGTGCACGGTCTGGAGGAAGGGCACGATGGGCCGGGTGAGGGGCTCGGGCAGGCGCTGCACGAAGGCCTTCTTCACCTTCGGTGGAATGCCCGGCTGGTTCGGCACGATGCGTTCGACGGTGCCGTTGGGGTGGTAGGTCACGTCGTAGAATGACGGGACGTACACGCCACGAAGTTCGGCGAGGCGACGCAGGAGGTCACGCTTCGAACCGCGACCCTGGCGCTTCCACTCGGCGACCGTCTCCGCGATCTGGAGTACGAGCTCCTCTCCGTCGCCCAGCGCAAAGGCGTCGATAAAGTCGGCCAGCACATCTGGGTTGAGGGCGCCGGAGCCGCCCGCGATGACCAGCGGATGCCGCTCGTCGCGCTCCTCGCTGCGCACGGGCAGACCCGCGAGGTCGAGCATGTTGAGGATGTTGGTGTACGTGCCCTCGTAGCTCAGACTGAAGCCGATGACGTCGAAATCAGCGAGGGGATGACGCGACTCCAGGCTGAACAGCGGGATCCCTTCCTGGCGCAGCACGGCCTCGAAGTCGACCCACGGGGCGAAGACGCGCTCGGCGAGAAAGCGCTCGCTGCCGTTGAGGATGTCGTAGAGGATCCCCAATCCGAGGTTGGACATCCCGATATCGTAGAGGTCCGGATACGCGAGGACGAAGCGTACTTGGGCCGTGTCCCAGTCGCGGACCACGCTGTTCCATTCGCCGCCGGTGTAGCGGGCGGGCTTCTGGACGCGTGACAACAGAGCGTCGAGGTTGCGCAGGCTGGTCATCGCTTCTCCGGAGTCGGATTTCGGAAGAAAAGGATAACGAAATGCGCGAAAGCCTGGCAACCGTCGCTCGCGGCCGATTCATGGCCGAATGGCCCGCGCAGCTAGATGGGCTGCTCCTCGCCGGCGCCGAAGCGGAGGCGGTACGGCATCCGTGCCCTGGCCTCCTCGCTCGCGCGGCGCTCCCAGGTCTGGAGGAGGTCGACCACGGGGTTCCAGTCACCGGTGGCCCTGGCCTGGCGGCAGGCGTCGAAGAGCTCGACATAAAAGCGCCGCTGGCTCACGTCGCTCAGCCGTCTGACCCATGCCAGCTCCCGGGGAAGCCCCGGCTCCGACCACAGCGCGCCCGTCACTCGTTTGACCGTCTCCGTATCCATCTGGTCCATCCTCTCCGCCCCTCCGCGCCACCTCCGAATGCAACGCTCGGGCGATCGTGTTCACGTTAGAACGCCGTGGCAGGGGGAAACGTTAACGGCGGGCGTCCACCTCCCGCAGCAACGCTTCTCGATACCTTACGACAGCTACCGTGGGCTGTCAATGGGAGCGATTGATCGCGTTTATGGAGAACCGACCGGCGACCGTTGTCGCGGCTTCATCGAAGGGGTCGGCCCGCGTCACGTCGATCCAGTGGATCCGAGAGTCGCTGCGGCGGAACCAGTTCCGCTGATGTCGTGAAAGTCGGTGCGTCTCCGTCTTGATGCGGGCGACGGCCTGTGCGAGCGTGAGCTCGCCCCGAAGGTACGCGCACATCTCCTTGTAGCCGATGCTCCGGAGCGCGGGCAGGTCGCACGAGTACCCTCGCTCGATCAGTTGGCGGACCTCGGCCTCCAGTCCGCGCGCGATCATCTCATCGACGCGCGCGTCGATGCGCCGGTACAGTTCGTCCCGCTCGCACCACAGCCCGAGGATCAACGCATCCATGGCAGGCGGCGCCTTGGTCGCCCACTCGCTCAACGGGCGGCCCGTGACGCGATAGACCTCGATCGCGCGGATCACGCGACGAACGTTGCGGGGATCGATGCGGGCCGCCGACGCAGGATCGACGCGAGCGAGCTCTGCCGCCAGCGTCTCAGCGCCGAGCGCTTCCAGCTCGCGTCGCAGATCGGGCTGGGGTGGGACGCGAGGGACGCGCCAGCCTTCGATGACCGACCAGACGTACTGGCCTGTGCCACCTGTGAGCCAGACGATGCGGCCTTGCGCCCAGATGCGTTCCATGGCCTGATGCGCCAGGTCCAGAAACGCCCCCAGCGTAAAGGGCTGATCCGGATCGACGATGTCGATGAGATGGTGGGGGACGAGGCTGCGCACCGCGGACGGAGGTTTGGCCGTGCCGATGTCGAGGCCACGGTAGACGAGCTGGGGATCGGCGTTCACGATCTCGCCGCCGAACCGAAGCGCCAACCGGACGGCGAGGTCGCTCTTTCCCGTGGCGGTCGGGCCAACGATGGCGACCAGCCGACGGGACGACGTCATCTCGCGCGGGCGCTTGCGACCTCGGCTGCGACCTCGACGATTCGCGCGAAGGCGTCGGGCTTCAGGGACGCCCCACCGACGAGCGCACCGTCGACCTCAGGCTGTTGGAGGAATTCAGCGACGTTCTCGTCGGTCACGGAGCCCCCGTACTGAATGCGCACAGCGGCTGCCTTGGCGGGACCGTACAGGTACGCGATGTCTTCGCGAATCAAGCCGATGGCGTCGTTCGCCTGCTCGCCCGTCGCCGCGTCGCCGGTTCCGATTGCCCACACGGGTTCGTACGCGATGACGAAGTCATCCGGGAGGTCGACGCCGTCCAGTCCGCGTCGGACCTGTCGGATGAGTACCTCGTTCGTACGACCTTGGGCGCGCTCCTCTCGCGTCTCACCGACGCACAGGATCACGCGCAGTCCGGCCGCGAGCGCTCCCTTCACGCGCTTGTTCACGGTTTCGTCGGTTTCGCCGAAGTACTGTCGACGCTCGGAATGGCCGATGATGACCCAGTCCACGAGCTCGCGCAGCATCACCGGGCTCAGCTCGCCCGTGAATGCCCCCTTCTGCTCCCAGTGGCAGTTTTGCGCCCCGACGACGATGCCGCTGCCGTCGAGGATCTCGAGGGCAGTCTTGAGGTAGATGGCAGGGGGGAATACGCCTCGCTGGACGGTCTCGATCGCCTCGATTCGATCGCGGATGTCCGACAACAGACGTGCGGCCTCCATGCCGGTGGTGGGGTTCATCTTCCAGTTGCCTGCGATGAACGGTACACGGCTCATGGTGTCACGCTCCGTATTTCGTGAGGCGTCCGGCGTAGGCCATGGCCAGCGGCAGCGCCTCCTTGGCGGGGAAGGTCCCCAGCGCGCCTGCGCGACAGGCCCGCTCGTTGAAGGCGTCCGCCCCGTTCGATCCGGCGCCGGCGAACCGTTTGACCCGCATCAGGAATGGCACCGGGTGCCATGAGTGGCTGGCGAGCACCGACGGTGTCGCGTGGTCGCCAGCGATCATCAGCACGTCCGGATCGAAGTCGAGCAGGTCCGGTACGCGCTCGTCGAAGCGTTCCAGCGCCGCCATCTTCGCTTCGAAATTGCCGTCTTCCCCCGCGCTGTCTGCGTACTTGTAATGGATGAAGAAGAAATCGAAGGCGTCCCGGTGCTCGTGGAGCGTGGCGATCTCGTCCTCGAAGGTCGTGCCCGTGGTCAGCACCTGCATCCCCACGAGCTTTGCGAGGCCGCGGTACATCGGGTACACGGCGATGGCGGCCGCGCGGAAGCGGCAGACGTCGCCGATGGCCGGCATGGCCGGGCGTTTCGCGAACCCGCGCAACGTCAAGCCGTTGCCCTGATCGAAGCCACCCAATCGTGTGCGCGCCTCTTCCACGAACCGGTTGATCAGCTCCGCCGTGCGCGCTGACGCCGCGTCGCGCCCCTTGGCGGGCAGGGGTGGCAGGCCTTCGCGCTGAGGGTCGGTGTCCGGCACCTTATCGCCCAGCCCTTCGCCCCGAAGCACCAGGAGGAACCGATGCTCACGCACGGGCTCGACGAAGAGCTCCACGTCAGGCAGGCGAATCTCGCGCAGCGCCTCGCAGCGCCGCACGTTCTCTTCCGTGGGCAGGCGACCGGCCCTTCGGTCGACGATGACGCCCGACGCGTCCAACGTGCAGAAGTTGCCGCGCGCGGCGACGTCCTGCGGCTGGAGATCGAAGTCGATCCCGAGCGCTTCGAGCACGCCCCGGCCGACGGTGTAGACCATGGGATCGAATCCGAAGAGTGCGAGATGGCCCGGCCCTGACCCGGGAGTGATGCCGTAGCCCACCGGGATGGTCAGGCCGCAGAGCGATTCCTTCGCCAGCAAATCGAGGTGCGGGATGTTCGCAGCCTCGAGCTCCGAGCGGCCGGTTTCGGGGTGGGGCATGCCGCCCAGTCCGTCGACCACGCAGAGGACGATCTTCGTGTCGTTGGGGACGGCCAGTTCCCTCAGGAGGTCGAGGTCCACGGCGGCATTGTACGCGACGCGCGGCGTCGACCGGAACGCTGCGTGTGCCGACCGCCGCGGCCGATGGTACACTCGAACCGGTCCCGCCTGACGCCGTGGACGCGGGACCAAGGGAGACGCGAATGCGCATCGCAGTGGGCTCCGACCACGCGGGATTCCGCCTCAAGGAGTTCGTGAAGGAGTACCTGCGCCAGCGCGGCCACGAGGTCGACGACTTCGGAACGGACAGCGAGGAGTCGGTGGACTACCCGGACTATGCCCGTCCGGTGGCGGAAAGCGTCGCCGCCGGTCATCACGACGTAGGCGTTCTCGTGTGCAGCAATGGCGTCGGCATGAGCATCGCTGCCAACAAGGTCGCAGGCGTGCGGGCGGCGTTGTGCCACGACACCTTCGACGCGCGGCGCGCCCGCGAGCACAACGACGCGAACGTCCTCTGTCTCGGGGGCTGGTGCATCGGGCAGGGTGTCGCGGCGGAAATCCTGGAGGCGTACTTCGGGGCGACGTTCCAGGGCGGGCGGCACGCGCGTCGTATCGCCAAAGTCACGGCGATGGACGAGGAGCGCGCCCGCATGGCGTCCGCTCCAGAGAAGACGATCCCGGCTTCATGACCGTTCCCTCTGTTTCGTCATCGGCGAGTCTCGAATCCCGCGTCGACGTCCTCGTCGATCGCTATCGCGTGGCGATCAGGGACGCGATGGGTCGATTCCTCGAGGGCAAGACCCTGCGGCACTACGGCTTCATGCGCTATCACCTCGGCTGGGAAGACGCCGAGGGAAAGCGCACGGACGGGCGGACGGGGAAGCTTTTGCGCCCCGTCCTCTGCTTGCTGAGTTGCGAAGCCGTAGGTGGCGATCCGGAGCGAGCCCTTCCTGCCGCCGCATCGCTCGAGTTCCTGCACAACTTCACGCTCGTACATGACGACATTCAGGACGCCAGCCCCACGCGCCACGGAAGAGACACCGTGTGGAGCCTCTGGGGCCAGGCGCTGGCGATCAACGTCGGCGACGGCCTGTACGCGCTGGCGCACTACGCGATGCTCACGCTCCCGGATCATGGGGTGCCGGCGGAGACGACGCTGCGAGCAATCTCCGAGCTCGATGAAGCTTCGCTCAGGCTCTGTGAGGGGCAGTTCTACGACCTCAGCTTCGAGGAGCGCGACCTCGTGGGATGCGACGAGTACCTGGCGATGATCGAAGGCAAGACGGCCGCGCTCATGGGGGCGTCCATGGCCATCGGAGCGCTGGTCGGAGGCGCGGACGAAGGGACCGTCGGTGCGTTCAGAGAAGCCGGACGTCGGCTCGGCCTCGCGTTCCAAATCCGCGACGACGTCCTGGGGATTTGGGGCGACCCGGCGGATACGGGCAAGGTCACGGGTGAAGACATCTGGTCTCGGAAGAAGACCTACCCGGTGGTCTACGCCATGGAGCACGGCTCCGAGGAGGACCGCGCCCGTCTCCAAGCCTTGTACAGCGCGCCTCGGTTCAAGCAGGAGGCGTTCGACGAGGTGACGGCGATTCTCGAGCGTTCGCGTGCACGTTCAGCGAGCGACGAGGCGGCGCTCCGACACGCTGAGGCGGCGCTGGCAGCGCTCGAAGGACTCGACCTGCATCCGGAAGCGCGTGAGGGGCTGGCGACGCTGGCGACCTACTTCGCCAGGCGCCCGCGCTGAAGGCGCTCGGCCACGGCATCGAGCGAGCGATGGAGGGAGGGAACCGGGATGCGGAAGAAGACGGTCCGCGACATCGACGTGGCCGGAAAGCGGGTCCTCGTGCGCGTCGATTTCAACGTGCCCTTGGACAAGGCGACGCGGGCCGTGCTGGACGACACTCGCATTCGGGCCGCGCTCCCGACGATTTCGTATCTGCGGGAGCGTGGCGCCCGCGTGATCTTGTGCTCGCATCTGGGCAGGCCTGACGGAAGGGTGAACGAAGCGCTTCGCCTGGCCCCGGTAGCGGCCAGACTGTCGGAACTGCTGGGCGCGCCCGTCGGCACGGTCGATGACTGCGTCGGCCCGGCGGTGGAGGCGGCCGTGGCGTCGCTCGCCCCCGGCGACGTGCTTCTCCTCGAGAACCTGCGCTTCCATCCGGAGGAGGAGGCCAACGATCGGGACTTCGCCCGGCGGCTCGCGGCGCTCGCCGACGTCTACGTCAACGACGCCTTCGGAACGGCGCACCGGGCCCATGCCTCCACGGTTGGCGTCGCCGCGTTCCTCCCGGCGGTCGCCGGTTTTCTCATGGAGAAGGAGATCGACTATCTGGACCGAGTAGTGACCAACCCCGAGCGGCCCGTAGCGGCCATCATCGGCGGCGCCAAAATCAGCTCGAAGATCGGGGTGCTCCAGCACCTCCTCTCGAAGGTCGATCTCATGCTCATCGGCGGGGGCATGGCCGGCACCTTCCTGAAGGCCCAGGGACGGCAGGTGGGCGACTCGCTGGTCGAGGACGACCAGCTCGACACGGCCAACCGCATCTTGGAGCAGGCGAACGAACGAAAGGTGAGGCTCCTTTTGCCCGTGGATGTCGTCGTCGCCGATGCTTTCGACGAGCGGGCGAATCACAAGGTCGTCCCGATCGGCGGCATCGAGCCCGGGTGGCGCATCATGGATATCGGGCCCGACACGGCACGAACGTACGCCCAAGCGCTGCAGGGGATGCGGACCATCGTCTGGAACGGCCCCATGGGCGTGGCCGAATGGGAGCCATTCGCCGCCGGCTCGAAGGCGATCGCCGAAGCGATGGTCGCGTCCGGCGCGACGACCATCGTGGGCGGTGGCGAAACCGTGGCGTTCGTCGAGCAGCTTGGGCTGGCCGAGCGCTTCTCACACGTTTCCACTGGCGGCGGCGCCTCGCTGGAGTTTCTGGAAGGCAAAGAGCTTCCCGGCGTGGCCGCGTTGCTGGACCGAGAAGCGTAGCGGTCCTACCATCGCGCGAGAGGAGTGGCATGGCGAATCCGGAGCACCTGGCGCTCTTGAACCGTGGTGTGGACGCGTTCAACGCGTTCGTTCGCGCCCACGAAGACGTCAGTATCGATCTGGAAGGGGCGGATCTGTCCGGCCGCGACCTGCGCGGCGTGCGCTTGCAGTCGGCACGGCTGGCCGGCGCCCGCTTCGTCGGCTGCGACTTGCGCGACGCCAGGTTCAATTCATCCGACCTTCGGGGGTGCGACCTGCGCGATGCTGACCTGCGGGGCGCCTCCTTCCATCGGGCCGACCTCACTGGCGCTGACCTCCGGGGAGCGAGCGTCGACAGCATCGGCGTGGGAGGCCAACGCTTCTGCATCTCACCGGCGACGTTTCAGGGCGTGCGCTGGAACAGGGAGCATCTGGAGCGCATGCTCGAGCTCATGAACCTGAACCCGGACTGGGAGATCCGGTGGGAGATTCGGCCGCGAAGCAATCCTTGACCCGCATTGTGGTCATCGGCGTCGGCAGCACTGTGTTCGGCGTCGAATTCTTGCGCGACGTCTTCCAGCAGCCCGAACTGCGGGGGAGCGAGCTGTGGCTCGTGGACGTCGACGAGGAGCGGCTGGCGGCGATGGTGCGGCTGGCCGAGCGCCTCAACGAAGTCTCGGGTCTGGAGATGACCATCCGGGCCACGGCGGACCGTACGGAGGCGTTAGCGGGGGCGGCTTTCGTCGTCACCTCGATCGCGGTGGACAGGGAGCGCACGTGGAAGCTCGATCATGAGCTGGCCCTGCGGTACGGATTCCCGTCCGTCCTGAGCGAGAACGCTGGTCCGGGTGGACTGTCCCATACCTTGCGCTCCGTGCCCCCGATGCTGGACATCGCGCGGGACGTCGAGCGGCTCGCCCCCGGCGCGTGGCTGTTGAACTATACGAACCCTGAGAACCGCGTGTGCCTCGCGATCCGTCGGTACACGTCGGTGCGCGCGGTGGGGCTGTGCCACGGCGTCGCCAACACGGTCCCATGGGTGGCCTCGGTGCTCGACCGCTCACCCGAGGACATCGAGCTGCGCGCTGCTGGGGTGAATCACTTCACTTGGACGCTGGCGCTGCGCGACACCCGTACAGGCGACGACCTCGAGCCGGCGTTTCGCGAGCGCCTGCGGACGGTACCAGAGGACCAGTGGCCGCTGTGCCGGTTCATCTACGAGCGCTTCGGCGTGTTCCCGACCACTGGTGACGACCACGTAGGCGAGTTCTTTCCGTGGGCGGCGGAGATCATCGGGACCCGCGGGTACGACTTCGAAGGGTTCGCGAAGCGACGCGAGTGGGGTTGGGCGAACGTGCTCGCCTGGGGCGCCGGGGAGAAATCCGTGGAGCCGCTCCTCTCGAAGCCTTCCCACGAAGCGCGGGTGAAGCTCTCGGCGGGCCGTCTTATCGCCGACCTCGTGACGGGGCGAGAGGCGCGCAAGCCATCGTTCATCGTGCCCAATGACGGCTGCGTCGATGGCTTGCCCGCGGACGCCGTCGTGGAAGTGCCGGGGCTGATCGCGGATGGCGCCTGCCGAGGCCAACACGTGGGGGCGCTCCCTGGTCCCATCGAAGCGATGGTGCGCCGGGAGATCGAGATCCAGACCCTGGCTGTGGACGCGGCCGTGACGGGGTCCCGGGAGCTCGCCCTGCGGGCCCTGCTGCTCGACCCAGTGGTGCACAGCGCGATGGCCGCCGAGGCGTTCCTCGACGACGTGCTGCGACTCCACGCTCCGTATCTGCCGACGTTCCGGTAGGAACCGGGCAGCGGCGCCGAGGACGGGAGGCGCAGGCTGCGCAGGCGCGTCTGCGCCTGTTCACAGCTCCTGGAGTGCGGCCTCGATCTGGGCTGCCGAGATCGCTCCCTCTCGCAGGATGCGTGGCGGATCGACCGTCACGTCAACCACGGTCGACTCAACGCCACCGGGGCACGGCCCGCCGTCGACGATGACATCGACGCCGGGCAACTGCGCGGCAGCGTCGTCCGCGGTCACGGGACTGGGCTTCCCCGAGGCGTTGGCGCTGGTGGCAGCGAGCAGGCCGCCGGCAGCGTTGATGAGCGCTCTCGCGCGCAGGTCGTTCGGGATGCGCACGCCGACGGTGTCGCCGTCCCCCAGCGCCGCGGACCGAAACGAGGGATGACGTCTGAACACCAACGTGAGGCCACCGGGCCAGAACCGCCGCATCAACTTGCGGGCGCTTTCGGGCACCGATTCGACGATGCGCTCCAGATCGATGGTTGCGGCGATGAGGATGGGGATGGCTTTGGTGGCGGTGCGCCCCTTGAGTTCGAAGAGCCGCCGACACGCCGCGTCCTGGTCGGCGGCGGCCCCGACCCCGTAGACAGTGTCGGTGGGAAAGACGACGACTCGGCCCTCCCGTATCGCGTGCGCCGCCTGGAGCAGACCTTCGGCGTCGTCCCGTACTCGCAAAGCGCCCATCTGCGTACTCGGTCGAGCGATTGGCTTGACGGCCCGCAGAGCCGTTGCTAGGCTGACGTATCCCGTTCTGGTGGGGATACTTCCCAGACAGTACACGATGACACGCGCGCCGAAAACTCCTGTCACCGCCGGCGAAACGCATCGGGTTCCCACGAGCGGCGACGTCGAAGTAGGAACGTACCTCGAGATCGCGCGCGAGCGCGTCGGCGAAGCGCTGGCCGGGCGTCCCGAAGCGCCGGCGAAGCCCGAGACCGTCGTCATCCTCGACTTCGGCTCGCAGTACAGCATGCTCATCGCGCGGCGCGTGCGCGAGTGCAACGTCTATTGCGAGCTCGTACCGTGGGATGCCCCTGAGCAGGACGTGCTGCGGCTCCGTCCCCGGGCGTTCATCTTGTCGGGCGGGCCCGCGAGCGTCTACGAGGAAGGCGCCCCGATGGCGCCTTCCTACGTCTTCGAGAGCGGGCTGCCGGTCTTGGGCATCTGCTACGGGATGCAGCTTCTCGCGCATCAGCTCGGCGGACGGGTAGCGCCGTCGGACCGGAGGGAATACGGCCACGCCATCGTTCACCAGGGCGACCCGCCGTCGCCGTTGTTCGACGGGCTGCCGGCATCGATGCCGGTCTGGATGAGCCACGGCGATCGGATCGTCGAGTTGCCGCCCGGCTTCCGTTCCATCGCCTATTCTGACAACTCGCCGGTCGCCGCCATGGCCAACGATCGGGGGATCGTCGGAATCCAGTTTCACCCGGAGGTCGTGCACACGCCGCACGGGAAGCAGCTCATCGACAACTTCCTCAAAGGTATCTGCGGCCTTCGTGGCGATTGGACGCCCGGTAACTTCATCGCCGACACCATCAACGCCATCCGGTCACAAGTGGGCGACGGGCGCGTGATCTGCGCCCTGTCGGGCGGGGTCGACTCAGCGGTCGCAGCGACGCTCGTGCATCGCGCTGTCGGCGATCAGCTCACGTGCATCTTCGTCGACAACGGACTGCTGCGCAGGCAAGAGGCCGAGCGCGTCATCGACACTTTCCGGCGCAACATGCGCATGAACCTGATTACCGTGGACGCCTCGGAGCGCTTTCTCGCGAATCTGGCGGGCGTCACGGACCCGGAAGAGAAGCGCAAGATCGTCGGCGAGACGTTCATCCGCGTCTTCGAGGAGGAAGCGGACAAGATCGGGCGCGTCGATTTCATCGCGCAGGGGACGACGTATCCCGATGTCATCGAGAGCGCGACCCGCAACGGCGCGGCGGCCAAGATCAAGACGCATCACAACGTCGGCGGCCTCCCGAAGGAGCTGACGTTCGAGCTCATCGAGCCCCTGCGCTATCTCTTCAAGGATGAGGTGCGGCAGGCGGGTCTGGCTCTCGGGCTTCCAGAGGAGATCGTCTATCGCCAACCGTTCCCAGGGCCCGGGCTCGCCATCAGGGTCATCGGCGAGGTCACGCGGGAGAAGCTCGAAATCCTGCGTGCCGCCGACTGGATCGTGATGAACGAGATCAAGCGGGCCAAGCTCTACTACGACCTGTGGCAGGCGTTCGCCGTCTTGACGGACACGCGCTCGGTGGGCGTACAAGGCGACTACCGCACCTACGGGTACGTCGTCGCCATTCGGGCGGTTCAGGCGCAGGACGCGATGACGGCCGACTGGGCGCGGTTGCCCTACGACCTGCTCGGGCGCATCTCGTCGCGCATCGTGAACGAGGTGCCTGGCGTCAACCGGGTGGTGTACGACATCACATCGAAGCCGCCGGGCACCATCGAGTGGGAGTGATGTCCCTGGTGTCGCCGAATCGGCCCGTACCGCGAGCCTCGTCGATGTCGCCCGCATGAACGTCCTCGTCATCGGGCAAGGCGCCCGCGAGCACGCCATCGTCTGGAAGTTGCGGCAGTCGCCGCGCCTACGCAACCTCGTGGCTGCGCCGGGCAACCCCGGCATCGCCGAGCTCGCCGACGTCCGGCCCCTGAGCATCCCGAAGCCGGGTTCCCCGCCCGAAGCCATCGATGCGTTCCTCAACGCCGCGGCCGGCCTGGCTCGAGACGTGCAGGCTGACCTCGTCATCGTCGGTCCCGAAGATCCGCTGTCCTTCGGTCTCGTGGACCGGCTGGCGGTGGAAGGCATCGCGGCCTTCGGTCCCACGAAGGCCGCCGCAGCGATCGAAAGCTCGAAAGCGTTCGCCCGGGCGCTCATGCAGCGTCACGGCATTCCCACACACCGAAGCGCCACGTTCGACGACTTCGCAGCGGCCCGCGACTACGTCGAGGCCCAGCCCGGCCCGGTCGTGGTGAAGGCCGATGGGCTAGCGGCGGGGAAGGGCGCCATCGTCACGGCCAGCGCCGAGGAGGCGGTCGAGGCGCTGCGCCGCCTCATGGTTGACCGCGAACTGGGGGAGGCGGGTCGCCGCGTGGTGATCGAGGAGCGCCTCACCGGACGGGAGACCTCGGCGCACGCGTTCACGGATGGAGTGACCGTGCGGCACATGCCGTTTTCCTGCGATCACAAAGCCGTCTTCGATGGCGATCGCGGCCCCAACACAGGGGGGATGGGCGTGTACAGCCCGGCCTGGTGGCTCGACGAGCCGACGGCAGAACGCATCCGTCGGGAGGTGACGGAGCGCACCGTGCAGGCGCTGGCCGAGGAGGGGATGCCCTTCCACGGCGTCCTGTACCCGGGCCTCATGGTGACTCCTGACGGGCCGCGAACGCTCGAGTTCAATTGCCGGTTCGGCGATCCGGAAGCAGAGGCGTTGCTTCCCCGGCTGAAGTCGGACCTGCTGGAGATCTGTCTCGCGGTGACGGAGCATCGCCTGGCTGACGTGCCGGTCGAGTGGGACGATGGCGCCTCGGTCTGCGTGATGTTGGCTTCCGGGGGGTATCCCGGTGCGTACGAGACCGGCATTCCAGTCGAAGGGATCGACACTGTGGATCCTGATGTGCTCGTCTTCCACGCTGGCACGCGGCGCCGCGAGGATGGCGCGCTGGTCACGGCCGGCGGGCGCGTGCTGGCCGTGACGGCGACGGGGCGGACGCTCGAGGAGGCGCGAGCGACCGTCTATCGGAACATCGAGCGCATCAGCTTCCGCGGCATGCACTACCGGCGGGATATTGGAGTCAGGCCAGAAGGAGTGACGGCATGAGCGCCTTGGTCGCAGTCGTCATGGGGTCGAAGTCGGACCTCGACGTGATGCAGGCATGTGTCGACCTGCTGGAGAAGCTCGGCATCCCTAACGAGGTGCACGTGATGTCCGCTCACCGGACGCCGGACCAGGTGGCCGCGTTCGCGCGCGGGGCAGCGGACGCGGGCATCGAGGTGATCATCGCGGCGGCAGGCGGCGCGGCGGCGCTTCCGGGCGTCATCAAGGCCCATACCTGGCTCCCCGTCATCGGGGTGCCGCTGGCATCCTCTGACCTCAAAGGCGTGGACGCTCTCTATTCCATCGTGCAGATGCCTCCGGGCGTACCCGTCGCCACGGTCGCCGTGGGGTCCTGGGGCGCCCGCAACGCGGCGGTGCTCGCCGCATCCATCCTCTCCGTGAAGCGGGAGGACGTGCGCCGACGGTACGAGGCGTACCGAGCCGAGCTGGCGGCGCAATAGGACTGTTTCCGGTGATAGCCGTGGAGTAGAGTGCAGCGGGTAACCGCACGATGTTCGCCAGCGGCGAAGACAGTACAGCGGTCGAGATGTTCCCCGGTGTGGTGCGACGCACGCTCACGAGCGGCGACCGCATGACGCTGGTCGAGATCACGCTACGTGCAGGTGCGATCGTTCCTGAGCATTCCCATCCCCATGAGCAGGCCGGCTACGTCGCGCGCGGACGCGTCCGATGCCGCATTGGCGACGATACACGCGAGCTCGCCGCGGGCGATTCGTACTTGGCGCCAGCGGGCACGCCCCATGTCGTCGAGGCGCTGGAAGACGCCGTTTGCGTCGACATCTTCTCGCCGGTCCGGGAGGAGTTCCTGTGATCGAGCGCTACAGTCGGCCCGAAATGGCCCGTATCTGGTCCGAGGAGACCAAGTTCCAGAAATGGTTGGAGGTGGAACTGGCGATCGTCGATGCCTGGGCCGAGAAGGGCGTCGTCCCGCGCGAGGACGCTGAGGCCATCCGTCGGAAGGCCCGCTTCGATATCGATGCCATCTGGCGCTACTGGGAGACGACGCACCACGATGTCACGGCGTTCCTCAGGTCGGTGGCCGACAGCTTGGGTGACGAGGGGCGCTGGGTGCATCTGGGGGCTACGTCATCGGATGTGTGGGACACGGCGACCGCGCTGCAACTGCGCGAGGCGGCTGAGCTACTCGAGCGCGACTTGGCGGCGCTGCGGGAGGTGCTCGAACGGCGCGCGGTCGAGTTCAAGGATACGCTGTGCATCGGGCGGACGCATGGGGTGCACGCGGAGCCCACGACCTTCGGGCTGAAGCTCGCGGGGTGGGTCAGCGAAGTGCGCCGCAATCAGCGTCGCCTCGCCGATGCCAAGGCCGAGGCGGCGGTCGGCAAGCTCAGCGGCGCCGTCGGAACGCACGCAACGATGCCGCCGGACGTCGAGGAGACGGCGCTGCGTCGTCTCGGGCTCGCCGTCGAACCCGTGAGCACACAGGTCGTCCCGCGTGACCGCCACGCCGCATTCGTCTGTACCCTCGCGCTCATCGCGGCGTCGCTCGAGCGCTTCGCGACCGAGATTCGTCACCTGCAACGCACGGAGGTCCTCGAGGCCGAGGAGCCCTTCGGTGAGGGCCAGACGGGCTCCAGCGCGATGCCGCACAAGCGCAACCCGGAGAAGTGCGAGCGCATCTGCGGCCTCGCCCGGGTGGTCCGCAGCTATGCGATGACGGCGTTCGAGAACATCGCTCTCTGGCACGAGCGCGACATCTCACACTCATCGACCGAGCGCATCATCTTGCCCGACGCCTGTCTGCTCGTCGACTACATGCTCGCGCTGTTCACAGGTGTGATGGCGGGGCTTCAGGTCTATCCCGAGCGGATGCGGGAGAACCTCGAGGCGACACAGGGATTGGTCTTCTCGCAGCGGGTCCTGCTCGCCCTCATCGAAGCGGGCATGTCGCGCACGGCCGCGTACGAGGTGGTCCAGCGGAACGCCATGCGCGCGTGGAAGGAGCGCACGCCCTTCCGTTCCCTGCTGGAGTCGGAGCCGGAGGTGACATCGCGGCTCAGCGCGGCGGACCTGGACGCGCTGTTCGACTACGGCTATTACGTGCGCTTTGTCGACGAGAGCTTCAAGCGTCTGGGGCTCGGGTAGAAAGGGCAGGCCCGGGCGCGCCTTCGTTTCTCATCACCCAATCGTGTCGTGTCGCCTCGCACTCGCCCGGGCCTTCATCCGCTACAACGACGTGGCGCGAACGCTCGTTACACCTGCGGGCCGGCGCGCCCACCGCGGAGCGATTCGAGCGCACGTACGACGGCGTGCGCTGGACCGGCGCCCGCTGCAAGGAGGAGCGCCGTGACGGCGGCGCCCTGTGGGGCGCCGAAGGCGTCCGGCCCGAACAGCGCGTCAGTAAGATCAATGCGCAGGGGTACGGTGACGGCGAGGGCAGCGGCCACCGTCAGGACAATCGCGAGCGCTTTGCGCCGGCCCGCTCTTGTCGGGTCGGTGGGCGTTTCGGGCCAGAGCGCCGCGATGATGGCCTCCGCGATGCGCTCGACCGCCAGCGCGAGCGCGGGAAAGGCGACAGCCGCTTCCTCGAAGGACATGGCATGTACCTCCGGTGGCGATGTGAGCGGGAGGGTACGGCATGGCTGGCGCTCTTCCTCCCGTCTCGTGACACCGGAGATGCGCGACTTGACGCGGCGGCGTATCCTGTGCGTCGGCGGGGTGCTCGCCGCGTCCTCGTCGAGGCCGGTGGGACTGGAGGTGACCCGATGGTGCGCCTTCTGCGCCCCGCGTTCAGAACGGCCCTGGCCGCCTTCCTCGCGGCATTGACGCTGCCGCTGGTCGCGTGCACGGACTTGGGGCCTCCCCTCGCCGCTCGCACGCCGACGCCCCGCACCGGCGCCCCCGTCGACCAGGCCGCAGACGTACAATCGCACGCGCAGACAGCCCCAGCCGCAGGCATCGAGCATACGGTGGCCGAAGGCGAAACGCTCTGGGCCATCGCGGAACGGTACGGCGTCACCCTCGACGCGCTCATCGCGGCGAACCCTAACCTCGCCGATCCGAACGCGCTCCAGGTGGGCGACGTGGTCGTGGTGCCCCTGCCGCCGGAGCCCACAGCCGAACCGGAGACAGCGCTGTCCCCTGGCGCGACGGAGGGCGCGAGCGGTGATGAGGGCGAGGGCAGCGGGCTCCCGGACCTCGTCGTGACCATCCCGCCAGTGGTCGTCGACGGGAAGCTCGTGCTCAATGTGAAGAACCAAGGCAGCGCGCCCCTCGGCAAGACGGTCATCCGAGTGGCCGTGCGTGAGGAGGACCGCACCCTGGCGACGACTTCAGTGACGGTCGACGAGCTTCGTCCCGGTGCCAGCACCGATGTGCCGACGAATCTGGCGGTGGCCGGCTACGACCGGCTGACGGCCGTAGTCGATCCCGACGCCCTCATCGAAGAGAGCGTGGAGGACAACAACGCCGTCCTTCTGGAGTTCGGGGGTCGCGGGTAGGGTGGATCGCGGAACGAGGGCCGCCGACGACGCCCCGCGGCCCTGCCGCGCTTGACGCCCCGCATGAGGTCGTGCAGTTCGCTGGCCGCCCCCGGCCAAGGCGTCAGGGTGGCGGGAGAGGACGCGACTGCGGGATGCGCGGTGGACGCCTCAATTCAAACGGCGGCGCGTGACGAGGCCGTGCTTGGCTTCCTTTTTCATCATCTCTTCTCGCTCGCGCTGCTCCTCGAGCTCAGCCTTCGTGGGCTTCGGCTTGGGTCGGGGTGGATTGAGCTCCGGGTGCTCGTTGGGGCGCACCGGCCCGCGGATCGGTTGCTTCACTTCCTTGCCCAGGTGCCAGTAGGTGCCCTTGTCCGGGATGCGGCGCGGGTAGCCGTCTCGCATCGTGAACGCGGTGAACTCGGTCGGCATGATGCGCTGGCCGTCTCGGTCGCAGATGGGGCAGGGCACCGGATCCGAGGCCTCGCGCATGGGGCGCAGCGCTTCGAAGATGCCGTCGCAGTGCTCGCAGTAGTACTCGTAGATGGGCATCGCTTCGCCTCCAGGGCTCGCGTGGGTCGCGCTCCCTGGCATGGGAGCGACGCCAGTATAGCTACGCTCGCTCCGCTGGTGAAGTCGGCGCCACGGCGCGGGGCCGGCGGGTGCGGCGAACCGCGTCCAGAAAGGACGCGGAGCGCACCTCCTGCTCGAGGACATAGGTGACGTACTCACGCATCACCCGTTCGAGCTCATCCGCGAGGTCGGGGCGAATGACGAGCTTTGCAGCCTCGGAGTACGGCGCGCTCTGGAGGACGCGCAGGACTTTGACGGCGTTCGCCGACAGCGGCCGTACGGGCTCGTCGGGGAGAAGGCAGGCGCGGCACACCACGCCGCCCGCCGCCGCGCTCCAAAACGTGCCTTCGGGGTCGAGCCGGCCGCGGCAGGCGACACAGGTCATCACCTCGGGCTGGAAGCCGAGCTGGGTGAGGAGCGCCATCTCGTAGAAGCGCAAGGCGAGGGGCGCGGCCTCGGCACGCGCGGCGATACGCCGGAGGGTGTCCAGCAGGAGGCGGTACAGTGCGAAGTTCTCGGCGCGGTCTTCGGTGCAGCGGTCGAGGAGCTCGGCGGCATAGAGCGCGGGCCCGAGCCGGTCGAGATCGTCCCGAATGGTCTGGAACGGCTCGATGGTCTCCGCTTGGGTGATGATGTCGAGGTTGCGCCCCTGAGCGAGCAGGAAGGAGGCGTGGGTCAGGGGTTCGACGTGGCCGGCGAGCCGGCTCCGCGGCCTCCGGACGCCCTTGGCGACCGCATCCAGCTTCCCGTAGTTGGCGGTGTAGAGCGTGACGATCTTGTCGGTGTCGCCGAGCTTGCGCTGGCGGAGCACGATCGCAGGGGTCTTGTAGACGCGCGGCGGTTGCGCCATCGATGACCTCAGGCTGGGGGCGCCGCGCGGGGAGCTGCCTTCGGGATGGGTCGTCCGGCGCCGGGCATCGCGCGAAGCGACCGCCCCACCGGTGAGGTGAGAGCCACGGACTACACCTCCTGCCGATGTTCGAGGGCGCGAGCGAGCGTGACGTCGTCGGCGTACTCGAGATCGGCGCCGACAGGAAGCCCGCGTGCGAGCCGGGTGACGCGAACGTTGAGTGGCTCGAGCAGCCGGCTCACGTAGAGCGCTGTCGCTTCGCCTTCGAGGTTGGGATTCGTCGCCATGATGACCTCGCGGACCTCGCCACCACGCACGCGGTCCAGGAGCTCGCGAAGCTTCAGTTGTTCCGGCCCCACGCCGTCCATGGGCGAGATGACGCCATGGAGCACGTGGTAGACGCCATGGAACTGCCGCGTGCGCTCGATCGCGAGGACATCGAGGGGCTCTTCGACGACGCAGATGAGGCCGTGGTCACGCCGGCTGTCACGGCAGACGCGGCAGGGGTCCTCTTCCGTGACGTTCTGGCAGACGGTGCAGAGGACGGTCTTCTCTTTGAGCTCGATGATGGCGGCCGCCAGCGCGCGGGCGTCCTCGATGGGCATGCGGAGCAGGTGGTAGGTGAGACGCTGGGCGCTCTTCGGGCCGATACCCGGCAGCTTGTGGAACTCGTCGATGAGCCGGGCTACCGGGGCCGCGGCCGCCGCCAGGGGTTCGTTCACGGACCGTCACCTCGTACGCGTACGGATTAGGATTGTGGGAGCGAAAAGCCGCCCGGCGCGCCCAGGCCGAGGCCTGCGGCCAGTCCCGCGAGCGCTTGCATCTGCATCGCCTGGACCTTCTGGAGCGCCTCGTTCAGGGCCGCCGTTACCAGATCCTCCAGCATCTCGACGTCGTCGGGGTCGATGACCTCGGGCTTGATCTTGAGCGATTGGACCTTAAGGGCGCCGTTGACGGTGGCCGTGACCGCGCCGCCGCCGGCAGTGCCCTCGGCGGTCTTCTGGCTCAGCACCTCCTGGGCCTTCATCACCCGCTCGATCATCTGCTGCGTGCGGGCCAACTGATCGCGGTTCATTCCCATGCTCGTGCTCCTACTCCCGGGATACGATGCGGGCGCCGTGCTGCTGGACCAGGCGCTCGATAGTGTGGCCGCCCTTCGGCCTGCGCTCGCTCATGATACACCGGAGCTTCACGGGCTCGCCGAGCACTTCCGACGCGACCTGCTCGAAGAACTCCTTCATGGGTGAGCTCTCCACCTTGCTCTTGTGAAGCGAGTAGGTGTCGTAGAAGGCGAGCGTGAGCACGCCGCCCTGAAGTGACTCGACATAACACGAGCCGTTGATCCAGCCGGCCTGCCGCTTGTCGATGGCGCTGGCCACGGCGCGGATGCGGTCGATCAGCCCCACGTCGGTGCCCGCGGCCGGGGCCGGGGCCGGCGCCGTGTCCGGCTTGGCCTCGCCGTCCGCCTGCCGTTCCGGGGCCTGCGGCGGAGGTGTGCCGGTCGGCGCCCGTCGCGCAGGTGGGCGCATCCGCGGCTGGACCGCTGGAGACGGCGGTGCGACTACAGAGGGCGCCGGCTGCGGCTGGGGCAAGATGGTAGCGGCGAGCGCGAGCTCGAGCGGAAGGGGGGAGAGAGGGTCCGCGCGAAGGTCGGCTTCACCGAAGGCGCGCAACGCCGCCACGATTCGCTCGACGGGCACGTCGGCCACGACGGCGTGCATTGCCTCCAGCTCGGGCGCGGACCAGCGGCTGCGCCGCTCGACGCCGCTCTTGAGGAGCAGCAGCTCTCGCAGGACCGCGATGACGTCGCGTTGGAAGCGGCGCAGATCCACGCCGTCATCGCGGACGGCGTCGATGGTTTCCAGCCCCTCGGCCAGCCTACCGTGGAGCGCGTGCGCCGCGAGCTCCGACGCCCGCTGGTCGCCAGACAGCTCCAGCACCGCGCGCACGTCGTCCATGGTCAGGTTCCGTCCCCGATAGTCGACGAGCTGCTCGAGGAGGTTGATGGCGTCTCGGGCTGAGCCCGTCGCCAGCCGGGCGATTTCTTCGAGGCCCTCGCGCGGGCAAGTGATGCCTTCTCCCGCGCAGATCACTTCCAGCCGATCCGCCATGGCCGAGACGGGGATGCGGCGGAAGTCGAACCGTTGACACCGGGATAGGATGGTCGCGGGAACCTTCTGCAACTCGGTGGTCGCGAGCACGAAGATGACGTGCGTCGGCGGTTCTTCGAGCGTCTTCAGGAGCGCATTGAACGCCGGCTCGGTGAGCATGTGGACCTCGTCGATGAGGTAGAGCTTATGGGGCCCGATGGCCGGGGCGTAGTTCGCCTTCTCGCGGATGCCCCGCACCTCATCGATGCCGCGGTTGCTCGCGGCGTCGAGCTCGATGAGGTCCATGGCGCGCCCTTCGGTGAAGTCCGTGCACGAAGGGCAACGGCCGCACGGCTCGCCGTCATCAGGGCTGGCGCAGTTCACCGCCTTCGCGAAAATGCGAGCGGTCGTCGTCTTACCGGTGCCGCGCGGACCCGAGAAGAGGTAGGCGTGCGAGACCTTGCCGGCCGCCACGGCGTTGCGGAGCGTGCGGGTGATGGGCTCCTGACCGACGACGTCGGCGAATCGCTGGGGACGCCACTTGCGATACAGGACTTCAGAGGGCATGAGCGCTTCCTGCTGGGTGGAGCCGGCTGCCCGAACGTCCGTGCGGCCAGTCGACGCCATTATAGGGGAGCCGGCGCCGCCAACCCAATCGGGTCAGTGCGCCCCCGGGCCGAGGATCGCTTCCTCTCGCGCGCGCATCGCTCGTTCCTCCGCAGGCTCAGCATGGTCGTACCCGAGGATGTGCAACACACCGTGCACCAGCAGGTGCGCGATCTCGCGGTCGAGGCCGTGGCCAGCCTGCGCGGCCTGCCGTTCCGCCGTCTCGACGGAGATGATGATCTCGCCGAGCTGCTGGTCCAGCTCTTCCTGACCCGGGAACGGCTCGCCCATCCCGAAGGACAAGACGTCGGTCGGCTCATCGAGACCGAGGTACCGGGCGTTGAGCTCGCGCACGATGTCGTCCCCGGTGAGGACGACGCCGACGCCGCTTCCCTCGGGCGCGCCCTCGGCTTCGAGCGTACGGGCGGCGATCGCCATGAGGGGTGCCGGATCGACCCGTCCCTCGAACCGCGGGTCGGTCTGCCATTCGATGTGGTACTTACGGGTCACCGAGGCATCGTACCGCAGTGAGGGCGCGGTGTCGCCCCGGTCTAGAGGAACACGTTCGCGGCTCGCTGGGCGGCGTCGATGAGGGGGAACGGCACGAGGCCGATGGCGAAGACGCCTGCCACGGCGATGGCGAGCGCGGCCTGCAGCGTGCGGGCCGCGGGTACCGGCTCTTCGGTCGCAGGCTCAGCCGTGTACATCGTGGCGGCGAGCCGCAGGTAATAGAAGGCAGAGACCACGCCGTTGAGCGTTCCGACGATGACCAGCCAGACCAGGTCGCTCTGCGCGGCGGCGTTGAAGATGTACACCTTCGCGACGAAGCCAGCGGTCGGCGGCAGGCCCGTGAGCGATATCAGACAGAAGGCGAGCGCCGCCGCCAGCCACGGGGACCGGCGGGCCATGCCCGCGTAGTCAGCGATCTCCTCGCTGCCGATGCGGTCGGAGATCGCCTGCACGGCGAAGAACGCCCCCAGGTTCGTGAAGACGTACGTCGCGAGGAAGAACGAGACGCCTGCCGCGCCCAGCGACGTGTCTCCCGAGGTCGTCACGGCGGCGAGCCCGACCATCAGGTTGCCCGCCTGCGCGATCGAGCTGTAGCCGAGCAGCCGCTTCACATTACGCTGGAGGAGCGCCGCGGTGTTGCCCACGGTCATCGTGATGGCCGCGAGCACGGCGAACAGCATCGACCAGTCGTGACTCACGAACGCGTCGTTCAGCCCCTCGTAGAAGACGCGCAGAACGACGGCGAACGCTGCGGCCTTCGAGGACACCGACAGAAACGCCGCGACGGGAGTGGCCGCACCCTGATAGACATCGGGTACCCACATCTGGAAGGGGATCGTCGCCATCTTGAAGCCGAACCCTGCGGCCAAGAGCACGGTGGCGACGATGAGCGCGCTCCGCAGGCCGGCGTCGCCTTCCGCCACCGTCGCCAGAATGCTGGGCTCGCCCTGGGGCGCGACGAGCTTCGTGGTCCCGGACATGCCGAAGAGGAACGCCATCCCGTACAGGATCACCGCCGTGGCGATGGCCCCCAGCAGCAGGTATTTCAGGCCGGCTTCACTCGCACGATCGGTCCGCAGCAGCCCGGCGAGAACGTACTGGGAGATGGAGGTCAGCTCGAGGGCCACGAAAATGGCGACGAGGTCGCGCGACCCGGCGAGCAGCATCGCTCCGGACGTCGCCAACAGCAGGAACGTATAGAACTCTCCCTCGTGGCGCCCGAACCGGGGTGCGTAATCGAGCGAAGCGATGACCACCAGCGCCGCGGCCCCTAGGAGCAGGAACATGAAGAACAGGCTGAAGTTGTCCAGCGCCATGGCGCCGTCGAAAAACGGTGCTTGTCGGTCGCGGGCGATGAGGACCACGCCCCAGATGGTGGAGGCCCCGATCCCGGCCAGCGCGCCATATCCTGTGCGAACGCGACGCTCGTCGGGAAGGAGCGCATCGACGGCGAGGATGAGACCTGCCGCCACCATCAAGATGAGTGCGGGTCCGAGCCGGTCGAGGTCCTGAAGCATGGCTCCGCCTGTTAGCCCCCTCCGCTGACGCGGGTCAGAATCGGCAGCACCCCGACATTGATGACGTCGATGAGCCGGGCGGGATAGATGCCGACGGCCATGATGACGGCGACGAGCGAGCCCATCGCGGCTTGCTCCCACCAGTGGGTCGCGTCACCCAGGCCGCGCCAGCGTTCGTCCGCCTCGCCGAAGAAGACGCGCTGCACCATCCACAGCAGATACCCGGCGCTCAGAAGGATGCCGAACACGGCCAGAATGGCCGGTAGCGTGAACGTTTCCGCTGCGCCGAGGAAGACCAGGAGCTCCGCCCAGAAGCCTGCCATCGCCGGCAGGCCGAGGGACGCCAGCGAGGCGATGACCATCACGGTCGCGATCAGCGGAGTGTGATGAGCCATGCCACGCATGTCGGCGATGGCGCGGGTGTGCGTGCGGTCGTACAGCAACCCCACCATGACGAACAGCAGGCCGGTGATGACCCCGTGGGTGAACATCTGGAGCGCGGCGCCCGTGAGGCCGATCTGGGCGGCTCCGCCACCGACCGCCGCTACTCCGAGCAGGACGTAGCCCATGTGGCTCACGCTCGAGTACGCGATCAGTCGCTTGAGGTCCGTCTGCCGCAGCGTGACCAAAGCTCCGTAGATGATGCTGGCCGCCGCGAAGCCAGCGAGCAGGGCGGCGTAGTCCTTCGCCGTGTCCGACAGAATGGACACGGGAATGCGGATGATCCCGTAGCCGCCCATTTTCAAGAGCACGCCCGCCAGGATCACCGACACGGCCGTCGGCGCGTCCGTGTGGGCATCGGGTAGCCATGTGTGGAGCGGCACCACGGGAAGCTTGACCGCGAAACCTGCCAGCAGGAGGAAGAAGATCGCCCACAGCGGAAGCAAGGACGTGCCGATGTCGGCGCCGCGCAACGCCACCATGTCGAAGGTCCGCGGATCCGCGGAGAAGCCGAGCACGAGGATGCCCGCCAGCATCAGCGCCGACCCGGCGAGCGTATAGAGCACGAACTTCATCGCCGAGTACTCCTTGCGCCCGCTGCCCCAGATCGAGATGAGGAAGTACATGGGCACCAGCTCGACCTCCCAGAACAAGAAGAACAGAATGAGGTCGAGCGATGCGAAGACTCCCATCACACCCGTCTCGAGAATCAGCAGCCACATGAAGTACTCGCGCGGGCGGAGGTCGATGTTCCACGAGACGAGAACAGCCACGACGAAGAGGAACGCGGTGAGCAGCATGAGCATGGCGCTCAGGCCGTCGACACCGAGCAGGTACTGGACCTCGAAGCCCGCCGCACTCGCGTCGATCCAGGTGAAGCGTTCGACGAACTGAAACACCTCGGCGCTGTTGCGGTCGTACACGCCGAATAGCACCCCTGCGACGACGAGCACGACGCCGGTCACGCCTGCCGCGAACAGCCGTGGGGCGCCGTCGCTGTTCTTCGGGAGCGTGGCGATGGCCAGCGCCCCCAGAGCCGGGAAGAACACGAGGAACGTGAGCAGCGCTTCCCTCCCCTATCCCGTCGTTGCGAGCATGACCGCCACGCCGATGAGCAGTCCCACCAGCGCGAGGACGCCGTATGCCTGCATCTGTCCCGTCTGCAACTGACGCACGCCCGACCCGAACGATCGAGCCAGGCTCGCGGCGCCGTTCACTGCCCCGTCGACCACCCGTTGGTCGAACTCGGCGAGCGCGCGAGCTAACGTTCCGTACACGCCCCTCGCGACGATGACGCCCTCGTACAGGTCATCGAGGTAGTACTTGCGCTCGACGACCCGGTGGACGGGCGCCAGCGCCGAGCGGATGGCGTCGGCCGAAAGGAGCTTGGCGCCGTAGATCGCCCATGCCACGCCGATACCCGCGAGCGCGAGCGCCGTCGAAGACGCGGCGATGCCGACGTTGAAGCCCGCGGTGTGCAATTCCACGCCTTCGGGGAGCGCGCCCTCCAGCAAGAATTCGATGGCCTTGGCGCCGGGCGCATTGGCGAAGCCCGCGGCGAACGCCGGCACCGCGAGCGCAACCAGTGGCAGGAGCATCGTCAGTCCCGGCTCGCCCGGCTGCGTGTGGCCGCCGTGCGCCGCCTCTGGCGGCTCACCGCCCCGGTACTCACCGTGGAACGTCAGGAACATCATCCGGAACGTGTACATGGCCGTCAGAAAGACGACGGCGAGCGCGGCGAAGAACACGGCCTTCTCGTCGTGCCACGCGTCGGTCAGGATCTCGTCCTTCGACCAGAAGCCGGCAAAGGGGAAGACGCCCACGAGGCTGAGGGACGCTACCATGAGCGTCCCGTAGGTCACGGGCATGAGGCGGGCGAGGCCGCCCATCTTCCGCAGGTCGAACGTGTTCGTGGCGTGATTCACGCTGCCCGCGCCCAGGAAGAGCAGAGCCTTGAAGAACGCGTGCGTGAAGAGGTGAAAGATGGCCGCGACATAGCCGCCCACGCCCAGCGCCAGCATCATGTACCCGAGCTGGCTGATGGTCGAGTAGGCCATGACCCGTTTGATATCGGTCACGACGAGGCCCATCGTCGCCGCCAACACCGCCGTGATCGACCCGACGATCGCGACGGCGGTCATGGCGTCCTCGGACACGTGGTAGACGGGGAAGAAGCGGGCGACCAGATAGACGCCCGCGGCCACCATCGTCGCGGCGTGGATGAGGGCCGAGACCGGGGTCGGGCCTTCCATAGCGTCCGGCAGCCAGACGTGCAGCGGGAACTGGGCGGATTTCCCTACCGCGCCGGCGAAGAGCCCGAGCGCGAAGAGGGTGAGCACGTTGGCGCTCAGAGCGCCGGCGACGGCGAGCTCGTGAATCTCTGCAATATCGAACGTTCCCGCCTTCACCCAGATGAGCAGCACGGCGAGCAGGAAGCCCAGATCTCCCAGGCGGGTGACCAGAAACGCCTTCTTCGCGGCGTCTGCCGCTGACTGCTTGTGAAACCAGAATCCGATGAGCAGATACGACGAGAGCCCGACGAGTTCCCAGAACACGTAGATGAACAGCACGCTATCCACCAGCACCAGCCCGAGCATCGATGCTGTGAACAGCGAGAGGTACGCGAAGTAGCGGGAGTATCCCGTGTCGTGCTCCATGTACCCCTGGGAGTAGATGTGCACCAGGAGCGATACCGACGTGACCACGATGAGCATCACGGCCGTTAGGCCGTCCAGCCGTAGCCCAAGGCGAATGGTCAGGTCGACGCCGAACGATCGCAGCGTCACCCACTCGTGCGAGGTGTAGCGCAGTGGATGACCGTCGTGGTCGACGACGGCGTTCAGTGCGAAGAGCGAGAGGACGAACGCGGTTCCCACCGCCGCGATCCCGGCGTACCCGCTCCACTTCGGGCGGTTCCGGGTGGCGAGGGCGATGGTGGCGAGGGATGCCACCGGCAGCAGGAAGATGGCCCAGGCCGCTCCTTCCGGAAACTCGCTCACTTAGACCTTCCTCAGCACTTCAGCGGCCACGTGCGTCTTGCTGTCGGGTACCCAAAGCTCGCGCTTCTGGAACGCAGGCGCTCCTTGCAGCGGCGGAATCACGCGGACGGAGACGGCCTCCGTCTCGAGGAGCTCCTTCCAGGTCTCCGCGGCGTAGGCGTTCGGCACTTCCATGAACTTGGTCCACATACGTCGGCCGCTTTCGCGCCCCCTTTACGACCGCAGGAGGTTCACCTTGGTCATGTCGATGGTTTCCCGATGCCGATAGATCGCCACGACCAGCGCCAGCGCGATGGCAGCTTCCGCGGCCGCGATGGCGATGACGAACAGGGCGAAGACCTGTCCGTCGATGGGCCGCGGAGAGACCGCGAATCGCGAGAACGCCACCAGCGTCAGGTTCACGGCGTTGAACATGAGCTCGATGCCCATGAGCACCCCGACGGCGTTGCGTTTCGCCAGGGCCAGGTACAGCCCGACGCCGAAGAGCAGCGCCCCGACGACCAGGTAGTGCTCGAGCCCGATCTCCATTGCGCTATTGCTCCTCTCGCACCAGGACGATGGCTCCGACCATGGCGGCGACCAACACGACGGAGGCGATCTCGAAGGGCAGCACGAACGGATCGAGCAGCGCATCACCGATCGCGGCGGCGGTCCCCGCGATGTCGGCCGGAGTCTGCGTACGCCAGTCTGCGTCGATCGCGACGAATGCGGCCACGGCCGTCATGAGGCCGGACAGCACCATCGCCGGAACGCTGAACTCGTTATCGGCGTTATCCCGCGCCGCGCGCGGCGTCAGCATGATGGCGAACACCATGAGGACGGCCACAGCGCCGGCGTACACCAGGATCTGCACCGCCGCTACGAAGTCGGCGGACAGCGTGATGAACAATCCTGCGAGCCCGACGAACGTGAGCACGAGGAACAAGACCGCATGCAGCAGGTTGCGCACCGCGGCGACCATGACGGCGTTTACGATGGTGGTCACCGCCAGCACCCAGAAGGCAATGACCACGCCGGGTTCTTCGATCATCGTTCGTTCGTCGTTCCAATCCTGTGGCCGGCCGGCTCAGGGCCGCGCGACGGCCTGCTCGGGCGCAGCGATCGGCGGGACCGAGACCTCGCGATACAGCCGTGGGCGCCTCGGCAGCCGTTCCACCTTGCCGAGCATGAACCGTAGCCACGCCACGAGCAAGACTCCCGTGAGCGCGACGTTGACGACTGCCGAGAGCGGGAGGATGACCGCCGCGCTGACCTCGGTCTCCGCCCAGATGACCACCTCGGCGGACACGAGGATGACGTTCACGAGTGCGAGCGGCGTCATGAACTTCCACGAGAGCGCCACGAGCTGGTCGATGCGCAGCCGGGGCAGCGTACCGCGCGTCCAGATGAGCAGGAAGTACAGCCCGTACGTCTTGGCGATGAAGATGAGCCAGCCCGGAACCACGCGGTCGAGCTCGAAGAAGTACCACCCGCCGTACCACATGGACGCGGCGAGGGCGGACACGAGCAGGGCGTTCACGAGCTCCACGGCGTAGAAGAGCCCGAACTTCATCCCCGAATACTCGGTGTGGTACCCGGCCAGAATCTCCGACTCCGCCTCGGCGATGTCGGCGGGCGTGCGGTTCAGCTCCGCCGAAGCGGAGATGAAGTAGATCAAGAACGTGAGGGGCTGCAGGAACACGATCCAGACGTGGTAGTCCGCTTGCCACCGGGCGATGCCCGCAAGATTCATCGTCCCCGCCAACAGCACGGGGCCCAAGAAGGCCAGAACGATGGGAATCTCGTAGCTCAGCAGCATCGGGATGACGCGCATCGCCCCGAGCAGAGAGAACTTGTTGTTCGACGACCAGCCGGCCATGAACACCGCCAGCACGGCCACGCTGCCGAGGGCGACGAAGAACAATACGCCCGCATCGAGGCTCGCGAGCGTCATATGCTCGCCCCATGGCAGCACCGCCCACGCCAGAATGGCCGGCACGAACACGAGGACCGGCGCGAGCGTGAACACGACCGGGTCGGCCGTTCGTGGCATCAAGGCTTCCTTCTGAATGAGCTTGATGGCGTCGGCCACTGGTTGGAGCAGCCCGAACGGCCCGACGCGGTTCGGCCCGAGACGGTTTTGCATGCGGCCCACGAGCCGGCGTTCGATCCAGATGTTCACGATGGCGGTGGCGCCGATGAACGTCATGATGCCGACTGCGCCCAGCAGCGCTGAGACCACGTAGACGACGGCGTCGCCGGCGCCCAAGGTGTCGCGAAGCCATCCCGTGAGGCCGGCGACGAGCTCGGACAGATCGCGAATGTCGTACCACTGGCCCAGCAGCGTCATCGGTCCAGCTCTCCGACGTTGATATCGATGCTCCCGAAGGCGACGATGGCGTCGGCGATGCCGAGACCCACGACCATTTCTCGAAGGGCGCTCAGGTTGATGAGCGACGGAGCGCGCACGTGGAAGCGCCAAGGGGCGGACCCGCCGTCGCTCACGAGGTAGAAGCCGAGCTCGCCCTTCGGCGACTCGATGCGGCTGTAGACCTCGCCCGCTGGGGGCCGGATGGCCAGCGGCACGTCGGCCTTGTACGGGCCGTCCGGCAGGCGTTCGATCGCCTGCTCGATGATGCGAACGCTCTGCTTCATCTCCTCCATGCGCACCACGAAGCGGTCGTAGGCGTCGCCGTTGTGGCCGACGGGGATGTCGAAGTCGTACGTCTCGTATCCGCAGTAGGGGTCGCCCTTGCGCACGTCCCAGGCGATGCCCGTGGAGCGCAGCATGGGTCCGCTGAGCGAGGCGTTGACCGCGAGCTCCTTTGAGATGACGCCGACATCGCGGCCGCGAAGAAGGAGGATCTCGTTGTCCAGCAACAGTTCCTCGTACTCCGCGATTCGCTCGGGCAGTTCCGCGACCAGGGCGCGTAGGCGGGGCAGGAACTCGTCGGGGATGTCGAACGCGACCCCGCCGATGCGCATGTAGTTCGTCGTGAGGCGGGCCCCGCACGTCATTTCGAACAGGTCGAGGATCTTCTCGCGCTCGCGGAACATGTACATGAGCGGCGTCTGCCAGGCGCCGCAGTCGTTGATGAAGACGCCGTTCGCCATGCAGTGGCTGGCGATGCGCTGGAGTTCGGCGAAGATGACCCGCAGGACCGTGGCCCGCTCGGGCACCTCGATGCCGGCGAGCTTCTCGACGGCCAGGCAGTATCCGAGGTTGCCCGTCATCGCCGCGAGGTAATCCATCCGGTCGGTGAAGGGAATGTTCTGTGTGTAGGTGCGCTCCTCCGCGAGCTTCTCCATGCTCCGGTGGAGATACCCGACGATCATCTCGGCGTCGGTGATGGTTTCGCCGTCCATCGTCACCCGCATGCGGAACACCCCGTGGGTGCTCGGGTGCTGCGGGCCAATGTTGACGATGTAGGGTTCGGTCTTGATCGGCATATCAGTCGCGCATGTACGGCTCGTCGCTAGGCAAATCGTGGGCCGGACCGCCTCGCTCCGGCCGGAACTCGTCCCCGGTACGGTCAGGGAACTCCTTCGGGAATCGCGCCAAGCCCGGCTTCTCGCCGCTCGGGAGACGCACGAAGTCCTTCCGCAGCGGATGCCCCGGGAAGCCCTCCCAGAGGAACAACCGCTTCAACGACGGGTGCCCTTCGAATCGGATGCCCAGCAAGTCGTACGCTTCTCGCTCCTGAAGGTGCGCGCCGAGCCACACGGGGACGACGCTGGGAACGGATGGGTTGTCGTGGTCGGCACGGACCTTGATCGCGAACGTGTGGTTCTTGTGGAGCGAGGACAGGTGATAGACGACCTCGAAATCCTGGACCCGATCGACGCCGCACAGCATATTCAAGAACTTGGCGTCCAACTCCTCGTCGTCGCGGACGAAGCGCATGACCTCGACCAGGTTGTCGGGCCGGAGCACGACCCAGTCCGCGGTCTCTTCGACGACGGCGTCGGGAAAACGGGTGCGGATGCGCTCGGCGACCTCGAAGCCTGAGAGCCTTCGGGTCATCAGTACCGCCACTCCAGGGCGCGCTTGCGCCAGGCGTACAGATAGCCGACGAGCAAGATGGCGATGAAGATCATCGCCTCCACGAATCCGAAGAGCTGCACCTGGCGCAGGCTCACCGCCCACGGGTACAGCAGAATCGTTTCGATATCGAAGACGACGAACAGCAGAGCGAACACGTAGTAGCGGGCGTTGAACTGCACCCAGGCTGTGCCTTCCGTTTCGACGCCGCACTCGTAGATGTCATCCTTGACGGGATCAGGCTTGCGCGGCCTGATGCGGAGGATGCCGAGGGCGAACGAGGCGCCGATGGGAATCAACGGGAAGGCGAACGCGAAGAGCAGGAGAAAGCCGGCGCGTCCGAACTCTTCGAGCAAGTGTCGCCACCGTTTGTGAATTTCGTCGCGTATGTGGCCGCAATCATAGCACAGGGGGTAGGTACGGACAACCGCCCGATCGCCCTCACGTGAAGGGTTACCGAACTGAGAGCATTGCCTCAAAAGTAGGGTTACCGAAAGGTGAGGGAGGTG